>Ga0315280_10002931_pt1 | contig 26875 bp, 19 predicted proteins | sample YL17G06_40_MG_FD_203697 | JGI IMG/M metagenome (GOLD analysis project Ga0315280, IMG submission 203697) | Sediment microbial communities from Yellowstone Lake, YNP, Wyoming, USA - YL17G06_40 | ecosystem: Environmental > Aquatic > Freshwater > Lake > Sediment | place: USA: Wyoming | collected...
GCCGATTCCGGATTCAGTCGCCCGGCCACAAGAAGAGCATGGCCACGCCCGCCACCGCCAGCACGGCGCCGAACACGGCACGCAGGCTGACCCGCTCGTGATAGATGAGGATGGCAAACGGGATAATCAGCACCGGCATGATGGCCATGATCGTGGCCGCAATGCCCGCCTGCGTGTACTTGACCGCCGTCATCGCCAGCGAGACGCCGAGGAAAGGCCCGAAGACCGCCCCGATCGCCGAGAACGTCATGCCCCCGGGATTCCTGAAAGCCGCCCAGAACTTCGGCCAGGCCCTCACGAAGCACAAGATGACGATGAAACCCGCCAGCCCTGCCGTGGCACGAATCTGCGTCGAGGCGAAGGCGTCGTAGCCTTCCATCCCGAGTTTGCTCAGGACCAGGCCGACGGCCTGCCCTGTAGCGGCCACGAGGGCCAGCACAAGGCCGAGACCGGAAGGAGCCGCCGTCCCGTTGGCCTCCGTCGGCCGCCGCTCCATGACCACCCACGCCACGCCGCCCACCGTCAGCACCATGCCCAGCACGCTCACCTGTGCCATGCGCTCTTCGAGCACAAGCCACCCCAGGAGCGTGGTAAGGATCGGCACCAGCGACATCACGAGCATCGCCAGACGCGGGCCGATCAGGACAAACGCCCGGAACAGGCACAGGTCGCCCATCGTGAAGCCCACCAGGCCCGACAGGCCCAGCCAGAACCAGTTATGGGCCGTCGCGTCCGTCGGCAAGGGGTGACCCCGCACGGCCCACTCCAGGACCACGAACAGGCCGCAGGCCATTGCGAGGCGGAGGATATTGAGGACCAGGGAACCCAGCCGATGGGCGGCGGCCGTGAAGGCCAGGGCGCTGACGGTCCAGCAGGCGGCCGTGGCCAGGGCCGCCAGTTCCCCGCGATAGGCCAAGAACGAGAACCCTTCAAAGGCCGGAGCGGTCATAGCCAGCCGTTGGCCTTGAGCCAGGTGAGGATACGGCCGGCGGTTTCGTCGGGCGAGAACCGGTCGGTCGGAATCCGGTAATGGCACGCCGCCTCGTACTTCGGCCCGCGCTCGTTCAGCAGATGAGCGACTTCGGCGATGCCGCCGGAGTCCGTCAGGTTCGGCCGTTCGGCCAGCGTCTTGGGGTCGGCCTTCATGCGGTCCCAGAGGACTTCGGGCGCAGCGGTCAGAAGGACGACCTTGCCGCCGGCCCGCAGGGCGCGGACGTTCTGGTCATCGAGGACGGCGCCCCCGCCGGCGCTGATGACCTGCCGGTCTCGCGCCGCCACGTCGGCGACAGCCTCGCGCTCCAGGCGCCGGAACTCCGGCCACCCGCCGGCCGCCACGATCTGGCTGATGCTCTTGCCCGCCCGCTCCTGGATGAGCGTGTCGGTGTCGACCAGCGGCCACGCGAGTTTCTCGGCGAGGATGCGCCCGATCGTCGTCTTGCCGGTGCAACGGAAGCCTATGAGGACGAGGTTCATGTCGTGACCTCAACGCCTGGCCTTCAATCACGGATGCGCGCCTCGCGACCGAGGCGGCTGCGTCTTGCGCTTCATCAGTCCCTGCACCTTCATCGGCAGGCCGAACAGGTGAATGAAGCCCGTGGCGTCGGCCGGGTCGTACGACTTGCCCATGACGAAACTCGCCAGGTCCTCGCTGTACAGGCTGTAGGGAGACTCGGCGCCGGCGTACAGGGCCTGGCCCTTGTAGAGTCTCAGGCGTACCTTGCCCGTCACGGTCTGCTGCGTCCGATCGACGAAGGCGTCCATGGCCTCGCGGAGCACCGAGAACCACTGGCCGTAATAAACGAGTTCTGCATACCGCAGGGCCAGGGCGTGCTTATAGTGGAGCGTGTCGCGATCGAGGCAGAGGGCCTCGAGGGCCGCATGGGCCGCGTAAAGGATGGTCCCGCCCGGCGTCTCGTACACGCCGCGAGACTTAATGCCGATGAGGCGGTTCTCAACGAGGTCGACCTGGCCGACGCCGTGCTTGCCGCCAAGACGGTTAACCTCCTCGACAATCGCCACGGGCTCCATGCGTTTTCCGTTAAGGCCGGCGGGCACGCCTGCCTCCAGATCCACCTCGACGTAATCCGCCTTGTCCGGCGCGCTTTCGACGGGGCTGGAGAGGACGAAGACCTGCGGCTTCGGCTCGTTGGCCGGATTTTCGAGTTCCGCCCCCTCGTGGCTGATGTGCCAGAGATTCCGGTCGCGGCTGTAGAGGCTCTTCTTGGACTGCGCGATGGGGATGCCGCGGGCCTCGGCGTAATCGACGGCCGCCTCGCGGCTCGTCAGGGTCCATCGCGGGTCGCGCCACGGCACCAGGACCGTCAGGTCCGGCGCCAGGGCCATGTAGGTCAACTCGAACCGGACCTGGTCGTTGCCCTTGCCGGTCGCGCCGTGTGCGACGGCGTCGGCGCCGGTCGCGCGGGCCGCCTCGACCTGCTTCTTGGCGATGAGCGGCCGCGCGATGCTCGTTCCCAGCAGGTACTTGCCCTCGTAGACGGCGCCGGCCTTCAGCATCCGCCACAGGTACTCCGTGACGAACTCCTCGCGCAGGTCCTCGACGCGGACCTCGCAGGCCCCGGACGCCTTGGCCTTCTGGACGATGCCCTCCAGTTCCCCCGGCCCCTGCCCCAGGTCGGCCACGAAGGCCACGACCTCGCAGCCGTACGTCTCGCGCAGCCACGGCAGAATGACCGAGGTATCGAGCCCGCCGGAGTAGGCGAGGACTGCTTTCTTGACTCTTGGCGATGCACACATCTCGGGATTCTCCTTCCTTTGTCGGCGACTCCTTCATAACCAGTGACGCAGTAACGTAGGGACGCGGCAGGTCAACTGGCCCCGGAACGTCCGGCACCAGGGAGCCGCTTTGTCACCCCGTCACTTTACCCCTCTGCGGCTGACTCCTTCGCCTCTTCTTCTGTCTGGCCGCGCTGACGGCATTTCTGCGCGCCAGGATGCGGTTGATGGCGCTCAGGTACGCCCGGGCGCTGGCCTCCAGAACGTCGGTCGAGACCCCGCGGGTCGAGACGGTGCGGTCGCGGTAGCGCACTTCGAGGCGGGCTTCGCCCTGGGCTTCGGTGCCCTGCGTGACGGCGCGGATGTGGTACTCGGTCAGCGTCAACGCGACGCCCGTCATCCGCTCGAGCGCCTTGAAGATGGCGTCGACGGGGCCGTCGCCGCTGGCGGCATCGCGGCGGCACTCGCCGGTGGCCAGGTTCTCGAGTTCCACGGTGGCGGTCGGCATGCCGCCGGTGGCCGTGGCGACCGTCAGGCGGCACAGGCGCCACGTCTCGGGGCCGGCCGACGCCTCGCTCTCCACCAGGGCCACGATGTCCTCGTCGAACACCTCCTTCTTGCGGTCCGCCAACTCCTTGAACGGCCCGAAAAAGAGCCGCGTGACCTGGGCGTCCGACAGGCGGAAACCCATCTCCTTCAGGTGCTGCTTGAACTGGTGCCGCCCGGAATGCTTGCCGAGGACCAGTCTGCTCCTGGCCAGTCCCACCGCCTTCGGGTCCATGATCTCGTAGGTGGTCCGTTCCTTCAGAACGCCGTCGGCATGGACGCCCGCCTCGTGGGCGAAGGCGTTCTCGCCGACGACCGCCTTGTTCCTGGCCACCACCATGCCCGTCACGCGTTCGACCAGGCGGCTGGTGGTGTGCAGGAGCGGCGTCCGGATGTTCGTCCAGCACCCGCCGAAGGCGTCGGGCCGCGTGTTCAGGGCCATGACGACTTCCTCGAGGGCCGCGTTGCCCGCGCGCTCGCCGATGCCGTTGATGGTCACCTCGACCTGCCGTGCGCCCGCCTGCACCGCCGCCAGCGTGTTGGCCACGGCCATGCCGAGGTCGTCGTGGCAGTGGATGGCGATGACGGTCTTGCGGATGTTCGGCACACTCTCGAACAGGTGGTCGATGAGCCGGCGGAACCCGTCGGGCGACGCCCAGCCCACCGTGTCCGGGATGTTGACGGTGGTGGCGCCGGCGTCGATGACCGCCTCGACGACGCGGCTGAGGAACTCCGGCTCGGTCCGGGCGGCATCCTCCGGCGAGAACTCGACGTCGTCGGCGGCCGCCTTGGCACGCTCGACGGCTTCGACCGCCAGGCGCAGGATCTCCTGCCGGGCCTTGCGGAGTTTGAACTCGCGGTGAATCTTGCTCGTGGCCAGGAAGACGTGGATCCGCGGGTGCCTGGCGTCGCGGACGGCCTCGGCCGCACGGTCGATGTCCTTCGGCACGCACCGCGCCAGGCCGCAGACCGTGGGCCGGCGGACCTCGCGCGAGATCGCCCGCACCGCCTCGAAATCGTCCGGCGACGTGATGGGGAACCCCGCCTCGATAATATCGACGCCGAGGCGTTCCAGGGCACGGGCCACCTCCAACTTCTCCGTCAGGTTCATGCTGGCCCCGGGCGACTGCTCGCCGTCGCGCAGCGTGGTGTCGAAGACGTACACGCGCCGCGAAGATTCACCGGCCATGGCCATACCTCCTTCATTCTAGAGGCATTACTCTATAGCGGCCCCCATGGGCCGCAACGGATTTCCCGGTTATGCGAACCAACAAAAAAGGCCTCGGGCTTTCCCGAGGCCGACGTTGATCAAGTTAGGCGCGCGGCGGCCCCGGGGCGTTACAGCCTAAGGCCCAGGACCAGGTTCTCGCCGCACGGTCTCATGGTGAGGAAGGATATCGGCAGCCTCCTGCCGCCGTCAAGAGAAAAAACGCCTGCTTGCACTCCTGCCGTCCGCATTCTATGATGGGGCTTGGCAACTTAGCGTGGAGCCGCCAGGAGCGCAGGCCCATCATGACCAAACGTGCTCGCCTCATTCTGGGCATTATCATCGCCCTCGCGGTGCTGGCGACGGCAGGCCGGATCGCCGTCCTTTACGCTGACTACCTGTGGTTCGACAGGCTCGGCTTCGCCAGCGTCTTCACCACCGAACTGTGGACGAAGGTCGCCCTCGCCGTGGGCGTCTTTGCCGCGACGGGCCTGTGGCTGGCGGGCCACGCGTACCTGGCGTCACGGCTTTCGCCCGGGGCGTCCTATCTCCAGATACGGGGCCTGCCTTGGGTCGTCAGCGGGCCGCAGTTGATGCGGATCGTGAAAATGATCGGCGCCGCCGCGATCCTCGTGGTTTCCCTGGGATTTGCCCAGGGCGCCACGGGCTTCTGGTACGAGACGCTCCAGTTCCTGCACCGGCAGTCGTTCGGCTGGGCCGACCCGCTTCTGGGAAAGGACGCGTCGTTCTACGTGTTCATCCTGCCCGTGCTGGAACCCCTGAGGGGATACGTGATGGCGATGGCGGTTTTCGGCGCGATTGCCGCCGGAGCGGCGTACTTCGTCGGCGGCGCGCTCGGGGGCCTGTTCGGCCGGGCCACGCGCCCGGCGATGATTCACCTGTCCCTGCTGGCGGCGCTCTTGCTGGCGGCCGTCGCCTTCGGATACTGGCTCGACCGGTTCGACCTGATGCTCTCTTCGCGCGGGGCGGTGTTCGGCGCCGGGTACGCCGATGTCGAGGCGCGGCTGCCGATGCTGGGGGTGATGCAGATCGCGAGCCTGACGGCGGCGGTGCTGGTGGTGGCGGCGGCGGTTCGCCGCAACCTGAAGGCCGCCGGCGCCGTTCTCCTCCTGCTGGTGCTGCTGCACGGCGCGACGATCTGGAGTTACCCCTCGCTGGTGCAGCGGTTCAACGTCGAACCGAACGAACTGGTGCGGGAGACGCCGTACCTCGAAAACAACATCCGCGCCACGCGGTTCGCCTTCGGCCTGGCCGACGTCGAGGTGCGGCCGTTTTCCGGCACCGGCAAGTTGACCCTCAAGCAAGTCGAGGAGACCCCCGGCACCGTCGAGAACGTCCGCATCTGGGACTGGCGGGTCCTGCTGGAGACCTACAACCAGATCGAGTCCCTCCGCCCCTACTACCACTTCAACAACGTCGACACCGACCGCTACGTGGTCGACGGCGGCTACCGGCAGGTCACCCTGGCCGTGAGGGAACTGGAGACGATGCTGCTGAACAGGGACAGCCGGACGTGGGTCAACCTGCACCTGCTGTATACGCACGGGTTCGGCCTGGTGATGAGCCCCGTCAACGAAGTGACGTCGGAGGGGCTGCCCGACCTGTGGATCCGCAACATTCCGCCGCAGAGCCGCGTGGGGATCCCGATCCGGCGCCCGGAGATTTACTTCGGTGAACTTACGCATGATTATATCTTTACCGGCACGACGCAGAAGGAGTTCGACTACCCGCTCGGCGAGGAGAACCGGTACGCCGAGTACCGCGGAAAGGCGGGCGTGCCGGTCGACTCCTTCTGGCGGCGGCTCCTGTTCGCCTACTATTTCGGCGACTTCAACATCATCATGACCGACAGTTTCACCCCCCAAACGCGCGTCCTCTGGGCAAGGCCGGTGAAGGAGTGCGCCAGCCGCGTGGCGCCCTTCCTGAAGTTCGACGACGACCCCTACCCCGTGGTGGCCGACGGCCGCATCGTCTGGATCCTCGACGCCTACACCCTCACCTCCCGGTTCCCGTACTCGACCAGGGTTGGCCGGTGGGGCGATGCGCTCAATTACATCCGCAACTCGGTCAAGGTGGCCATCGACGCCTACGACGGCACGGTGACGTTCTACGTCATCGACCCCAAGGACCCGCTGGTGCTGACGGCCCGGAGCATCTTTCCGCACCTGTTCCGCGACATCGCCGAGATGCCCGAGCCGCTGCGGACGCACCTCAGGTACCCGAACGACCTGTTCGAGATCCAGGCCCATCAGTACCTGGCGTTCCACATGACCGACCCGCGGATCTTCTACAACAAGGAGGACCTGTGGGAGCGGCCGCGTCAGGTCTTCGACGGCCGCAGCCAGATGATTGACGCGTACTACTTCATCATGACGCTGCCCGGCGCCACGGGCCCCGAGTACATCCTGATGCTGCCTTTCGCGCCCGCCAAGAAAGACAACATGGTGGGCTGGATGGCGGGCCGCTGCGACGGCAAGGACTACGGCAAGTTGCTCGTCTTCACGTTTCCGAAGGACCGGCTGATCTTCGGCCCAAGCCAGGTCGAGGCCCGCATCAACCAGAACGACCAGATCTCGCCCCTGCTGACCTTGTGGAACCAGCACGGGAGCAAGGTCGTCCGCGGGAACCTCCTCATCATCCCCGTGCGAGACTCGATCCTGTGTGTCGAGCCGCTGTACCTGAAGAGCGAATCGAGGAGCGCCATCCCGGAACTGAAGCGCGTTATCGTCTCGTACCAGGACTGCATCGCCATGCGCAACACGCTGAACGAGGCGCTCGACGCGGTGTTCCGCGGCGCCCCGCCGGTGCCGCCGCCGGCCACGGCGCCGACGCCGGCCGCCCCCACGGGGCCGCCCGCCGCGGTCGGGCGCGCCCTGGAACTCTATGACAAGGCCCAGCGCCAACTGCGCGAAGGCAACTGGGCAGGGTACGGGGCCACCGTCGAGGAACTCGGCAAAGTCCTGCGCGAGTTGGCCGGAGAGAAGAAACCTGCGAAATCCGAATGACGCGGCTGAGGTGCGTCTCGCCAGTCGTCATTGACGTTTCGTGATTCATCCCTCATTCGGGCTTCGTCATTCCTCATTTCGCCGTTCCGACAAAAGCCTTGAACCAACGCCGGTTCCGCCTATTATTGGCGGGTCCGAACAGAGCGCCTGTGAAGGTATAGCACGTGGACGACATGATTCCAGAACCGGCAAGGAAAGAGGCCCTCCGGCAACTGGGGGTCCTGCGCCGCGGGGCCGTCCAGATATACACCGAGGACGAACTGTGCACGAAACTCGCCCGCGCCGTCCAGGATGGGCGGCCCCTGCGCGTCAAACTCGGCATGGACCCGACCGCCCCCGACATCCACCTGGGGCACACGGTCGTCATGGGCAAGATGCGACAGTTCCAGGACCTCGGGCACAAGGCCGTCCTCATCATCGGCGACTACACCGCACGCATCGGCGACCCGGCCGGCACGGTCCACACGCGGCCGATCCTGTCGGACGAGCAGATCCGCGCCAACGCCCGGACCTACTTCGAGCAGGCCGGCAAGGTCCTCGACTCGAAGCCCGACAAACTCGAACTCCGGTACAACAGCGAGTGGCTCGCCCAACTCACGTTCGCCGACGTTCTGCGCCTTGCGGCCAGGATGACCGTCGCCCGCATGCTCGAGCGCGACACCTTCGAGAAACGCTACCGCGCCGGCGACCCCATCGGCGTCCACGAGTTCCTCTACCCGCTCATGCAGGCCTACGACTCGGTGGCCATCCGGGCCGACGTGGAACTCGGCGGCACCGACCAGACCTTCAACTGCCTGGCGGGCCGGGAACTCATGCGCGACGCGCGTCTGGAGGCCCAGATCGTCCTCACGATGCCACTCCTCGTGGGCCTCGACGGGGCCGAGAAGATGTCGAAGTCCAAGGGCAACTACGTCGGCGTCACCGACCCGCCGAACGAGATGTTCGGCAAACTCATGAGCATCCCCGACACGTTGATGGAGAACTACTTTACGCTCCTGACTGAGGTGCCGGAGGCCGAGATCCGCGACCTGCTTAAGACCGCCCACCCGCGCGACTCGAAGGACCGCCTGGCATCGGCCATCGTGGCCCGCTACTATGGGCAGGAAGCGGCGCGCCAGGCTGCCGAGGAGTTCCGGCGCGTGTTCACCGAGAGAAAGCAGCCTACCGTGGTCAGGCTGCAGCCCGTGAGACTTCCCGCAGGAAAGCATCGGGCAGGCTTGGCGTGGCTTCTTCATGAAGCCCACCTGGCCAGCAGCAACAGCGAGGCCATGCGCAAGATCGGAGAGGGGGCTGTCGAGGTAGACGGCGTTACCATCAAGGACCGCCAATCGCAGATTCCGTGGGCTCCGGGACAATGCGTCCTCTTGAGGCTCGGAAAACGGCATGTTCGCGTAGAGATGCTTTGATCTCGGATCGGTGGAATCGCGAGGGGACCCCAACAGAACGCTGGGGCGAGGCATGACGGGCGGGCGAGGCCGGTGCCTCAGCCCCGAAGGGGCGCAAGACATTAGCCCACGGCGTAAGCCGTGGGTCCGGAAGTCACCTCCGGCGGCCGCCAGCCCCGCAGGGGCGTAAGAAGCGCCGGCGCCGCGGCCTCTTCCGCCCCCTTCGGGGGCTCGGTTGCCGTGAGGATTCGGGTTCCCAGGGCTTACGCCCTGGGCTACTGTCTAACGGCCCCTGACGGGGCCTTTATCTGAGGCCGCCGACGGGGCCGTCATGTGGGGCCCCTGACGCGGCCGAACAAGGTTACTCGACCATTCATAACGAAAGGTGTACCGCCATGTTCAAGTCCGCCGTCGTAGGCCTGGGCGTCATCGGCCCGCATCACTGCAAGTGCTACCAGTCCACCCGGGAAATCCAACTCGGGGCCGTCGTCGACGTCATCGCCGAGCGGGCCGAACGCTACGGCAAGCAGTACGGCGTCCCCTGGTTTACGAAACTCGAAGACGTCCTGGCCCGCGAAGACATCGACTTCATCGACATCTGCGTCCCCAGCGGCCTGCACGGCGACGTGGCCGTCGCCGCCGCCAAGGCCGGCAAGCACGTCATCTCCGAGAAGCCCATGGACGTGACGCCCCAGCGGTGCGACCAGATCATCCGCGCGTTCAAGAAATCGCGGACGACGTTCGGCGGGATCTTCCAGCACCGCTTCGCCGACGACTCGCGACGCACGAAGGCCGCCGTCGATGCCGGCCGGCTCGGCGACCTGACGTTCGTCTCCTGCTCGACGCCCTGGTGGCGGACCCAGGAATACTACGACTCCGGCCAGTGGCGCGGCACGTGGAGTCTCGACGGCGGCGGATGCCTGATGAACCAGGGCGTCCACGCCATCGACCTCCTGGTGTGGATCTGCGGACCGGTCAAGGCCGTCACCGCGCGGACCGCCCTCCTGGCCCACACCAAGATCGAGGTCGAGGACGTGGCGGTCGCCACGGTCGAGTTCGCCGGCGGCGCCCTGGGCGTCATCACGGGTTCGACGGCCTCCTTCCCCGGCGCGGCGGTACGCCACGAGATCACCGGCACGCAGGGGACCGTCTACCTGGCCGACGACAGGGCCGCGCTGTGGCAACTCAAGGACGAGTTGGAGGGGCAGAAGGCGGCGGCCGCCACCGCCGCGGCGGAAACGGTCGGCGCCGCCGCAGACCCGCAGGCGGTCTCCACCGACATCTTCGTCCTCAACCTCGACGACATTGCGGCCGCCGCACGCGAAGGACGCCCGCCGATCGTCTCGGCAGCGGAACACAAGAAGGCCGTCGAGATCATCTGCGCCATCTACAAGTCCGCCCGGACCGGCAGGCGCGTCCGGCTGCCGCTCAGGCGGTTCGAGCCCAAGCGGTAACTCCGGCCATCGCCGGAGATGTCCAAAGCCCAAGGTCCAAAGTCACGGATACGGGGCCTTGGACCTTGGACTTTGGACCTTGGACTTTGGACCTTGGACTTTGGACTTCACTATGCCGCTACCCAAGGTCGCCATCATCGGACGCCCGAACGTCGGCAAGTCGAGCCTCCTGAACACGCTCGCCCGCCGGCGGATCGCCATCGTCGAGCCCACGGCCGGCGTGACGCGCGACCGCGTCTCAACAATCGTCGAGCACGAGGGCCGGTGGTTCGAACTGGTCGACACCGGCGGCATGGACTTCCGCACGGGCCACGAACTGGCCGCCGACGTCCACCGGCAGATCGACTACGCCCTCCAGGAGGCCGCGGCCGTCGTCTTCGTGGTCGACGTGCAGGACGGCCTGACGCCGCTCGACCGCGACGTGGCCGAGCGCCTCCGCCGCCTGTCTGCGCCCGTCATCGTGGCGGCCAACAAGGCCGACAACGACCGCCTTGCGGCCGCAGCCGGCGAGTTCTACGCCCTGGGCTGCGAGCCCGTCCTGGCGGTCAGCGCGAAGCACTCGCGCGGGCGCCGCGAACTCCTGGCGGCCATCCTCCAGCGCCTGCCGCCGGAGGCCGCCGAGGCACCCGCCGAGGTCGCCATGAAGATCGCCGTCGTCGGCAAACGAAACGCCGGCAAGAGCACCTTCATCAACGCCCTGGCGGGGAGCGAGCGGGTCATAGTCTCCGAGATCCCCGGCACCACCCGCGACGCCGTCGACATCCGGTTCGAGAAGGACGGCCTCACGTACATTGCCATCGACACCGCCGGCATGCGCAAACGCAAGAGCATCGCCTCCGACATCGAGTTCTACAGCCTGACGCGGGCCATGGAGTCGATCCGCCGGGCCGACGTGGTCCTGCTTCTTATCGACGCCGCAACACCCGTCAGCATGGTCGATAAGCACCTCGGCGCGGCCGTCGAGAAGGAGATGAAGCCCGTGGTCCTCGTGGTGAACAAGTGGGACCTGGCGAAGGGCAAGGCCGCGCCCGGCGACTTCGCCGAGTACCTGGGCAAGGTCATGTCGGGGCTGCCGTACGCCCCGGTCTCGTGCGTCAGCGCAAAGGACTCCAGGAATGTTCTGGCCACGATCGACCTGGCGCGGAACCTCTACAAGCAGGCCTCGACGCGGGTGGCCACGGCGGACTTGAACCGCGTCATCGAGCATGCCATCCGCCTGCGCCAGCCCCCCTCGCCCACCGCGACCTTGCCGAAGGTCTACTTCGCGACGCAGGTGGCGGTCTCGCCGCCCACGATCGTCCTGTTCGTGAATAACCCCGACCTCTTCGGCGAGGACTACCGCCGGTTCATCGAGAACCGCTTCCGCGAGGAACTCCCCTTCCCCGAGGTGCCGATCCGTCTCATTCTGCGGGCGCATGCCGAAGAGGCCGGCAAACACGCCAAGCGCAAGCGCGGGGGGAAGCCGCGCGGCAGAAAGGAACGGTGAGTCCATGAAGGCTCCGGTGGCGCTGGTGTCTGTCAGCCTTGCGGCTTTCGCGGTTGTCGCGGTTGCCCTGGCCGCGGAGGACCGGTTTTCGGAGCCGGCCCTCCTCCGCTCGCCCGCCCCAGGCAAGTTCATCCGCTTTGAGCGCCAGCAGGGGCCGACCGCGGGCTTTTCCGCGAAGGACCCCATCGTCGCTACGTACTACTTCTATTGGTATGACGATGAATCGTCAGAACACTTCCGCAACGCCGACGGCTCCGACGCCCTGACCGACCACCCGGCCGACCCCAAGGGCTACAGTTACAGGCGGGCCGCCTGGCACAGGAAGCAGTTGGACGACATGATCGACGCCGGCATCGACGTGGCGTTGCCGGTCTACTGGGGGTGCCCGGCGGCGGATGCGGGCGAACAGTTCAGCAACGCGGGTCTGCCGCCGCTGGTCGCCGCGGCCGAGGAACTGGTCGCCGCGGGCAAAAAGCCCCCGCGCATCGGCATGTTCTACGACACTTCGACCCTCCAGTTCAACGCTGCCGGGCGCCGCGCGGACCTCTCGACCCCCGACGGCCGGGCGTGGTTCTACGTCACGATCCGCGACTTCTTCTCCCTGGTGCCGCCGAGACTCTGGGCGACCATCGACGGCCGGCCCATCGTCTTTTTGTACGCGGCCGCCTTCGCCGCCGGCGGCACCGACGACCCGAAACTCCTCGACTACGTCCGCGCGCACTTTGCCGAGGATTTCGGCGGCGCGCGGCCGTACGTGGTGGCCGAGCAGTCCTGGAGACTCCCGGCCGACGCGACGTACGCGTGGGGCGCGGCCTTCGGCCTCCAGGTCCAGGGCGTGGCCGCCGTCGGGCCGGGCTACGACGATCGCGCCGTCCCCGGCCGCACGACGCCCAGAAAGGACCGCGAGAACGGGGCGTTCTACAAACGCAACTGGGACACCCTCCTGGCGATGGACCCCGCCCGGCGTCCGAACCTCGTCGCCGTCGAGACGTGGAACGAACTTCATGAGGGGACCGACATCGCCGATACGAAGGAATATGGGCGGCAATATATCGATATCACAAGAGGTTATGCGGCGGCGTGGAAAGCGGGCGAGAGGCGCCGCCCCACCGGCCCCTACGCCGACGCCAGGGAGGTCGCCGTCACCTTCGGCCCCGCGGGCAAGAGCGAGGGCCTGCGCTCCAAGACCGGCGGCGACGGCGAGGCCGCCGTGACGGCCGCCGGCGCCGCCGATTGCCTTCAGACGCTCCCCAACAAGTTCAGCCCGAACAGGTATCTCTACTTCGATGCCGACGACTCGTTCTACTTCGATTCCGGCGCCGCGCTGGAAGTGACCGTCGAGTACCTCGACGAAGGCACGGCCCCCTTCACCCTGGAATACGATTCCCAGGACCCCGCCGCCACGCTCGCGGGGGCCTACAAGTCCGCCGGCGAGGCGAAACGCGCCGGCACCGGCCAGTGGAAACAGGCGACCTTTACGCTCAAGCACCCGCGCTTCGTCAACCGCCAGAACAATGGCAGCGACATGAGGCTCTGCGCGGGCGCCGGCGACCTCAAGGTCCGCCGCATCGCCGTGCGCAAGCCGTGATTCATCTTGACGTGGGGCAATGGCTATGTTAGGTTTCGATTCATGCGGGTTGCCGAAGGAACGCCGCCATGAGTCCAAGGATTGCCATTCCTCGTGAACAGGTTGCCTCGTTCTGTCGCCGCCATCATATCCGGCGCCTGGCCTTGTTCGGCTCCGTGCTGCGCGACGACTTCCGGCCCGACAGCGACGTGGATGTCCTGGTGGAGTTCCGCGAGGGCCACACGCCGGGGCTGGACTTCTTCGGTATGGAGATCGAGTTATCCGAACTGTTGGGCCGCAAGGTCGACCTTCAGACCCCGGGCTTCCTCAGTCCCTATTTCCGCGACCGCGTTCTGGCCGAGGCCGAGGTGCTGTATGACGCTGCATGACCCGCAGGTCTGTATGCGCCAGATGCGCGACCATGCGAAGGAAGTCATTGAACTCACACGCGCCAAAACCCGCGAGAGTTTCCAGGCCGACCGCATCCTCACTCTGGCCGTCGTCCACCTGCTGGAAATACTGGGCGAGGCGGCCAACCGCATGCCAACCGAGCAGCGGGCGAAGTACCCTCAGATTCCATGGCAGCAGATCATCGGCCTGCGGCACAGACTCATCCACGCCTACGACCAAGTGGACTTGGACATCGTATGGAACATCGTGACTCAGCATCTTCCAGCGCTCGTCCGCACACTTGATGAGGTTCTGTAGCGCAATTCCTGAGGAGAGGACCATCCTTGGACATCGAGAAGGCCGTTGAAGAGGCGTTTGAGCACGGCCAGTCACCGCCGCCGAATGAATCCAACACTTGCGAATGGGTGATTCTGCCGATTCTGTACGCAATCGGATACGCTAAGCGCGACGTGGTGTCGCGCGATGCCGACAGTGCAGGTAAGTTCCCCGACTACACGTTGCTGCCCGGCGAACCCCAGCACACTTTTTACGTGGAAGCCAAGGCGTGGAAGGTGGACCTCGAAGACGGCCATGCGATCCAGGCCCTCAACTACGCTAACCAGAACGGGAGGCGTTGGGTTGTGCTGACAAACGGCCGCCACTGGCGTCTCTATGACAACGATATCCGCGGTGTTGCTTCCGACAAGATGGTGGCTGAGATGCACCTTGAGGACCGGGAACAGGCCGTCCGGTTCCTGGATGCCATCGGCAAGGCGTCCGTTTGTTCGGGCATCCTTCCGCAGTTTGCGGCGGAAGAGGCTGACAGGCGCACGCGAGCCCAGGAGGACGAGCGGCGCAAGCAGGAGGTGACGGCGCGGAGGGCGCGACTCTCCGACGTCCTCAAAGCCGAGTTGGCCGGCGAATCCAGCCGCTTGCTTGCTGCTATGTTGGCCCACTTCCAGGGCCGCGAAGGCCTTGGCGACGTAACCGCCGGCGACTTGGTGGCGCACTTCACGGGTGGCCCCATTGACAGTGAGGAGCCACCGAGACCTGGCATTGATCGTGGCCCGCCATCTTCAGAGGATGTGTTGGTCATCCCCGCGCGGGAAGCCTGGCAGGAATACCTCACCTTCTCTGCCTACATGTGTCAGCCCAATCGCTCGTTTCGGCCGACATCGCGCATTGCCTTCTATGCGCAAGGTTACGTCCAGACCCTTGTACCGCGCATCCTGGAGACAGTTCCTTCGGTGGAACTCTCGGAATCCGGCATCTCTGCAATGAAAGACCTGCCCCAAGCAGTCCGCGGCCGACTGCTGAGACTGGTAGAGCAACTGAAGGCCAGAAACGACCGGCGCCATTTGCAGAAGAACACGGAAGTCATTTTCCTTTCGGGTCCGAAGGATACCGAGACGATGACCCTTCCCAATCGGATTAAGAACGACTGCGTGACTAAGAACGGCCGCCCGTGGGCCTTTGTAGTCGGGCAGAGATACGTCCGCTTGGCCAGACTCCTCGCTGGACCGAAGACCACGTCGGAACTTCTGAAGCCCTGATCGGGTGGTCAGGGCTACGTGGGCAGGCAAGTCGCGACCAAGTCAAGTCGCGCCTCAAGCGACCTGTCCCCAGCGCCCGCCTCGCGCCGGGTATTCCTGTCCGCTGCGCGAAACCGTCCGCAGGCACTTGACTCTGGTTGGAAGCGCGCTTGGTCAAGAGACCCAGCGGGCAATAGGAGGAAGTAGCGCTGCCGGCCCAGGCAGCACCCGCACCTTGCGGCAGGCTTCCGCCGTCCGAGGAATCTAGCAAGACCTTCGGAGGCCGAGTTCTTTGCGGACCTTCTCGTAAGGGATCTTATCCCCGGACTCACCCAGGGCCTTGCGCGCGCCTTCGACGTCCTGCCTGTCCTGGGCGTTGCCAGACAGCGCCCGCCCGGGCTTCCGTTTCACCTTCACTTTGAACCTTGAACGTTTCACTTTGAACCGCTTTTCAGTTTCCCCATCGGCCTGAGATTGGGAAGGCCCCTACCCCACACGCGCTTGGCCTCCTCGACGTAGAAGACGTAATTCGCCAGCGGCACGTCGGCGGGGACGCGGTGGTCGCAGTGCGGTATGAAGCCGCCCTCCTCGACCAGGGGCGTCAGGCGCTTGATCTCGGCCCGGATCGCCGCCTTGCCCTTGGCGAGGATGTGCTTGTCGAAAGCGCCGCGGATGAGCAGCCCTTTGCCGAAACGCTTGCGCAATTCCACGGGATCGGCCCAGTCGCCGATCTCCACGGGGAACGCCACGTTCACGCCATTGTCGAGCCAGACGGGCAGAAGATCCTCGACCCGGCCGTCGCAATCGAGTTGCACGAGTTCGCATCCGTACTTGTGCAGCAGGTCGGTGATCCGCCGGTAATGCGGTCCGCACATCTCGCGGAACATCTTCGGGGCAATCAGCGGCCCCCGGTTGTAGCAGATGTCCTCCCACATGCCCGCGTAATCGAACGTCACCCCCTGCTCCTTGGCGATGGCGAGGCCCTTGGCTAGCGGCTGAATGACGCACTCGGCCAGCGTATCGACCATCTCTTCCACCAGGGCCCGGTCGTCGTAAAGCAGGATGCTCAGGTTCTCGACGCCGATCCAGTTCCGCAGCGTACCGTAGAGGCTGCCCGCGCCGGTCTGGAGCGGATAGGTGCGCGTCGCGTCGCGGTGCCTGGCGACCTCCTGGGCGAAGTTGGCCGGCACCCGCCGCGGGTCGGAAGGGTCGAGGCGCCTCTTGTACTCGGGCCAGGAGGCCCGCCCTTTCAGGAGGAACTCCGTCGGCTCGGGGATGGTCGTGGAATGCTTGTGCCAGCACTCAACCACGCCGTCGCTGCGGCGCTGCCAGCGGTAGTTGGCGTCTTCCTTGATGACCTCCCACTGGAACTCCGGCAGGAGGCCCATGTGCACCCACGCGCCGCCCTCAGGGTCCATGCCGAAGAATTGCGCGGCCTTCTCGTTGGTATCGACCTCTTCAGGCAGGCCCTGGGCATGCCAGCGGCGCAGCGTCTCGTCCCAGAAACCGAAATCCCAGATGACGCAGCGGTCGCGCGGCTGATACCGCATGGTGGCCAGGAACCGCTCGCGGTCGTTCATAGCCCCTCCTTCGAGATTGCCGTGCTCCGGGCTCAGGCCAGGGACCTTAGTGGAAGGCTCATTTCCTGGCGCTGAGGGCCAACCGGTCCAGCAGCGCATTCCGCCACCGCACCAGTTTGGCGACATCGTCGACCGAGTCGAAGAACCCGGTCTCCTTGTTGCTCCCGCCGGCCTTGGACCGACTGCTCGTCACCTCCTGGAAGATGGTTTCCAGGGCCTTCATGCCCTCGGGGTCCTTGGCGAACTGCTTCTGGTAGGTCGCGATGATCCGCCGGTCGTCGAGCCCTTCGCGCTGGGATTCCATCCACGGCGAGGGAATCGTCTCATACGGCGTCGGCCAGGCCGTCACGGCCAGGTCGCCCTTGCGGCCGGAGAGGTCCCACTTGTCGTCCCAGTTATAGGCCCAGGCCGTGAATCCCGTGGAACCGAACGCGCCGAAGAAGAACCCGAAGGAGAATCGCTGGGATTCAGGCACCCCGCCCCCCAGGCCCGTGTACTGCCAGAAGAGTTTCTTCTTGCCGCCGCGCTTCTCCGCCTCCGCGCCTGCCGCGCGCACCTTGTTCCCGACGTCGGGGTCTTCGTCGATGGCGTTGGTGTTGTACACGTCGATGTCGTCCACGAACACCTTCCACAGATCGGGCACGCCCTTCCATCCCTTCACGTGGTGGATGCAGCCGTAGACGCGGATGCGCGGATCGGCCTCATGGATGGCGGCGCAGGCGTCCTTGAAGAACGGCTTGATCCAGGCTCCCCGGCTGGCCCACTTCTGCGGCTCGTCGTGCGGCGTCGGGAAAAGTTCCAGCCAGCCGTTTGAGACCGCGTGGCCGTTGACGGCACGCATCCATTCCACGAAGAGCCTGCGTGTATCGGGCAGCACCTCGCCTTTTCCGTCCTGCGCCTTGCACCAGTCGCCGAACGACATCTTCTTGTCGAGGGTTCCGAGGTGGGCGAAGACCCTCAGCGTCGTGGGCATCTTGGCGGAGTCGCCGCCCAGGTACCAGATGGCCCCGGTGAATCCGCGCTTCCGGGCGCCCTTCATCCAGTCGTCGGGGTAGGTGAAGTCGAAGGCGAGGTTCCCGTCCTTCATTGCCACAGGTATCGCGAACCCGGCGTACCAGAGCAGCGCCCCGCCGTAGTTGTATCGCTTCTGGAACTCCACGTCGTGCAGCGGCGGCAGCCGGTCGTAGCACCCGAACATCGTAAGGCCCGCCTCGTCCATCGTCAGAAGGTCCACGGGGAGCACTTCCACCTCGAGCGGAAGTTCCGCCCTGGCATCCTTGGCGCGAATGAGGATCTTGCCCTTGTACACGCCCGGGGCGCCCTGGCCCCTTCGCGTCTCGATATTGAAATAGAACCACTGCGAGCGCCCCGCCGGGACGTCGGCGGCATACGCCGGCCAGAGGCGGATCGGCGTCCACTGGTTGTCCAGCAGCGTGTATTCGGCGGTCCGCCGATCGACCGTCGCCTTGAGTTCGCGTCCGGAGGAGTCCCTGAGCGGCGTGACCTCGTAATCGACGCCGGTCAGGGGCCCGCCGCTCGCATAAACGCCGAACGAGCCCGGCTCGAGTTCGTCGAGGCACATCCGCACCTTCACGGGCCTGCCAACCTCGGCGGCGGGGACGCAGTTCTGAAACAGGCGGCACGTCGGTTCCCAGGGGAAGGCGACTATCGGCGCCCTGAAGTCGGGAGGGTCCTTCGCGGCCGGCGGCGGGTTCTTGGCACGCTCGTCCGCCTGCTCGGCCGCAATGAACCCGCGGGTTTCGGCGTAGTAGCGCGCCTCGTCTTCCGCAGCAGCCTTCCGGACCGAGATGGACGCGATAGGCAGGTCCGCCGCGGCCGTGACCGCCAACGCCGTCATCTCCGGCGCATGGCGGGCCGGGTCGAGCGCGCTCACGAGCCGCGCTACCATGTCCCAGGGAACCGGGATGGCGGCCGTCTTCCACTGGTCGTCGTGCGCCCCGCCGAACGGGTGCAGCGCCCAGAACCCGAAGTTCTTGCCGATGCCGCTGAAGATGTGGAACCGGGCGGGCTTCGCGAGGACATCTTTGTACTTCACGTCCAGGACGAACCGCTCCCCCTCAGCCGGGCGGAGGTCGCCCTCCTTCCACCAGGCCCTGATCCGGGCCGCGGCCAACTTGCCGGCCAGCGCCTTGCGGAAGGCCACGCCATTGTCCGTCGCGGCCTCGGACCACGCGCCCTTGTCGAACTGCGCCTCCGGCAGCGATCCCATGTCGTAGGCCGTGATAGGCGATGCAGGACCGGCGGCAACCGCGGGGCCACCCGCCGACGGCATCCCCAGCGCGATCGCCAGCGCGGCCGAGGCAAAGAACAGGCTCCTGACGTGACGCACACAGCCTCCTTTCAGGCAAGGCCGCGAGTGGCTGTTCTAGCGTAAGTCGGCCATGTGGCTAGTATTGGCTCGATTCTGACTTTCTCTTCAGCGGCCGTCAATGATATGTTTCATGACTGGTCCCCCAAGGCACACGGGTGACGGCTGCTGAGTGAACGTCATGGCGCCCCAAGGAACCAAGGGGACGGTCGCGCCGACCACTCGGATAGACCGCAGGGCCATGGGGCACCTCCGACGGTGCGCCATCGCTCCGCCCACCCACACTCGCCGCTTTGCCGACAACCCTGCCCAGCCCGCAGCGCGCCGCCGGGCAACCTTCTCAGCGGCCGGCCTGTGCCCAGCGGCACAGCCCGCCCACTTGCATCATCCCACCTCAATCCTCTGCCAACACTTGCTGAGAGCCTACGTCCGCCTGCGGCGGATCATGGCCAGCCCGCCCAGGGCCAGCAGCGACAGCGTCGCCGGCTCGGGAATTGGCGAGTCGATGATCTGTCCGGGGTCGCCACTGAGGTTGTGATAATAGAGATGCAGCCCGTTCAGGTTCAGTTCGGCCCCCGCGCGAAGATAGAGATAATCGACATATAACGCCTCATTGTGCCCGAAGCCGTGGTCGAAGCGGTTGCCGCTGGAGAAGTCGTCTACCAGGACCACGTGGGCGCCGGCGGCGATCTCGAGGCGCTCAAGGTCGAAGTTGCCGGAGTACCCCTGGGCCACGTTTCCGAAGTCCTGGCCGCCGGCTTCCAGCGGGGCCCAGAACATCCACTGTCCCTCGGCCGCCCCCTGGCCTCCGGTCATCTGAAGGACGCCGTTCGACGCCCAGGCCCATGCGGCCTCATCCTGCGTCTCGATCGCGACACGCCGGCCGACCGAAACGAGCGCGTCGGCCCAGAGCGATCCCTCGCTCGTGAGAACGAGGTCGCGAACGGAGAGGGCGCCGCCCGCGACTTCCAGCCGGCCGCCTCCGGTCATGTCGATTCGCTCGGCCACCGAGACGCTGCCGCCGCTGATGTGGAACGTTCCGCCCTCGGCCTGCCAGGATCCCGGGCCGGTGACGTCCGCCTCGACCTCCACGCACCCGCCGCCGGCAGCCCGAAGCAGCCCGCCGTTGATGAACGTGCCGTTGTAAAGCCGCAGGATGGCCCCGCTGGTCGCCTCCAGGGTGCCGGCGTTCTCCCACGTGCGGCCCTCGGCGTCCAGCGTCAGAACGGCCCCCCCGACATCGGCGCGGACCGTGCCCTGGTTGACGAGGACCAGGCCCCCGCGGCCGAGGATCCCGGCGCCCTGGATGGTATTGTCCACGTTCACCAGGCGGCTGCCGTTCCCGGCGCCCTGGATCCAACTGGAACCGTAGTTGGAAGCAAGAAGCCTCACGGCACCGTCGCCGGTCAGTCGGACCTCGCCGCCGACCTGCCATCCGCCGCCCCAGCCGCTGCCCACCCAGCCGGGTTCCAGGATGATCGCCCCGTGGTTCTCAACCTCGCCGCCGTCGGTGAGGAACCGCCCGTACCCGACGGCCTTGACCACGCCGCCGGCGCCGTTCGTCAGGCCGCCGCCCAGCGTCAGCCACGTGTAGTCATAGTCGTCGGACACCAGGACCTGGCCGCCCACGCTGTTATCGAGGCGGGCGGTGACGGCGGAGCCGGCGTGGCCGGTGACGGTGATCCAGGCCGTCGGCGCATCGTTGCGGACCGTGCCGCCGGTGATCGTGGCGCCGACCAGTTCGACGGTCGAGCCGGCCATGGCCTGGATGACGCCGGCGTTGTTGAACGTTCCGCCCTCCAGCCGCAGGATGCCGCCGCCGGAGGCCTGCATCGTGCCAGTGTTCTCCCAGATGGTGCCGGAGGGAACGAGGCAGAGCCGGTACCCGACGGCGTTGGCGTCGATGACGCCCCGATTGTCGACGACCAGTCCCCCGCCGCCGATGATGCCCGCCCCGCGGATCGTGGTGCAGTCATAGACGTTGAGGCGGCTGGCCGCCGAGGTGCCGGCGATCCGTCCGCACCCGCTTGCACTCGGGGCCATTACGACGATGCCGCCGCCCAGGAATGTGACCTCGCCATCGCCCATGACCAGCGACGGGGGAGGCCATGTCTGGGGCATGAGGACGATCGACCCGAAGTTGAAGACGTTGCCGGGGCGGAGCGTCATCTGGGTGCCGCCGCCCAGGACGATTGAGCCGCCCGCGTACGTCAGCAGGTGTTCGGCGTCGAGCGTATGGGTGACGTTCAAGAGTTCAATGTTCCCGCCGTTGGCGTCGAAACTCCCCTCCCCCGACACGCCGCCCAAGATCCGCAACGTCCCGGCGACCGACTCCACCTGCCCCTTATTTACGAGCGGCGTGGCGATGCTGTACGTGCCCTCGCCCTCGTACTTCTGGAGGACGCCGTTGTTCGTGACCGTGCCGCGGATCGTCATGGGGTGGGCGCTCATCAGCCGGAAGGTGGACCCCGTTCCGATCTTCAGGGCCTCGATGGTGGCATCCTGGTTCCCAAGGACATCCCGGCCCCCCTCTACGAAGACCGCGTACTTGAGCGTGGTCCCCAGTTCCAGCGTCACCGGGACGCCGAACTCCTGGAGGGGGATGGGGATGGCGACCGACGACTCCGTGGGTCCCCACGAGCCGAGGTCCTCCAGCGGGCAGTGCGTCTCGAAGTTCCCCAGGTCGGTCTCGACGAACGTGGCCCCCGTGGGGTCAGCCACGAGGTCGTAGATTATCTTCACGCGGTTGAAGGGGACCGCGATGGCATCCCAGTTGCCGGGGTCGTTGTAGGAGAGCATGACGTCGGTCGCGCCGACGCAGTGGGCGTCGCGGTTGGCGTGACCCACGAGGACCGTAATCGTCGCGCCGGTGAAACTGAGGCCGACGCTCGGACGGATCTCGTAACGTTCGAGCGTCGAGGCCCACGGCGTGTCAACGGCCAGGGCGGGAAGGGACAGGGCGGCCAGAACGGTCGCCAGGAGTACTAGCGCCTTCATGAGGTGTCCCCCAAAATAAACACGGACCAGCCCTCGCACACGCAGACCTGGCCCCCGGGCACACCCCTAACTCGGCGGTATTATACATGAGAATTCATCGGCTGGCAAACCAATTTCCACGAAGGGACACAGCCCGTGCGCGCCGACTGCAAGAAGATACTTGCCGCTCCCTGGCTTTCTTGGCATAATTGGCACTCGCTTGGACCAAGGGACAGGGGGCCGCTTGCCCCGCAGAAGGAGAGAAAGGATGCCCAACCTCCTCAGCGTCTTGAACGAGAAAATCCGCCGCGTGGCCCGTCGCGAGATCAGGGGCCAGACCCAGAAGACCCGGCGGCTCACGGCCCAGCATCGGCGCGACCTCGCCGCTCTCAAGCGCCAGGTGGCAGCCCTCGTCCGGACAGTAGCCTTCCTGGAGAAGCAGGAGCAGCGCCGGGTCGCAAGCCCTCCCGTGCCGCAAGAGACCAAGCGGGTGCGGTTCTCTGCGCGGAGCGTCAAGGCCCAGCGCGCCCGGCTCGGCCTCTCGGCAAAGGACTTCGGCAGGCTCGTCGGCGTCTCGGCGCTGACGATCTACTCCTGGGAATCCGGCAAGTCGCGGCCGAGGAGGAAGCAGTTGGCGGGCCTGGCAGCGGTTCGCCGCCTGGGCAAGCGCGAGGCCCGCAGGCGGCTCGAGATGCTGGGCGGGCGGTAAAGTTGGCAGCATTAGGACGCGCGGCCAGCCACGGCGGGCGGTGGCAGGCAAGTACGGATCCGCGCGGAAGGGCGGGGCAACTGCCGTCCAGGGCACCTACTGCAGCGATTTCATTGTCTGTCCTGGCACTCTCAAAAGGAACGTTAGAAATGCTATTCTGGGCGAAGACGAAAGCGAAGGCGGTTCTAACGGCCGTGGTATTGTTGGCGGCCGGCGCTGGTCAAACCGAGTTGTCGCAGGCGGGAGAACCATCCGAACTGCGACATATCACTGTGACCAAGGAGGCGCTGCCTTTCGAGACAACGGTGACCTTGGCCAAGGGGGATGCTGCGCGGCTGACCCTGCCCAACGGGAAAGACATCGCTTTCTGGTGCCGTGCCGGGGGCGTGCTGGATGAGTCTGGATTGGCCCTGGAGTGGGGCGAGAAGGCGTTCAAGCGGCCGGAGATTACGTGGCGAGAAATGCCGGACGGTTCGCGAGTAGCCGCCGGCTGGAATTCCTATATCCGTCAAGGTTCGGTCCTGACTTCATCGAGAACGCCCGGCACCGGGCGCGAGCTCTTCGTCGAACAGTACCGTGTGGTGCTGAAGGACGCCGGTGAGACCGGGGGAACATTGCCCGTGACAGTCCAGGTCAGAATGGCCACGAAAAAGGAGATGTTGTTCGGCGACGCCGAGCGTGAGTACTACCTGGCCCAGATCAAATCGGACAAGCCTGGAGAGCGCCTGGATGCGATCCGAGAGCTTCAGGAAATGGTTGACATGGGTTCGATCTACGCCGGGGATCCGATAGTGTAGCATCCTTACCGCGGTCGAAGAGCCTGTCCGAAAAACCGCGGGTCAGGCATATATGCAACCAAAGCCAGCCGTTGGGCTTTGGTTGGCATGTCGCTTCAGCCCCGGGAAGGAGAACCGCAACAACTTTACTGAGGCAAACGCAAAAGCGCGTTTGCCTCAATAAATATGCCTGACCCTCGGTTTTTCGGACAGCCTCTACGCCGGTAATGCTGCTACAGTCTCTCAAAATGGGGCTTTTCTATTTCGTGCAACTTGCCCCGCGGAGGTCGAGTTGCATGAAATTCCCCGCTCTCCGACCATTCCGGCGGGTTGAGGGCCGCAAGAATGGCTAGAGTCCACAGGAGGAGAGAACGAGTTTGATGTCCTGCCGTGAAGCCTCGCGTGCCGCCTGGGGGCTCGGCATGCCCACGGGGCATTGCGGCTGCCAAGACCAGCAGCGCCGCAGCAAGGATCAGTCGGCCCAAGGCTTGGATTCGGAACATACGCTCTCCCTCCCGTCTGGATGGCCCTGTGCCGCTCATCGCTTTCCCGCGGAATGAGCAGGACGCGGGCGCCGGCTACCTGACCGGCACGTCCGTGAGCACGATGCTGCCGAAGCCGCTGGTGTCCTCGTCGTTCTTCTCCGTGCCGCGCCAGACTTGCCGGGCGACCTCCTTGTCGCCCTCGTCGACGGCGATGTCGAACCCGTAGACGGCATTCCTGCCGAACGGGACGGCGATGCCCTTGCCCTGAAAATACGCTGAGCCGATCTTGATCTCCACACAATACCCGTCCCCCGTGGTGTTGGCAGGTCACATAATGGTTGCAGAGTTGCTTGACAGTGACGGCATCTGCCGATAAGGTAGATGAGCGCGGTTCGCGGTCCGCGTGTAGGTCTGTGGCTACGCATAGGTATCTCTCGAGAGCGGCATCGGGGTCATCCCTGACGCCGAGAAAGTAGAGTTTGCCGCGGATCTTCCTGCGCCGCTGGCCGTTGTTGTGCGGGGTAACGGGAAACGAAGGGCTAGGCTTGGCAGGCTTATGCCTGTGCCTGCGTGCTGACTGGCGGACGGACATGGCGACCCTCCTTACCACAACCGGAATTGGCGACTCGTGTAGGAGTAGTACAACTGGCCGTCTGGTTGTCGTCAAGGTTGTCGTCCATGGATTCCGCGTCTTGAACGACTGCGCGGCAAGAGTTGTGAGTGGTTGTTTTAGCGAAGGTTAGGCCGAAGGCGGAGAGGTGGCTGAGCGGCCGAAAGCGACGGTTTGCTAAACCGTTAACGGGGCTTAAACCCTGTTCCCGGGTTCGAATCCCGGCCTCTCCGCCAAGTTATGACATCCGTTGGCAAGTGGCCACAACTACGCCCCGTTTCTAGACTTGCGCCGCTTCTCTTCCCGTGTTCTCCTCGAATCTCCCGTCAACTCGTCTTGGCGGCTCATGGCAGGTTCTGACGCCCAAGGGTGCTGGCGCGCTGAAAGGGCGCTGCGCGCTATGTGACCTATCCTTGGCGTTTCACGCCCAGACGAGGGCCTACACGCATCGCAGTGAATGAAAGCACGGAGTGCCGGCTGAATCTCAAGAGGTAGCGAGAGAACGGACAGGAGGACCGTAGAGTTGCCAGCGAGGTCGCGGCGGCGTCCTACGATCCCGTTGCCGCCAAGGCCGCAACGTTGGCCCGTGGGGCGTTGATGGCAGGCAGGGCGTCCAGTGCCTTCCGCTGGTCGACGATTTCCATGTGAGCGTAGCGGCCAAGCGTCAGCATAGGCGTCGAGTGCCGCGCCAGTTCCTGGGCAACCTTGATGTTGGCGCCCGACCGCACCAGTCGGCTGACATAGGTGTGCCGCAGCGCGTGGAAGTCTGCCACGCCGCCCGCGGAGTTCCGATAGGCCAGGAAGTCCGATTGCTCTCGCGCTCTTCGCTCCTCTGGCGACCGCGATTCCTTGAGCCAGCATTCGTGTGCCGCGCTCAAGTCCGCACGGAGCATTTTGGCCGCATCATGCGGCACGACGAACACCGGCCTCCCCTGGTCCCTGCACGCCAGGTACACCCGCAACCGCCCTGCCAGGTCCTGTCGAATTGGCTGCACATCCTTGCGGCGGCGCTTCGAGTAGCCTGCTTGGACGGTCACCGTGGGCGGGTCGGCATCGAGGTCGAACGATTCCGGCGTCAGACTTCGGAGTTCGTTGGCCCGGAACCCCGTGCCGACGGCCACCAGGTAGAGCATGACCCGCTCGGTGCCGTCCACGCCCTTAACCACGGGGCCTTGTTCCGCCGCCTCAACCAGTCGCGCGAGTTCGTCGTCCGTGAACGCCCGGCGGTCGTGCCGCCGGTCGAGTTGCACGTTGAAGCCCGAGAGGTGCGCGAGCGGGTCCTCGCAGGCCCGGCCGTCGCGCCACAGCCAGCGGGTGAACTGCTTGACCGCCCGCAGGTAGTGGTTGCAGGTCTGGAGCGAAGCGCCCTTCTTGCGGCTTCGCTTCGACGCCCCCGCCTCCCGGATCGTGCCGATGGCCCGTTGCACAGCCGACGGCGAGATCTGGCTAATGTGCTCAGTCTTACACAGAGCCACGATATGCGTCACGCGGGCCTTGACGTTCTCGGTTTGTTTCGTGGTGACGCCCCTGGCCTCAAGTGCCGCGATCAGATCGGCCAGGTGGTCCTTCAATGGCTTGGCCTCTGCGGCGGCGTAGCGGTCGGCCTTGGGGTCGATGATGCCCGCGCGCCGCAGCATGGCGTCGGCTTCGAGTTTGCGGGCCAGGGCCTCGGTTGCGGCCCGGTCCTTGCATCCCTTCACCGTGTGCCGCTCGCCGGGCCGCGCCTGGTACGTGATGTAAAAACAGCCGCCCTTCTTGCGTCGGTAGATGCTCGCCATACGTTTCCCTTTCTTGCCCCCCCGCGGACCGGTGATCCCCTACCTCCGGTTTTCGCGCGGGGCAAGGCAGTTATGGCTGAATCTGCATAACTTATTTACGCCGACCGCCCGCCAGGTACGCCAGGTACGCCTCCACGTCCGCCAGCAGCCAGCGGACCGTTTTGGGGCCGATCCGCAAGGGCCGCGGGAAGTCGCCCTGCCCGGCCTCGGACAACGCCGCCAGCCGCCAGCAGGTGCGTTCATGCACGCCCAGGGCGGCCGCAAGTTCCCTCACGGTCAGCAGTTTCAGCTGGTCTGGCATGGGAC
>Ga0315280_10002933_pt1 | contig 26867 bp, 26 predicted proteins | sample YL17G06_40_MG_FD_203697 | JGI IMG/M metagenome (GOLD analysis project Ga0315280, IMG submission 203697) | Sediment microbial communities from Yellowstone Lake, YNP, Wyoming, USA - YL17G06_40 | ecosystem: Environmental > Aquatic > Freshwater > Lake > Sediment | place: USA: Wyoming | collected...
ATCGACATCCTTGTGCGTCTCTTCACCTATCTCTTCTCCAGGCTCAAGGCTCATGAGTACGAGCTGACTATGCTTCCCCGTGTACAGCACACGCCGGAAATCTGCATTCTTCCTTGTATCTCGCTCGATTTGGATTACGTATCCTTTCATGTTTCCCACACTGATTAAGGCACTCCGCCTTCATCAATTTTATCGTATATGATTGCTTCTGATAAAATCATGTTGGTCGCGCTCCACCTCGCAGGTACCACCTACGACAAGATCGGACTTTTCCATCCAGCAGATATGACCACCGACAGGCTCCAAGAACTACTCGACAGGAAGATGGTCAGGCTACTAGGAAAACACTTGAAAATAGAAACCATCAGCAAGGCTAAAGTTACTCCGAACGACAGGTCCGATTGAGAATGCTCGGTGGGATTTCACCCCACCATTTCCTTGGGTTAATCGCATTTCCCAGAGCCATCACTGCACCGGTCGAGAGCACTAAAGAAACACTTTTTTCTCTATTAACCGCGAAACTTCGGGTCTGCCGACCTAGGCCCATATCCGAGTTGTGCCATGTTCTATTAAGCCGACATAGACGATTTGGTGCAGAGTGTACGATTTGGTTCTGGGCTTCAGGGGCTTCCATAAGAAAACTTCTAACCGAAGCTGGAGTCTCATATTATGAGACCGATGCGCCATCAGAAAAGGAATTTGCAGTATTCCTTTCGTCTTTACCTTAATGCTGACGGAAAAAGGGTGCTTGGTAAAGGAGGAGCCCAGATCCTAGAAGCAATAGATGAGCGCGGATCGATAGCTGCGGCCTCCAAAGAACTACACATGTCCTACAAGTTCGTGTGGGACTATCTCACCAGAATGAGGAACAGACTCAAACACCCGATCATCGTAACTCGCCGCGGAGGAACGCGCCATGGAAAGAAAAAGGGTGGCGGTGGAACTGCCCTAACTCCCTTGGCAAGGGCTCTCCTCAAGAACTTCAGGGCAACAGAAAAGCGATTACACACAACTCTGTCCAAGACCAAAATACGCATAATTGAACCATCGCAAAGCCATTAATCGGTCCAAACGTTTTTCACATTCCGAACTAAGCTTGGGTGCTTTCATCTGGTACCAGGGTCTGTACACTATCCCTAAGCTGCGCTGCAGAATTGAATTATGACATTCGAAAAGATTGACGAATGTCTTGACCTTTACACCTTCATCTGCCCATTCCGAAAATCGTTTGAAGCTAAATGACAAATCGCCCTCGCAGTCAAGCTAGCTCCAACGAATCAAATGGAAGCATTGAGATTGCCCTGGCACAAAGCGCAGCAACCTGATCCTCAGACGCGAAATCTTTCAGAATGATGATTCCCCCCGTGGCTTTCGTCATCTTCAATTCAATGTGGGGAAAGTCGAGAAGCCTCTGAAACCCTAATTCGAGTAGGTGCTCCCTTTTCTTGGGACTTGATTCAGACAATGCCGAATGCAGCGAAGATATCAGACCAAAAGCCGAGCTTGATAACGGAAAATAATACTTTTCGGCGTAGACGTGTATTCGTTCAATCATTCTCGCGGAGATTCTTTGTGAGTATGCGCGGTCGAGGAAATACTGATCGTAGGCAGACCTTTGGATTATCACGGATCGAGATAGAACCTTGGCGACCTCAGTATGTTCCTAGCTACCTCGTAGTGTGGAATGCCCCATTCAAGGCAGATTGTGCATATCCTTCACGCCGATATCCGTCTGGGGTGGTCGCAAGGTGTCGACCAAAAACTCTGGAGAATTTTTGAGAAGTGAAAAAGGGCAATCCTACTACGGAGCGGTGAGACATGAAGTTGAATCTGATAGATTTGACCAGACTAATCAAATTCTCCGGCGCCCACATCCTTGAGCACTCGGTTTCACCTCGTTATAGGTTATAGCAGAGCGCCTCTTCTTCTTTGACGAGTGTGCTATGTGGAATGCCAAAGGATAATTTCGAACTCATCATCTATGCACTTTCCTTCATCTTCATCGCGTACATGCTAGTCTCTCTCTTCTACCTGTACGTGGCAGTAGGCGAATCGCTCGGTCAAGTTGCTGGGGTGCTGCTCGACACCAGAGTGCTCGGCGCTCTCACGATTAGTGCCTCATCCGCCTTCATAGTTGGTGGACTGGCGGTTGCAGTGAGCGTGCCGGTTGCCTACTTTATGACCTTCAAACAATTCAAAGGCAAAGAGACATTGGAGATTCTACTCGTCGACATGCCTCAGACATTTCCTCCAGTAACCGAAGGTCTGGTGTATCTTCTAATGCTAGGCCGATTCGGACTAGCGTACACATTCGCCGCAGTCATCATCGCAAAATTCTATGTTGCGGCTCCCTTCACATTGAGCTTTCTGACCAGACGGTACCGGGAAATTGCAGGTACCGGTTATGATGTCGTTGCACGTTCATTGGGAGCTGACACGAAGCATCTGTTAAATTGGGTGATTCTCCCACTATCTGCAAGAGATTTGCTCGCCGGTTTCTCTCTAACATGGGCACGAGCGATGGGGGAATTGGCTGCAACCCTAATCTTTGCAGGAGCAGTCCCCTGGCGTACAGAGATCATACCCACACTGGTATACCTCACATCTAAAGATGCTCCAGCGATCGCCATGGCGGCCTCGGTGATTGCTGAAACTCTCTCAATCGGAGCATTGCTCTCATTCAGATGGATTGCAGGTGGAAGAAAATGGCTCACCTAAGGGTTGAGGGACTCTTCAAGAGCTATGACACTAGAAAGGTAATCGACAATTTGAGTCTATCAGTGAATGCTCACGAGACTTTGGTGATAATGGGGGCTAGCGGATGCGGAAAGACGACTCTCCTGCTGCTGATCCTAGGGGCCATCCGACCTGATAAGGGCATAATTATCATCAAAGACAAGATAGTCAACGACTTGCCGATTGAGAAGAGGGAAGTCTCGTACGTTCCCCAAGATTTCAGCCTCTTTCCGCATCTCACCGTTTATGGAAACATTTCCTTTGGACTAAGGGTCAGAAACTACGAAGAGAAAGAGAAAGACAGGATCGTTCATTCCCTCCTTGAAGCCATCGACCTGAGGGGTTTGTCTGAAAGGAAACCAAACGAGCTCAGTGGCGGTCAAAAGCAACGAGTCGCCTTGGCAAGAGCACTTGCAGTATGCCCATCCCTTCTTCTCCTCGACGAACCATTAAGCAGTGTTGACGAAGCCACAAAGGAGGACGTAAAAAAGAACCTGAGAAAGACTCTAATCGAAATGAAAGTCACCACAATCTGCGTTGCTCATGATCCAGAAGATGCCTTTGCCTTGGGCGACAGAATTGCGGTCATGCACGGAGGCCGCATAGTCCAGTGTGACACACCTAGTCGCTTGCTTGCAGAGCCTAAGGACAACATGGTGCGCAGGCTCATAGCACCCATGTACGTGCTCAGCAAGAATCATTAGTCTAGTCGTCAATGTTGTCGAAGCTCCGTTGCTAATGCCTACAGCATATTGTGTGTTCAATTCGCTCCTTAAGGAGGACTTGGAGCGAATCAGCTCTTACAAGTGGTGATGACGTCAACTCTAGCGCGAAGGTGGTTGCTAACTCCCAGGTCAGGTAACCATGAAAAATCTGCCTGTCCCATCAGCCATTGTCGGAGCGATTCCGATCGCGGGAACACTCTGACTGTATATAGGCTACTCTACTCTTCATGCTAAGACAAGTTATACTGATATCCGTTACCGGTTCGCTTGATAGCACACTCGAACCAACTGTGAGGATGACTTAGTACTCAGGTCGCTAGAAATTGAAAATCGTACTCTGCGTGGAGCGGGTACCGGACGTAGCTGAGATACGAATTGAAGTAACACACATTAGTTCGCGTCGGCGTTCCAAGCATCCCTATCGTCGAAACCAAACTACGGTTAGCTGAGCTTAGACTACAACAGGGCAGAGAGGAAGAAGCCAAAACGCACCTAGAGACGTGCGTCAACACCTTCAAAGACCCTGAATTCACTACCCTCCCGCTGTTACATATCGAGACACTCCTTCACTTGACCTCAATCTATGCCAAGCATGGGCAACTCGAAGGCAGAAAAATCAATCGAACAGGAAACTTCCTCCTAGAGTTCTTATCGAATACTGAGTTATCAATAGAGAACCGACCCCACGCTCTGTTTGGTCTTGTGAGCCTTCAAACCAAGAAGGGCTTGTATGTTCTCTATGCGAGTTAGAAATCCTCGTGCCCAATCCATGGGTAGATCAGAGCAATCGTGTCGCCTGCACGGAGATTGGCATCTAAGCCGCCCACGAATTGGTATGACCTACCGTTCACGAGAACTCGGGCATATGGCCTTATCTCGCCGTTCTCTGTGAGGATAGTGTCGGCGACGTGATAGAAGTCGACGATCTCTTTCAACACATCCTTCAACTTGCTCTTGGAGGAGATGAACTCCACACGGCCTGTACCTGTGCGTTGTCTAGGAATACTCATGAACTTCACGGTCACCTTCACCATGGTATTAGGGATCTCCTACTTCCACACTAGGAAACAACGTTGAACCGACACTGACTGACAAGAGAAATGTAGACGTCTTTCTCAACAGACAGGCAGGCAACAATCATATAAGCCATGAAATCCGCGACTCAACTAGCGGGTGGCGGGCAAGTTTAGTGACTGATTTAGTTGACTCTTATGGACGTAAGGTGCGGAAGCTTAGGATATCAGTCACTGACCGCTGCAACTTCCGTTGCGAGTTCTGCATGCCCCAAGAACCAGTCTGGTTGCCCCGAGAGGATATCCTAACCTTCGAAGAGATCTATCGAGTAGCATCGCTCTTCGTCAAGATGGGGGTAAGGAGAATCAGATTGAGTGGAGGGGAGCCGCTGATGCGTCAACACGTTGAAAGACTCGTCTCGTTCCTTGCTAGAGATCTTAAGGGCGTAGAGGCGATCACCATGACAACGAATGGCTTCCTACTGGCTGAGAAAGTGTCAGCCTTGAAGAAGGCAGGATTGACAGGGATAACTGTGAGCCTCCACAGCTTGAAACCTCCAAGGTTCAGAGGCATAGCCGGTGGCGGAGACTTGGGAAGAGTCATGTCGGGAATAGAAGCCGCGAAGAAAAATGGATTCAAACCTGTGAAAGTGAATGCCGTGATCATTCGCGGATGCAATGAAGAAGAAATAGTCGACCTCGCTTCGCTCGCAAGGACAGGAGACATAACCATGAGATTCATCGAGTACATGCCCTTCGACGGACAACGACTCTGGGGAATGGACAAGGTGGTAAGTGGAAAGGAGATTCTAGAGAGAATTCGAACACGTTACGAAGTTACCATGCTGCCTCGTGAAGCTGGCAGTACGGCTAAGGTTTATCGATTTGCAGATGACGACGGTGAGATTAGCATCATCACTTCCATAACTGAACCGTTCTGTTCAGATTGCGACAGAATCCGTCTCTCAGCAGACGGCAAGATAGTTCCATGCCTTTTCGACACTTCGGGGTTCGATCTCAGACCACTTCTGAGAGGCAGTGCCTCTGATGATGAACTGTCCGAGTTCATCCGAAACGCAGTGGTACGAAAGGCCGCGGGCGTTGAAACACTCTTGAAGGAATTCAGGAAACTCGAGCATGTCCGACCCATGCACACTATAGGTGGCTGAATGGTGGAGAGAGCTGACTCAACAACAACAGAGTAACCATCTTCCTTCGCAAGCCGCTTAAATGTGTGCAGAGGGTAATCATGACTCCAACTCACTGGAATTGATGCCGGAGGTAGGGCAGTGGGCAACGTTAGGGTAACGGTCGCATACTTCGAGAGCTCGTGAATGCGCGGGAACCGCTGAGGAGAAGTTGGAGTTGGATCGCCCCGCTTACATCGAACAAATATTCTCCAGAGAGAGATCAAGCAGATACTTCGGCCCTTGGTTAACGGCATATGGGCATCTGAAGAAACAGAGTTGAACGACGGAGACCGAGTCGCTCTTCTCCCACCTGTCGGCGGAGGGTGACGCTGTAAGCCTTACGCATCAGCTTTAGGAGCTTAGTGATTAGTCTGGTGCGCGAATTTTCTCCGGAATATCACGATGATTGTAGGGTTTAATGTCGAGGATGGGTGTTCCATCGAAGGCGTCAAGCCCTCTGACCTTAAGGACGTTTGACCTGCGCTCTAAGAGTTGCACTACCGTTAACCCTATGGGATTGGGGCGATTGGGGTGCCTGGTGCTGAATACTCCCACCCAACGTGGATCGTGATCAGGATGCGTGAGGAGGTGTCGCCTCTCCGATTTTCGAACCTTGTGGAGCCAGTAAATCACGAAGATGTGTGAGTACCCGTCCACGCCTTCTAGGCCGTTTGCATACTTCTCGCTCAGAACAAGCTTTGAGACTGGATCCGCATGACGAGCCTCGAGGGCCTCATCTTTTGTGCAAACGAAGCCGATCGGTTCTAAGAGAATTCTTGATCTTCTTGCCATACATTGGACACCGTGCAAGCGATGTAAGATGTTGGTAGCACGCTTCGAGGAATAATCCCTTCGTTTGTAGAACCTTCCTATCTATTCGGAGCAAAGGTTCAGACGAGCACAGGTTAGCAACGATCGGGTAGTTGGTTCTCAGAGTGTGCGATTGAGCGGTATTGGAACTATCGAAAATCAGGCATGTGCTGATTCATTGGTTTCGTTGAGCAATGATGAGAAGTCTGAAGATTGTGAGTTGGCTTTGCTGAAACAGTGCCCTTACGGTTAGGTTCCAACGTGGACGAGGACTCGGAGTAAAGTACGTTTTTTTTCGACAACGGGCCAAAAGTCGAACCATTCTCTGAGGAGAACATTCTGTGCTTCATGGGCGGACCGTTGGTTGGCAGCGATGTCACGATGAGCGGCCCAATGGCGGTGGTCACGAAGTCTCCGCTAACCGGAACTGTAACTGATGCTCATCATGGAGGATGGTCTGGCGCAAGGCTTCGATGGACTGGCTTCGATGGACTGGTGTTCAAGGGCCGAGCAAAGAAGCCTGTCTATGCTTACATTGAGGGTGGCAAGATTTCGCTGAAGGATGCATCAAAAGTCTGGGGCAAGAACGTTCACGACACCGTCAAGATGCTAATGAAAGAACACGGATCCAAGGATCTTAGCGTTGTGACCATCGGACAAGCCGGAGAGAAGCTAGTAAGATTCGCCGCTATAGTAAACGAGAACGACCGCGCTTCAGGAAGAGGCGGGACCGGAGCGGTCATGGGATGGAAGAAGCTGAAGGCCCTCGTGATCAAAGGAAACATAAGGGACAAGCCGAAACCAGCTCGTCCAGAAGAATTCAAGAAAGCGGTTGCCCTCGGCAATACTGCGATCGTCAAGGGCGCCGTCACAGAACCACGGAAGGGTGGTCTTTCGGTTTTTGGAACCAATGTTCTCATGAACATAGTCAATGAGATAGGTGCTCTTCCCACACGAAACGCACAGATGACACAGTTCGAACATGCGGACATTGTAAGCGGAGAAACTATCAAAGAGAAAATACTCGTGGACGACCCGACATGTCACGCATGTCCGGTCGCATGCAAGAAAGAAGTCGAAGTCAAGGAAGGCAATTACAAGGTCCACATGGAAGCACGGAATACGAGTCGATGTGGGCGTTCGGCGCCAATTGCGGCTGCAGCAGCAAAGAAGCCATAGCTTACATAATCAACTTGGCGAATGACTACGGAGTAGACACGATCGAACTTGGCAACTGCATTTCCATAACAATGGAAGCCAGTCAACGCGGCCTGATTCGCGACAAGCTCGAGTGGGGCGATGCGGACGCAATGATTGATTTATTCCATAAGATCGGGAGACGGGAAGGTATCGGAGACAAGCTAGCGGAAGGCGGTTGGAGAGCAGCCAAAGCCTTTGGAGACGAGGGTATGGCCAACCAGGTGAAGGGCCAGTGCGTACCAGCCTACGATCCCAGAGGCCTGCAGGGCATGGGCATAGGTTACGCAGCATCAAACCGTGGAGCATGCCACCTCAGAGGATACACACCAGCGAGTGCCTCGGCATACCACAGAAGACAGACCCACTTGCATGGGAGGGAAAGGGCAAGCTCCTCAGGATCTTCCAAGACCTACACGCGATATCAGACTCCTTCGACATATGCAAGTTCAACGCTTTCTCAGAAGGAATCAACGAATACGTGGCCCAGTTTGTGGCAATGACAGGTATCGACATTGACGCTGACGGGCTAATGAAAACTGGCGAACGCATGTACAACCTAGAACACTACTACAACAACCTTTGCGGCTTCACAGGTAAAGATGACACGCTTCCGGAGAAATTCCTGAAGAACCCAGGCTCGGGACCTGCGGCGGGGCACGTGTGCGAACTTGACAAGATGAAGAAAGAATACTACGAGGCCCGAGGCTGGACTGACGGAGTAGTTCCCGAACATAAACTAAGGGAACTTGGAATAATCAGCTGAGACCTAGCAACCTGCATCAACGCTTCCTACGTCAATCGGTGCTGAGCGTGAGCACTGGATGGTCAGAAATTCTCAGTGTACGGGTAGATCAAAGCAACGCTGTCACCGTTGCGGAGCTCAGTATCCAAACCGTCAACGAATTCGTGTGACCTCCCGTTAACTAGAACCCATGCCCATGGTCCAACCTCGCCCCTCTCGTTGAGAAAAAAATCAGCTATGCGATAAGCGCCAGTGATCTCCTTCAACACAAACCCCAACCTACTCTCTCTTGAGGTGAACTCGACAACGCCTACCCCCGCACGCTGCCTGATAATGCTCATGAACTTCACGATTATCGTGACCATCACATCTGTATCTCCTGACGCAACCAGGAGTAAGCTTTAACCCACGCTAAGGATTTTGCTTAATTCAGTTGAAATTCTCTTGCATCCGAGCGTAGCTGACTCGGGTCACAATCACGTATGCGGCAGGGGCTTTAAACATCTAACCCCCGTTCACGATGCCCTTCGAATAGTCCTAAGCAACCTGCCCAAGAAATCGGTTGGTGTGGAGACTGTGCACTTGTCGACTGCACTAGGTCGGATTCTGGCTCGGGATCTAGTTTCGCCGGTGGATGTCCCGCCCTTCGACAGGTCAGCTATGGACGGATTTGCAGTGATCGCGGAGGACACGTACGGGGCGACAATTGCGGCTCCCGTGTTCTTGCGAACCGTAGGCAGTGTCCGGATGGGAACTGAGCCGAGGGTTAGCGTCGTAAGAGGCGAAGCTGTCTCAATTGTCACTGGAGGTCAAATGCCCCAAGGCGCAAACGCAGTCGTGATGGTTGAATATACGAAACAGCATGAAGACGGAACTGTAGAGGTTTCAGATGAGGTGCATCCAGCAGAAAATGTCGCGCGCACCGGGGAAGATGTACCGCAGGGAACTGTGGTCCTAAGGAAAGGAACGCGGGTACTCCCTCAAGACCTTGGAATGCTGACATACCTAAGATTGAATGAGGTCCAGGTGATGCTAAAGCCTCGCGTTGCCGTCCTGTCCACAGGCAACGAACTATGCGACCAGTCGGCCATAGCGCCCGGCAAGATCCCAGACGTCAACCGCCCAATCCTGATAGGTGCGTTACGCGATCTCGGCTGCGAACCTATTGATCTAGGCATAGTTCCAGATCATTTCGACCGGATCCGAAGCATGCTAGAGCAAGGACTACGAACAGCCGACATGGTCCTTGTGACGGCGGGAACTTCGGTTGGCCCAGGGGACATAGTTCCCAAAGTCATCGATTCTCTAGGCAAGCCAGGCATGCTGGTGCATGGGGTTGCAATGCGCCCCTCGATGCCCACGGGATTAGCTGTAGTCGACGGGAAAGTCGTAGTTTCGCTGCCAGGCTACCCGGTCTCAGCCTATATCGCCTTTCTAGAATTCGTACACCCTTTACTGAGCCACATGCTCGAAACCAGTTTACTGCCCCGTCCCAAAGTAAAAGCAAAGTTAAGTCGGCGCGTGGTCGGGGTCCTCGGATCTCGAACCTATGTGCGTGTCCTAGTCGCCCATACTGACGAAGGATGCGTTGCACAGCCTGTGAGAAGCTCAGGTGCAGGAATTCTCAGCAGCCTCGTCCAAGCCAACGGCTTCGTGATAGTTCCAGAACATGTGGAAGGCTATGAGGAAGGACACGAAGTTGACGTCGAACTTTTCCGTCCCTTGGAGCGTGGAGAAACTGCCAAGTGAAAGGAAAGTCTTCCGGCACCTCGAAAGCCTCGAGAATGCCATCTCAACTCTCTGGGCAGCGTGGCAAACAGAAGTGGCGTCCGTCGAAAAGGTCCCACTTGAAAATGCTCTTGGAAGAAGTTTGGCTGAGGACGTATTCTCAGCGATCGACGTGCCCGGCTTCGACCGCGCAGCCATGGACGGATTCGCCGTAATCGCTGAAGACATATTCCATGCAGATGAGCAACATCCAGTCCAGTTGAAGGTAAGCGCTCAGGTCGAGGCAGGAGACGCATCAACATACGCTCTCTCAAGGGGCGAAGCAATTGAGATCGCTACAGGCGCCCCAATGCCCAAGGGTGCGAATGCAGTAGCAATGGTCGAGTTCACCAAGAGAACAGGCAATGAGGTCCTGGTCTTCAAACCAGTTTCGCCGGGTGAGAATGTCACGGGCGCCGGTAGCGACATCATGTGCGGAGAGTTACTGCTCCGAAGATTTCAGACAGTCACTCCTCGCGAAATAGGACTCCTAGCGGCAGCGGGCATTAGTACCGTACCTATTTATCGAAAACCGCACGTAGCAATCTTCTCAACTGGAAACGAACTCATCGAACCAGGCGGTCAACTTGAATTCGCCAAGCTCTATGACATTAATGGCCCCGCACTCACGGCAGCCGTGACCGAGGCGGGAGGCGAACCAAAATTCCTGGGGATCCTTCCCGACGACTATTCCACCATCAAGAATCAATTACAGTTAGCGCTTGAGGACGCTGATATCGTAATCTCATCCGGAAGCACATCATCTGGACCAGGCGATCTGCTCTACAGAGCCGTAGAGCAACTCGGAAATCCAGGCATCCTAGTCCATGGGCTAACCCTGAAACCTGGAAAACCAGCGCTCATTGGGCTGGTGCGCAACAAACCCATCTTCGGGCTACCAGGCTACCCAACTTCAGCTCTCATGATCTTCCACGTACTTGTAGCGCCTGTGATTAGGCGACTGGCAAATACGGCTGAGGTTGGGCCTGTCAAAGTTCAGGCTTTTTCACCCATGAAATTCTTCAAAGCCCGCGGCCGTCGCGAGCTCCTGCCTGTTCAACTCATATCACGGCCCAACGGTAAACTGTCAGCATATCCTATGCAGAGCGGTTCTGGCGCAGTAAGCTCGTTTTCCCTAGCAGACGGATTCGCAGATTTACCAGAAAACCAAGAGTATGTGGATGAAGGCGAAAAATTAGAAATCGAGCTCTTCGGTAGGGAATTGGCGCCCCCGTCCCTCGTCGCTATAGGAAGCCACTGCGTAGGACTCGATATTGCTTTCACAATGCTCAGAGAGAAAGACAGCAGTTTCGTGGGTAGATCGATAAACGTTGGGTCAATAGGGGGATTCCACGCAGTAAGACGCGGAGAAACTGATGTTGCGGGGGTTCACCTCCAAGACACAAGAACTGCGGAATACAACATACCCTTCATCGCAACCTTCGGTTTAGAATCATCTGCAATCCTCGTTAGAGGATACAATCGCGAGCAAGGCCTGATAGTCAAGCGCGGCAACCCGAAGAACATCAGAACTCCAAACGATTTGACCCAGCAAGGAATTCGCTTCATAAACCGAAACAAGGGTTCTGGGACAAGATTCCTAATCGACAGGCACCTCGCGGAACTCGCGGAGTCGTTGGGTTCAGATCTCGAAACGCTCTCAAAGAGAATACAGGGTTACGGTTACGAGGCGAAATCACACTCGGCGGTCGCAACGGCAGTCAAGAACGACCGCGCTGATGTCGGCTTTGGTATCAGAACCGTAGCGGTCAACGCTGGCCTCGACTTCATCAAGACGGATGATGAGAAGTATGACTTCCTGTTGCCGAAGTCTCACCTCGACAAGCAATCGGTTGGAGAATTCATCGAGTTGCTAAAGTCAAAGGATTTCTCTGAGACCCTCGACCAAAGGGCACCTGGACTCAGTACCACAAGTGAGTCTGGCGCAAAGATCTTTCCAAATTAGAACGCACGGAGCGAAATAGAAATGCTCAGTGAAAAAGCGATACATTAAGAGCGGTCTAGTAACGGTCTAATCCTTCGCCACCATGACCTCTGTTGCTTTTATTGTTGCTTCAACTTCGTCTCCGGTCTGCAGTTCCAGATCTTCGACGGCCTCCTTGCTGATCAGAGCAGTTGTCGTTACCGGCACTTGAATCTTGATCTTCACCGATGAGGTTACGGCGCCTTTCCTCTTCGACAATTCCTTTGAATCGATTTCTTGCACTTATCTTCAAGCCTATCGCTTCCCAATACCCCGGATCCTTGAGCACCCTATCAACGTACTTCTTTAGCCCATAATAGTTCTTCAGCAATGCGGTGGCTGATCCCGTTAGCTTTGTTCCTCCACCCCTTTCTCCTCCTTCGCAGAATGGGTTCACCGAACGCCTTCATGGCTCCAAGTTGCTCCCATGCGTACTTGTAAGAAACGTGCGCTTGGCCGCGCGCTATCGAACTGTCTTTTCCGAGAGCTCCCAATAGCAACGCTCCTCTTCATCTAAGACCCTTCGTTACATACAAAGTGTAGGAAGAGACGAGCGATCTTCTTGTCAAGCACTTCTCACCTGAGATTAAGTCGTTATGTTTATTTGCACATAACGGTCAGGCATCGTGATTGGGCTATGAGACGGCTGAAGCTTCTAGTCGCCATTCTAGTCTTAGCAATCGTGATTGCGGGGGGCTTCGTGGCATACTGGTACTTCCTCCAACCGCCCCCGCGAAAAGAAGTTCTCATCCTGTCCACAACCACAAGCACCTACGATTCGGGACTACTGGACTACCTCCTACCAATCTTCCAGAACAAATACAATGTCCAAGTCAACGTACTTTCGAAGGGAACTGGCGAATCAATTGAGATAGCGAAACGTGGAGACGCTGACGTGGTTCTGGTTCATGCGCAAAGCCTGGAAGTCCCCTTTGTGAATGCGGGGTACGGAGTCCATAGAGTTGGAGTCATGTACAACGACTTCATAATAATAGGCCCGAAAGAAGACCCAGCTGGGATTGCGGGCACAACAAACGCGACCTACGCCTTCCAGAAGATCCTCCAAGCAGGTGGAAAAGGAAATGCAATATTCATTTCCCGAGCTGACAAGTCTGGAACAAACGTTGAGGAACTAAGCATCTGGTCAAAAATCGGGATTAAACCATCAAACAAGACTCATGCTTGGTACCTCGAAGCCGGCGCGGGCATGGGGACCGTACTACGCATGACGAATGAGAAGAAAGCATACACGCTCACAGATAGAGGAACCTGGCTAAAATTCAAGGACCAATTGACCAACCTGCAACTTACAAGCCAAGGCGACAAAATATTACTCAACCCATACGCCGTCATCCCAGTCAGCCACGACAAGTTTCCGCAACGAAACTACAGAATGGCAATCACCTTCACGAAGTACTTGGTCTCAGACGAGGGGCAGAAGATCATAGAGTCTTACAAGATAGGAGGCGAGACACCGTTCATTCCGATAGCCAAAAACTACGACATGACCCACACGTTCGGATTTCCCAACCAAGAGCAGGAAATTGCTTGGTATGATTCCATCAATCCTTCCACGCTGACGTTCAAGCCGGTGCTCACCCGAGCCCTACGTGTAGTAGCCTCGCCCAAGTCTCGACTTGGATGGACCCCCACTGGTAACAGTGCAATTTGATCCAATACTCGAAGGTCTGATCAGAGCCTTCTGGCTGCTGGTTACTCTTGATCCTGAGGTCTACAGCATCATGTTCCTGACATTAAGGGTCTCAGGCATAGCTGTGATTCTCGCTACAGTAGTCGGCATACCCCTAGGAGCAGCAGTGGCGCTTAGAGATTTCTTTGGAAAACGTTCACTCATGAGTCTCGTGAACACATTGATGGGCCTGCCACCCGTCGTGGTCGGGTTGTTCGTCTATCTCCTGCTGTCAGCATCTGGCCCCTTAGGGCCTTTGCAACTCCTCTATACACCAACCGCCATGATAATAGCCCAACTCATTATTGCAGCACCAATTGTTGTTGGAGTAACCGTCTCAGCGGTGGGGTCCGTGGACAAGGCGATACGTGACAAGGCCCTATCCCTAGGGGCTACGAGACTGCAGCTCACACTGACGATCTTGAGGGAGGCCAAAACAGGGATCGTGACGTCGGTTATACTCGCATTCGGCGCCGCAATCTCGGAAGTAGGCGCCGTTATGATTGTTGGAGGCAATATCCGATGGGCTACAAGAGTGCTTACCACTGCGATTGTCTTTGAGACCGAACTCGGCGAATTCTCAGTCGCAATAGCTCTCGGGATAATTCTCCTTCTGATGGCGTTCATAATCAACTGGATATTGACACGGATGCAGTGGAGCGGGTTGAGAAGGTGAAATGGCTCTAATCGAGACCGAAGACCTAACCAAGACCTACGCTGAGACAGTCGCCCTTCGCAACGTTTCTGTAAGAATCGAAGAGGGAGACTTCTTCGCAGTCGTGGGTCCAAGCGGGGCGGGGAAGACGACCCTCCTGCACCTACTCGACCTCCTCGAAGAACCAAGCAACGGTCGAATTTTATTCAGCGGCATCGACACGGCGTCCCCGGACCAGGACAGGTTGACACTACGCAGACAGATCGGAATAGTATTCCAACGAAGCATCATGTTCAACACCTCGGTATACGACAACGTCGCCTACCCTCTTCGAATCAGAGGAATCAAGAACGACATAGACGGAAGAGTAGACGAGGCTTTGGAGCTCGTTGGACTAGAAGGCTTCGAAAGAAGGCACGCCCTGACTCTCTCGGGCGGTGAGGCACAAAGGGTTTCACTGGCACAAGCAATGGTCTTCCAACCCAGACTTCTACTCCTTGATGAGCCGACGGCCAACCTCGACCCTAGAAACGTGAGCATAATCGAGAGCATCGTAAGCAAAATCAACCATCAGGAACAAGTGACGGTTGTGATGGCCACCCATAACATAGCGCAAGCAGAACAGCTAGCCTCCAAAGTCGCAGTCCTCCGCGAAGGAGTACTAGCCGAAGTCGGCGACGCCAGTGAAGTATTAAGAAAGCCCTCAGAACTCTTAATGAGCTTTGCTGCGAGTGTAAATGCATATTCTGGCGAGGCTCATCCACTCGATGATGGACTCGCCCTAATTGATATCGGAGACAACATACGAATCGAAGCCGCAACTCGAAAGAAGGGAAAGGTTACAGTATTCATCCGACCTGAAGAAATAATCCTCTCAACTGTCCCGATCAAGAGTAGCGCGAGGAATACGCTGAAGGGCAAAGTGACTGGAATCACAGACCTGACTGATGGAGTTCAACTAAAGGTGGATGCTGAAAGGGAATTCACGGTCATTATCACCAAGAAGTCATTCAACGATCTAAGATTGAACCTCGAATCTGAGGTCCACCTGAATTTCAAAGCTACATCGGTGCGCGTTATCTAAGAGACTTGATTGACGCCTTGAAGTAAAACCGGCGGAATTCTTCTCCCATCTCGTGCGGCTGAGCCCAACAATCTTCAGAAGGCTGAGAACCCTTTGTTCTAGGTCCTGCCCGCGAGCGATACCATTGACAAGGAGAGGTTCACCGACTATGCTCTTGACCGTCATCCTCGGGTTGAGTGAGGATTGTGGATCTTGAAAGATCATCTGCATGTTACGCCTCAGAGTGCGCATCTGCTCCCTCCCAAGCTTCATGAGATCGGTTCCATCAAACATGATGCTCCCTGCATTTGGCTCGAGAAGTCTTAGGATAGTCCTTCCCACCGTAGTCTTTCCGCACCCAGACTCGCCGACTAATCCTAAAGTTTCAGCGTTGCTTATTGCAAAGCTCACGCCGTCAACAGCCCTCACCCAACCGATCCTTCGCCTCAGTATTCCTCCTCGAATCGGGAAATACTTGAAGAGTTGTTTCACATCAAGAAGGTTCTGAGGCATCTGTGCTCGTCTCCGGTTAACTGCGCAGAAGACACGAAACGTAGTGTCCGTTCTCTACTTCGACCAGTGAGGCTACTTTTTCGCTGCAGCGTGATGTAGCATTGGAGCATCTAGGATGAAAACTGCAGCCGCTAGGGGGATTCAACATGTCTGGGACCGATCCCGGAATGATGTCTAGTCTTTCTCTATTCTCAGCGAGTTTGGGGATCGAGCCCAGTAAACCTCTAGTGTACGAATGAAGCGGTTTGCTAAATAGACTCTTAGTGTCCGCGTACTCGACGATTCGACCCGCGTACATTACGGCAACCTTATCGCAGAATTCCGCGACCAGGCCTAGGTGGTGAGTGATTAACAGGAAGGATGCGCCAATCTTGCTCTTCACATCTTTCATTGGATCTACAATTTGCGCTTGAACTGTAACGTCGAGCGCCGTGGTTGGTTCATCGGCCATGAGCAAGACTGGGTTGCAGGCTAAGGCCATGGCGACCTTTTCGCAACCGGCCCTCACCTAGACCAATTGACATAGTAGTTATACAGTCCTTTTGCTTTTTCGTTCCTTGCATGTCACGAGAGTAGTCAATTCTGGTCCAATGACAATGAACGTGGCGAGAGAAGACTACGACTAGCGGATGTCCACCGCGACTTACCCCGGCGATTCACATTGGCATTAGAGCGGTTCAGAAGACAACTGAAAGTCCGATATGTGGAAGTCAGCCTTTTCAAGCAATAGAAATAGTGTGTTCTTAGCATTGTCCTATTTGTCAATCTAAATACAACACTCACAACTTGTCCGACGCTTGCAGATTTTGAGATTGCTTTTTCGAAATATTCAGAGATCAAAGTTCCGATCCTTTTTTACTCATCTCAATTTCCACTCATCGTGCCCAAAGTGTAATTAACTTAGTGAGCTTGTATTGCCCAACCGAAACCGTATGTTATCACAAAAATATTTTAGTCCGAAACAATTGACGCGAGAAGAGTATGTGACTCTACCCCTCGAGAAACGCCTCATCCCTCTGAGCAAGACGGAAGATGAACGGGCAAAAGAGCTCCAAGAAAAATTATTGAAGATTGATATCCACTGTCACGGCGTTATTGAATTTCCTTATACGCATTTGCCCACCCTACCACTCTCACCACCAGTCATGGCAGGGGCACCTCTCTTATTGGACGGACGAATACCAGACCCGCTGCCCAGTGAGGTAGCTAACTTCCTATTTGAACTAAGGCAGTATCCGTTGGAGACCTACGTAAAGCACTACAAAATTCATTGGGAAGGACTAAAGCAGGCCAATGTTTCAGCAATTCAATTGATAGTGAGCCCAGCCGTTGAGGACTTCTTAAAGACAATGTACCTGCTAGGTTTTACTTTCGCGGATATCCAGCAGAACTCTCTTGGGAAGGCTGCGTATTGTGCCGAGGATATTAGAACAGCAAAGAGAGAGGGAAAGATCGCCTTCATGGCGGCTAGTGAGGCCAATCCCTTCGCGAATGTTCTGGACAGAGTGACAATACTTTATGGGCTCGGGCTCAGACAGGCCGGAATGACATTTGAGCAGGCTAACTATTCTGGTAGCGGTGCTTCTGACCAAAGAAACGCAGGTCTAAGCAATTGGGGGGTCCAAATCGTCAAGAAAATGAACGAGTTGGGAATGATAATTGATCTGTCACACTCCGGCAAGAAGACCACTCTGGACACCATTGAGAAATCTGCTGACCCAGTGACGCTTAGTCATAATGGGGCGTCAGGTGTCTTTCCTAAGGGTCCCAGATGCAGAGATGACGAGGTGTTGAAGGCTCTTGCTGGGAAGAGCGGAGTCATCGGGATAAGCGCTGTGCCAAACGCTCTGAGTGATGCTCGCAGGCAGGGCATAAAGAACTGGTTTGATCATGCAGACTATTGCGTAAACTTGATGGGGATAGATCACGTCGCCGTCGGGATGGACAACAGTTGGGAAGACCATGTAGGATTTCACAAGCTATACTTCGGCAAATCAGGAGATGAGATGCCTGCCTACTACATGGAAGGGCTTGAAAACCCAACCGAGTCTTGGCATAACATAATCCGCGTCTTCGTTGCAGAAGGATACTCCGACCAGGAAATTGAGAAGATAACCGGGGCTAACGCTCTAGGCCTCATTGAGAAAGTAGTGGGTTAACGTCGATAGTAAGAGTGGTGCATGAGAAACGAAGACAGTAGCCGTCGAGTTCCAAAAGGGCGGAAAATTCATCACGCAATTACTTGAGAAGGAAGCTCCGACAAATTCGAAGATGCTCTGGGACGCGTTGCCCTTCGAGGGGCAGGCTGTTCATTCGATTTGGTCTGGTCACGGAGTAATGGTGAAGACCCCCTTCAAACCTGCCGTGGAGAATCCACTTTTGATCATTCAACAAGGCATGATCGGATTCCTGCCGATGAGCTTAAAATCACCGTTTCTGTCCCGCTCGGATTATTTGAAACTCCCCGTACAAGAAAGGTTCAAGCGAACGATTGAGCTTTCTGGGTCCGAGGAAGAAAGAGCCAAACAACTGCACAAGAAACTAATCGCAATTGATTTGCACACCCATATCACTACTCACCATGAAGAGAGCGGCTGGGAAAAGGATAGAGAACGCCTTAAGACCTCAGGACTCACTTGCGTCTTCGAAGCCTTGGATCATCTCCTCAATCCCGCTGAAGACTTCCAAGTGAGCTTGGAGCAGATTGGAGCTACACGCACCCTGATTAGGCAGACGCCTGGCTTCTGCCTCGCGCTGTCGGCCGATGATATTGCAAAGAAGCCCTAATGCTGCAACTTGAGCCCCAAACCCTCGGCCCGGTCGCTAATCGTGTAGACATTGCCTATGATCTTGGAATTCGGTGCATGCTTCTTACCTTCAACACTCGCAACTTCTTGGGTGATGGGTGCGGAGAAAGGACTGACAGTGGACTAAGCCACCTCGGGCTCGATGTCGTCGAGAGAATGAATAAGGTTGGGATGCTCATTGACCTATCGCATTGCGGTGTAAAGACCACCATGGATGCAATCGAAGCCTCGAAGGATCCAGTTCTGATAAACCATGCTGGCGCTAGAGCTCTGTACCCGAACATGATGCGGCTCAAAACGGACGAGCAAATTCACGCTTTGGCTGAAAAGGGAGGGGTCATCGGGACCTCAGCTATACCGAACCAACTGTCCAACGCTAAGAGACAAGGAATTCACGACCTCCTCAATCATGTCGACTATGTTGTCAAGCTCGTCGGCGTAGATCATGTGGCGATCGGACTCGACATCCATTTTGATGATCACGTAGCTTTCCATCGGAAGCTGCAGACAATCATGAAAGGTACTGGACAGCAGTTGAACGCAGAATACATGGAAGGTCTTGTGAACCCGGAAGAATGGCCAAACATCACACGTGGACTTGTCTCAAGAGGATATTCCGATCAGGAGATAGAGAAGATCATAGGCGGAAATGCGCTTGGAATCATAGAGCGCGTCATTCGGTGATTGAGAAAATCTGAAAGACAACTAACGCTTGCCATTCCTAGTGCTTCAGTAGTTCATCCAGTGCTTTGTACACTTGAGCTTCCGTTTGAGTTCTCCACGGTGAGCCCGATCACTTGAGCGCAACAGAACATCACAGTTCTCCAATTGGGAACGTCGATCTTGCGTCCATCTGACGCCTATCGTGCATAATAACAATCGCGAGGGAGGATTAGAGTGTCATGAATATGGGCGCCATAGGCTAGGCGCTATGAGGGACTTGGATGGATTATGTTAATTTGGGGAAATCTAACGCACCGATCTTAGAACGTCATCAGATTTTGCACAACTACGTCAGACCGCATCGGCCCTTGTAAGGTAAACTCCGTCGGAAATGGCGGGAGTGAAAGTCGAAGGAGAAAACAAGTGGATTACGATCATTCAAAACGCCAGCAAGAAACAGAAAGAACGTGACTCCTCTGAAAACGCAAACTGTTACATAGTCACCAAACTACTTCTATTTGGATGTCAGAATGGTAAGAGAAGAGATTCACGACGGTAAAACCATCTACATCTGCGATTGTGAACCTGTATGCGTCGAATGATGTATTACTGTAGGAAGATATCTCTGAGATTCGCCCATCCTGATCCATTACGCATGTTACACACTTCCTCTTTCCAACATCCACGGCTACATATTGAGTCAACCTCTCCCACTCACCTCCCTGTCTTGTTGTGGCCGGCTGGAGAACTGCAATCATCTATCAGAGCTCAAAGGCTCACTTGGACAGCAGCCTAAGGCAAGCCTCATTCAACTACCAAGACCTGACGGTCATGTAGTATGAGAGGTCAGCAGGCCCACAGAGAAGATTAAACGTGCATGCTCTTACATGTCTAGCAACTATGAACGCCCACACATGTCGTTAAACTATTCAACCCCAGCAGAAGTGTACTTGAGATGTGCCAAATGTCCTGGGATAATACAGCGAAGAACTAGCAGGACAAAGACAGTAACAGAAACTTCCAAATGTCTCATCACCAATTCCTTCTAAGGATTCGAATGAAACACCGGGTGCATGGATATTGCTGACTGGGGTTCGCGGTAGGAACCTATTCTACTGTTCTCTGTTAGCGTTAATGTTGATCGGACTTACCATTAATATTAATATTAATAATGAGTAGCTATGCACGTCTCTGAGGCTGTAGATGAAGGTCTTACATTCCTTTTTAGCGGCTACGATTCCCGCCTAGACTAACGGGTTCACGAACTTTGACAGGTTCCTAACATCAATCTCCAGCAGCGAAGCTAGCTGGCCTGAGGTTAAGCGGCCAAGCACTTTCAGGTATTTAAGTGCCTGTTCCCTCCTAGTTCCTGAAGGTATCTAATTAGGAGACTCAGTTTCGCTAGTAAGTTTGCCCCTTGTGCAATCGGAGAGGCAACTGAAGAAAAACCTCGCACCATACGCTCGCTAGAGTTCTCGTGTTCGCCATAGCCCAATTCAACGAAGAGTCCGCAACGCTGCACATTCCCGGATCCCAATTCTCAGCGGAATTGTTGCCGCGGAAAATGACATATGGTAAGAAAACGGTTGTATGCTCGGACGGACTACTTTGGGTGTCCTAGACGGCAACAATCGTGTGAGGAGGCCAAGGCCTGGGCCCTTCCATCACCTTTGCGTTTGCCCGAAGCCCCCAATCTCCTCATCGCTTCGCGTACAGAAACCGAAATCGAGCCTACGTGTTCAACACTTGCGAAAGTGCAGACTACAATAACAGGATTACAACTGTGAAAGATTGCGGTGCGAGAGGCCTAGTAATCCCGTCTTTCCGCCCACTTCATCGCAGGGCTGTTCTATTCGGCGATTCCACTGAATCTGAGCTTTGCAATCTTCAGAGAAGGAACTGTAGCTCGTTGCGTTCGTACTTGTTCTCTTCCGATCATTTTGATGTTCTTGTATGCGTCTAGAAAGCTGTCAGTGAACCGCAGGTTATGTACTGGACGGGCAAGTTCACCATTCTTAATTAGGAAAGTACCATCTCGCGTAAGACCTGTTACTGTCACGTTGGGGCGGTTCACAGATCGTACGTAGTGAAATCTTGAGACGTAGACTCCGTGTTGAGTTTCCTTGATCATTTCGTCGGTTGACGAATCGCCTGGCGACACAATCATGTTGATTATGTCTTCTTCTTCTTCTTCGAAGCGAACGAAGAACGGGGCCTGCGCATGGCCTGTGCTTTGCAGCCCGACCCTACCCGCAGTGTACGAGTTGTAGCATATGCTGTTTTCGTCAACGACTCCGGCATGAACCATGCTAACTGGTCTCTTCGGTACGCCTTCGCCGTCAACTGCAGAAACATACAAGGTACTCATGTCTCGTGCGTCGTCCTTGAGATTGAATTTTTCATCGAGAACTTTCTTGCCAATGTTGTTTTTCACGAATGATATTCCGTCCTGATACCATGTCCCTTTGAAGCTTGCTCCTAGGTGTTCCATCGATACCGCTACGGCTTCAGGAGAAAGGACTGTCTCGTACTCTCCGGGCTCCAATCTTTCTGGTTGAACTGATTTTGCGGAGGTTTCGGCAGCATTCTGAGCAACAGCGCTCACATTGATCTCGTCCATCTTTCGAGCCCAGGATTCGGAAGACCCGAATCCTTCGGATCCATTCTTCGCTGAGATAACAGTGACATGAAGCCTCGCAATTGAAATCCTCATGTCCGCGTGAACTCCCCGGCTGTTCACAACGGCGAAACTCGTTGAGCCTGTCATGTAAGATCCAGCCACAGCCTTAACGATGTTCGATGTGTGTGCAGTCTCAATAGCATTGTTCACGATTTCCGCTCCTAAACTTGGAGAACATTCAGCTGTCTTACGATCGTAGGTGCGCGGAATCGGAACATACTCTTTCGGCATAGGAAGTGACTTGAACATCTCGTTAGGGGGTGTGGCTCTCGCCTTTCTGATAGCATACCTGACAGCGGTTTGAACGGATTTCTGATCGCTTAAGCTGGTTTTCACGGAACCGAGACGCTTCTCAACAACCACTTTGATATTGATCTCATTGTTACGAGTAGAGAGGTTCTGATTGATCTGTGAGTTTGCGAATCTTGCAGTGTTCTTTACATGTGTGGATACAACTGCTTGAGCTTGGTCAGCGCCCAGTTTTTTGGCCAAGTTAATGGCGTTCTCTGAAATGCCGTATAGTAAATCTAACGACATTGCCATTTAGCCCTCTAGATTATTCCAGCCCTCACAGTTTGGAACCTTGCGCTTCCGGTTCCGTGCGCGACATAGATCGCTTGATTTGGCACTCCTTTACCACACCTAGTCGCCTGCATCTGCCAGTCGTCATGGCTAATGCCGTCGCAGTTACCCCAGAAGTCCGGCGTAGATCCTGTGTATGTTGGTAGTTTAAGGATTTCTTCGCGGCTCCCATTCTTGATTCGCCATGCTGCTTCGGTTCCAAATTGAAAGTTGAGTCGCTTATCGTCGATGCTCCAAGACTTGCTAGTTGACATCAGTAATCCTTCCTGCGTGTCTTCAACCAGTTCCTCATGCTTCCAATCTCCAGGTAGTAAATTGATGTTGGTCATTCTGACCAGAGGTATAGCGAGCGGAGAGTTAGCTCGCATGTTTCCGCTGCTTCCTCCTGGAAGGTTGAGTAGTGCGGCGGTCTCCCTTGAACTCTGGTAGTTCACGAACAAGCCGTTCTTAACCAATGGGACGTTCTGAGCAGGCACGCCCTCGTCGTCGAAGCCAAATGTACCAAGACCACCGGGAACGGTGGCGTCAGAGGATATGTTAACCCCGTCGCATCCATACTGGAATTGGCCAAGTTTCTCCGGGGTCAAGAAGCTAGTCCCAGCGTTATCAACCTCAGTTCCTAGTGCTCTGTCTAGCTCCGTTGCATGTCCACAACTCTCATGGATCTGTTCTGTCATCTGGTCCCCATCTAAGATTAGAGTGGTCACAGTGGAAGGGCACTTTTCAGCCGAGAGAAGCGAAATAGCTTCTCGAGCAATCTCGGCGGCATGATCAACCAACCTCAGATTTTCAAAGAACTCATATCCAGCTGTGTTGAAGTTACCTCCGAATGAACCCGGATAAGACCTAGTCTGGGTATTGTTACCGTATGCCGCTGTGGCGGAGATTCCCCCACCACACCAAATGATTAGCTGTTCAATCTTGGCACCCTCGGTGCTCATGAAGAGCTTTCTTTCTTTTTCGGTTTTGAACGAAGCTGTAGAGTTCTTGATGAATTCATTAGATTCAGCTGCGACTGCACGCTCTGCTTGTCGCAGAGTCTCCAGCTTTTGCTCTAAGGGAATTCTCATTGGATCCTTATGCGTAGGAGTCTTGTATTTCGCAGTCTTTGCAACTGTGGGTGCAAGTTCGACTCCTCGGTGTTTCGTTCTCGCACTTGCTAACGCGATTTTGAAGGCTTTCTCAGCAGTCGTCGTGACTTCTTTTCGGTTTAGTACGGTCGTTCCTGCAAAACCCCAAGCACCTTTCGCCAATACTCTTACACCGATCCCGCTTAGGTCTTCAGTGCTTATATCCTCGGGAATGCCATTCCTTACTAGGATGCTTTCGGTACGAGTTTCAATAAGCCTAGCATCAGCGTAGGATGCACCGAGTTTTCGCGCGGCCGCAAGAGCTAATCTTGCGAAATCATCATCCATCTATTAAGCATCTCAGGTTAATTAGAACAAACTGCTTCTGGCTTTTCCACCTGTGAGAGCTAAAGCTGTCAGGAGGCTAATCCAGAGTCCGCTTCCTCGAGCAGCCGTGCTCGTTTCATCATTGTAGTTCCTTCGTAGGGTTTCCATCTTCTATGATTGGTACTTCGTCAAGGGTCACAGTCACATCCCTGACCAACCCGTCGCTATGGTACTTGCCAGAGAATTTGCCCCTGAGGTGAACGTCTGCCCCCCAGCCTATGTTCATGGCACCCAAGACCAACTCATCTTCGAAGAAGAGGCTCTGGTCTCCCATCCGTGGGTAGCCAGCCATACGAGCGTTCGGGTGCATCCCCAAGAAAAATTCAGCCCAATGGTTCGCATTCTCATCTCCAGCCGCAAGCGCCTTCTTTATCGATTTATCCAGCCACGCCGCTTCAGGTCCTCCTTCGATCCTAGTGAACTTTCCATCTTTTACGGTAACCCTCACGGGCGTGCTCACAACACCCCATCCCTGTAGTGTGCCGTCAATAACTATTCGACCGTACCCTGTTCCCGGCACAGGTAGAGCATCTACAGCACCACCCGGCAAGGCGTCATACTCTCCTGGATGGCAGACCCCATCGAACGCTATCGGCATTGTGCAGTTCTTCAGGGAGAGCGTCACGTCTGTACCTCCGGGAGAAGTGACGCGCGCTTTCTCAGTCTGTGGCAATATTTTCAGAAGCTTCTTGACGCGACGTTGCATGAGTTCTAGGTCTACGAGAGTCAGTCTGCAAATCATCTCGTCATTCAGACAATACATCTGTAGGAGTCTCTTGCCCTTTCCAACGATCTCTCTTTTTGCTCCAAGAGGAAACCTTCTGCTAGTGCAGGCGAATACAACATCCGCGGCGTTCGCGGCCGTCTTGGTTATCTGTGTAATGCCGTCTCCAGCACTAGAATACTGAGGGTGCCATGTGGGGAGTTCGGTCGGCGGAGTTGTAGTAAGCTTTGCGCTTTCTGCGCCGCAAGCCAAGCAGCTTTCAAAAACTAGGTTCGGAAATGATTTGCTCAGGTAGTAAGGATCCGTTAATACTAACGTACGTTCATTCTCACATACCTGAGCCATCTTCTCCACTGCTATTCTCGCGCAACCCAGCAATCCAATACTACTCATGCAAGACACCAGATCATAGTCGCAGTTTATGCTATTTGCTTAAAAGGTTACGCAACTTGCTGTCGTGAAAGAAGAAAGCGTGGATCTGAGAAGGATCAAGGTGGACTACTCGAATTGCACCACTGATGTGGAATATCTTCTATGGCTTCTCGAGCAGGCATGCCCCCTAGGCCTAGACCGCTATCTGAGACGCAATGCAAGCACATCGAGCCGCACGAAAACTATGAAGGCTCATGCAGGATATGCTGGCCCTCCTGGTCAATACTATGTGAAGCTGCAGTGACATCAGAGAAAACCGAGGAATGACTAAGGCTCAATCCCCATAGGTATCTACGTATCAAAAAGGATGTATTTCGCTATCCTTGAAAATGAGTGCCTTCGACGAAACACTGAATGGCCTCCATAACGGGGCACCGCGAATTTTCTTTGATAGCGTGTGACGACCAATTGCCTGTGCGGAACGAAGACAATTCGGCCTCGGCGATAAACGAAGTGGCTTTTCGCTCCCAGTCGAATTCAAGACTTCTGGTGTGCAGTCATTGTCCTTGCGCAAAAACAGTCATTATGACGATTGGCACGACTCTTTCTCCGTCTTTCGTTCTATCTACAATGGAATAATCAAAACTCTAGGCAAGCCATCGCACGTTTATCTCAGTCGAACTACTCTAACGGCTGGGAAATCATGGGTATTGAAGATCCTTTATCTTTCTGAATTCCTTTATGAAGTCCACGATGTAGTCAACTGCCGTCGTCAATATCATTCGCAGAAGAGTTGGCCTGCGAAAAACCTTTTCTTAACAAGATTAGAATCCAGAGAAGGAAACCGATAGAAGCCACCACCAAAGCAATCATGAAGGTCTCTTTCAACGAAACGATTAGAGCCTGCCTCTCGCTCAATCTGCGTGCAGCATTTGTATTCTTGAAATAGTCAGGCACACAGCCTCCGATGAGCAACGGTGGTAGGCCCATTCCGAACAAGCTTCTGGCAGCGTTAAAGTACCCTAAGTGTTTGGCTCTGTCACTAGCTGGTGAGAGGCCACCGGCCATGGGAAATGCCGGTGTCCGACAACGGCAAAGACATACCCACCAAAGCGTAAACAAGACTGAAGTGAACAGGCGACTCAATAGAGAAGTGTAGCCGGAACAGCGATGTCAAGAATTAAAGCCGCTACGTACATTCTGCTCTTATCGACTCTGTCGGAGAGGTAGCCCAACGGAATTCCTTAGACTAGATTCGTGAGGCTCCCTACCAGAGCAACTGAGCCGATCAGGGTTCCGGAAAAACCAAGCCCACTACCCATGTAAATCATCATGGGTTGCCTTAGGCCGTTACTCCCAAACATACTAAGTCTCGTTTCCCGAAATCATTTCGTATATGAAGCTAAGCTTCTGCGGGTGAAACTCAACAATAGAAAGATCCGCTGGCTCATCCAAGAGAAACTGAGGGGGAGAGGTAGCGGAGAACTAGCCCTA
>Ga0315280_10002934_pt1 | contig 26865 bp, 30 predicted proteins | sample YL17G06_40_MG_FD_203697 | JGI IMG/M metagenome (GOLD analysis project Ga0315280, IMG submission 203697) | Sediment microbial communities from Yellowstone Lake, YNP, Wyoming, USA - YL17G06_40 | ecosystem: Environmental > Aquatic > Freshwater > Lake > Sediment | place: USA: Wyoming | collected...
TAATGTGAGATCGGTCAGGTCTTTGACCTGTACCACAGGGCGTACCTCCTTTCTCTACTCTCTTCACTGAAAGGATACGCCCTTGTCTATTCACCACCAATTTACACAACTTACGGTACGCTACCAGTCTAACGAGTACTGTTGACAAGTAAGAATACTGCGTTCCATAATCAAACCAAGGCCGACATCCTTCACATCAAGGGGGCTATACCTTTCGACGACACAGTGGGTAAGCTCTGCTCTGATGGTTGCACCACCATTGTGTCAGTCTTGGAGGCACTGCAAAGCCCCTGCACCTAAAGTCGGCCAGGATCGGATCTTTTCCGTGAGTACCGAACTAGCGAAAACCGGGATCGACGTCATCGGTGCTGTTCCCTGGGGCACCCATTTTTGCCAGTTCTACCAGACCAAACAAGATCTGCTGGATACCCTGGTGCCCTATTTCAAGACTGGCCTCGAGAACAACGAATTCTGCATGTGGATCACTGCTGAGCCTCTGGGCGCTCAAGAAGCTCGCAAGGCGATGCGCCAGGCAATGCCGGATTTCGCCGATCGACTAAGCAGGGGCCAGATCGAGATACTGCCCCACACCAAATGGTACCTTAAGGACGGCAGCTTCGATCAGCAGCGAGTCCTCAATGGCTGGGTAGACAAGCTGAATGCAGCCCTAGCCGCAGGATACGCTGGGCTGAGGTTAACGGGCAATACCTTCTGGCTGGAAAAGCGGGACTGGAAGAGCTTCACTGACTATGAAGCGGCGGTCAATGACGTCATTGGCAAATACCACATGCTGGCCTTGTGCACCTATAGCCTGGACAAATGCGGGGCCACCGAGGTCATGGACGTCATTCGCAACCATGAATTCGCACTCATCCGCAAGGAAGGCAAGTGGGAACTGATTGAGAACGCGGTGTACAAGCAAGCGAAGCAGGCGCTACTGGAAAGTGAAAAGAAGTACCGCCGGTTGATGGAGAATCTGCATGAGGGCGTCGGAGTCGTTGATAAGGACCTACATCTCACCTTCGTCAATCCTCACATGGCCAAGGTGCTCGGCTATACCACAGATGAGATATTAGGAGAGCCTGTCTTCAAGTTCATCGATGAGTCGAAATGGAGCGCTACCAAGCAGCTCATGGAACAGCGACTTCAAGGAATATCTGAAAATGTGGAGATTGAACTTCGCCGCAAAGACGGCAGCCTTCTGCCCGTTCTGATTAGCGCCACGCCCCTTACCGACGACCATGGTGACTTTTCCGGTTTTGTCGCTGGCTTTGCCGATATAACCGAGCGCAAGCAGACGGAGGAGTCTGTGCGCCGGGCCAAAGAGGAGTGGGAGCGCACTTTTGACAGTGTTCCAGACCTGATTGCTATCCTGGACGATCAGCATCGGATCGTGCGCGTGAACAAGGCAATGGCTGCCAGGCTGGCCTGTGCTCCTGAACAGTGCGTGGGATTGCACTGCTACAAAGCGGTACATGGGACGGATGCCCCGCCTGCGTTCTGCCCGCATACAAAGACCATTACGGATCAGCGTGAGCACATCGAAGAGGTTCGCGAGGATCGACTGGAGGGTGATTTCCTGGTCAGCACGAATCCGATCCTGGACTCTCAGGGGCGATTGATCGGTTCAGTACACGTGGCTCGAGATATCACCGAACGCAAGCGTCGTGAGGAGAAGATCCTCAAGCTGACACGGCTTTACGCGGTACTCAGCCGAGCTAGTGAGGCGATCGTCCGAATCGGTGACGCCAACTCATTATGCTCCGAAATCTGCCGGATTGTGGCGGAAGAGGGTGGTTTCCCGCTGGTCTGGATCGGGCAGGTGGAGGAGCAGCACGTGGTTCCCTCAGCTTGGTCCGGCCCAGCAGTGGGCTACCTGAAAGAGCTCAAAGTGGAGGTGCAGGGTGAGTTAGGCAGAGGCCCAACCGGCACCTGCATCCGAGAGAACCGGGCAGTGGTCAACAATGACTTTGCGACGAATACTACCGTGTCGCCTTGGCGGGAGGTGGCCCTGAGTTACAGCTTCCGCGCCTCGGCTGCCTTTCCCTTGCGCCGCGAAGGTAAGGCCATCGGCGCTCTCTCTCTTTACTCCTTCGAAGCCAACGCCTTTGACGCAGATCAGGTTCGTCTACTTGAATCACTGGGCTCCGACGTCTCCTACGCTCTGGACTCTATTGGCCAGGAGAAACGTCGCATCCAAGCTGAGGAGACGCTTCGCGAGAGCGAGGAACGCCTGAACAGGGCTCAGGATATTGCCCATATCGGCAGTTGGGAGCTGGATTTGTTGAACAATCGGTTGACTTGGTCAGACGAGGCGTATCGGATCTTTGGGTTACAGCCGCAGGAGTTCGGTGCCACCTACGAGGCATTTCTCGAAGCAGTACACCCTGATGATCGAGCGGCGGTTAATGCTGCGTACTCGGGTTCAATCCGTGAGGGAAGGGACACTTACGAGATCGAGCACCGGATTGTCAGGAGGTCGAATGGCCAGGTCCGTATTGTTCATGAGAGATGTGAACACATGCGGGACCCATCAGGCCGAATTATCCGATCAGTGGGGATGGTACATGACATTACAGAGCGAAAGCAGGCGGAAGAGTCCCTGCGAGAAACGCATGACTATCTGGATAGCCTACTGAACTACGCCAATGCTCCTATCATAGTCTGGGACCGCGATTTCCGAATCACCAGGTTCAACCGGGCTTTCCAACGCCTCACAGGATACAGGGAGAATGAAGTCCTGGGCAAAGAACTGCATATACTCTTCCCAGAGCAGACGAGGGAAGAATCGCTGGCTCACATTGATCGTGCTGTGGCTGGAGAGAGATGGGAGGTTATAGAGATCCCGATTCAGCGCGCAGACGGTGTGGTCAGGACCATCCTGTGGAACTCGGCCAATATCCGTGCATCTGACGGCGAAACGACTGTAGCCACTATCGCCCAGGGTCAGGATATTACGGAGCGCAAGCAGGCCGAGGATGCATTGCGGGAGACGCGGGACTATCTGGACAACCTGCTGAACTACGCCAATGCTCCCATCATTGTCTGGGATCCTGAATTGCGTATAACCAAGTTCAACCGGGCTTTCCAGAAACTCACCGGGTATGCGGAAGCCGAGGTAGTTGGCAAACGGCTGGACATCTTGTTTCCTGAACAGAGCCGGGAGGAATCGCTGGTTCACATCAGTCGCGCTGTGGCCGGAGAGAGATGGGAGGTTATAGAGATACCGATTCGGCGTGTAGATGGTACAGTCAGGACTGTACTGTGGAACTCGGCCAACATCCTTGCGTCTGACGGTAAAGCGACTGTGGCTACTATCGCCCAGGGTCAGGATATCACTGAGCGGAAACAGGCAGAGGAAGTCGTCCTAGCCCTGAACGAGACGCTGAGACAGAGGGCACTGCAACTAGAGGCCACCAACAAGGAACTTGAGGCCTTTGCCTACTCTGTTTCGCATGACCTGCGAGCACCACTGCGGAGCATCGACGGCTTCAGCATGGCACTCCTGGAGGACTATGCCAACAAGCTGGACGACCAAGGGAAGGACTGCCTGCAGCGGGTAAGGGCAGCCAGTCAACTGATGGGAGAGCTGATTGATGATATGCTGAGCCTATCCCGTGTCAGCCGGGCAGAGATTCACTGGAAAAAGGTAGACCTGAGTGGTCTGGCGCAAAAGATCGCGCAGGAGCTTCAGGATAGCGAGCCGAAACGCCGTGTGAAGTTTATCATCGCCCCTGACCTTTTGGTGTATGGAGATGGGCCACTACTGAGGGCAGCGCTGGAAAACCTGCTGAGTAACGCCTGGAAGTTCACGGGAAAACGTGACAGACCGAAGATAGAGTTTGGTGCCAGAAAGGAAAATGGCCTGCAGGTGTACTTTGTGAAGGACAACGGGGTCGGCTTCGATATGAGTTATGTGAGCAAGATATTCGAACCCTTCCAGCGTCTCCATTCGAAGAACGAGTTTCCGGGGACGGGAATCGGCCTGGCCACGGTGAGGCGCATCATAGACCGCCACGGCGGCCGCGTCTGGGCCGAAGGCAAAGTGGGGGATGGTGCCACCTTCTATTTCACACTCAGCGATCACAGTGAGAGGGAGAGAAGATGAACAAACAAGGCAAAGGCGGGACAATCCTGTTGGTGGAAGACAACCCTGACGACGTGGCTCTCACCGAGCGGGCGCTCAAGAAAGCCAGAATTGCGAACAAAGTGGTGATAGCACGAGACGGACCTGACGCACTGGATTTCCTCTTCGGGACGGGAGCCTATGCCGGTCGTGATACAGGTGCCATGCCCGAGGTCGTCCTGCTGGATTTGAAGTTACCAAAGATGGATGGTCTGGAAGTGCTGCGGCGCCTTCGGGGCGACCAACGCACCAGGGTGCTGCCCGTGGTCATTCTGACCTCTTCCAGGGAAGACAGAGATTTGACTATGAGCTACGAACTGGGAGCTAACAGCTACATCCGCAAGCCAGTGGACTTCAAGCAGTTCGTGAAGGCAGTGCAAGAGCTTGGACTCTACTGGCTGGTCTTGAATGAGCCGCCGCCGCTCTGATCTGTGTGGCAATCAGGAGTGCTGATGGGCAAGCCGATCCGTGTTCTGATTGTTGATGATTCTGAAGACGATGCCCTATTACTGGTGCGTCAGTTGCGCAATACTGGCTTCGATCCCAGTTTCGAGCGTGTGGACACGGCCGAGGCCATGAATACTGCTCTTGAGAAGCTGACATGGGACATCATCTTGTCTGATTTTATGATGCCCCGATTCGGTGGGCTGGAAGCGGTAGGACTGCTCCGGCAGAAAGATTTTGACATCCCCATCATTATCATCTCCGGCAAGATCGGTGAAGAGACCGCTGTGGAATGCGTGAAGGCCGGCGCTAACGATTACCTGATGAAAGACAATCTGAAGCGCCTTGACACAGTCATTGAGAGGGAGCTGCGCGAGGCGGATAACCGGCGCATCCGGAGGATCGCCGAGGAAAGGCTCCGCGCCACTGATGCCAATTTCCGAAAGGTCATCGCCAATAGCGCTGACGGCATACTCATAGTCACCAGAGATGGCCTCATCCGCTTCGTCAACCCGGCTGCTGAGAGTCTCTTCAGTCGAACTGCGGAACAGATGGTAGGCACCGTCTTTGACTTTCCTCTAGGTGAGAGAAACGAGCTTGAAATAGTTAGAGACAACGGTGAGAAGGCCGTAGCAGAGATGCGCATTGTGGAGCTTGACTGGGAAGGCACCCCGGCCTGTCTTGCCACCCTTCGTGACGTTACCAAGAAGAAAGAGGGCTTACTGGCATTGCAGGAGAGTGAAACTAGGCTTCGGCTGCTGCTTGACCAGATACCGTGTCTAACCTGGACTCTGGACACTAAACTGAGGTTCACCTCGTTTGCGGGTTCAGGATCGGGGGCCTTTGAGGATGTTCCTGACCGAATCCTAAGGATGACCCTGGCGGAGTACTTCAAGGTAGATGATCTTGACTTCACTCCCTACGTGGCACACCGCCAGGCGCTACGGGGCATACCTACAACCTACGAATTGACCTGGGCTGAGCGCACGTTCTATAGTCGTGTTGAGTCTCTCATGGATGCAGATGACCACATTGTTGGTGTCGTAGGTGTTGCCTTCGATATCACTGACCGTAAGCGGGCCGAGGAGCAACTGAGGAAATTGTCGCACCGTCTGGTTATAGCACAGGAGAACGAACGCCGCAAGATCGCCCGCGAACTGCACGATGAGGTGGGCCAATCGCTCACCGCACTCAAGCTTTGTCTGGATAAGGCTTCACCTACAAGGTCCGCCGGAGATGGTTCTGAGCTGGGGGAAGCACGCGAGGCGTTGCGGGAACTGATGGCGCGGGTAAGAAGCATGTCTCTTGAGCTTCGGCCAACTATGCTGGATGACCTTGGCCTCCTGCCGACCCTGCTTTGGCATTTCAAACGGTACACTGCCCAGACGAGCGTGCAGGTCCATTTCAAACACCGCGGGCTTCGGAGAGATCTGCCTCAGGACATCATCACCGCTGCCTACCGCATTGTGCAGGAGGCACTGACAAACGTGGCGCGCTATGCACACGTCACTGAAGTGATGGTCTGCGTCCGTGCCGAGTATGATGCCCTTGTGGTGGAGGTGGAAGACCAAGGCGTTGGCTTTGACCCTGACAAGGTAGCCCCCGCCAGCATGGGCCTCAATGGCATGCGTGAGCGCGCGTTATCTCTGAAGGGCAAGCTACTGGTACAATCAACGCCTGGGGAAGGTACCTGTGTCATAGCCGAGCTACCCTTGGCAAAAAGAGGACGAAAACGAATAAGGAGCAAAGAAAACGATAACCGTAGTTCTAGCGGATGACCACAATATCGTGAGGCAGGGCCTGCGGACTTTGCTGGAGGGACAACCAGATATCCGTGTTGTGGGCGAGGCTGCCGATGGTCCAGAAGCAACACAGATGGTGGAACGCTTGCAGCCTAACGTACTGGTGGTGGACATCATGATGGGTGGCATGAACGGAATCGAGGTCACGCGGTATGTCAGGAAACTGTCACCGAAGACCTCCGTGGTTGTTTTGTCTATGCATGCTGACGAAGGCTATGTTATGGAGGCTTTGCGGGCTGGAGCCAAGGCCTATGTTCTTAAGGACTCCATTGCGGACGACCTCCTTCATGCCATGCGAGAGGCAGTTCTTGGCCGCCGCTACCTCAGTCCACCACTCTCGGAGTACGTCATCGAAGGATATCTGCAGAAACAAGAGGGCACCGCACTCAAGCCTCACGAGAGGCTGACCGTGAGAGAACGCGAGGTACTTCATATGCTGGCGGAAGGTTTGAGCAATGCGGAAATAGCTGCGCGACTGTCTGTCAGCCGGCGCACGGTGGAAGTCCACCGGGCCAATGTGATGCACAAACTCGGCCTGCATAACCAAGTCCAGTTGCTCCGCTATGCTATCCAGGCGGGCATCATACCCCCAGGCAAGTAACCTATCCTCACCTTTCCACGCAGAATCGTGATGCCTCCTGTTGGCGTTGACCAGCGCCAGTCTCCTGTCCCATAGACCCGCTTGAGTACAGAGAGGCTCAAAGGTCGAAGCCGAAATAAGTAACCCCCACATCCCCCACTTAAGTAGTTTCCCCAATATCCCCACCAATCTGACACCTGCGATACTAGTCTAGGTTGCAGGCGTGGTACCAGCTTTCATCTCCAGGTGGATCTGGATATGGAGGCGGGGACTCGAGAGATAACGTGAAACCAGTTGGTAATGGTCCGAATTCCCTGGGATTCGCTGGAGCCACGCCTGCACCGCAATCAAGAATGGCCAGCCATTGTGGCGTTCTGGCAAACCCTGGAACTGAAAAGGTCTTCGGCAAGACAAAGCTGCAACAAGCTGTGTAGAAGGAGTGGCAGATGAGGTGGGAAGGGATTACCCCTGACAATACGGTGTTCGTGATCCTCTCGTTTGAAGGGCCTGACGCTTACTCTTCAGCCGGCGGGCTGGGGGTGAGGGTGGATGGTTTGTCAAGGACTTTGGCCTCGACGGGATTCCCTGTCCACCTATTCTTCATCGGTGACCCTCGACTCAGGGGGGAGGAGATGATGATGGCCGGGCGGCTGGCTCTCCACCGCTGGTGTCAGTGGATCAGCGAGTACTACCCCAGAGGCGTGTACGAGGGAGAGAATGAGAAGCTACGTGACTTCGATGAGTCCATACCTTGGTTCATCAGTGAACGCGTTGTGAAGCCAGCGGCGAGAGAAGGCAAATTGGTGGTCATACTGGGCGAGGAATGGCATACCGCCGATGCCATGTGCCGCACGAGTGACGCTCTGCATGCCGAGGGCATCAGGGACAGAACGGTCATGTTCTGGAATGCCAATAACACCTTCGGCTTTGACCGCATAAACTGGGGCCGGCTGGGATATGCAACGACGATTACCACCGTAAGCCGCTACATGAAACAGATCATGTGGAAACTGGGGGTTAACCCGCTGGTGATTCCCAACGGGATTCCGGCCTCCTTGCTGGGAGAAGTGGACGACCGTGCAGCCGACAAACTGAGAAGGTCAACAGAAGCCGGAATACTACTGTCCAAGGTGGCTCGCTATCACCCGGACAAGCGCTGGGACACGGCTGTGGAGGCTACGGGAGGTCTCAAAGCGAAAGGAGAGAGAAGTGTCCTTCTCGCCAGAGGCGGGATAGAACCTTACGGTGGGAAGGTCATGGATAGGGCCCGTGCTATCGGCTTGAACATCGAAGAGGTAGATTCTCCAGGGAACACCACTGAGGATTACCTGCAGGCTGTCCAGGATGCCGGGGGCGCAGACTACCTGAACCTCAGATTTCATTGTCCCCAGCAGTTCCTGCGGATAATCTATCGTGCCTCGGATGCAGTGCTGGCCAACAGTGGGCACGAACCATTCGGGCTGGTGGGGTTGGAGGCTATGGCCGCAGGGGGCACAGTGTTTACCGGTAGCACGGGCGAGGACTATGCAGTGCACTTGCAGAACTCGGTGGTCCTCGATACAGCCGATCCTCAGGAGATAGAAAGCTATATAACCTACCTCCTGGGTCATCCTGAAGAGAGTGAAAGGATGCGCCGGATGGGACGGGACACGGCAGCCCAGTTCACCTGGGAGAGAGTCCTGACAAACCTCATACACAAGTTGGAGTATCAGGCGCGAATCCAAGGACTCCTTAGTCAGTCCGTTCCGAGGGACACTGCGGACAGAACATGTGAACACATACCGCCAGGGACGGCGGCCCCGTCATGTAGGGCCGAGGTACGAGAGCTGGCTCTCGCCGGTAGCGTCTAGGCTGAAATGGGGCTTTGTCCGCTCCAAAGAGGAGGGTAGAAATGACTCAACAGACGCTCTTAGAGATAGAGACAGCAACCACAGTCAGCCAGTTGCGTCGAAATCAGTCTTCGGAACACCGCGAGAAGGAGGCGCCGAGCGACATTACGGCTATCCTGATCGATGCGGCCATTCACGTTGGGGCCTTGATAGACGCGGTCTGCTGCCGAATTGGAGACTGGGTTGACTGGCAGCACTACCACCCTCATCCCAGGATGTCTGATGGCACCAGCGGGGATCAGGACGCAACCATTCGTCTTGCGTTGACCGAGACCGAATGTGGCTTGCGTTCTGGCGGCTACATCGAAATGCGCGTGATGCCGGAGGAAAAGGTGGTCGAAGCGGATGGAGGATACTACGATGCCTACCATCAGCCCAAGATTGTCATTGATGGAGCTCTTCGTTGGCATGAACTGAACCCTGAGAGGTTGGGACAGGTACTCATGATGATGTATGGCAGAATCATGAGGGAGTACATGGTGCATGAAAGGTCCGAAGGAAGCCCGGAGCTGCCATTTCCGGGCCTGGACTGGGCAGCTAGTGCGGACAGGTTGTGCAATGAGTAACCAGGGCGTGCCTTGAAGTAATTGACACTGTGGAGCAATGAGATGACCTGCTCAAGAACTTGGTCAGGAAAGGATACGCGGAATTGAGACAGCAATTGACTGAGACAACAGAAGCGAACGCCGAGCCAATCTTGGCGAACGCGAAGAGACAGCGACAGTTGGGACGAGTCTTTGGGGATCTCGAGTTGGCTGCACCTGTTCCGGCCGCGCGTAACATGAAGCACAACTGTTGCCATCACTGGATTATCGAAGTTGCGATAGGCCCCTTAAGCAAGGGGGTGTGTAAGCTGTGTGGTGAGGAGCAGTTGTTCAGAAATCAACTCCGATGGGCTGAGATCGCACCTGTAAGAGTGATGAGAGGTGGACGCCAGGAGAACGATAACACGAAAACGCTGGACCAGAGGGAAGATCCCGCATTCGTGCTGGCGCGAAGCCGCTACGGGAGCCCTACAGCCTTGCAGTCGGTAGGAAGAGGGTATTGATCGCCCTCGCCTTGCGCCATGGAGCAACGCGAGGTGACCGGGACTAGTCTTGTTGGAGGGAAACGGCGATGGCCGTGTTAGTAGAGGATGCGGGTGAGACCAGAAGAAAGGGACTAGCACCGAAGGCCAGAGTGTATGTACTGGTACAAGTAGCGGAGGGGCACTCTGAAGATGTGGTTTCCGTTTTGCGCTGTCAGCGGGGCGTGGTTATAGCAGACGTCGTCGAGGGGCACCCAAACGTCATCATGGTCGTTGAAGCTCAACACAGACTGAGGCTGGCGCAGTTGACCATCCAGGCACTGGCTGCGGTGGAAACATTGACAGTTGGCGTGCATTTGATGCCCACCGACAAGCCTTGAACACAGATGGTGTGCAATGAACGATAGAGGTGCAAGAAGGAGGAGGAAATGGCCTTGTCTCGCACATACGGGAAGTTGGAGATCCCAATGATAGGTGAGAATGAACCTGTCTTCATTTTGCGTGGCCAGGATATCCTGGCGCAGTCCGCTATCGAGATGTACCGGCTACTGGCAGAGGCCCATGGCTGCCAGGTGGCGGAAGCACTGACTGGGGAGATGAGCAACTTTCAATAGTGGTCAGGAGAGAGGAGACTACCTGTCTGGCCGATCCTGGATCAGCCTGCGCCAAAGGGCCGTGTGGAGCCTGCCTGGAGGGGGCGGAGGCCTCCAAACTAGCTACAGAGGATCGAGCTCATGTTGGATGGAAAGCGAATTGCGATCTTGGCAGAGCAGGATTTTGAGGATGCCGAGCTTACCGAGCCACTCCGAGTCATGAAGGCGACTGGGGCTAGGGTGATGGTGGTTGGCAGTGGCTCGCAGAAGAGCTACAAAGGCAAGCGAGGTGTAGCCGAGGTCAAAGTCGACGCCGATGCCGACCAGGTGAGAGCCGACTACTTTGATGCCGTTATCATCCCGGGTGGCTATGCGCCGGACAAGATGCGGCTGCACAAGCCCATGATTGACCTGGTGAGGACAGCGCACGATTCCGGCAGGTTGGTGGCGGCTATCTGCCACGGTCCTCAGCTCCTGATCTCCGCCGAGGTGGTTAGAGGACGAAGGGTAACCTCGTGGCCTTCAATTGCCATCGATCTGAAGAACGCCGGAGCTCTGTGGGTGGATGAAGCGGTCGTTCGGGATGGAAACCTGATCACGTCACGTCAACCTGCCGATCTGCCCGAATTCAATGCGGCGATAATTGAAGCCCTACAAGGGCGATACAGCAGACCTATTTAACAAATGAGGAGGAGATAGATGAACTACTCAGCAAAAGACTACGGCAATCTCATCGGCATGAAGGGTTTCAGCGAAACGTTGCTGAAGAATCACTTCACCTTGTACCAGGGGTACATCTCCAACACCAACAAACTCATGGATCTACTGGCCCAGATGCTGAAGGACGGCAAGACGGGCACGCCAGAGTACTCGGAGCTGAAACGGAGGATGGGCTTCGAGTTCAATGGGATGCGGCTTCACGAGTACTACTTCGAGAATCTTGGAGGAAAGGCTCCTCTCGACAAGTCATCTGCGCTGGCCAAGAAACTGGGCGATGCCTTCGGGGACTACGAAGCTTGGCTCAAGGATTTCAAGGCCACTGGGGCGATGCGCGGCATAGGCTGGGCCATCTTGTACCAGGATAGCACGAGAGGAGGCCTGTTCAACCAGTGGATCAACGAGCATGAGACGGGGCATCTGGCGGGCTGCAAGCCTATTCTGGTCATGGATGTTTTTGAGCATGCCTTCATGACTGACTACGGCCTGAAACGAGCCGACTATATCGAGGCTTTCTTCAACAACGTCAACTGGGATGCAGTCAAGGCCCGCCTTGGTTGAGGCCATTGGGAAGCGGAGCACAAGGCGGTTGGAACCACAGATACAGGAGGAGGTGTGACGTGGTAATGGAAAGATGGCGGCCTAGGTCGCTACGAACCTGGGACCCCACCGAGGAGATGGAGCGTTTCTTTGAGGATCCCCTCTTCGCCAACTGGCCATTCTTCCGGGCAGTGTGGCGGAGAGCCCCAGGCCAAGAGATGGCATGGGCACCGGCCATAGAAGTGTACGAGAAGGACAACAACTTCGTGGTCAGGGCAGAACTACCCGGCGTGAAGAAGGACGATGTTGACATCTCCATCACCGGAGACACTCTGACCATCAAGGGTGAGAGAAAGACATCGAAAGAGGTGAAGAACGAGGACTACTACAGGTGCGAGTCCCGCTACGGTTCCTTCTCACGCTCCATCACAATGCCCGCTGCAGTGGATTCAAAGAAGATTGAAGCCAGCTACGAGAATGGCATTCTAGAGATCCATGTGCCAAAGGCCAAGGAGGCCATGCCTACCAAGGTCGAGATAAAGGTCAAATAGAGTGAGTGTTGCCTGGTTCGTGCTCCGCTTCCCACCACAAACAGCGCACAGACAAGACAAACGAGCTTAAGGACAGGAGGAAGAAGTGCCGCAAGGTGGAGTGCCTCTCGGCAAGTATTTTGGAATACCAGTAAGGCTGCACTGGTCCTGGTTCATCATCTTTGTGTTGGTGACATGGATATTGGGAGCCTCCTATTTCCCAGGCACGTATCCCGGCTGGAATCGGGTGACCTACTGGGGTATTGGCGCAGCCACCAGCATCCTCTTCTTCGTTTCGGTGCTGCTCCACGAACTGGCTCACAGCCGGGTAGCTCAGGCCGCTGGCATGCAGGTCAAGTCCATAACCCTGTTCATCTTCGGCGGAGTGTCCCAGATCGGCCAGGAGCCAGGAAAACCCGCGGTTGAGTTTCGTATGGCCATCGCCGGACCGGGCACCAGCCTGGTGCTGGGAGGCATCTTCTGGGCCATCTTCTTCGCCGCGAGACACTCCGTTGAACCTCTGGCTGGCCTAGCGTTTTGGCTCGGCTACATCAATGTGGCACTGGCAATCTTCAACTTGATCCCCGGATTCCCGCTGGATGGCGGGCGCGTGCTGCGCTCCATTCTCTGGTGGCGTTCCGGCAATGTGAGGAGTGCCACCAGAACTGCCTCGACTATTGGCAGGGGGGTGGGATTTCTCTTCATCTTCGGCGGCATAGCTTTGATCTTCTTGAACCGCAGCTATTGGCTGAATGGTATCTGGCTAGCTTTGATTGGCTGGTTCCTGGACAATGCCGCAGTGGGCAGTTATCGACAGGTGGCTCTCCAAGATATGCTCCAGGGCCACACCGTCAGCGAGGTCATGACCCGGGACTGTCAGGCGATCCCGCCCACCGCCACTGTCGAACAGACGGTTCACGACTATATCCTGAATTCAGGTCGCCGTTGCTTTCCAGTGGTTGAGGATGGGCAGGCTCTGGGAATGGTGACACTCCATAACATAAAGGGCATAGCGCGGGAGCTTTGGCCAAAGAAGACTGTAAGGGAGGTAATGACACCTCTCGACAAAGTGAAATCGGTAGGGCCAAACGATGGTCTCTCCACTGCGATGCAACTATTGAACGATGATGACTTGAACCAGTTGCCTGTCACAGAGGGACACAGCATCGTTGGCATGATAGCGCGTGACAACTTGTTGTCGTTCATTCACGCCCGCGCGGAATTGGGGATGTAGGAGGGATGTGGGATGCTGAGAACAAAGAGAGTCTACGAGAAAAGAGACCCGGGCGACGGGAAGCGGATACTGGTCGACAGACTCTGGCCACGCGGGCTGAAACGGGAGGAGGCTGGGATTGACGAGTGGATGAAGGATCTCGCGCCGAGCGATGAACTGCGGCAATGGTTTGGACATGACCCAGAGAAGTGGCCGGAGTTCCAGCGGAGGTACACCCGAGAACTCTCCGCTTCGGACAAGGTCGTACTGCTGGACAAGGTAGCCCGCATGGCTAGGGAAGGCAACGTTACTATCGTCTACGCCGCAAGAGACACCGAGCACAACAATGCCAAGGTCTTGGAAGAGATCATGCAATCGGTTGAAGCGCTCCAGCAATGAAACCAACTGGGGAAGGAGGTCGACATGGCAGTATCAGGCAAGTACGGAAAATTGAGTATTCCCAAGGTCGGTGCGGATGAGCCGGTATTCATTCTGCGGGCCCAGGACAAGCTGGCGGAGACTGCCATAGAAATGTATCGGGCACTGGCAGCATCGCATGGGCGTCCGCTGGCCAACAGCCTACAAAAGGAGATTGAGGCTTTCCAGAAATGGCCCACTAAGAAAATGCCAGACTAGAGACTCGCCAACCAGCGTGGCAGAAGGATCACAAAGGAGGACAAACATGGCCGACTATACACAATTGCTGAAGATAGACGACCTGAAGAATGGTCAGATGAAGGCATACAGCGCCGGAGGGCATGAGGTTTTGGTAGCCAAAGTTGGTGACAAGTTCTTTGCCGCTGACAACCGCTGCCCCCATTTTGGGGCAAAGCTGGCTGAAGGGAAGCTCGAAGGCACCATAGTCACCTGTCCAAAACACGCCTCCCAGTTCGATCTCAAGGACGGCCACGTGGTTCGATGGACCGATTGGTCTGGGATGAAACTACGGATAGCCAAACTGTTCAAGCCTTCACGATCGCTCGCCATCTATCCGACAAAGGTTGAGGGAGACAAAGTACTCGTCAAAATCTGACGTCGTTTCGAAGCAGTACATATACACAGCCGAGTCAGGAAGGTTAGTCGACAACCATGGATTCCTCTCAAACATGCGGCGCAGTGCCTCGGTATTTCGGTTGCCCTGCGAGGAAGTGAAGTTTGGAGGACATCAGTAGCATAAGTACTGGTGCGACCGCGGAGCCTATTCTGCGGTTAGTATCAAATATGAAACAGGAGGAGAAGTCATGGCACAGAGGAAGCAGACCCTAGCGAAGGAGTCTCCTGCCAAGGGGAACGCCGCGAAAGGCGAGACGTACGCTTGCGAGTCATGTGGCCTGGTGGTGACCGTAGACGAAGACTGCGGGTGCGTGGATGCTTGCGAAATCACGTGCTGCGACATACCTATGAAGAAGACACGCAAGGCCAAAGCAGCCACGAAGTAAGCTGTAGAAACTCCGGGGATAAGTCTCGACGCGTTTCCTACACATCGAAGAGCCCCATGAGGCTCACTTGGTCTAGGCGCTGGCAGGGCTTTGGACACAGCAGGCTGAGAGTCCTGGGGTGGACTCGAGACAGGAACCTGCTGTGTCCCATGTCTTGGCGTGAATTGCGACCGGTCGCCAAGATGTCATTGATATTGATGCAGAAATAGCAGGTGTCGGTGAGGCGAACCTCTATTTCTTGATGACAAACGTATGGGTGTGTCCACTAACGGAGCTAGAAACAACGGTCACCTCATTGCCACTCTGTATTGATTCATAGTCCTGTGTGGTTAGAATGATGGTGTGAAAATGGCCAGCAGAATAGGTAGTATCGATTGTCTTGTCTGCCGCCGGCGGATTGTTGATGTCGGTACCACTGATGGTGACCTGATGGGTGTGGCCGGCGTTGACGGAAGAGGTGACCGTGATATCACCAGCGGAGGCAGACTTCTTTGAACATGCCGAGCTCATCGCCCCTCCGACGACAAGCAGAGCCATTATGACGATCAGGGCGAATCTGGTTGCTGATCTGCGAGACATTGCCGCGTCCTCCTTTCAACTCGATTTTCGAATATGGAATTCCATCCCCGACGGGGAAATCTAGCGTGGCCATCCCAGGAACATGATGGCGAAGAATGCGTGCAGGATCACCGAAGGCCATAAGATGGCCCATAGGTAGCAGTGTTTTCCGAAGAAGCGTTTGTACCATTCAATCTTCATCAGTTTGTTTCCTATCCTGGATCCCGGAAGGCAGCGGCATGACAAGAAGATGAGAAGGATCAGGATGAAGTTGATGATCCCAAGGAACAATATTAGCCTGGCTATCGCTACTGAATGAAACACATCCATCTCGGCCACCCTTGATTCACACCGGGAGGAGCGTGCCGCGCCAGACTGCTTTCCCGTCTCGACCTGTCGTGGCAATCAACCCTGGTGGCATCATGGCCAGGCAAAGCCTCCGACAGGCTGGATGAAGAACGGGCTGGAGCTGCACCAGCGCAACGCGCCCCACATCCGGTGGCTATCGCTTAGACCGCCGCGGCCGCTTTGGCGCCCGCTTCGCGCTTTCTCCACCAGCGCCCGGCGTGACCACGTCGGTGCGACTCAGCAGGTCGTCTGCCATGTGTTCCATCTGACCCTGACTCTCCTGCCACGTGGCCTCTGCCTTGTACCAGTGCTCCTGGTCACGTCCCTGGGGGTAACCTTCCTCCTCCCAGATCTTGTAGGCGATCTGTCTCACTTCGTCATCGTGCTGCATCCTACTCTTCTCCTTCCTGTCTCAAGGCTTCATTCAACATTGCGTATGTGGAGCTCATGTGTCGCTGGGTGGCACTGAACCGCTGAGCGGTACCAGCCGAACTCTTGGGCATAGGGTGCCCAAGCCACTGACCAGTATTTCAGACTCGGAACCCTGACTCCATCCGCAAGTCTACTTACCTAGGGATCGTGGGGAATACGTAATTACCGAAAGAGGTGATTGCGAAATGCCAAGGAGCCTCTCGCGGCTTACAATTGCCGGTCGTGAGCAGTCACTCTTGCTGCGGCGCCACCCAGAACCTTCTCACCAGTACCGCCTTGGCATAGTCATTCACCAATAAGCACGTGGCAGCGGAATAGGCCAGGACTGCAGAAGTGCCAATTGCACTTATGGGTGCAAGTTCACGGACGCCAAACGCGGAGATCAAGAATACGGCTGCTATATCCGCCAAGACAGACAATCCAAGCACCTTGCTTGGTGCGGAATGCCAGAACCTTCCTCGCTCTCTTACTATCAGCAGGTTCAACATAGCCGCGAACACCAGAAAATCGAAAACCACCGTATAAAGTTGGCCAATATGATCGCGCAATCCGAAATGATAGAAAGCGAGATACAGAAGCAGCATTGACTCAGCTACAACCAAAATACCGAGGAACACCGCTACTCTAACCAGCCCCGCAATATTCCAACTATCAGGCTTCGTGGAGTACCTGACGTTATCTGTTGAGATCGACAGAGTAACAAAGTCGGTCAGGAAGAGGAAAAGAACCATGCTGAATATTGAGACGACGTACTCCCCGGTGAGGATGAAACCTAACACGACAAAGACCACTACCAGAAAAGTCTTCACTATCTTGTTCAAGATCCAGGTAATGATCCTCTGGTGTATTCTCCTTCCAGTCCTAACCAGCTCCACGATGCCTTCCAGACCTTCGGTAGTCAAGACCACGCCGGCGGCCTTCTTCGCCACGTCTACCGCATTGCTCGTCGCTATGCCAACCTCAGCTTGTCTCAGGGCCGGAGCATCATTCACTCCGTCGCCAGTCATACCAACAACATGACCTCTCTTCTGAAGAGTCCTGACAATCAAATGCTTATCCTCCGGATATACCTCGGCGAACCCGTCAGTGTCTTCCACGGCCTGCATGATCCTGTCTTCGTTCGCCGCACCTCTCAGGTCTGCCATCGCCACAATTCTGTGGCTCAGGCCAATTTGCCTGGCCACCCCCTGTGCTATGGGCAGGGCATCGCCGGTTAGCATTTTCACGGAGACTCCGAGGCTCTTGAGCTCATGCACGAGTTCTGATGAATCGGGCCTCGGTGAATCGTAAAGAGCAGCCACCCCCACCAGCTTGACTTCACTACTGGAACTGCCCTTGGCCACCGCCATCAACCGGTGTCCTCTGGCCGAGAGACTCTCCACATCCCCCCGCATACTGGCCAGATCCAGCTCGCCCTGCTGGCAGAGCGGAACTATGACGTTCACAGCGCCTTTGAGGACAGAGAATTCCCGGCCATCTTTCCTTATCACGGCTTCCGTTCGTCTCGTGGAAGGGTCAAAGGGAACGAAGTCCTTCTGGAAGTAGTCAGCCAGAGGGGAACGCATTTCTCTCGCTGCCGTCAAGAAAGCGATGTCGACGGGGTCCTGGTTTGCTTCCTGCGAGGCCAGAGCGCCGTATAGTAGAACCTCTTCCCTCCCATGTCCCTGTACGGCTATCGCATCCACCACAGAAAGCTTGTTCTCTGTCAGGGTGCCAGTCTTGTCCACACAAATGGCGTCCATGGTAGCTGCATCCTCAGTGGCACTTAATCTGGTAATCAGTACTCTCTTCTTAACCAGCTCTGAGGAGCCCAAGGCCATGGTGATAACGAACAATGTCGGCAAGGCCACCGGTATGGCTGACACAAGGAGGACGGCCACCAGAGGAAGTATTTCAACCACTCTGATGCCTTTCAACCATGCCAGAACAAGTCCAACGGCCAGCAAAGAACACACCATGATGAGAAGCCACCTGACAACGCTGGAAGTCACTTCTTCCATATGCAGCTTCGGCTTCGCCAGTTGAACCAGTTCTACAGTCCGTCCAAAGTAGGTCTTCGTGCCCGTTGCGACCACTGATGCCGTCGCTTCCCCTCTACTCACCGTGGATCCTGCCAGAACCATGTCATTTGCCGCCCTCTCGATCATTAGTGACTCTCCGGTGAGGGAGGACTGGTCTACTTCCAGGCTGCCTTCTGCCAGTCTAGCATCGGCCGGGACGAAGTCACCGGACCTTAGTCTAACGACATCTCCCGGGACAACTTCTCTTGCGGGGACCACCAGCCATTCTCCCTCTCTCTTCACCCTGGCTTTGATCTGTAGTTTCTGCTTCAGTAGCTGAAGGGCGGCGTTAGCCCTGTCCTCCTGAAAGAAACCCAGGATAGCATTGAAGAACAAGAGACCCAATATCAAATAGAACTCCAGATGCTTACCCAGAAACCATGTGAGCACCAGGGCTACTTCCAGCATCCAGGGAGTTATGCCCCAGAATCTCTGGGCAAACAGAATGGCACGGCTGGTCTTCTTCTCGGGGGCCTCGTTGTGCCCGTATCGCGTGAGACGTCTGCGGACCTCTTCGGTATCGAGACCTCTGTCCAAGTCAGTTGTGATCTCACTATTGTGGCTCTGCATGGTTTCTATCCTGCCCAGGCTGAGCGCAGAGGCGAACAGGGCTGCAGCGCAGATCATATCATGGGAAGCCAAGGCCAGCGGCCTGCCAGTTGGGCCGAACACATGCTCTCAGTTTGGAGCCGCATCGGATCTAGGCATTCGGCCCACGGCCTACGGGACTATCTTCACCGCTTCATGCGGATACCATCTAGGTGGTGTTTGCTCGCGCTCTGGCCAGCCGGAGCATTATCAACCCACTCAGAGCTAGCGCAATCCCCACTATGATCATGAATATGCCACTGGCCAGTACGACCGTAGCGAGGCCGAAGCCCGAGACAGCAAGATATAGGTAGTTCTCTAGGTTCAGAGCCTGCATGTACTTTACCTGGTTGGGATCGTCGGGGTTGAATGGCTGTCCACCGAGGGCTTCATTATAGGTTCCAAAATTATCGTGACGATGCTGCCTTATGGTGTCAGCCGCCTTCTGCGCTTCAGCGGCGGTGTCAACGACATCCCCCCGGGCGATGGCATCAGCGCTTAAGCCCAGGGTGATCTTCTCGTCTCGCATCTGCTGCTTCATCCAATTCGACTTGGCCTGCGCCTCAACAACGAAGCCTATTCCAATCCCTATGCCTGCCAGACCGATGGCCAGCACTACTATCGCCAGGTAGCGGTTTACTCTCGACATATTCTCTGCCCTCCTCGGATCTCAATCACCGATTTGCGTCATCACTCAGTTCCGTCACCGGGAATATTATTGGCAGCAAGAGGCTGCCTTGTACAATGCTGTACTCCATTTCTCACCTCCATTTCTCGCTATGTCGTCTTGCCCACAACAGTCTCAGAGGCGCTGGAGGTAGCGGTGGGCCTGCAAAGCTGCTTTAGCCCCCTCTGCGGCCGCGATCACTATCTGCTTATCCGGAGCATCGGTTACGTCTCCAGCAGCGAACAGTCCCGGGATACTGGTCTCGCAGTTGCGGTTTACCTCAATCTCACCGAATCGATTAATCGCTGTAATGTCCCTGGCAAGCTGGGAGCTGGGTACTCGTCCGATCTCGACAAAGACTCCTCCAACAGGGATCTCATTCAGGCCCCCGCTCCGCAGATCTTTGACTCTGACTCCCTCTACCAGGTTTGAGCCATCTATCTCGACTACCTGTGATTCGAGGAACGCCGTGAAGTTGGAGGCACTCCTCAACTTTTCATAGACATGCGGATCGCCAGTGATCTTGGTTAGGGAAATAAGATAGACACGACTAGCGATGTTAATCATGTCCCCCGCCGCCTCCAGTGCAGCGTTCCCTCCGCCCACAATAGCCACACTCTGCTGGCTGAAGAGAGGGCCGTCGCAGACTGCGCAGTAAGATACCCCTCTGCCCCTAAGCCTCTCCTCGCCAGGCACATTGAGCAGACGGGGATGCTTCCCGGTGGCCAGTACAGCTGTCTTTGCCTGATGAGCCTGGCCTCCGGCGGTTCGGATCTCAAACGTGCTATCTGACTTGGCTAGTGCTATCACTTCCTCCCCGATCATCTGAGTTATTGGGAACAGCTTCACCTGGTCTTCAAACTTCCGCATCAGCTCAGCACCTTCGATGAACTGGTAGCCCATGTAGTTCTCGACCTTCGAAGCCCAGATCGCCTGCCCCCCGATATCCTTGCTCACCAGCAGCGTGCTGAGCTTCTTTCTGGCGGCGTACACTGCTGTAGTCATCCCCGCGGGTCCCGCACCAATGATTATCAGTTCATACATGAGACACCTCCGTCAGTCAGCTCTGCATGCAAATGTGACAGCCCGTGCAGCGTTCCCATGTCCACCCCCGTGGACACTCGATCTGTTGAACGCTTCGCTGCATCTGAAGATCCATGCCCAACCGGTGCAAACGACTCATCCAATGTCGAGACTGCAGATAGTGTCCACAATTCCTCGACACGGCGCTATTCGCATATCTACTTAACTCCAGGGTGTGTGGAGTACTTATTCTCCATGACAACCGATCTGGAGGACCCCTTTGCCGGAGTTGCAGAGTCATAGGCTATGTTGGCAATTCTGTTGCCTCAGCAGTTCTAGCAGTCGGAAGGCAATGTCTTGTCCAAGTGCGTCCAATTAGTTGGTTCCACACCGCTCAACTAAGCACAATTACGTATGGCCTTTGTGGTCCGCAGCCTGTATTGTTGCAGGCAGAGGTCCTGGGGTCTTGCAGCCGCAATGGACCTCTTTGGCAGATGGGCTCGGGTCTCTGGCTGAGATCGACGGCGAGAGTCGACAGTCTCGAACCTGCTCAATGGACAAGCGGTCATGGAACGGAGACCAAAGAGAGAGGAGAAGGGGTGATGTGGAAATGCAGTAACTGCCATCATCTGGAACTTGCGGTTGACAGGCCCAAGCGCTGTCCGGTGTGCGGTGCGGATCAAGAGAAGCTTCTCCCACACCAAGTCTCAGGAATAAATGGAACCAAGACACTGGAGAATCTGAAGACGGGATTTGTTGCCGAGTCACAGGCCCATCAGAGGGATCTCGCCTTCGCTCTGCAGGCTGACCAAGAGGAACTTCCTCAGGTGGCCAGGCTCTTTCGAGCGGTTGCGGAGGCTGAAGGTATCCATGCCTTCAACCACTTGCGTCTCCTGGGTGGAGTCTCCCAAACGCAGGAGAACCTGGAAGCCGCCTTTGAGAGAGAGAACCTTGCCAGCCAGACCTATCCTCAGTTCATCAGAGAAGCTAACGAGGAAGACAACGTGAGCGTGGCGAGTATCTTCAGCTTTTCACGCGATGTTGAACGAGTCCACGCCAAGCTGTACAAGAAAGCTTTGGACCATATGATGCAGAACGTGGACACCAAGTACTATGTCTGCGGTGTCTGCGGCTACGTCTCTGATGGGGAGCTGCCTGATCAATGTCCTGTATGTGGCGCCCCCAAAGAGAAGTTCAGAACCATTGTTTAGGCCATACGATTCTACGTTGTGAGTAAGGAGTGTGGAGATGTCTTGGAAAGACGAATACGAATCGAAGCTGTGCAGTCACAAGGAGGCGGCGAAGCTTGTTGAATCGGGCGACCGATTGTTCACCCCTCTTGGCCTCGGTGAACCCTCCACGGCGATGATGGACGCCATCGCCGACCGGAAGGATGATCTGGAAGACATACAGTATGTGTCATCACTCAGTTTCCATCCCTACAAGATCTTCACTCCTGAATACCGGAAGACTTTCTATCTGATATGCGGCTTCTACTCCATACTCACCATGCATCTGAATGAAGAAGGCGCCTCACAATACATCCCGGTTCAAAGCTCCACAGTAGGCTATGTAGCCGAGAAGCGTCAAGAGATCGATCCACGAAGGCAAGGCCTCATCACTCAGGTCAGCCCTCCAGACGAACATGGCTATGTGTCACTTGGCCTTGATCTGTTCTACACATCGGACCTTATTGAGCAGGCAGACTGGCACATCGGCGAGGTCAATCCAAAGATGCCGAGAACATATGGCGATACGCACTACCACGTCAGTCAATTCGACAAGTTCGTTGAGGCCGACGAACCCTTGTTCTCGCCTTCGCTGCCCGAGGCGTCAGAAGTGCACCGGAAGATTGCCGAGAACGTGGTGAGCCTACTCAGAGACAGGGATTGCCTTCAGGTGGGAATAGGCGCCGTTCCCGGACACATATCGAAGCTCATCGCAGACAGCGGTCTCAAGGACTTGGGCATTCACAGCGAGATGGCTCCCATGGGCACCAGGGACCTTGTGGAGAAGGGTGTCGTCACCGGCAGATACAAACAGACCCACCCGCACAAGATAGTGCTCGCCTTCGCCTTTGGCGACCGAGACCTCTATGACTTCCTGGGCAACAACCCCATGGTCGAGTTCTATAGCGCTTCATACTGCAACTCGATTCCTCTGCTGGCCAAAGAGAAGAATCTGGTGGCCATAAACGGCTCCATAGAGGTTGATTTGGTGGGCACCATCTGCTCAGAGTCTTTCGGCGATGTGATGCGCTCCGGGGTGGGCGGACAGCTCGACTTCGTTATCGGCGCTTATCTGTCCGAAGGGGGGAGGGCTATCAACATACTACCCAGCACGGCCAAGGGTGGGACCGTTTCGCGCATCGTGCCTTACCTGACGCCAGGGGCCAGAGTGACCGTACCGAGGCACTACGCACAGTACGTTGTCACGGAGTGGGGGATTGCCTATCTTACTCCTCTGGACGAGAGAGAGCGCGCTCTGGCTCTCATCCAGATCGCCCACCCCAAGTTCAGAGACGAGCTGTTGAAAGCAGCCAAGAAGCGGCTCAGGTTCTAGTGAGCTTGCTTCTCCGCCAAGAGCACGCAAGAGTGTTCACGGAACGATGGTGGATCTCAGACAGATGCTAGGGGTTTGCCCCAAGACCTTTCGGCCCTCAACCTTGGAACAGGTTTGAGTGAGTGACCTCGAAGGGACTTATGGGCTTTCGGTCTAGCAGGTATGCTGAAAGGAGGCTTCGAAGATGGCTGTAAAGAAGGTCGGGGAGAGGTATAAGTGCAATGTATGCGGCAACGAGGTGACTGTGACCAAGGTCGGCGGGGGCACCCTCGTTTGCTGTGGTCAAGACATGGCCAAAGTCGGGTAGCCAGTGTCATCTTGGTAGCACGCAGGCTGCCGAGTGGCGAATTTGAAAGGAGGTCGGGTATGGCGAGAGGTACAATCAGGAAACTGATCTCAGATCGTGGCTACGGATTCATCCACATCGAAGAAGGAACAGACCTCTTCTTTCATCAGAGTCAGCTTCAAGGCGTCGATTGGCCTTCTGTGAAGGAAGGTCTAGAGGTCGAATATGAAGTTGGCAAGCACCGCGACGGTCGCCCCGAAGCCATCAAGGTAGGGCTGCCAAGACCCAAAAGTGAATATGGGCCACATCAGGGTGGCCTATAGAGGCCTAAGGGTTCTGCCGTTCCATCACAACCGGATCCGCCCACGCACCACCGTTTTGTATTGAGGCTCAGGATGGCACCAATACAGTGGTTGTGGTGCAATACTCTCTATTCCCCTCGAAATGGTGTCTCTCCAGAAAGGACTTAAGGGAGCGAGCAACATGGATAAGCAGATAACGGAAGATGAGCTCAAGAGATGTGATGGCCAAGATGGACGACCAGCTTATGTGGCCTTTGGAGGTAAGGTATACGACGTATCCGGGAGCAGTCTATGGTCCGGAGGCATGCATCAACTCCGTCATCAAGCGGGGAAAGACCTCACCACCTATTTCGCCGCTGCTCCTCATGACGAGAGCATTTTCCAGCGGGTCCCTCAGGTCGGCAGACTGATAGCCGTAGAGCACAAGGAAGTGCATCCTCTATTGAGGTTCTACCTTGACCTCCACCCGCATCCGGTCTCGATACATTTCCCGATAGCCCTGACGCTGACTTCTGCAGGATTTCTTGTTATCTACCTGGTGACCGGGGTTGAGAGCCTCGTGGATGCTGCTTACTACGCACTGTTGACTAGTGTCATCGTGTCTCCCATCGCCATTCTAACGGGTGCCAGCAGCTGGTGGTATAGCCACGGGCACAAGCTGACATCGATATTCAAAGGCAAAGCTAGTCTGTCTGCTGCATTGTTCGTGACAGAAGTGACCACTGTCACATTGTGGGCGTTGAATCGTGATGCGTTGTCTGAGCGAGAGACTGTTGGTTGGGTTTGTTTTGCCCTGGTGATGGTCATGTCTGGGCTGGTACTGTCCTTGGGAAGACTGGGCGGGATGCTGGTATTCCCACCGAGGAAGAAATCCAGTACCAAGCGTTGAGTAGTGAGGATAAAGGATGACAATCATCATCGGAAGGAGACAGAGTATGCCCAAGGCGATCATAGTCTACGAATCCAGAAAGGGAAGAACGGAAGCATTAGCCAGACGAATCGAGGAGGGGATGAAGGAATCTGGGGTCGAGGTCGTGATGAAGAGAGCTGGAAGTGCGAAGGCGAATGATCTGAGAGATGTTAATGCTGTTGTCCTAGGCTCTCCGACATACAACGGTGATTTGATGGGCACTGTGAAGACGGTCCTTTTTGAGATGGAAAAGGCCAACTTGAAGGGAAAGGTCGGGGCAACCTTTGGATCGTATGGTTGGAGTGGTGAAGCCGTGCAAAGGATGAGCGACACTATGAAGCACGTTTTCAAGATGAATGTGGAGGAACCGGGCTTGAAAGTGTTGGAGGGCCAGGAGGACTTGGGTGAAGCCAAGTCATTCGCTCAGATTCATGAACATGGCGATCTGTGAGTAGTATCCCGCTCGGGTATTCCGGCTTCTATCGGCGAACTGGGAGAGGTATTGCTTGGCCAGGTCGGCGGAAGGCGGGTAGGCCCCTAGATAATTCTCGAAGAGCCCAATGACCCGGTAGGCTTCGTTGCGTGGTCTCTCAGTGCGGTACCTTAAAAGAAAAGGAGTTCCCATCGCCAGCGCTCGAACAAGTCCGCGTTGCTCAGGGTCTTCAGTTCCATGACTCTTCGCCCCTCCTTGCCCAGGAGCAGGATCAACAGGTCCCGCAAAGGCAGACTCTCCAAGGGGTCATTCTGGGGAACCGCAACTCTCTTGTCAAGAGTGGGCGACTCTGGATTCGAACCAGAGACCCCAGTCTTAATTGGCGCGCGGTTCCTGTGGTCATCTCGCCTCCTCCCTGACGGTCAGTGTCTGCGGTTCCGCGCATCACAGGGTGACGCGTCGGCGCAGACGTTTTGGGATACCCCTATTCTAGTCAACCGGCGGAGGAATTGCCAGGTCCAGTCTTGCGGGCCTAATCCTTTTCGTAATTCCGATAGCGCAGGTCAAGAGGGGTGGTGAAGATGGCGGTCGCATCCGGACTGAGGAGATGGCGTACGTCAGCGCCCGCGCCTTCCTTGGATCACGGCCCGCAGAGCCCGATTCTCGGCTCTGAGCCTTTCGATCTCCTGGCCAGCCGTGGCTAGGGCCCGCTCCAGAGCCAGTTTCTCGTTGGCCAAGCCCACTGACACCTGGAAAATGCCACGGCGGTCCTCGATGATCTTCTTTCGGGAGTCATTCGCGGCCTTGAGGCGGGCCACCTCGGCTGTGAGGTTTGATACCAGCAATCCCTTGGGCCCCCATAGTCCTCGGCTTCTTTCAGGTACCGCAAATGCCGCCGCCCAGCCCTCGTCAGGCGCCACGTCTTCGTTCTGCCATAGGTGTCAGGCTCTGTCTCCAGTAGACACTGCTTAGTGAGTCGCCACAATTTGCACCGGGCCCCGGTGTCCGATAGGCCAAAGTATCGGGCGACGGTCACGGAATCGGCCCCCCCAGCGGCCGGCGACGAACTCCAGGAGCTCAAGCTTGGTGGCTCTGCGGGGGTACTTTCTCTGCACTGAGCCGGGCACATAGCCGTCCCGCCGCGTTATGACTACTGTTCCCTACTTGAACGATTGCTCTCCAGGATAGCCGCCATATCCACGCGAAGGAACCTCCCTTCGCGCCCTGTTGAACAAGAAACGTTTGGCGTGTGTCAAGAGATGCCTTTGGCCGAATGCAGAGAGAGCGAGTCGCATATAATCCGGTATTTCATGTACATGAAACTTGTGAATTCGGCCCATGCCGGAGTGGACTACTGGGACATCTGCTCTGCTGCACATTCCAAGCTAATGTGCAACTACGGCAAAGTGGTGGTTTGGATGGGAGCCGCCTGCTTGCAGAGTGTAGCAGAAGTTGGCAGATCACTTGCTGGGTTTTCGCAAAACGGTAGATTCTGTGAAGTAGATTCGTGCTGAAAATCAACGTTATATGAAGTTGGTGGATGTTCAGCTAGCGTCCGGCTCCGTGACCGTCAACGCCGGCCAGCCCCCGTGTGTATCCCTCCACCAGCTTGCGGTAATGGTATCCATATACGGCGAGAGTGATGGCCAAAGGAAATGAGCGGGGTCGCCGTACCAGTGTGAAAGTGACCAATCGCCAGTAGTACGTCTGGCCCTTCTCCTTTATTCCCAGGTACCAAATAGACTTCAGAAAGGCTCCAACCTGGCTCTTCTTCAGGCTTCGATGCCTGTGCACCA
>Ga0315280_10002935_pt1 | contig 26862 bp, 27 predicted proteins | sample YL17G06_40_MG_FD_203697 | JGI IMG/M metagenome (GOLD analysis project Ga0315280, IMG submission 203697) | Sediment microbial communities from Yellowstone Lake, YNP, Wyoming, USA - YL17G06_40 | ecosystem: Environmental > Aquatic > Freshwater > Lake > Sediment | place: USA: Wyoming | collected...
CGGTCTTAAGTAGATCTTCCTCGAAGTCTCGGTTGTCTGGGACGCGGCTGAATAGGTCGAATGCTTTCGAAAGCTCCAACTTCATCAAGCTTCCCTTTGAGATCCGCAATCTGAGTTTCATATTTGGCTTCGAGTTTATTCTTGATGGATGCAAGTTTCTTCTCCTTTCTTGCAGTATTGCAGCGCTACTGATTGGAAGCGACGGAAACCATTGTGGTTTGAGCCGTATGGATACTACGTGGAAACGCTGGAAGTCTATCCCATTCAGCCTCTTAGGCTTACAATCTTGTTGGTTCCCACTCTACTACGCGTGATGTACTTGTGAAGTTCAAGTTTTGATAGTAGCCTGCTCATGGCGTACGGCTCGATGCCAAGCTCTTCAGCGATCTGACTCTGCTCTACCGAGCCGGACTCACTTAGGCGCAGGAGAACCCTAACAGCTTGGAGTTGAAGATCACTCTGCTTGGGGAAGAGCTCTGAGAGTTCAAGCTCCATATCCTCGGCTAAACGTTCCCGGGTGATGCTCTCGTTTACGGCTGAGGCATTGATTGGCTTCCGTGGCTCAGGTTCAGTTTCCCAGAGGTCCAGAGTCAGCATAATGTATCTTTGGAAGCGTCTGAAGATTCCTCTGCTCATTCTTGCGAGTGTAAGCAGCGCATCCTCAGTGAAAGGTTCAGCTGTCTTGAATCGCTTGAGGTAGGCTTTAAGCATCTGCTTAGGTTCTAAAGGTTCAAGTTCAATCTTCTCCATCTTGTCGAAGAAGAAGTGGCCGCGGAACATCTCCTTCTGGATTGCGATAACCAGATTGGGCTTCGTATCCTGTTTGAATGAGCGTGATCGAGAGAGGTGGTTCCAAACCCAGTATATCTCCTCCAGATCCTTAGCGATCAGCCTTCTATCTGTCTTCGAGTAGTCTGGAGTATCGATGAGAATAATCTTCTTCCTACGAAGCATCTCCAGCCAAGCGAGTTGTCGAAGTCGTTTCGAAGCGGCCCTTCCAAGCGTTCCCTCAGCCCAATCTATGTTCAGGCGGTCAGGATGATCTTTCACCTCTTTGAGGTCTAATAGAGGGAGGCGTGGCTCGAGTTGACCCAATAGTCTCGCCGCATACTCACGGTGAAAATCCAAGGAAGCTTCATGGGTGCCATCTAGGAGGCTTCTGAAGAGCTCATTTTGCCTCCGCCATTTGAACAGAATTGTCTCGTACTCATGTCCTGGACCCGGCTTAGAGTTATGCTGCTTACGCCATGCCTCACCTTCTAGCAATATCTTGGCGATGAATACTGCTAGTAATGCGCTGCTCTTCCCGACGCCTTGGAGCCCGACGAGGCCGATCACTCCTCCACTCATCGTATCCAATAGACGCTTGACTCGGAGAACGGCGTCAGGCCATACGTACCAGTAGGCGATCCAGTCTGGCCTCCGGCTCTCAGAGGAGAGTTGACAAGCCCATCTCCGGATCTCTACGGTCGAAAAGGTCTTGGATTGTGTATCTTCCTTCTCAATATGAGCCGTAATAGTTCATCCTCCAGTATTGTGAGCCGCCTTTCCATATTGCAGCTCTCTTCTCCTCAAGGCTTTCCAGTGCGCAACCAACTCTTCTATCCAAATGTTCTTAGCGGCACATAGAAGAGTTCTGGCAAGAATTGCTAAGATATGCGTAACCTCAAGCTTGAGGGCAACATCCCACTTTCGGATCGGCAGGCATCACTTCACCTTCCCTTTCCTCAGGGATTACCGGCGTCAAGCGCTGGAACTTCAGTTTGACCTCTTCCATCCAAGTCTCCTCCTAAGCTCAAGTACCTTCTTCAGCAACTCAACTCTACGGATAAGGTTGAACTCCCTAGGCTTTTAGGCGAAATCGGTAAAGTGCCTTCCTCAACGCACTTCAACATTATCCATTCAACAGCCTCGTTCAACCGCTTGTATCCAAAGCGATCGCAGAGAAGCTTAAAGGCAGCGTGGATCTCAAGGTGAAGCTTCATGGAGTAATGATGTCTCGGCAAAGACGCCTCACACTCGCAAAAATGTGCATTTTAAAATCAATTTAATGTGTACATTTTTCTTGGCTTTGATCGAGGTTTTCCATGCTAATCTTCCTGTTCTTCTGCGCTTTCCTCAAGAATTTTCTGTAGCTTCGCTAAGTCCTGTTCCTCTTTGTCGCATAGCTCTCTCTCTCTTGACGATAACGCCATTTTGACTGGATATATGCGACAACTCTGAATGGTGCCTGTTGAACATCAGGGTTGGCTTGGATCCATCTGATAGCATCACCCAGCACCGCTAATCTCTGCTGATGCCTGTCCAGATATCAGCCCTCCAAAGCACACATGCGAAAGGACCCACGCGATACGCCATTCAAGTCGAAGCACCCATCGGAAAAGTCAGAGAAGAGGCCATTCCATTGATACAATTTAGAAATCTTCTTATTTTGATAAAAGCGGCCCAAAATAGGCTTTATCATCTCTAGGTCGTGGCCAAACTCAAGACCTACTGTAATTTGCAAAAGCCGTTTTCCATGTGTCCTCTCATAGTCTGCGCTGTAGCCATTCACACTGTTTCGTAGAGCGGCCGCAGCGACGACTAGACAATCGCTTCCGCTAGGTACTTTCCACCTACATGAACTCATGTAGCATCCTTCCGTTGTAGGAAGGACCATTGGGTATTGTAGACGAAGCTGCTTGCTGTCGGCGCTGTTCTCTCCTCCACACCCACAAGACCAGTCTACGTTCGGCAATCGACCTAGCGCTTTCCAATCGCTCCCACAGTGTCTTCTCTTTGTGGCCCATACATCGCAACAAGCGGCCGAACAGGTTTCTCAGTAGATTGCAGATTGATTGTGGCCAATACTCGTCCCCAGGATAGGAGAAGCCGTAGTCAAAATCAGCCTCGTACGCGCATCGCTTATGCAAACCGGCTGGAATCAAGTATGGAACCGGGTAGATCTGGATGTCTTCAGCAAAGTAGTCGAGGCCCGTCTGTCCCTTCTCAATCGCTGGAGCTAGAACATATTTCCAGACCCTTCGATAACAACTCCTAACCTTATCCGCAGCCGAATCCAAAATCTTCTTAATTCTTGAAATCTCGGATTGAAAGAGAGGGTTACACCAGTTCCGGATGATCGTCAGAATGCATATCCCTTCATGTGAGATCTCAAGTACAGAAACTGGGCCATCTTGTGTTCTCTCCCAGCGTATCTCATACCTAATACCCGGGATATCGCTTAGAATCGCAATTAGCTGCCTCTCAGCCCACTTGTGTATATCTCTACTCGACCGCTTAACTGATGAATTGAGCTCGTTTCTCCACGCCATCGAAACCGTTGTCACTCGCAAACCTGCAGCCGTCGAGGCGCTTCGCCGGCAAGGTTTTGTACTCGCGTGATCGGCCCAGCCTGAGGGCTGCGCGGAAGTGTATCGGATAAAATCCCAAGCCTGCATCTTTCAGCTCTCGAGGCGACAACTAGAACGTCCTCTAGAAGCTTGGGTTAGAATTCTGAGGCTGCCATCTCTCAAAAGTTGAAGCTCGATCGTACCATCGGGGTTGTCAGGTTCGACCTTTAAGAGTTCAAGGACCCGTTGACCGAGTTTAACCACTAGCTCCGGATCAAACTTGGATCCGGTGAAATTTTCTCTTTTCACTTCATTTCAGAGTAACCTTCTCCCTACTACCGGGAGAATCGCTACGACCAACCAACCGTGTCTGGAAGATGTGGGCTCCAGTTAATGGATCGTAGATATGGCTGAAAACGATGATCCTATCTTCGCGGCCAACGTTCCAGATCTTGCGTCCTTCGGCCCTCGCTATGCGTACGAGCTCTGAGAAATCTTTGCCTTGTGGAGCACGAATATTTACAGGCTTCGTCCTCTCTTCAACAGTCACATGAATCACCGTGTTCTTCGAGTTCTCGACAGATCCTCCGGTTGTCGTGTACCGTCACTCATCCGCCTCACACATCTCTCCCAGCTTGCCAGGAAAAATTCTGACATCTCCGTTAAACACGATAGTCACTGGGTCGCCTTCTTTCAGTTTGTTAGCCTTCACCCACAACTTCGGCAAGACCACTAGGCAGGATCCGCCTTGATCCTGTAGCTTGCGAACAACCTTGTACTCCATCTTTCTTCGGAGTAACTAGGGATGAGAAAGCTTATAAGTTTAGTTCTAAACTTATACAGTCCGGCGTGACATATGTGGAGCCCATCGAACCAAACAAAACAGAATGAGATTATCTATGTTCTTATGCGAGGGGGAAACGAGCCTAAGCGCTTCGAGGCGTTACGCAGCCTATGTGAAAAGGAGCTCAAAAGCAGAACTACATTCGACCTTTACTTGAAGAACCTTGTCAGAGAAGGCAAAGTGATAAGAACGGTCAAGAGCCGAAAGAACGTCCTGTATCAGCTAAACGCAAGAAATCCTGAGATACGAACCATTATGAAGCAAGAAGAAGCCGACGAGGCAAGTATCGACCACCTGCTCGCCAATCTTCAGCTACCAAAATGGCCGAAGCCAAAAAGCGAGGAAGAGAGAAGAGCTCAGTTCTGCGAGGACTTTGCGGCATTAGTCGCCGATGGCTTTCGTTATATAGAATATTTCTTCTTCAGGTTCATCGATAATAAGACGAATCCAAGAGGATACCCTGTATCATATCTGGAGTTCGTATATCAGAAAGCAATAGGCGGTTTCTTTAAGGTTCTAACCCGTGGTCTCGAAAAACTCAGCCTACGAGATCCCAAACAATTCAAACATGCACATATGGCCTTGAGAAGCTATCGAGACGCAACATTCCTCTCCGGTCGTCTCCTTTGTGAACTGACCGGACTGGAAAGTGCCGGCGCATTCCATATGAAACAAGATGATCTGTCGAAGTACAAACATGAACTAGCTGAGAGAATCCAGAGAGTCTATGGCTCAAGGAACTGGTTGGAAAACGGTCCTTACCGTAAATTCGATTTGCCAAGAGGAACAGATTACGTTACAAGCGTAATCCTTCAATGGATGAATTACAGGATATGAAGGGTAGCACATTTGAAGACTTCTTGAATCTCATTCTGCCACCGAAACGGGCGTGAGAAAGCATGTCGAGAAAACCGTCCATTTGAAAACGCGAGTATCTTATATTCAATAGGGGTTCGCCAAGCAGTCCTAACTTTAAATACTCAATATGAATATCAAGGTAGCCGCATTGCAAAAAAGTCAGGTTCGCTATTTTCTGCAATAATACCATGCCCTCAATCGATCCCGCAATCCTGAAGGCCACATCCGCAATCAAATCTCTTTTTGAAGAGAACAAAAGGCAAGTAAGGAAGTGCAAAATTTTAGAAATTTGCATCTCCTTACTGGGTGGAGGCATTCTAAGCGAAGATTTGAAAGCGACATCAGAACGTCTCTCTTCAAGAGATAATTAATAGATTCTTGATGGAACCCATTAATTCAGTTAAGGGAACCTCGACTTCACCCATCGCTCTCTGAGCTGCATCCGTGGACTGGTTAGCTTTGAAGGTTCGTTATCCCTTTTAGGGATACTATAAGAATGGAAGGGATAACTACTTGTTCTTTAGATTATCAAAGAATGCGCTTAAAACGGCATATGTTTCTCCTTGCATCCGCTCTCGTAATCCCTCGTCTTCTGGAGCAAGAAAATAAGCAACTTGAAAAGGCCCTTCAGACCTTACGGTTCTAAACTTTTCCCTAATCTCTCCCAAAGCCTCGGCGACAACCGGCTCCTCAAGAGAAGCACGCACTTCATCAGCAACCTTCCTCGGCCCACCTTTATAATATCTTAGCACAAAGTAGATATCGTAAGCATCTTTCTCCTTATACCGACCCTTTAACGCTAAGCCCTTTGTGGTCAAACTACCGACAGCATCAGAAACCTTAGCTACCGCTTTCGTTTCAGCTCCACTTGGCAATACACCCTCAATGTTATGTTCAAAGTTATGAGAAAAGACGACGCTGGATCCGCGGATCACAACAGCTTGCAGATCCCTCTGCACCAATAAGAACTTGTCAGGCGAAAGCTTCTCCACGATCTCGGGATCGCTCATAAAATCAACCTCAATATTGTATTCCAATCCGTCCACTGGCGACTTAACATTTCGATAGAATCTGAAAGGAAGCACCTCACCATTGTCAGTAACATAAGGCCTATACCCTCTCTTCTCAATCAAAGATACAATAGTCTCGTAAACCCTCAACTCAATCAGATTGGGATTCAAAACGAAATCGATATCAACTGAACCACAATGACGACCGCCTTCGCCAAACCTTTCCAAAATGAAATATGGCGCCCATCCGCCAGTCAAAACCAAGTAATCCTTGTAACTGCCCAAGATCCTCAAAACCTCGACCAAAACACTCTTGGAAGATTCGGTTAGGCTTCTGGAATACATACCGATGTTCAATGCGGCCATGTAAACACCCTAAAATCCAATGGCCTCTTTTCTTAGATGCTCAGCCGCTTCTCGCCCACGTGCAGGATAGTTATACAAATCAACATACAGCTGAACATTCGAAACAACCCAGACTCCCTTATGCTTTTGGACGCCGTAAAAGACGCCTTCATCATATGGTTCAACAAGGAAAACATTGCCACCCAGCTCAGCCAACTGAAGGCCGAGAAGCTTCTGCCACTCGCCCAGCTTTTCTGGGTCCACATACAGATGGATGTTAGCAGGCCTAACGAAGGGAGATACCAACGCAGCCCCGGCTTGAAGCGTCAACGCATACCTCAAATCACGCCTATTTGCGGAGGATAATTTTCTAACAAACCTATCCAAATCCTCATTCAGAGAATAATATGCATTCGCTTTGTTCAACAACGCAAAATCATAATAGCTCGCCCATCGGGTCAAGAGTTCGCCGGCATTCGTAACAACTATCCTATTCGCCTCGGTCTTCCTACACAAACCCATCCTCAATAAAGCCTTGACGAGCCTATGCGTGTAACCATAGGCAGTCTTAGCCTCTTTAGAAAGGCCAAGAATACTCCAATCCTGCCTCGGATTCACCATGAGAATACGCACAACTCTCGAAGCCATAGGCGAGAAGACGTTCTGCACGCTCATCAAAGATGCCTTGCAGTAATACTATCCCTCGACTATATATACTATCCCTAAAAGGGATAATGGTGCCATTCGGAGGCAGGAAACAGTAGCTTTTGCAAAAATACTAACAAAACTTTGGGGTTATTTGCTTCTAGAAGAGCTCGACGGACCTAGATGAGAAAACCCTTCTATTTGAAAACGATCTTTTATGAAACCCCAATATTGAGAACTCATATATCTCGCCTAGTCAAACCTAACAGATCTTAGTATCATTCTACATGTCTTTTACATGCGAAAGATTGCACATAAGCCTTTACTGAGGAGCGAAAGCAGTTGACAGCATCCAATCTGTTTTTAACTGAGAGAATATTTCTTAGCTTTGACTTGGCTATGGGCGACTTGGAACTGGCAGAACACGAGCTGAAGTCTAGGAACATCAACCTTGTTATTGTTAAGAACGGTGTAGTTCTATGTCAAAGTATGGCCCATGGAATGAAAGGCCTTCTCCAAGCCATAGAAGAGTATGATGGAGATCTTGCTGGAACAGCCGTAGCAGACAAAATCATTGGACGTGCCGCTGCGATGCTTTGCGTCTATTCCAAGGCAAAGTCGGTTTTTGCAATAACCATGACTGAAGGCGCTCTAAGACTTCTGATAAAGAACCGGGTCGCCCATAAGTTCGAAAGGCATGTGCGTAGACTGATGAACAGTCAAGGCACAGATATCTGCCCCTTTGAAAGAGCGATCAGAGATATCGACGACCCTAAAGAAGCTTTCAAAACGTTGAGGCTCCTCGTCATGTAAGATCCCGCGGTTTCTTGGAGCCTTGGACAACTCTGCTGATGCTGAATCATTTTTTATACGAGGCAGTCTTTAAGGGATATCAAGCCAAGGATGAAAAATTTTGAGCGGTAGTTCTGACGGTGTTTTTATCGTCATTGATGGGATTGATGGTTGCGGGAAGACGTTACACTCAAGATCTCTATGCATGGATTTACGTGGGATGAATTATGATGTCAGATATACTGCTGAGCCGAGCCGAGGATTCATCGGCAAGTTCATCAGGCAGAAGATCCTTTTAGAGCAGAAGATTCCACCGGAGACGGAAGTTCTCCTTTTTGCGGCAGACCGATTCTCGCATCTTGAGTATGAAGTTCTTCCCCTCCTCAAGGCTGGAAAAATAGTTGTTTCAGATCGCTATTTTTACGCTTCTCTTGCGTATCAAGGCGCGCAAGGTGTGAATTTGGATTGGATCAGAAAGGTCAACTATTTCGTTCTAAGACCTGACGTTGCGATTTATCTGGACGTTCCCGCTGAAGTGGGGCTGTCTAGAATTAGACGACAGAGGAGCGTCCTAGAGAAACTTGAGCTTGAAAAACGAGTGAGGCAAATCTATCTACAACTTGTAAAAGAAGGGGAACTCTCTCTAGTTGACGCGACAAAACCTATCTTCAATGTAAAGAAAGAAGTTTTGTCCCTAGCTTTTGAGGCGATCAGGAAAAAGTTGGACAAGTCTCACGAGAGTTAAATTGCTCTCATTTTCTCGATCTTAAGTTGGCGTTTGTTTCCTCTTCCTAGCTCGTCATTGATTCTCTTAACTAACATTATTATTATTTCATCTGGATTCAACCGTCGTATACCTTTCTCATGAGACAATTGAATTTCCATCTGATCTTCGAAGAAGAGATGCCGCACGATATATCTGTCACAGTGCAAAGAGTGCTTCATATCGTCTTTGATCCTATACCGGATGGTCAAGGAGTAGTCGAATGTCGAGAATTCACCTCGAGCCCTCAGATACTCAATTATTCTTCTCTTCATACGGGGATCTAGACGTCTAAAACTCGATCCTTCAGCTATTCTTACTTCAAATCTAGTCTCTCCCGGAAAGTAGCCGGATCTATCAGCTATACTTAGCTTCGTTTCAATCGTTTCCATATTCATTTTAGAGATAGCTTGTACAACGCATTCTCGAAGAACCGTTACGTTTACATCGTGTGTCAGTATGGCGTCGCCGTGAATTAGAGTCGGGAAGCTCGGGTAGATTCCGACAGAAATCGATGCTCTTTCTACAGCACTCTCTGACGACATATTTCTAACCGAAAATAGGCTTCACCTTGGTCATATCGGTTGCCTTGCCATACCACGGTATTTGAGTCTCTTCCATAGGATTGTTTGTCATCTATAGCCTGCTTTCTCCTTTCTTTTTGCCCCAAGAAATCTGTCTACTTCGTCGCGAGAGGGCATGTTTTCTATATCTCCTCTAACCGTAACTACTAGCGCTCCCGCAACATTTGCGATCTCTAGCGCTTTGTCAATGTCCTCCTCTTTCAGTACACTCGCTATGAATCCTGCAGCAAAAGCGTCTCCTGCGCCGATTACATCCTCTACAGGAACCTTGAACGCTGATTTCCTCACCATCTCGTCCTTCGTAGCGGCAAGCGCGCCTTCTTCTCCCAGTTTGACGACAACGATGCTTGCGCCCATTGCGAGGAGATTTCTGGCGATCTTTCTAGGATTTCTTTCTTCAATGAGTATCTCTGAATCTTCGGGATCTGTTAGAATTATGTCCGCTTTTCTGATCATAGGCAAAAGTGTTTCCCGAGCCTTATCTGCAGCCCAGAGCTTCAATCTGATGTTCGTATCAATAGAAATCTTCACATTGTTCGCCTCAGCGATTTGAAGCGCTTTGTAAGTTGCTTCACGGCAACTTTCACTTAGGGCAGGGGTAACTCCGGTTACGTGGAAAAATTTTGCTTTGGTTATGTATTTCGGGTCAATGTCATCAGGACTTAGCCTGCTCGCTGCTGATCCTTTTCTGTAGTATATCACACTACTCTTCTCTGGAATTGGGTAACCTCTCTGTATGAAGTATAGCCCAGTAGGCGCTTCTCTATCAATAATAACTCTAGAGACTTCCACCCCTTCACTTCGGAGGACTCCCAGTATGTATTTCCCGAACTCATCATTTCCAACTCTAGTGATAAAGCCCGATGTCAGCCCCATTCGCGCTAAACCGATCGCAAAATTCCCTTCAGTTCCAGCTGCATGTTTCTCGAAGTAATTGACATGTCTGATAGGGCCTGTTGTAAGAGGGTTAAGTTGAATCATCATTTCGCCCATCGTAACTGCATCTAGCATCCCAGCTCACTCAACAACCGTTAATGATCCAGTCGTTATAAGAGTTAATCCTCACTCAATTCGCCCTATCGCAGAATTTTGAGGACGTTCTTCCCAACGGGCATCTTCAGTATTCGCCCGAGCGGCTCACATTTGGCCCTCATCATAATGACGATAGGTTTACCGAGCTTCTTGCCACAAAGTGATTCGAAATTGCTCAACCCCTTACTTATGATTACATCTGCTTTCTTGAGTTCTGACAGGAGTACAGACGAGGCTTCATCGAAGCTTATTCCGAAAGCATTCGACCCAGTCGTAATTATCTTTTCCACATAACGATGGATTCCAACTTGACGAGCGTCTTCGAGTGTAGCATCATTGGCTATAGGAGAGTCTTTTACGACAAAAGTAATCTTAGCTCCCTTAAAAAATAAGTATTCGAGGAGAAATGTGTCAAGGGCTATCTCCCCCGCATTGTCGCCTATGAATACTATTCTTCTACTCTTTGAAATCAACTTGCGAAACGCTTCGAAATCCTTTTCATTCAGCCCTTGTTTTAGAACTTGGCGATACATTTGAGGAAGAACATCAAGATTGACCTCGTAGTTCCCTAATGAAAAATCAATGATGTTTCCAACTATCGATGTTAAGATTGAGCGATAGAGCCTTTCTCTATCGGGCAGCTTCCTCAATCCATTTGCGATTGAATGAACCAGCTTTAAGGCGATCTTGTTGCTTCTCTTCTTTACCTCTTTGTATGGGGTCAGGATTGTTTGACATCGCGTAGATGATTCTATAGATGTCAGTCGCTATTCTTGCTGGTTTGACATCGTTTGCCATTCCTCTAGCCAAAATCGATATGGCTTTGTTCATTATCTTCTTCTGCAGAATGGGATTCCTTGTCGCTAGTCTTATAGTTCTATAGACAGCTTCCAACGTGCAGGGCCCGCAGATCGCTTCAGGTATCGCCTTCAAGATCTATGTCACTACACAAAAAACAGGCGAGTTTGAATCGTTTTAGTACTTACTAGTCCTCTTTTCCGGTTCTTTGATCAGCCACTTAGGAATGCGGCTCAAGCGTTCAGCGCAATCATTCAATGCTTCTCTGTACCTCTTTGAACATAGTTCGTGCTGCTTCTCGCTTTCGAACAAGTATTCCGGATACTCTTTCTCTTCCAGTCTAGTAGGTTTCATCATAGCCACCTCACTAGTTTTCGTGTCTCCTTGCACATTGTTTGGGGGCTATGTATCCTCGCAAATCATCTTTTTAAGTCTTCGCCAAAATTTGTTTAGGTGTTGTTAAACTCAAATGTATACGAGGAGAAAACCGATTGACAAAGCTAATCCAAGGTATTGTGACAGCGTTAGTGACTCCTTTCAATCTTGAGGGAGAGCTTGATGAGAATGCCTTGGACAGAATCGTTGAGTTCCAGATAGCGAAAAGAGTTCATGGACTGTATCCTTGCGGAACCTTTGGAGAAGGCCCGACGATGACGACGGAGCAACGCAAACGAGTTGCTGAAATCGTCATTGAGAAAAGCCGACGTCGCGTTCCAGTCATCGTTCAAGTCGGCGCATCGGATGCGTCAACAACTGTTGAGCTTGCCAGACACGCTGAGCATGTAGGCGCTGATGCTATTGCGGTTGTTACCCCCTACTATTACAACCCGGATGAAAAAGCACTGGTAGAATATTATAGACAGGTTTCAGAGAACGTTGCAATCCCCATTTTCATCTATAATATCCCTCATCGAACAACTGTGAATATTACTCCAGATATCGCTTTGAAAATAGTTGCAGCGGCACCTCGAGTTCAAGGCATCAAGGACAGTAGTGGAGACTTCATGGAAGTTCTTGAATACATAGAAAAGTTTCCAAGAAACTTCACAATCCTGAACGGCGCTGATGCATACGTTCTCCCCGCGTTGATTATGGGCGCGGCTGGAGCGATCTCGGGTTACTCCAACGCTTTCCCTGAGCTATACGTTTCATTATACGATCTATTCGAGAAAGGCGATTACGAGAAGGCGCGTGAGGTCCAATTCAAGATCAACCTCATTCGCAGAATACTGCGACTGCACGCCCAACCCTTCATCCAGCCCGTGAAAGAAGCTATGAAGATGCGGGGCATCCTTGGAGGATTTGTCAAACGGCCGCTCAGACCGATGACTGAACAAGAGATCGATGATCTTCGATCCAGACTGGAGAAGCTTGACCTCCTATAGTAGAAAGCTCCAAGGCTGCAGCCATTTTTCTCTACTTTCAACTTCACGCGCTTAAGCATAGCTGAAAAGGCTCTGCATAGAGCATATCGCGCGCTCATGATTTCTTGTATGCCTTTACGAGAGACTGCACACAGTAGATCGGGATACTCAAAAGGGTCAGCAGGCTTCCCCATACGGCTGCCCAAAGATCACTATACGCTAGGAGGATTGCGCAGAAGACTATGGCGAAAATCGCCATCACATTACCGAACGGCGCTTTGAAGCCTTTCGACATCGGGGCCTTGTTCCTCAATCTCACGTAGGCTAGAAATATGATCACGTAGATAAGGAGCGTAATGTACGCAGTAAGATAAGCTAGTTTCTCGAATGTCCCTGATATTACGAGAATCGTTGAGAGTACCGCTTGGAAAAGGAGAGCTATCCTAGGCGTAGAGTATTTGGTATCTAGCGTAGCAAACAGTGACGGGATCGCTCGATCGCGACCCATCGCATACGTTAGTCTTGAGAATGTGAAAATGCTGCAGTTTATGCACCCAAGAATTATTATCAGAGCGCCGATGTCTATTAGAAAGCCGCCGAGTTTTCCGAAGGCAAATTCAGCAGCCTCTGCTATCGGCGCTGATGAAGCACCAAGTCGTTGCCATCCAATGGTGCCCAACGAAGCAACGGATACAAGAACATAGATTGTGATAACGATGATCGTTCCAACAAGTATGCCAACTGGAATGTCTCTTCTAGGGTTCTTGAACTCCTCAGCCGACAAAGCAACAACTTCAAGACCCATGTAAGGAACGAAAGTTAGAACCAGAACAGGCCCGAGGGCTAACCAACCGTAGGGTGCAAATGGAGTGAAGTTACTCGATCTTACAAACTGAAGACTGCCTAGGATGAATACAAGAAGAATTGCCACAGTTCCTAACGCTAATAGGTTCAGTGCGGCCGCACTTAATTTAACTCCCAAGTAGTTCAAAAGAGTAAAGAACAAAATCGCGGCTATAGCGATCAGCATTTGGAACTGTTGGCTACTGTGGAAAATATAGCTTGAATAGAGCGCAAAGCCTACAGCGAGTAAGGAGATAACTGCCCATGAGACAACGGTCAGCGACCATCCTACGATAAGACTAAGAAGTCTCCCAAATGCATCTCCTACGTATACGTATGGACCTCCAGCTTTCTCGTATTGTCCTGCAAGTTCTGCGAAACATAGGGCCATCGGAACAGTCAAGGCTCCTGAGATTACCCAACCGAGTATTGATAGCGGTCCAGCCTTAGCAGCCACTACCCCAGGGATGATGAATATTGTCGTTCCGACTATAGATGTGACAACAAGAGCGACGGCTTCTCGTACGCCCAGTTCTCTCTTCAGTTCAGTCATCTCTCTTCACTCAGGCAAGCCCAGCGAGTGAAATGCCCAGTAAGTTACTCTATCAATCATATAGGTGAGAGTTATTGTGAACATCATAATGAATATTGCGCTCTTTCAATCTAGTTCTCTGCTCGCCGAGCATGAGGTTTTCTTCAACTTCAACCAAATCTTTCGCATCAAAAACCGCTGGCTCCGTTAGCTCTTGTAGTGATTTGAATTCCACTTTTGAGGTGAAAGGGAATTAAGGCAGCAACGGAGACTAGTATCAGTAGACTTAACAAATAGACTTGGAGAGCCCAATGAACGACCTGCGCGAACGGTTCATCGACCACCCCTTAGTAAAAGAGAAGATGATTGAGAGAAGACCTTATCAGAAGAAGATCGCCTGCGCGTGCTGTAAACAGAATACATTGGTTTGTCTACCAACAGGCTTGGGGAAATCCATTGTCGCCGCTTTGGTTGCAGCTGAAAGATTAAGACTTCATCCTGATAAGAAAGTCGTGGTCTTGGCGCCTACGAGACCTCTGGTTCTTCAACACTACAAGACTTTCCAGAGCGTTATTCAGTTGGACCCATCTGAGTTCATTGCGGTTACTGGGGAGACGCCTCCAAATCGGAGAGCTGATCATTGGAGTAGAAAGATCATTTTTTCAACTCCGCAGGTCTTCATGAATGACTTGATAGTCGGTCGAGTGAGCGTAAGCGAGGTCGCTCTGATAGTTTTCGATGAAGCTCATAGGGCGACTGGGGATTACGCTTACACATTCATAGCTGAAAGATATTCCGAAGAGCCAAATGGTTTGACTCTTGCCTTGACAGCTTCACTGGGATCGAGTAGAGAAAGTATAGAAGCGATCTGCAGAAACCTGTTCGTTAAGAACGTTGAGGTTAGAAGTGTTTCCAGTCCAGACGTTGAGCCTTTTACTGGAGGAATACGTGTCGAATGGAGGAAAGTGGCTCTCCCAAAAGTCTTCTTTGAAGTTAGGAGGCACTTTGAGCAGTTCTTTAGAGAGGAATTAAGGAGCGCTAGGGAGATCGGTGTCGTCGAGAGCGCCAGTATAGAGAAAGTGAAGCTAAAAGAGATTCTTCAAGCTAGGGAGAACCTGAGGAAGATGATGGTCGACCCAAATGCTCCTGTAGAGAAATTGCGAAGAACATCGGTCGGCCTATACGCTTGCATACATGCCATACGGGGTATTGAATTACTTGAGACACAAGGATTCGCAGCGTTGAAATCATACTTCGCTCATTTATCGGAGAGGCTTAAGGCTAGGCCTCCAGCCTCAGTCAAACTACTACTTCAAGACAGCCGTATCAAGAATGCACTTGATCTGAGTGATCAAGCCTCATTGGCTGGTTTGGATCATCCGAAGATTGATGAATTGGCCAAAATACTTCACAGCGCGTTTCTCGAAGGAGCTAGGAGGGTTATTGTCTTTACAAACTATCGTGCCACGGCGTCAAAGCTTGTAGCCGTCTTAGATAACTTGGAGTTTGGAATATCGGCAGCCCGCCTCGTCGGCCAGCTGACTAAGGGAGAGGATAGAGGTTTATCTCAGAGAGAGCAGACAAACGTACTAGAAGATTTCCGGAAGGGCAGATACAACGTCTTAGTTGCGACTCAGATTGGAGAAGAGGGTCTCGACATAATTGAGTGCGATCAAGTAGTCTTCTACGATACTGTTCCGAGTGCCATCCGGCATATTCAACGCCGTGGTAGAACGGGAAGAAAGGGACCGGGAAAGGTGACAATACTCATGTCTGCTGGAACGAGGGATGAAGCTTACTTTTGGATTGCGCGCAGAAAAGAGAGGATGATGGCTGAAGCTCTAAGGCAAATGACCCCTACTGCAAAAGAAAAACAACAGCCCAAACTTGAGGAATTCATTCGACGGCTATCCGCGACTGGGCCTTCCGAGGATAAAGTCACAATCATTGTCGACACAAGAGAAACTAGTTCACCGATCATCAAGGAGTTGTCGAAATTTGATGTCAAAATAGATCTTGAAACTCTGAAGATCGGCGACTTCATTCTCTCAGACAGAGTTGCGGTTGAGAAGAAGACAACTGAAGATTTCACATCGTCTATAATTGATGGTCGATTGTTTACTCAAGTCATGAACCTGAAAAGCACGTATCAGATGCCTATTGTCCTTGTTGAAGGTGAGACTCTCTATAGTGCAAGGGAGGTACGTCCTGAAGCAGTTATGGGTGCCCTTGTAAGCGTACTTATCGACTACGATGTACCTATTGTCTGGATGAGAACTCCATCTGAAACAGCGCTCTTCCTCTTCTCTATAGCAAGACGAGAACAATTGAAGGAAAGGCGTGAGCCCAAGATCAGAGCCGAGACAAAACCCGAGACACTGAGCGAATCCCAAGAGTTCATTATCGCAGGGCTACCCCATGTGGATAGAGTCTTAGCCAAGAGAATGCTGAAAACTTTCGGCAGTGTCGAAAGAGTATTCAGTGCATCTGAAGAAGAGCTGCAGAAAGTAGAGGGCATAGGGAAAAAGATTTCGGAGAAGATCAGAAAGATAGTCTCATTTAAATATGAAGAAGCTTCATGAACGCATTTCCTTCAGTCTCCGAATCCTTTCGAGTGCTGTCAACCATCCGGAGAGAGCAGTCCCAAGCTGAATCAATTTCTCTGGGTCCTTCTCTCTTCTTATGCTTTCATCCGTCTCCCTGATTTTCGTCAGGATCGTCTGCTCCGTATTCGCTAGCACATGTTCAGCGGCTATTTTGCTCTCGTCTTCAGTGGATTTCACTATAACAACAGGTCTATTACATTTGGGACAGAAGATTTCTTCCCCCCTTTTGAATAAGGGCGTTCCACATTCTGGACAAATATCTGAGAGCATAGCTGCCCCAGCCTTCAAAAGCTCAGCCATTCTCTTGACTTCTGCGCCCATCTTCCTCTTCCCCGGCAATTAGGAAAGGATTTTAGTCGGCTCTATAAACTGTTGATTCATTAATGGTTATTAAGATGAGGGGTGCATCACCATGTCCGCCCGTGCCAAGAGAAAAGAAGAGTACGAATCGAGAATTAAGCAAGCCATGGGCATCCTCAATGAAGTATCTCAAGATACAACGACGCCTCGAAACATTAGACGTGCTGCCAAGGATACGATGGATGCACTCCAAGTTGCTGAGCATAGTTTGGGTGTAAGAGCATCGAACGCCATAGCTATCCTCGATGATATATCTCAAGACCCGAACATGCCACCTTACACACGAGTGAAGCTCTGGAATGTTGCAAGCATCTTGGAGGCAATCAAGGACTAAGATGCCTCTATGTCTATTAACGTCAGAGGCATCTATGAAACTGCCCTAGCAAGCTGTTACTGGACAGTAGGTTCGATCTCTCAATCTTCTAGCGAAGAAAACAGTTTTGACTAGCCCCAACATATAAGAACCTCTTTGAATGTCATATATTTTGCGCGTCTTTGAATGGAAGGGCTGTGTTTACTCAACTGATGGTTGATGGTAGGTCATGGTTCTGAGGGCGTATGTTTTGGTCAAGGTTGATGTTGGGAAGGACAGGGAGGTTTTTGCTGAGATTCAGAATCTTGGAAGGATCTATAGGGTTAGGGAGGTTGCGAGCCTCTTCGGGGTATACGATTTGATTGTTAAGGTTGAGGGTGAAGCCCATAAGGATTTGGAGGCGGTTGTATTCGATGCACTTCGCCAGATACCTGGCGTAAGAGAAACCGTCACCCTCGTCGTCGTAAGATCATCTGAAGAGTGAAAGGTACAGATTTCGAGATATTGATTCAAAATCATTAGAATTCAAAATCGAGAATTCTCATGATGACTAACATGGCTCGGTATCCTCACGAATTGAAGACTCAAGTTACGCTGAAAGACGGCTCTACAGTGCTCATACGCCCAATAAGACCCGGTGATGAACCTTTGATGCGTGAGCTTCTTCATTCATTTTCCAAAGAAACCATCTACCATAGATTCTTCGCCATGATCGCAGATATGTCGCTTGAACAATTGAAATATTATGTCAATGTTGACTATGAAGAGAGAATGGCTATAGTCGGTGTGACCAAAGTTGAAGATAGAGAGAAGATCATCGCTGTAGCGCGATACGATCTTGACCGCCCAACAAATATGGCTGAGGTGGCGGTTGTGTTAGGAGATGAATGGCAGAATAAGGGTTTAGGGAGTTTCCTACTCAAATACTTGGCTCAAATCGCTAGAAGTCGCGGCATCTCAGGATTCACGGCGGAAGTTATGCCTGACAACTTTCGTATGCTACATCTATTGAACAAGACTTCTGGAACGATAAAGAAGGCTTTCGTCGACGGAACTATTCAAGTCGTATTGAAATTCACAAACGAAAACTGCAAATGATCATTGTGTTTTGCGCATTTTCTTCAATTCTTCGTATGCTCTTTTCACTTCTTCAACCGATGCTTCATCTTCTAGGGTTGTCAAATCTCCTGGCGGCTTGTCGGCGGCGACGGCTTTTAAGACTCTCCTCATAATCTTGCCGCTTCTAGTTTTCGGTAGCTTCGTTACAAAGTATATCTCGTCTGGAGTTGCTACTGGACCGATGACCTTCCTCATATGGTCTTTGAGTTCTGATGCCAGTTTCTCGGAGGGCTCGTAGCTTTGGCGTAGTATAGCGAAGATGACGATGCTCTCTCCTTTCAATGGATCCGGCTTCCCGATTACAGCGGCTTCAGCTAAAGCTGGATACGATATGGCGGCGCTTTCAAGTTCTGCTGCTCCGAGCCTATGCCCCGCGACTTTCAGAACGTCGTCTGCTCTTCCAAGAATCCAGAGATAGCCTTCATTATCTTCGATAGCGTAGTCTCCAGTGAAGTAGGCGCCCAAGAACCTTGACCAGTAAGTCTGCTTGTACCTTTCAGGGTCGCCATAGACGGTCATCATCATTCCGGGCCACGGTCTCTTGATGACCAAGTATCCTCTAACCCCCTGAGGGACAGGCCTTCCGTTCTCGTCGACGACACCAACATCAATACCTGGAAGCGGCAGGGTTGCCGATCCAGGTTTGAGTGGAACAAGTTCTATTCCAGGCGCTGGCGAGATCATTATTCCACCTGTCTCTGTCTGCCACCACGTGTCGACTATGGGGCATTTTCCTCCGCCTATGTGGTCGAAGTACCAAGTCCATGCTTCAGGGTTTATCGGTTCACCGACGCTTCCTAAGACTTTCAGACTGCTGAGATCATGTTTCTTAGGCCACTCATCCCCGTATTTCATGAATAGTCTAACTGCAGTCGGTATGTGTAGAGCGTTGTAACTCTATACCGCTCGACTATCTCCCACCATCTCGCTGGCGTCGGATAATCCGGGGCGCCTTCATACATGACTATAGATGCTCCGTGACTCAATGGAGCGTAGACTATAGAGCTATGCCCAGTTACCCAGCCTACGTCAGCTGTGCACCAGTAGACAGTATCCTCCTGTATGTTGAAGACCCATTTGTATACAGAATGGTTGAAGACCATGTATCCTCCAGTGCTATGAACAATACCTTTCGGCTTCCCAGTGGTTCCAGATGTGTAAAGTATGTATAAAGGATGAGTGGACTCTACTGGCTCCGGCTTGACGTATAGTCTAGCGTTCTTAAGTAGATCTTGAAGCCAGAAGTCTCTTCCTTCCTTCATCTCAACTTCTACACCCGCTCGCCTCGCCACTATGACCTTTTCCACAGACGACGTTTTGGCTAGGGTTTCATCAACTATATTCTTCAGTTGAATGACCTTTCCTCTTCTGAAGCTTCCATCAGCTGTGACGACGACCTTGGCTTGGGTGTCATTGATTCTATCTGCAAGAGCACCAGCACTGAATCCTGAGAAGACGACCGTGTGAGGAGCGCCTAACCTTGCGCATGCCAACATAGATATCGGCAACTCAGGCGTCATCGGAAGATATAGAGCTACTCGATCTCCCTTTTTGACACCGAGATTCTGGAGGACTGAAGCGAATCTACTCACCTCTCTATAGAGATCTGAGTAGCTCAAAGTCTTGGTATCGCCAGGCTCGCCCTCCCAATACAATGCAACCTTATTGTGACGCCAAGTCTTAACGTGAACATCGATACAAAGATGGGATGCATTGAGTTGACCGCCTACAAACCACTTTGCGAAAGGAGGATCCCACTCCAGAACTTTATCCCATGTTTTGAACCATGATAGTTTTCTAGCCTCTTCATCCCAGAATGCTTCGATATCTGAAAGAGACTTGCTGTACATATCCAGATACCTCTTGATCGGCCAAAATTTAGACTCGAAAGGAAGTGAAGTGTGTTCATCATGACCTTCTGATTCTTTCAGATTTCCTTCTTTTGTGACGCTCATATCTATCAAGCTCTTTACTTTTTACCCAACGAAATTTCATTCAATCTGTTAACGGATTCGGTCATGCTAATCCCAACAAATTACAATAGCTCTAGCACATTCACTGTGCACATCTACCAGTCCTTTCCATTTTGCAGTATTTCCTAACGTGTATCTCGGCTAGATCTAGTATAGGAATCACGGTCTCCCTATTCAGAGAGTACATTCGCTTCTTGCCTTCTCTTCTCTCAAAGACAAAACCGCACTCTCGTAACCGTCTCAACTGATGTGAGACGTTCGTTCTCTCCACAGCTATAGCCTTCGAGATCTCCCCTACTGATTTCGGCCTGTCCCTAAGGGTTAGGACGAGATCTAACCTACTCCTAGTAGCCAAGATATCGAAAAATGTGCTGCAGAATGGAGTTTTCATGTGAATCCACGTTCACGTAAACGCCCACTTCTCTTATAAACCTTTGGCGCCTCAAGATGACGGTTCGTTAGCAGATGGCTACTGTCGAAATTGCCGCGTGAACAGAATATAAAAGTGATAGTAGACCCCTCGACTTCAGAAAACAAAAGTCTATCTCATTCCATGCGAAAAGTTGTCTGTGAATACAATTTCGCCAGAGCGAGAGGTAGTGTTTTGAAGAAGATGTTAGTTGCTTTAGGTGGCAACGCGATTCTGAGGCACAAAGAGAAAGGAACCGCGGAAGAACAGTTTGAGAACATTAAGAGAACCTGCAGACACATGGTGAGGATGCTTAAAGATGGTTACCGAATTGCGATAACGCATGGTAACGGCCCTCAAGTAGGAGATATACTTCTCAGGAACGAGAAATGCAAAGAAATCCTACCGCCGATGCCTTTGGATGTGTGTGGGGCTGAGAGCCAAGGCATGATCGGCTATATGCTACAGTTATCGATGAGAAATGAGATGCATAAAGCAGGTTTAGAGTTCCCTGTCGTTACCTTGATTACACAAGTAGTAGTAGATAAGAACGACATAGCCTTCAAGAAGCCTTCGAAGCCTATCGGACCTTTCTATACGGCTCTCGACGCTGAGAGGTTGAGAAGAGAGAACAATTGGACGGTCGTTGATGATGGGATGAGAGGGTATAGGCGTGTTGTTCCTTCACCTCAGCCTAAGGCGATAGTTGAAAGGAATTCTATCAAAACGTTATTTGAAGCCGGCACCGTGGTGATCGCCTCGGGCGGTGGAGGAGTTCCGGTGATAGCGAGAGATGACGGAAGTCTAGAAGGCGTTGAAGCAGTAGTAGACAAGGATTTGACCGCAGAGTTGTTCGCTAGAGAGATCGACGCTGAGATTCTTTTGATGCTCACAGACGTTGGAAAGGTCGCTATCAACTTCGGAAGGCCAGACCAGAAAGACTTGGATGATATAACTGTCGCTGAAGCCACAAGATATCTTTCAGAAGGACAGTTTCCGCCTGGAAGTATGGGACCAAAGATTGAAGCGGCAATCAAGTTCATCAAAGGCGGAGGCGAAAAGGTAATAGTTACTTCACTAGAATGCGCGAGAGAGGCCTTGGCCGGGAAAGCTGGGACACTAGTACATTCTCAGTAGGATGGAGTCTGTTTACACGATTTCAAATTCGCAATGCCCATCCCCAGTTGCTATACATTTGATTTCGGCAGCAGAAATTCTCCGTCCGATAGCTACAGCTCCCAACATATATGTTCTGAAAAACCTCCTGCCTCGGTCACTTCACGTATCCCCCATTCACATCCAATACATCTTTGCGTCAAAAGATATACTCTCTAAGAAGGCCTCAATATTCGTGAAGTTCCAAGGATGCATGAGACCTTTTTGGATTTTACTATGCCGACTCCAAGCGCTGAGCATTGTTGGTCTCCTCCAGCGTAGATTATGGAGATGTGCCGCTATATGTTGTCGGCAAACTTCTAGCTTAGATTCGATAAGCTAATAGCGTACTCTACAGCATTTTATCGTATGAAAATTTTAGGAGGAGGCAGAATGTCTCCGATATTGGGTTACAAGACTTGCCATGAACACTATCAACCTGACAAGCTTCTTATGCATGCGGTTTTGGCTGACAAGTACGGTTTCGAGACACTGTGGACGAGTGATCACTTTCATCCATGGGCACATTCAGATGCTGCTGGAGGTTTCGCTTGGGTATGGATGGCCTCTGCTGCAGAAAGGACTAAAAATATGAAAATCGGAACTGCGGTGACAGCGCCAATTCTTAGATATCACCCTGCAATTGTGGCACAGGCTTTTGCAACACTCGCTGTTATGTATCCGAATAGAATCTTCCTCGGACTTGGCACGGGGGAGGCACTAAACGAATCCCCGTTAGGGCTTACTTGGCCCTCTGCTAAGCAACGTTTTGAGATGCTTGAAGAGGCTATAGTTGTAATAAGAAAATTGTGGAATGAGGATTTTGTAAGTTTCAAAGGAAAGTACTACAGGCTGAAGAAGGCGAAGTTGTACACGAAGCCTGATAAGCCTATAAAGATTTATGTCGCAACTTTACTGGGCTGGCCTAAAGTCGCAGAGTTAGCGGGCAGACTTGCTGATGGCATTTTGCTTCCTGCAGACTTGAACAAAGCAAAAGAACTGTTTCAAGCCTTTGAGAATGGAGCCAAAAAGGCAGGTAGAGACCCCAAGTCGCTAGAGAAAGTAGTAGAGGTTCTGGTCTCCTACGACGAAGATTACGAAGCAGCATTGAAAGCATGCAGGTTCTTTACGGGACCTATGCTACCCTTATTCTTCAAATATGACATATCCGACCCTAGGGAAATAGAGGAGCAAGGAGAACTTGTAGGGGACGATGCTATAGCAAAGAGATGGATAGTAGCCACGACAGCTGATGAACATATCAAGAGAGTAAAAGAATACGTCAAGGCTGGATTCAATCATCTATACTTTGTAAGCTTAAGCCCAGACGAATCGAAATTCATAAAATTCTACGGAGAAAAAGTTCTGCCCCACTTACGAGAATAAAGTCTCATACAAACAGAAACTTCGAATAAAGAGAGATAGAACGTGTTGTTTAGGGCGGCCTCTAATATTTCTCTCGAATAAACCCATCAACAGTTCCCAGATCATATTCCAAAAGGTATGCTCTATGCTGCAGTTGCAGCGAAAGTATCGCGTAAATCTTTGCTTTCAATCTCTTACGAAAAGAATCGAGTTCTCTACTTCTTCGCAGTCTAGGGTTCTCGCATGGGATTCTATCGCTTCTTAAGAGCTTCAATTGCTTTTGTAGCCCAGTTTGGGTCGGCGAGGAGGGCGCGGCCTATTCCAACTAAATCTGCGATTCCTGTCTTCACAACTTCGTCTGCGAACTGTGGCGTCTTTATTCCTCCAGTGGTAATGACTGGAACCTTTACGGCTTGTTTAATGCCCTTTGCAAGATGTGCGAAATATCCTTGACCGGAAAGATTTGGAGGTCTATCTCCGCATAGGCCGCCTGAGACGTCGATCGCAACTATCCCTAGGTTAACGAGTGATTGAGCAATCTTCTTTGATTCCTCCAGTGTCAGTCCTCCAGGCATCATGTCATCTGCCCCTAATCGATAAAGTACAGGAATATCTTGCCCAGCTATGCTCAAGACCTCGGATGCAACTTCAAGTGGAAATCGCATCCTGTTCTCGAGGACACCACCATATCTGTCCTTGCGTCTGTTAGCAAGCGGTGAACAGAACTGGCCTAGGAGAAAACCGTGGGCACCATGGATCTCGACAGCATCAAACCCTGCCTTAACCGCACGGCTTGCGGCGAGACCGAAATCTTTCGCAATCATCTGAATCTCGTCAGCAGTCAATTCATGAGGTGTTTCCTTGCTTTCTGGATCTGGAATGGGGGATGGCGCTACTGGCTGTGCTCCACAGATCTTTGAATAAGCCCTTCGACCTGCATGGTTGATTTGAATCGCGATAGGTGTACCTTCCTCATGCACCGCCTCAACTAGTTTTGACAATCCGGCTATTAGGTTGTCTCTGTGGATTCCAAGCTGCATTTCAGAATATTTACCGATTGGATGGATGTAGCTGTGCTCAATAATTACTAGACCTAAAGACCTACAGCGAGACTTGTAGTGAACTATTAAAGCTTCAGTAACCTCGCCTGATATTGTGGCACGCCCACTGGCCATTGGTGGCATGACGATTCGATTCTTAAAATGCAATTTCTTTATTGTAAGCGGGTCAAGCAGTGAAAACATCATGTTCACGTTTACCGGTTATGCAGGTTCGATCGCAAACATAAAAGAATTTCTACTTGGCCAAAACTCTTAACAAGCACTGTTTTTGTTCGGAAACACTCAATTTAATTGTGGATTACATATGCTGTTTTGATTCGTCGTCGTTGAGATGTGCCGAAACCAGTCCTTGTTAGGAAATGGCATTCCAAGTTTTCTTGAACCTTCACTAAGCATTCCCCCTCTCCATCGAAGACTATGGCTTTAGTGTCCAGTGTTCCAACGTCGAGACAGACAACATACTCATTCATCAGCATATTGCTCCAACAGAAGCCGGTCATTTTCTCATTTGATGTGATGCTACCACATGTAGAAGACTGACTTTGGCCAAGTCGTTCTCTCTATCAAAAGAGTATAGATGAAAGTTCCAAGTTTCCTTTCGGAACAACTATATCCGTTCGTTTCAGAGAATTGAATTTCTGAATGATCAGGTGGACTTCGGTACTTCGGTAAAATTATGACCACGTTGAGTCCTCGCTGTGGCCTTTCGAATTGTACGATTTCAATGTCATGAGTTTTAACCGCTTGAGATTAAGTTCTAGGCTCGTTAGCACTGGACCTCTTTGGATCTATTCTTTAGCTATTTCGCGTATGGAATTAGGCAGAGGAACTTCACGGCTTTCCTACCCGTATTTCTGAGTTGGTGACGTTCGTTTGGAGGGATGAATATGGCGTCTCCCGGCTTGAATTTCTGTTCTTGTTCTCCGTCTGTGGCTATGCCTTCTCCTTCTAGGATGTAGACCTCATGTTCGTGGGGGTGCTGGTGGAGTGGACTGTTTCCTCCGGGTTCCATCTCGAAGAGACGCATCGCGAAGTTGTTAGCGCCCATCTCTTTCGTGATGAGCCATCTTACTTGGAGTTTTGAGGCTCCTTCCTCAGCCGGTTTAGCCTTAATGTCCTGATAGTTTAGAAGCTTCAAGTTGACTCGCCTCATCGCGTAAATGCTAATGTATGTTCAGATTCTAAACTTTATGGGCTCGATTGAACTCAGGATATTATCGTGAAGAGATAGGCCCTCCAATTTTGGCCCCCTTTCACATTGTATTTTGAGCAGAACCTTTTCCTTCGGTAGTGCGGAAGGCCATGTAAAACAATCGACAACTAAAAGATTATCTTAAACCGAGACAGGAATGTGATTCGTTGCGGGAGTACCCGAGCCAGGTCTAAGGGGTAGAAGCTTGGAAGCTGCCCATGGTTCAGGACCCTATGGCGTAGGCCTTCGTGGGTTCAAATCCCACCTCCCGCACCATCACGAAATGCCTATCTGAGGATGTTTTGCGGATATTTTGTCCTTTTGAGGCGGAATTACGGCGTATTTTTTCTACGCTGAAATTCATTTCCCAGGAAGGTTTAGATTCAACGAAATCTTTGATCTATAGCTATGGGACGTGCTGCGTCAGCGCTGAGTAGGATTCGAGCTTTGTTGGCGGATGGGGAGCCGAGGAGTTCTAGAGATATCGCTCTTGAGCTTGGTTGGGGATTTGGAGCTACTTCCCAAGCTTTGAGGAGAGCTTGGGAGGCCGGCGTTGTCTTGAGGACGGTGAGTCCGATTTATGTGACTGAGAGGCGTCGGCGTGGTAGAGCAGGCGTCGCAACGAATCTAAGGGGCTATCATCTTTATTGCATCTCAACAGGTGAAAAGGAAGGTGTAATCTCCAATCGAAGGTTTGTGAGTTTTTCAAAGAGGTATCTTGACCCTCGAGGAGGCGGAGGCCGAAGTAAGGCTAAAGCGATCCGTGAATTCCTAGCCTCCAACAGCCGGAAAGCATTTTACTCGACGGAGGTTGCTCGAAAGCTCAGCGATATCGGCGTGAAGACGAGAGACATTATGGCTACTGTGCGCAGGCTTGAAGCGCAAGGATTGGTCTATGTGCGTGGATATAGAACAGATCAGAGGCAGACACCTTTCAAGGAGGGGTACTTGATAACATGGATAGACGCAAACAAGCCTCGAGAGAAAGCGATTGAGGAAGCTGTTCAAAGAACTGATGTTGCTCTTGCAGGGAGGGCGGCGACAAGCCCAATCATCGATAGGGTTCGTCGAATCCGAGACGTAATTCTCATGGCAACGAAGACTCGCGACCTCGTATCGCAATCCTACATTGCCAATGAACTAGGCTGCTCAGAATATGAGGTTGAGAGCGCCCTCCAACGCGCCTTGCAGCTATATCAAGACCTTAAGGTTGTAAAGCTGTTCAATGCCTACAACTACTACCATCACGCCTCAATGCCAGATGAAGATCTACGGGCCGCCATCGCGATGAAGGAGAATTACATTCGCGTTGAGAAGGGCCGCGACAATCGTGTCGGACACAATTGGGAAGCAGCGGTTGAATGGTTTGTGGATAAGTTTACTATAGGTGCGAGCTTCCGTGAACAACCGCATAGAAGCGGTGGAATGGATCCGAGGCGTATAACCCTTCACTTGGTCAAAAGTGTGGGTGGCCGCGTGAGCAATGCTGAGGTCGACCGTGTCTGGACTGTTACGCCGGGCTTATTCTCGCCGCCTACAACCTATGTGCTTTCATGTAAGTGGGGTC
>Ga0315280_10002936_pt1 | contig 26861 bp, 39 predicted proteins | sample YL17G06_40_MG_FD_203697 | JGI IMG/M metagenome (GOLD analysis project Ga0315280, IMG submission 203697) | Sediment microbial communities from Yellowstone Lake, YNP, Wyoming, USA - YL17G06_40 | ecosystem: Environmental > Aquatic > Freshwater > Lake > Sediment | place: USA: Wyoming | collected...
TCTGAGAAGAAGGCCTTCCCAGCCCGGGAGGCGGACTGCATCCAGTGCCTGGCCTGCGAGACCGGCTGCCCTGTGCAGGCGATAAAGATCACTCCACCTTAAGCCCACCTTTTTCCAGTACCCAATCGGTCGATTTCGAAGGAATCTAGCACGGCACTGATGTTGACATGCCCATGCCGCTACAGGTCTCGATTTAAAAACGGCACTAGTTTATAACACGTCCAAGCAAATAAAAAATCAAGGGAATGGGGGGCCCGTGCATATACACTTTCTTAGCACCTTACGTCGAAAGGAGTCTAAGAACAGCGTCTTTCCCGAATCGATTTATACAGAAAACGTGGATATTCTTTAAGGCATTCAAACAAAACGTGAAGAAATAACTCTACAAAAAGCCGTGAGGTAGATGCTTTTTAAGCCCCGCGACGTCTCAGAACTACGTCTCTGAATGAGCGGCGACCATGTTGGGCCCAAGGATGTCCTGAAAGGCAGGGCCATACTATGCATGCTCAAGACCAACATCCATGACCATAAGGTATACAGGATAAGGTTGGACGAGCTTAGAGCCCTAGTCGAGGCGTTCGGGCTCGAGGTCGTCTCAGAGGTTATTCAGACAAGCTTCCGCCCATTCGCCAAGTACTGCGTCGGCAAGGGGAAGGCCAAGGAGATCAGGAGCCTCGCGGAGAAACACGATGTCCAGCTCGTAGTCTTCTACAACCTCATAAACAGCAGCCAGAAACTCAACCTCATTCGCGAAACAGGCTGCGACGTCTTAGACCGGTACGAGCTCACACTGGAGATATTCGACCAGATGGCCTCTGACAACCTGAGCAAGCTTCAGATAGAGGCGGCGAAGCTCGACAAACTATCACCCTTCTACAAGCTCGCCGCGAACATCCACTTCGTTCACGACCGGCCATTCTTCCACAGTAGTGGGGAGTACGCCTTCAGAGGCCAGCTGAGAGAGATAACCCGTAGACGAGCCGGTATCAATAAGCAGATAGCCGACCTGATGGTCGAGAAGAGGCGTCAGATAGAAGGAAGGCGAAGACTCGGTTACCCGAGCATCTGCATCGCTGGATATTACAACGCGGGCAAGACGAGCCTCTTCAATGCCCTCACGGGCGACAACAAGCCTGTCAGCGAGCGCCCCTTCACCACCCTTACAAGCAAGTACCAGAAACGGTTCATCGACTACGAGACCACCGTCCTCTTCATAGACACGATCGGCTTCGTCCTCGACCTAGACCACAGGCTCATTAAGAGCTTCCAGATCAACTTCGAGGACATCAGAAGCGCCGACCTCGTCATCCTCCTCTTCGAGATAACAGACCCCCCCATGACCCTCACCATGAAGCTAGCCGAGGGGATAAGCCTGCTCGGGGACATCGGCGTCCCCACCGAGAAGATACTCCTCGTCTTCAACAAGGTCGACAAGGCACCAGAAGCGGCTGAAACCATCTCACAGGATCTGAACCTCGAAAGATATGGGATGCCCTGGGCTTCAGTATCGGCGAAGGAGCGCATAAACCTCGACGACCTCCTCAAGCTCATCGCGAGGAGGCTGAGGGAGCTCAAGGAGAAGCCGGCGGAGACCCCCAAGGAGAAGGCTGCTAATGAACCCGGCTGAGGAAGCAGTCAACAGGATTCTAGCTCACTATAAAAGACGCTGGGCTCCAAGGAGGGGCGACCCGTTCAAGTCACTCATTAGAACGATCCTAAGCCAGAACACGAACTACAGGAACGAGGACACCGCCTATACAAGGCTCGAGGAGATGATCGGCGTCACGCCCTCAACCCTATCGGAGGCAAGCCTAGATAAGATAGCGGAGGCGATAAGGCCGGCTGGCATGTACAACCAACGAAGCCTGACCCTGAAGAAGGTTGCAGATGCCGTCCTGAGAGAGTATCGGGGAGACCTGGCATCGGTCTTGGAGAAGCCCTACGAAGAGGCCAGGGAGGACCTGATGAGGCTCCCGGGAGTTGGTCAGAAGACGGCTGACGTCGTCCTCCTCTTCAGCGCCGGCAGAGGCGTCATACCCGTCGACAGACACATAAATAGGATCTCCAAGCGCCTCGCCTTGGTCCCCGAGAAAGCCGGCTATGACGATGTCCGAGGCGTGTTGGAGGGGGCGACGAGCCCTGAGAATTACCTCGACGCTCACGTGAGTATGATCCAGTTCGGAAGGGACACATGTAGGGCGCTGAGCCCAAGATGCGACGAATGTTTCCTCGCTGACATATGCCCACATCCAAAAAGGGTGAATGAAGTTCGAGAGCGACACTTTTAGCTACAAAAAGGCGCTTCGTGGATTGTCATTGTTATTACGAATCATTTAAATCTCGGACTCGTTGATTCAATACAGCTAATCGGAATAAGGGGCTACTGCGATGCCTAGGGTACGATTTCCACGACGTGGTTCAAAGTCGTTCTCACCTCGGAAAAGAGCGTCACACTTCAACGGCAGGATCCAGTATTGGCCTGAGGTCGAGGGAGACCCCCGGCTCCTAGGCTTCGCCGGGTACAAGGCCGGCATGACTCACCTCTTCTACGTCGAGGACAGAGAGAAGGTTCCAGAGTTTGGCCAGGAGGTCAAGAGCCCAGCAACCGTCATCGACGCGCCGCCGATGCTCATCTGCGCGGTCAGAGCCTACAACGAGACCCACGGCGGCTTGAAGCCCATGACAGAGATATGGGCTAAAGACATTCCTGCTGAGGTATCAAAGACCATCAAGACCCCGAGGAAAGGCGCGTCGGATAAGGAGTTAGAGAAACTAACAACTATCGCAGACAGAGTCAAGGCGGTCAGGGTCTTGGCGGCGACCCAGCCGAAGCTCACGTCACTCTCCAAGAACAGGGCTGATCTCATCGAGATAGCCGTCGGCGGAGGCTCTGCCCAAGAGCAGCTAGAGTACGCGAAGAGTCTCCTGGGCAAGCAGATCAAAGTCTCAGACATATTCAAGCCCGGCGAGTCGATCGACATCGCGGGCGTCACCAAAGGAAGGGGCTTTCAGGGCCCCGTAAAGCGGTGGGGGATACGCATCCAGCAGAACAAGTCGAGGAAGACGATCAGAGGCGTCGCCGCGATCAACCCCGCATCCCCCAGGACCATCCACCCAAACGTGCCAAGGGCCGGGCAGACGGGCTATCATCATAGAACCGAAATCAACAAGAGGATAATGATGCTAGGCTCAGATGGGGACAGGTTGACACCGGCGGGCGGCTTCACAAGCTATGGCCGGGTCAAAGGCGACTACATCGTCCTGAGGGGCAGCGTCATGGGGCCCGCGAAGAGGCTCATAAGGATAAGGAAGCTCGTCAGAGTGGCAAAGCTTCCCGCGGAGGTCCCCAATGTTACTTACTTGAACACGGAGTGGAAGAAGGAGCAGGGTGACTGATGAAGGTACCTGTCCTAAGCCTCACCAAGGAGCAAGTCGGAGAAGTTGAGGTGCCAAGGGTCTTCGAGACCCCTATCAGGCCAGACGTGATAGAGCGAGCCGTGATAGCACAGCAGACGAGGAGGCTCCAGCCGCAGGGCAGGGACCCGATGGCGGGTAAGAGGACCACGGCCATCTCAAAGGGGACCGGCCATGGCCAGTCCAGGGTCCCGAGGCTCAAGCAGGGTAACAGGGCCGCCTTCGGCGTCAGCATCGTAGGCGGGCACCAAGCTTTCCCGCCCCTCTCCGAGAAGAACGTTGTCAAGAACATCAACAGGAAGGAGAGGCGTCTCGCGATAAGGTCAGGTATTGCAGCCAGCGCAGTAAAAGAGATCGTGGCGACACGAGGGCACAGCGTCGGAGACATCCCTCAACTACCGATAGTGGTAGACGACGACATAGAGGGCCTCAAGAAGACCGAGGAGGTCAAGGGCCTACTCACGAGCCTAGGCATCTGGGCCGACGTCGAAAGAGCAGACAGGCACAAGATACGCGCCGGCAAAGGCAAGATGAGGGGACGCAGAAAGAAGGTAGGAAAGGGCCCACTCATCGTCGTCTCAGAGGATAGGGGCATCGGTAAGGCGGCGAGGAACCTGCCAGGCGTCGACACCGCGACGGTCAGAGGCCTGAACGCTGAACTGCTCGCCCCAGGGGCGCACCTAGGCAGACTCGTCGTCTGGGCGAAATCCGCATTCACGTCTCTGGACCAGATCTGGGAGGTCTAAGGATGCAACCACACGACGTGATCAAGTACCCGATGATGACAGAACGCAGCGTCAGCATGATAGAGAACGAGAACAAGCTCATCTTCATCGTAAACAGGGAGGCCGACAAGGACGACATCGCGAAAGCCGTCAAAGAGCTCTACGAAGTCGAGGCCGAGACGGTCAGGACCCTGATTACAAGGCAGGGGGAGAAGAAGGCCTTCGTCAAGCTCAAGGCCGGATACAACGCCTCCGAGGTAGCGATAAAGCTGGGCATATTGTAGGGATGAGGAATGGGGAAGAGGATCAAGGTTCAGAGACGCGGGCGAGGCACTCAGCAGTTCCAGTCGGCGCACACCGGTAAGGTCGCTCCCGCAAAGTATCCGTCAATCACAGAGGGAACAGTCCAAGGTGTGGTCAGGGACCTCCAGCACGAGGCGGGCAGAGGGGCACCCCTCGCTCTGGTAGAGCTTGAGAACGGTACAAGCTTCTACACCGCTGCGCCCGAAGGCTTGGCTATCAACCAGGACGTTAAGCTCGGCCGGGAGATCCCGATCGAGGTTGGCAACGTGATGCCCCTAGGCAACATTCCGGAAGGCACCCTCGTCTGTAACATAGAGCTGAAACCGGGAGACGGCGGCAAGATCGCCAAGAGCTCTGGAAGCTACGCAACGATCATAGCCCACAACGAAGACATGACGGTGCTCAAGCTCCCGTCAAAGAGGAGCGTCCAGATCCATAGCGGCGCAAGGGCTACCATAGGCGTCACATCAGGCGCAGGGAGGATGGAGAAGCCCTTCCTCAAGGCCGGGGAGGCATGGCGCGCGTCGAAGGCGAAGGGACAGGTTTATCCGACCGCCCACGGCGTCAAGATGACGGCCTCGAGCCACCCGCACGGAGGAGGACGGCACAGGCGGCCGGGCAAGTCTACGACGGTTAGCAGGCTATCGCCCCCGGGCGCCAAGGTCGGCCTCATAGCAGCTAGGAGCTCCGGCAGGGGAGGAAAGCGTCGGAGGGAATGACACACTTAAATAAGGCGAGCAGGATGAGGAGAGTGTAAAATGCCAAAAAACTTCCAGTACAGGGGCCGGACGGTCGAAGAGCTTAAAGCGATGTCTATGGACGAGTTCATAACCATTCTCCCGTCCAGGATGAGGAGAAGCCTACGAAGGGGACTCACAAACGAGCAGCGCATAATCCTCGAGAGGCTGAGGAAGAATGACGAGAAGCCCATCAGAACCCACTCGAGGGACATGATTGTCCTGCCGGAGATGATCGGCAAGAGCCTCTTCGTCCACAGTGGCAACGAGTTCATCGAGGTAAGGGTCAACGAGAAGATGGTCGGCCATTATCTCGGAGAGTTCGTGATAACGAACAAGCCGGTCCGCCATGGCAAGCCGGGCATAGGCGCCTCGAGAAGCTCAATGTATATACCTCTCAAGTAAACATCCTTCTCTTATCATAATTTTCATAACAATAATACCCTTACAAACAATATCCAGTTTGGATACATCATATGAATTATCAAATTAAAATCAGCATAGACTTTATGATTATTGTATCATCCATTTAACTATAGATTCATGTCTGCACCAAATATTGATAACGTTTTTATATTAAGTCCCGATTTCATGTAGGCGAACGGTGCGTATATGCCAACCTGGAGATACTCCATCACGGGGCTAGACGCAGACAAGACTGCAATAGCCAGCGGCAGAGACCTCAGGATAAAGCCAAAGTCCGCGAGGGAGATCTGCCACTACCTGAAGGGGATGAAGCTAGCGGATGCAAAGAAGGCTCTTCAGGACGTCATGGACCTCAAAAAGCCCGTCCCGTACCTCAGATACAACCTGAAGATCCCGCACAGGAAGGGGGTTCAGGGCTTCGCCTCCGGTAGATATCCCCAGAAGGCGGCGGAGGAGATCATGAAGGTTCTGGCATCTGTCCAAGCGAACGCGGAGTTCAAGGGACTATATGCGGAGAACCTGAAGATCATCCACATCTCGGCCAGCAGAGGCCGGGTAATCCGAAAGTTCATCCCAAGGGCATTCGGGAGGGCTTCTCCCTACAATAAGCACCTCACACACATCGAGGTCGCAGTCGAGGAAGTATAATGTCTGTTGTCAAGCGGATCGTCCGGGACGGCAAGGAGCGCATGAACGTCGACGAGCTCCTGGGCAAGGAGTTCGAGCAGGCAGGATACGGCGGAATCACACTCACCAAGACGCCTCTCGGGGCTCAGATCAACCTATACACCATGAGGCCCGGCAGGGTAATAGGCAAGAGGGGCAGGGCGATCAAGGAGGCGTCTGAGAGGCTCGAGAAGGAACTGGGGCTGGCCAACCCCCAGATAACCGTCGTCGAGGTCGAGGTCCCGGAGCTAAACCCTCAGATCATGGCGTCTAGGGTGGCGAATGCCCTTGAGCGTGGCGTCCACTTCAGGCGTAGCATGTTCTGGTCTCTGAGGCGCATCATGGACAGCGGCGCTCTGGGATGCGAGATCACACTCAAGGGCCCCATCAGGAGCGCGAGGGCGAGGTTCGAGAGGGTAAGCGAGGGCTTCATACCCAAGGCGGGGTACCCCTCCCAGAAATACCTCAGGCACGCGACGATACATGTAAAGATGAAGAGGGGGATACTTGGCGTGACCGTGAACATCGTTCCCCCGGATGCGAAATTCCCTGACAAGATCAGTCTAGACGGGCTACCAGAAATTCAGTACCCTGAAGAAACTTACATTCCAGAGGGGGTCGAACCTGAGCCTGAGGCCGCCGAGCAGCTGACGACGCCCGAGGCTTCTACAGAGAGCGGAGAGGTCGGGGCCCAAGGCGTTGAGTCGGTGCCTGAAACCGCACAAGCGGAGCCTACTGTGCCCGAGGAGGCTGTTGAAGCTGTCGAACCCGAGGTCGTGGAGAAGGAGCCTGAGCTGATAGAGACGAGAAAGCCCGAGGGCACCGACGAAGAGGCTACCACAAAGGAGTTAGCAGAGGAGACAAAGGAATCGGAGGAGTCCGAGGAAGGCGAGGGGGAGGAGGGGAATTAATTGCCCATAGTTCGGATGAAAGAGATCAGGGAAATGACCTCCGAACAGAGACAGCAGAAGCTTGAGGAGATTAGAACGGAACTCTCAAAGATGAGGACCCTCATCAACGCAGGCGGCTCAGTCGAGAACCCTGGAAGGGTAAGAGCCCTGAGGAAGTCGATAGCCCAGCTAAGAACCGTCATGAACGAGGAGTCTGTGAAGCCTTGACAACGCCGACTCCCAGCAACATCCTTCGGCACGAATTGATCGGCTTAGAAGCTGAGGTAGTCAAGAACAGCAACCCGTGCAACATATCGATCAAGGGCGTCATAGTGAATGAGACAAGAAACACGCTGTCCATAAAGACGTCAGGCTCTGAGAAGATCGTTGCTAAGGAGGAGGCTACTTTCGTTTTTAATCTAGACGGAACCTTGGTCGAGGTCGAGGGCGCGACCCTCGTCGGAAGACCAGAGGACCGTGTCAAGAAAGTGAGCAAGAGGAACTGGTAGGTCGATGGAATTTGATGAGTTTTAAGAAACCAACCAACGAGTGCGATGATCCAGACTGCCCCTTCCACGGCAGCCTTTCGGTCAGGGGCAGGGTGCTCGAGGGAGAGGTCGTCAGTGCGAGGATGGAGAAGTCCGTCGTCATCCGGATAAACTACACAAGGTTCGACAAGAAGTACGAGAGGTACTCGAGAAAGAGCAGTAGGATAACCGCACATAATCCCCCTTGCATCGACGCGAAGAGGGGCGACACGGTCAGAATAGCTGAATGTAGACCATTAAGCAAGACGAAATCCTTCGTTGTAGTCGAGAAGCTGGCTGAAGAGGTGTAGTCCAGTGTCAAAGAGGGTAAAGAAGAGAGTTACGCCGAGGCGGAGGATCAGTGGCGGCCTAACCACCAACTCGGTATTCGCCTGCGCAGATAATAGTGGCGCAAGGGTTCTCAGGTTGATACAGGTCATGGGCTATAAAGGTAGACGCCGCAGGCTTCCATCTGCCGCCGTCGGCGACCTCGTGATGGTCTCGTGCCGTGAGGGGACGCCCGAGATGAGGAGGCAGATGTTCAATGCCGTTATCGTGAGGCAGAGGAAGCCGTACATGCGTAAGGACGGCACATGGGTCCAGTTCGAGGATAACGCCGCTGTTATCTTGACCCCAGAAGGCACCCTCAGGGGATCAGACATCAAGGGCCCGATAGCCAAGGAGGCTGCCGAGAGGTGGCCCAGGCTGGGAACCGTTGCGAGGATGGTTGTCTAGATGGTCAAGAATGGGGTCGTAAAGCCCTCGAAGGCTAGAAAGATGAGATATGAGGCTCCAAACCATGTTAGGAGGAAGTTTCTCTCTGCCCCATTGTCGCCAAGCCTTAAAACACAGCATGGGACTAGGACGATGCCTGTGATTAAGGACGACACGGTGACGATAACAAAGGGTGACAGGAAGCTCACAGAGGGGAAGGTGATAAGGGTAGACACCAAGGAGGGGCGAGTATACATCGAGGGCGTGACCAAGACGAGGCTCGATGGCAGCACCGTCCAGATCCCCATAAGGACGGAGAATGTCATGATCACGAAGCTCAAAATGGACGATGATATGAGGAAGAGGATGCTGGAGCGGAGAGCCTTCAGCTCCAAGAAGGAGAGTTAAGTAGATTGGGTAGGAAAGGTCCGACGAGACACTTGAAGAGACACGTGAGCCCAGCCTTCTGGGCTGTACACCGTAAGGAGGAAACCTGGGCCGTCAGGACAAGCTCAGGCCCCCACACTCTCGGAACCTCCATCCCATTGTCCGTGATACTGAGAGACGTTTTGAAGTACGCGACGACCGGGAGGGAGGCTAAGATGATCGTGAAGGAGGGAAAGGTGAAGATAGATGGAAAGGCTAGGCTCGACGAGCGCTTCCCGGTCGGCTTGATGGACGTTGTAACGTTCCTGGACACAGGTGAGAGCTACAGGGCACTCCCTGAGAAGGGGAGTAGGCTGATCCTCAATCCCATTAAAGGCGATGAAGCCAGCTTCAAGCTCTGCCAGATAACAGGCAAGAAAATTCTCACCAACGGCGTAGTACAGCTGCAGACGCATGACGGAAGAACCATCAACGTCCAACCAGATGGGCCGTATAAGGTAAATGATGTGGTCAAGTTAAAAGTTCCAGAGCAGGAGATCCTTGGCCACATAGCTTTCAAAGAGAAGATCCAGTCGATCATCACCGGCGGAAGGTCACAGGGCGAGACCGGCCTCATCGTTGGCTTTGGTTCGGAATCGGGTAGAAAGAGGACGGCAACTGTGAGGACTCCGAAGGGAGAGGACATCCGGACACTCGCCAAGTATGTCTTCCCACTCGGGACCGAAACGCCTATGATATCTCTGCCGGGTGAGGCGTGAAATGGCGAACGTAGAAGTTGAAAGGAACCCCATGCGGGGCCTCAAGATAGCGAAGGTTGTAGTGAATATCAGCGCAGGACAGTCTGGCGACCCACTCGAACACGCCATGACCATAATGCAGCAACTCACGGGGCAGAAGCCATGCCAACGCTTTGCTAAACAGACGATTAGATCATTCGGGATAAGGAAGAAGGAGCCAATAGCCTGCATGGTATCCCTACGTGGGAAGAGGGCGGAGGAGTTCTTGGTCAAGGCGCTCTCGGCCGTGGGGAACAGGATAAGCCCGAGAAGCTTTGACAAGTCAGGCAACTTCGCATTCGGGATAAAGGAGCACATAGACATACCGGGGACAAGATACGACCCAACGCTGGGTATCACCGGCATGGATGTATTGGTCAGCATAGAGAGGCCAGGATACAGCGTGAACAAGCGGAAACACGCCCAAGCAAAGGTAGGCAAGTCCCACAGAGTAACGCCAGCCGAATCTATGGAGTTTATTAAGGAGAAGTTCGGAATCGAGGTGGGAACGACAAGTGACTGAGCCGAAGAAGCGTACAACAGGCCCAGGCAGCAGGGCGTGCATACGGTGCGGCACACACAACGGACTCATCAGGCGCTACGGGCTCAACATCTGCAGGAAGTGCTTCAGGGAAGTCGCCTCGACCCTGGGCTTCAAAAAGTATAGGTGACGACCATGGACCCACTAGTGAACGCATTGAATACGATCATGAACCACGAAGGCCGGAGGAAGAACGAGTGCATAATCACTCCAGCCTCGGGCCTTGTCGGCAGGGTGCTCAGACTCATACAGTCGAAAGGCTACATAGGCGAGATAGAGTTCATCGACGACGGTAGGCAGGGCAAGTTCAGGGTGCAGCTCTTCGGCAGGATAAACGAGTGTAAGGCCGTTACACCACGTTACTCGGCAAAGGTCAAGGAGATGGAGAAGTGGGAGAAAAGGTTTCTCCCCAGCCGCGACCTGGGCACTGTCATCCTCTCCACACCTAAAGGCGTCTTAGACCACAGGCAGGCGAAGGAGCAGAACGTCGGCGGAGTAGTGATCGCGTACGTCTACTAGGTGATGAACTGTGGCTGTCAACATCATTGAGGACGAAGTCGAGATCCCCGGAACAGTACAACTTAATCTAGATGGCAAGAAGATCACGATAACAGGCTCTAAGGGAAAAATCGAGAAGGATTTCAGCCACACAAAGCTCGACTTAAGCCACGATGGGGACGTTCTGAGGATAAAGGTCGAGAACCCGAGGAAGGCTGAAGCAGCCCTCGTGGGCACGATAAGCGCCCATGTTAAAAACATGATCAAGGGCGTGACCGAGGGCTACGTCTACAAGATGAAGATAGTCTTCGTTCACTTCCCCATGACGGTGAAGGTACAAGGGAAGAAGGTTGTCGTAGAGAATTTCGTGGGTGAAAGAAAGCCTAGGACGACCAATATAGTAGGAGAAACGAAGGTCACTATCAAGGGCGACGATATCACTATCGAGGGCACGGACCTTAACGAAGTGAGCCAGACAGCCGCCAACATCCAGACAGCAACAAAGATCAGGAACAAGGATCTGAGAAAGTTTCTCGACGGAATCTACGTCTATAGCAAGGAGTGATCGAAGGATGAACGACACAGAAAAGACAAGACTTCTCAGGGTCAGAAAGCGGATAGGCAAGAAGAGGCCTGAGTTCTTAGCCTTCGAGTCCTGGCGCTACAAGAGGATCAGGCTGAGGTGGCGGAAGCCGACGGGCATAGATAACAAGATGAGGACCAACGAAAAAGGCTGGCCGAAGTCAGCTAACGTCGGTTGGGGCGGACCCGTGGCTGTCCGTGGCTTACACCCATCTGGAAAGGAGGAGGTAACGGTCTGCAACGTGGCTGACCTCTCCAAGGTCGACACTGAGAATCAAGTAGCTCGCATAAGCGGCAAGGTAGGTAAGCGGAAGAGGGCTCTCATACTAGAGGAGGCGGATAAACTCGGCATCAAGGTCCTAAACCGTGGACTTGTAAAGACAAGCTCTGACTTCGACAAGCTGGAGGATGAAGAGAAATGAACCTCAGCAACCAGAGACGACTGGCGGCGGAGGTCCTTGACGTTGGTCAGAACAGGATATGGATAGATCCTGAAAAGGCCGATGAGGCGGAGACCGCCATCACGAGAGACGAGATCAGGAAGCTAATCAAGGACGGCGTGATAAAGGCGCTACCATTGAAGGCTACGAGCAGGGGTAGAGCGAGGGAGCTGGCCGAGAAGAAGAGGACGGGCAAGCGGATAGGCCAGGGGACCAAGAAAGGGAAGAAGTTCTCAGTGGTTCCCAAGAAGATCAGGTGGATGAACAGGATAAGAGCACTCAGGAAGAAGCTCGGTGAGATGAGGAAGAAGAGGATCATCACCGTAAACACATATAGAAACCTCTACAAGAAGGCAAAAGGTGGCGAGTTCAGAAGCATCGCAGAGCTAGAGCGCCACATAAACGAGCAGAAGCTGAGGAGGAGAGCGTTTGGCTAAGGGGGCGCATTACAGAGTCTCATACAGGCGGAGAATGGAGCATAAGACAGACTACCAGGCGAGGCGAATCCTGGCCACCTCAGAGGCTCCTCGATTCGTCGTACGTGTATCAAACAAGAACCTAATAGTTCAATTAGTCAAATCAGAGATCGCAGGGGATATAGTTGTCACGCAAGCGGCATCAAAGGAGTTGATCGAAAGGTACCATTGGCAGGCCAGCAGCACAAGTATCCCCGCAGCCTACCTCGTTGGTCTCATAGCCGGTCATAAGGCTGTTAAGGAGGGCGTAGATAACGCTAACCTCGATCTAGGCCTCAAGAGGCCTACGAAGGGATCCAAGATCTTCGCCGCAGTTAAAGGAGCGATTGACGCGGGTCTAAAGGTCCCATGCGACAGTGATGTAATACCTCCACCAGAGAGGATTAGCGGCGGCGACATCGCAAAATACGCGGAGGTAATCGGCGACCCCTTCGAATACGAGCGCCTCTTCTCCGTATACCTTAAGAGGGGATTGAGGCCAGAGACCCTGCCGACCCACTTTGAGGAGACAAAATCGAAGATAATGGAGGACTGGGCGAAGTGAGCAGGGAGAGAGAAGGGCCATCGCTTGAGCAGTGGGTTCCCAAGACTCAGTTAGGTAAGATGGTCCAAGAGGGCAAGATCACGAGCATACAGGAGATCTTCAACGAAGGCTACAAGGTCAAGGAGGTCGAGGTGATAGACTTCCTCGTACCTAACCTTAAGGACGAGGTCATCGATATCAGCTTAGTTCAGAAGCAGACCGACGCTGGCGAGTCGTCGAGGTTCAGAGCCGTCGTCGCCGTCGGTAACAGCAACGGCCTGATAGGCCTCGGCGTCGGCAAGGCTAAAAGAGTTAGAAACGCCATCGAGAAGGGCATACGGATAGCCAAACTCAACCTTTATCCAATAAAACGTGGCTGCGGCAGCTGGGAATGCGACTGTGGGGAGATGCACACGTTGCCATTCAGGGTGACCGGAAAAGCCGGGAGCGTGACGATAACGCTGATGCCTGGCCCACAGGGCCTGGGACTCGTTGTCGGAGATACCGCGAAGACGGTGCTAGTCTTGGCTGGGATCAAGGACTGCTGGTCTAAGGCGACTGGGACCACGACCACGCCTACATCATTTGCATTCGCCGCCTTCGAAGCCCTGAAGCAGACGATGAAGATCATGACCCCTCAGGAATGGGTGAAGTAGAATGGCCGATAAGACTCTCCTGATAGTGAGGATCAGGGGCGGCATCGACGTTCCTAGGAAGATCGAGGACACGATGATGATGATCCGCGTCGATAGGAACAACTACGCTACCCTAATCCAAGGGACGCCGTCCTACAGCGGCATGCTGAAAAAGATCAAGGACTGCGTAACCTGGGGTGAGCCGACGGTCGAGACGATAAGATTGATTCTAGAGAAAAGGGGCATGCTCGAGGGTGATAGGAGACTCTCTGAGGAGACGGTCAAGGAGACCGGCTACGAGAGCATCGAGAAGCTGGCCCAAGCCCTCCACCAAGGCGAAGTAGATCTGACGAAGGTTAAGAAGCTGAAACCCTTCTTCAGGATGCACCCGCCGAAGAGAGGTTTCAAGAGGTCTGTGAAGCGCCCATATAGGAACAAGGGCGAGCTCGGCTACCGTGGTGAGGCAATAAACGAACTGGCTGAGAAGATGGTCTGAGGGAGCAAGTTAATCTATCTGATAGGCATATGATGAAAGCAATTTGAACGGTGGAAAAAGATGCCGCATGATCTAAGAAAAACTCGGAGACAACGGGGCTCTAGATACTGTGGGTGGGGGCAGGTCGGCCAACACCGCAAGGCTGGGAGCAGGGGCGGCAAGGGGATGGCCGGAGGACACAAACATTTCTGGATACAGACCGTTAAATACAATCCACTTCGATTCAGATCCATCGGTTTCAAGCCACCGTCGGTTCTTAGGATCGCCTCAGCCACAATAAACGTCGGTGAGCTGGAGGACTTGGCGATGAAGGTACTCGGCGCCGAAGCGACGAGGGAGGGCGGAGAACTCGACCTCACCTCGTTGGGGATAGGTAAGCTTCTTGGACGTGGGAGCATCCACATACCCCTCAGGGTGCGCGTCGATGCCTGCACCTCGAGCGCTCAGGAGAAGATAAGGGAAGCCGGCGGATCAATAGTAGAGTGATGGCTTTGCCACGCTTCCTGGACCTCTTCAAGCCAATTTCAAGGTTCATCCCAGAGGTTAAGGCGCCGGAAAGGAAGGTCAGCTTCCAGAGCAGAATCATCTGGACCCTCCTCGCCCTGGTAATATACTTCGTGATGTCCGAGATACCCCTCTACGGCATACCGAAAGCACAGGGCTCGGATCCCTTCTTCTCGTTGAGGGTCATCTTCGCCCAGACCAGGGGGACCCTCATGGAGCTTGGCATAGGCCCCATCGTGACCGCGGGCCTGATAATTCAGCTCTTAGCGGGCTCGGAGATAATCTCCTTCGACAGGACGAGTCCGGAGGACCGCGGTCTGTTCACGACCGCTAGCAAGTTCTTCTCCCTTGTGATGATCATACTTCAAGCGTCACTCTACATAATGAGCGGAGCTTATGGAACGATAACCTTCGGGGTGTCTCTCCTCATCTTCGGACAGCTCCTCGCGGCGGGCATCATCATCATGCTCCTGGACGAGCTTGTCCAGAAGGGCTGGGGTATAGGAAGCGGCATAAGCCTGTTCATAGTCGCCGGCATCACCCAGAACATCTGGTGGAGTAGCTTCAGCTTCGTCACAGTCAGCGATGGGAAGCGCTTCGGAGCCATATTTGCGTTCTTCGAATCCATATGGAACCGGGAACCTATCACAAGCTGGTTCTACAGGGGTTATGGTTACCCAGATATGCTCGGATTCATCACCACAATCGTGGTCTTCCTCTTCGTGGTATGGGTCGAGGGGATGAGGGTGGAGCTCCCCATCAGTCACAGCAGTTACAGGGGATACAGGGGGAGGATGCCGATCAAGCTCCTCTACGTTTCGAACATCCCCGTTATCATCGCCTATGCATTATTTGCTAATATCCATATGTTCGCACAGATCATCTGGAGCAGGTGGAACGTAGGGAACACAAACTTCTTGCTGAATATGATCGGGATGTACAATACGACAAGTGGAATGACGCCGACCGGAGGACTTGTATACTATATTACTTCACCCGGCAACCTCCAGAGCGTATCGATGGCTCCTCTGAGGGCGATTATATACGTAGCGATCGTCGTCATAGTATGTGTCTTTTTCTCTATGACCTGGCTTGAGATAGGTGGGCTCGGCGCCGACCAGATGGCCGACCAGCTTATCGAGTCCGGCATGCAGGTCCCTGGCTTTAGGAGGAACAAACAACCCATCATGCAACTCTTGAACCGCTACATCCCGACCATAACGATCATAGGCGGTGCGATCGTGGGGCTCTTAGCTGCCCTATCAGATTTCTTTGGGGTCTTCGGGAGCGGGATGGGTGCCCTTCTTGCCGTAAGCATCCTGTATCAATACTACCAGACGATGGTGCAGGAGCAGGTGGAGGATATCTACCCCTTCCTACGGGGAGCCTTCAAGAAATAAGGCACCCTAGCCCTTCTTCCTTCCATTAAAAATTGTTCAAGGGATATTTCCAATGTCCATAATGTTGAGACTACTCTTATTATAAGGTCTAAAGAAAAGATAGATTAAAAGAAGCCCAAGACGGGGTTATTTCCTCGAAAACTTGTTATCGTTGCACAAACATGTAAAAATTCATATTTTAAAGAGGCATTATTAGGGGTTGTTTATTTGATGGGATATGTTTCCTGTCCATACAATTACCCTAGATGGTCTATTCATAATTACAGATTGATGTATCTTTTAAGTTTCTTAATGGGCAAAGTAAATTGTGAGGGTGATCCTTGGAGACAATCAAACTCTACAACTTTGATCACTACTTGAGGCAATTTGAGGCGAAGGTTCTCGTTGTTGATGGCCAAAAAGTCATCCTCGACAGGACCCTCTTTTACCCTGAAAGCGGTGGCCAGACTGGAGACACGGGCGTTATCGGGGGAGTCAAGGTAACCAATACTAAGATAGAAGAAGGTTTAATCGTTCATCACCTAGAAAAAACACCCTCCATAAAAGCCGGTGATTCAGTACTAGGCGAGATCGATTGGGAGAGGCGCTACAGGATAATGAAACTTCACACCGCAGCTCACATAATGGAACACTTCCTATGGCTGAGGCTCGGAAAAATTGAAAGAAAGGGGTCGCTCGTCGATGAGGGGAAGGACAGGGCAGATTACGCCTACGAAGGCGCCCTGCGGCAGGAAGCATTGAAGACCGTGGAAGAAGATACAAACCGATTTCTGTCCGAGGGTCACGAAGTACTAATTGCGCTCGACTCGGATAGGCCATGGATCAGGCACTGGAGGTGTGGACCAGTTGAGATGCTATGTGCCGGGACTCATGTGAAGAACACATCCGAGGTTGGTAGAATAAGACTGAAAAGGAAGAACCCGGGCAGAGGCACAGAGAGGGTCGAAACATATTTAATTGAAGAATACCAGCCCTAATCATCATAACCATTAACTACAGGTGAGGAATACACTTCTAGATCGAACGAGATTGGAGAAGACACGAGATAGTTCTGTGCCAGACAGACCTGATGGAGCTAAATACTGGGAAAAGATCGACGAGCTTTTCTATAGGGCCCTTGGCTACACGGAGAGATCGTTCAAGATCAATCTCTACATAAACATACTGATTGTGGTCGTCGGCTGCGTCCTTATACTATATTCAATATCGTATGGATGGTTAAGGGGACTTGATGTTTATTCAGCGGCTTTAGGTGCTCTGGGAGTATTGAGTATTGTCAGTAATTTCTACCTGACTCCGCAGAGGAAGATGCAGAAGACTATGGGCGACCTTACCCAAGTACAGATATTCTACCGGACATATTGCGCGCAGTGGGAGAACATCATGGGCTGGGCGAGGGAAAATAAAGATATGACGCTGGAGCAGCTCGAGACTCTGAACAAGCAACTAGAGGAACGTAGCGGTGCAGCCATCGAGAAGATAGAGAAGTTCCTGGGCTGAAGAGATCCAGGGTCTTTCACAACCTTTTCAAATAGCTTCAATGCACTTTATGTTCGATATGTTCCAGCCGCCGAGAGGAACAAGGGACTTCCTCCCAGAGGAGATGCTCAAACGGAACTGGGTCCTCGATCGGATCCGAGATGTGTTCGAGGCATATGCTTTTGAGCCCCTCGGCACACCGGCGTTTGAGAGTTGGGAGCTTCTCAAAGTCAAGAGCGGAGACGATATCGTTAACCAGATCTATTACTTCAAGGACAAGTCTGACCGTGAGCTCGGCTTAAGGTTCGAGTGGACGGCTAGTCTCGCTAGGGTCGTGTCGAGTCACAGGGAACTCCAGATGCCTTTCAAACGCTATGCAATCGGTCCTGTTTGGCGATACGAGAACCCTTCCGAGGCGCACTACAGGGAGTTCTGGCAGGCAGACGCCGACATCGTCGGCGTCTCAGACCCGATAGCAGACGCCGAGGTTCTCGCAGTGGCCGTCGACTGCCTAAAGAAACTAGGATTCGAGGGTTTTGTGATAAAACTGAACGACAGGCGGATACTCGAAGCCTTCATAGAACTCGTCGGGATGCCCAAGGAAAATGCATTAGAAATAATCCGCGCCGTCGACAAGCTCAGCAAGATCGGGAAGGACGGAGTTATGAAGGAACTATCAAAATACGTTCAGGATAAAGACTCCGCGTTGAAATTACTTGACTTAGTATCGCTAAAATCTTCGGCTGAAGATATCCTCAAACATGCTTCCAATTACTTGAAGAAAAAACCTGAAGGAATCAAGGGATGCGCCGCCCTTAAATCGATACTTGACTATTCGAAACCCTTCGGCTACTATGATTATATTGTCATCGACCTCACCTTGGCAAGGGGCTTGGACTATTACACAGGGCCGGTCTACGAAGTCTCAGCAAAAGGGTATGAAAATTACGGGAGCATAGTGGGGGGCGGGAGATACGACGAGATCATTGGTCTCTTCGGCGGTGAGCCCACGCCAGCTACAGGCATCGCACTGGGAATAGAGAGGATCATATCGCTCTTGGAGAAAAAGGGCGGATTTGAGGATCTGAAACTGGGGGTCGACGTGCTCGTATCTCCTGTATCCGAATCAGTGAAGCCAATCGCTATCGAGATCGCCCAAAGCTTAAGGAGGTCAGGTATACCAACGACGCTGGATCTTCTTGGGAGAGGACTATCCAAGCAGCTCGACTTCGCGGACAAGAAGGGGGTAAGGAAGGTAGTTATCGTTGGCGAAAAGGAATTAAAGAATAGATGCGTGACCCTACGGGATATGACGACAGGCGACCAGCAAGAGGCCAAAATAGAGGAGCTCCCTAGGCTGCTGGCACCCCTCTCTCGTCGTTAGAAGGTCCCCTCATATCTATCTTGGACAGACTATAGTATACTATCTCTCCGCGTCTATCTACTACGGTGAGCTTCATTGAGTAATCCTTTTTCTCCGCGTTCTCCAGTGCTTCACTTAAACCCAAAATAGTATCATTTAACCCTTCGGCTACTGTGTACGCCATGTAGCTTGGTGGCTTCTTGAAGTAGCTGCCCCTCTCGTATATGAGGAAACTGACTTTGCCATCTGAGCCCCCGCGCGCGACGAAGCCTCGGCCTCTGAGATCTTTGTAGATAAGGTAGCGGGTCCATACCTGTTCGTCGTTGTCTGAGTAGATCCGTAGCAACTCTTGGAACGAGAGCGTTCTTTGCGTCTCCTCGTCTATCACCGAAATCTTTCCTTTCTCTTGAAGGTACAGCACTTCGAAAGATTCCAGTCTCAGTACACTGGCATCGGCCTTAGAGCCGAAGCCCTCTTGATAGAGGCTATCTGCCTCGTTCTGTGCTGGCACGACGACCTTATCATCGACGAGTACGGCGCTTATTGGCTGCATGCTTCACTCAAGTATAGCTCTTGAATGCTAAAACATTGTGTTTAATCCCCCTTTTTGTACAACTTTGAGCTTGTCTAACCTAGTTAAATCGTTTGAAGTACATTAAAAACGGCGTAGTAGCCAAGAAATTGAGCACCGACACCCTTTAAACGCCATTAATTAACTCGATAATATTATTGATACCTCTGAAGTTTTTAATCACAGGTTGACTGTGCACGTCTTCGTGATCTCTGAGAAGCTTCCCTATGCTAGTTTCCTGCGGGCTCTTTCTTTATCTCCCACCGGCTGTCCCTGCCTTCCCGGATCCAGGATCCTCCCATGGATCGGATGGTATCATTAATGGACCCCCATAGGTCTCCTAGGAACTTCTTAGGGCTGATGATGGTTAGCTCCTCGCCCTCCTCGATATTTAGGAGGCTCGCGTCAACGCCCGCCGCCTTAAGCTTCTCCTCGATGCCATCTGGAGGCCATTGATCAGGAGTCGGCTTAGCTGTGACGGGGGCAGCTTCTCCCGCCTTTCCCACCGAAACGACTATGCCTACCCTTGAGCCACAGTCCGGGCAGGTTATCCAAATGATCTTTGAATCATCTCGATTGATCAAGTGAGCATCCGAAAAGCTGATCGTCTCTAAACCTAAAAACTAACCGATGGACATATGGGGATGAGGGATTTATTTGTCTTCAATTATAGCCGAGCGAAAAACATTATAACTGTATTTATTGTAATTATTAATGACCCAATTTTGAGTGCACAGATGCAGGAGTACAACTGTCCCTACTGCCCCAGGAAATCAGCCAGCCCCGGAGGAGTCCGATTCCATGTGAAGCTCACGCACCCAGAGAAACTAGAGGAGTTTAACGCCAAATATTATTCGAAGATGGCCGATTCATTCAAGGAAGAGCGCTCCTCAACCTGATTTTCTGTCCTAGGAACAGATCCCTTTCCCAGAGGCAAGGATAGGTTTAACGTCTATAATCTTGAAGGTATATCTTTCTTAAGGCCTATCGGATTCCTGTCGAACTTTCATCGATCTTCGCCGGAGTTTTTATTCGAAATGCAAAACCGAAGCAAAAGAATGTTGCGTTTGAGAGCATATTCGATGTTTCGAACCATCGTAAAGGATATAAAGCCTATCCATGGATGTTTAGCGTCTAGCGTCTTCCTTCATTCTCTTAGCTGGGCATATCAGTTAATAGCTCCACTGGACAAACCGTATACAGATCGGCATGAAACTCACCGAATCAGTCTACCTCGTCGGTGGTGCAGCCTACGGCTACTCGGCGGTTGGTGACTGCAACATTTACCTGGTAGACTGTGATAAGGAGTTGGCCCTCATCGATGCAGGTGGTGGATTAGGGATAAGGCAGGTCCTTGAGAATGTAAGAAGGATGGGATTCAACAAGAATGACATAGAGGCCGTTTTCATAACGCACTGCCACTTCGACCACATGGGCGGCGCGTACGAACTGAAGAAGGCTACAGGATGCGAGTTGATGGCCCACGAAGCGGATGCCGCCTCAATCGAGAGCCTCGATGAAAACGTTCTTCCCGACATGGCCAAGGAGAGGGGCGTCAGCTTCAGGGCTCCCAAGCTGGATAGGCTCCTACATGATTGTGATCGTGTTCAAGTTGGGGGTGTTACCTTCCACATAGTTCACACGCCTGGACATACCCCTGGATGTATCTCTATCCATTTCGAGGAGAAGGATGGCATGATTGGCCTCTTCACCGGCGACATCGCCTCATCTATGGGGAGGTTGGGCTTCATAAATGGCCCAGGGTTCGACCTCAACAGCTGGAAGAGGAGCCTTAAGAGGCTAATCGCAATTAAACCGGAGAGAATGTATCCCGGTCACAACACGTTCGTGCTCTCAGGCGCCTTGGAGCAGCTGATGCAAACTGACAGTAAGATGAATGCTCCCTGGACCACCATCGTTACGAGTATCGGTTAAACCAGTGAGAGGCATATGGAAGATCAGGCAAGGCAAAGAGCCAAGGAGGTCCCCTCCCTTGAGGAGGCATTCAACGCCATTAAGGAGGGGATATACAAGAGACGATTCATCATAGTCGTAGGGAACTGCCGGGTCGACTACCGTGGCAGAGCCAACTCCAAGCTCGATCCAGGTGAGAGGCTGCTCATACTGAAGCCCGACGGATCCGCCCTAATCCATAGGCCTAGAGATTACTCGCCTGTAAACTGGCAGCCTCCAGGCTCACTCTTCAGAACGAGTTTGAGTAACGGGGAACTACTTGTACGGGTTTACAGGCGTAAAGACAACGAAGTATTAGAAGCCATTTTTGACCGAATAATGATGTTTAGCGTCATTGATCTTAAAGACGCCGGAGAGTTCAGCCTGTACGCCACCGAGAAGGACATGCAGGAAGCAATCCTATTTCAGCCCTCTCTGCTCGAGGAGGGATTTCGACCCATCAGTCCAGAGCGTCCCGTTGAGCCAGGCTTCATAGACATCATGGGCGTTGACAGGGAAGGGGTCTTGACTTTAGTCGAGATCAAGAGAAGACGTGCTACTAAGGAGTCCATAGCTCAGCTGAAGAAGTACGCTGATGTGATCAATCTCGATAAAAACAGGAAGATCAGGACGATATTAGTCGCTCCTGAACTCGCCAAAGGTGCCCAAGAGCTCCTGGCGACGCTAGGTTATGAGTTTAAAGCGATAACGCCGCAGCTCTGCTCAGAGGTACTGAAACAAAAAAACAGTAAAACAATAACACATTTCTTTAAGTGACGCCCTTCAATGACAAAATCTCTTCTTTGTCTCCTTATAATGAGACAAAAAGGGGTTTCTCTAGTTAAATTATGTCCAGTTCCCTGCCTATGTACTCGATGGACTCTATGACCTTGTCCAATTGTTCTGTTTCAAGCTTTGAGCTCATCTGCACCCTTATCCTTGAGCGATCCTTTGCCACCATCGGGAAGACTATTGGTACCACGAAGATGTTTTTCTCGTAGAGTTTGTCGGCTAAGGCTTTCGCCTTGTGGCTCTCGCCAACGATTATCGGTATGATGGGTGTCTGAGATAAACCTGTATCGAACCCTAGGTCCTCGACAGCCTTCTTGAAATATTTGGTGTTCTTCCAAAGCCTCTTCACGTGACGTGGCTCGTTCTCCAGTACGTCGATCGCGGCTATTGTTGCCGCTACGGTGGGTGGCGGGTGAGAGGAGCTTAGTAGCCATGTCCTGCTCTTGTTCCAGGCGAACCTTACAAGGTCGAGGGAGCCTGAGATGTGGCCGCCCACAGTTCCGTAGGCTTTGCTGAATGTGCCCATCTCGACCTGGACCTTTTTATGGTCGAGCTTGAAGTGGCTCACAATCCCCCGCCCGCCCTCTCCCAGAACACCTTCACCATGAGCATCGTCGACGTAGACCATGGCACCATGCTCTGCCCCAAGTTTAGCGACTTTGTCAAGCGGCGATATATCGCCGTCCATGCTAAATACACCGTCTGTGATGATAATTATTCGCCTATATTCCGGGGTATGCTTCTCCGCTTCCCTCAGAACATTCGATAAATCATCCATGTTATTATGCTTGTAGACCGTCCTGTCCGACTTAGAAAGCCTGACGCCGTCAATTATGCTGCCGTGGTTCAACTCGTCGCTGATGATTAGGTCGCCCTCTCCCACGAGTTGAGGGATGAGACCAGAATTGGCAGTGAAACCTGTCGGGTATGTGAGCGAGGCTTCAGCCTTCTTGAACCTTGCGAGTCTTCTCTCCAGCTCCATGTGCAGATCCATGGTTCCCGAGATTGCTCTGACAGCCCCTGATCCTACTCCATATTTCTTAGTTGCTTGGATTGCGGCTCGTTTTAATTTTGGGTGTGTCGTTAAACCAAGATAATTGTTGCTGCACAGTATGAGTACCTCTCTTCCGTCGACCATTGATACGGGCTCGCTGGGTCCCTCGAGTTCCTTTAGCTTCCAGTCAAGAGCCTTTGCGACAAGTTCCTCATATTCGGCTCGAAGAAAAGCCGTTGGATTACGCATCGTAATCTTCCTCTAAGGAATCTTGATCGATTTAGTCTTTAACTATTTCCAAACTTTTAGGCATCGGTCTTTTAAGACCAAGTTGATAATATTAATAGATGTCATTTTGGCCTGCAAAATGATGAAGAAGGTCCTTGTTACAGGAGGAACAGGTCAGATCGGCTCGGAACTGGTTCCTGAACTTCGAAGGATACATGGGAACCATAATGTTGTCGTAGGTGTTCACAGCCGTCCTCCGCAGGAAGAACTCACATCAGGTCCATACGAGCAGGTAGATGTCACAAGCAAGGAATCCTTGGAGAAAGTTGTAGAACAATACGACATAGACACAGTTTATCACCTGGCTGCAATCCTCTCGGCAGCAGGCGAGAAGGATCCATGGCTTGCATGGAAAGTGAACATGGACGGCACCTACAACGTCCTTGAGGTCGCAAGGGAACACGAAATGGTTAAAGTCTTTTGTCCTAGCTCAATCGCTGCCTTCGGGCCTGAAACCCCTAGAATTAATACGCCTCAGGAGACGGTGCTGAGGCCAAGAACCATGTACGGGCTAACAAAGGTCGCAGGAGAACTCCTCTGCAACTATTATTTCAATAAGTTCGGGCTCGACGTCAGGGGTGTCAGGTATCCTGGCATTATCAGTAACAAGACTTTGCCAGGAGGTGGGACGACCGACTACGCGGTTGAAATTTTTTACGAGGCGATAAAACATATGAGGTACCAGTGTTTCCTCCGAGAAGACTCTACTCTTCCAATGATGTATATGCCGGACTGCATTAAGGCTACCATCGATATCATGAACGCGGATTTGAGCAACCTTAAACACCATGTAGATTTTAACCTAGCAGCCTTCAGTTTCTCGCCGGAAGAACTAGCCGAGGAGATCAAGAAACATCTACCAAAATTCGTTATAACTTACAAGCCCGATCATAGACAAGCCATTGCCGACTCTTGGCCAAAGAGCATAGACGATTCAGCTGCGCGGAAGGAGTGGGGCTGGAGACCCCGCTATGATCTGTCAACCATGGTCAAGGACATGATCGATGTGCTTGGAGAGAGAAATAGACAGGGAAGGTTCTAATATCCAAGTCGGCCATGCCCTTTTCGTCCCAACATTAAGAGACAAAAATCGCTTTAACGTTAATTTATTTAATGATGGTTTAGAGTGGTCTAACTTTTTTTACATCAGGGTTGACGAGGTTTGTTGGTATCCTTCCTTCGAGGATGTCGATTAAGTTTGCCGCAGCCAATTTAGCCATGTTTGTTCGGGTGTCAACGCTTGCGCTGGCAATATGAGGGGTGATTACGATGTTATCGAGTTTTAATAGTGGATTGTCTTTTTCTATGGGTTCCTTTTCAAAAACGTCTATCCCTGCGCCTGCGATCGCCCTATTCTTAAGGGCATGATACAGCGCCTCTTCGTCAACTATGGGTCCTCGTGCCGTGTTGATGAGGAAAGCTGTTTTTTCATCGATGATAGCTCTTTTTCCCCGATCATGTGGTAGGTTACATCAGTTAATGGGACGTGAATCGAGATGAAGTCAGATTTTTTTAGAAGATCTCGGAAAGAGTGATACTTTATGCCTAATTCATCCTCGATGTCTCTCCTTCTTATGATATCATAGTAGATGACATTCATGTCGAATCCTCTTGCCCTCTTAGTAATCGCGGTGCCAATCCTGCCCATTCCAAGTATCCCCAATGTTTTTCCATGAATATCTGAGCCGAGGAACATTTTTGGTCCCCAAGCATGAATCCAGCCGCCGTTCCGAGTATGCCTATCTGCTTCAGCTATTCTTCTCGCGATACACATCATTAAAGCAAAGGCACAGTCTGCTGTCGTCTCGGTGAGGATACCCGGAGTATTGGTCACATATACGCCCCTTTTTGTCGCCTCGTCGATATCTATGTTATTGAAGCCTACTGCATAGTTGCTGACTACTTTAAGATTTTTTCCCGCGTCAAAGATTTCAGTATCGATCCTATCGGTTAATAAACACAGGAGGCCCTCGACTTCCTTAACTTTTTTTAATAGGACCTCTCGTGGGATAGGATTATCTTCCCCTTCGAAGACTTCAACATCAGCGTGCTCTTTTAAAAATTCTATCACTTTATCGAAAAGTTGTCTTGTAACATAAACCTTTGGCCCTTTCAAAACGATCACCTCGTATGTTAGATAAAGGAAATTATATCTCTTTTCTTACAATATAACACAAATTTAATATTCGTAAAATTTCTGAATATTGATTTATGATTGAAAAGGACGAAGAAAACGTTTTTCAACCAGAAGATATTCGACTAATGGATAATCTTTTTGGATCATTTTTGAAACCAATGCGTAGCAGAAATGCTCGTCTAATTTTTTTAATGCTCTATAAATTGAAAGATGTAGGCTATTTAACGACCCATGACATCCAGAATAAGCTGAGAGATATCGGTTGTGTTCTAACTAAAAAAGAGATAAATGGGCGGTTAAACTCTTTATGTGATGCAAAATTAATTATTAAGGAAGACGAACGCGGTAAGCCCTCTATAATAGAATATAACGATAAATATACTTTTGACCAATGGAAGCTTAGCAATATTGGAATCAGTATCGGCGGAGCTCTACCAAATCTAGTAGCCGCTTCATTAAGCATTAATGAACTTGGATCATTCAAAGAAATTAGCTCGATAAAGTTGGAAACATTAAATGAAGAATCTTTAGAAGAAATAGAAAACTTATATATTTTATCCAAACTCTTGGTGACTCTTAAAAAAGAAGGAGGTCAAATGCAATTTAACACGCTTCGGAAAAAAATACAGATAACAACAGAAAAATTGGCTGTGTATAGTTGGCCAAACTCATTTTGGTCGGAAAAACCCCTCTTTGAAGTCATAAAAAATATGCCAACAATAAAAAGTAGACTATTGAAAGTATTTGGATACGTATCTGAGACCGATTTAACCTTCTCCTTGACCGAGGAAGGTTCGAAGCTCGCTGAGAAAATATTGCTAAAAAAACAGTAAAAAATCATAATCTCTATCATTAATTTTGAAGGTTAGTATTTTAAAATAGGATCAAGGAATTTCCAAGAAAAAATTCTTGGCTGTACTGGGATATTATGTGAACTAAGTAGAGCTGATAGTGTAACTGATATGTTGCATCATGGTATACCTCTGGTAGTGTCCGCTATTGAGTGAAGACAGACGAGTGAATGATACAAAGTTATCTAATTATATGCACGTCGTATCAGAGGAGATACCTGAAGCTAAGTCAGTTGCTCTTGGCCTTTGGATAAACGTTGGGTCACGTGACGAAAAAGAAGAATTTTCCGGATGCTCACATTTCCTTGAGCATCTCCTTTTCGAGGGAACAAAGAAAAGGACTTCCAAGGAAATTTCTACAATCATAGAAGTTAAAGGGGGATACCTCAATGCCTTTACGGACCGCGACATGACTTGTTTCCATGCAAGGATCCTTAAGAAAGACGTGGAGACGGCAATCGACGTCCTCTCTGACATCGTTCAGAATCCACTTCTCTGTCAAGAGGATATCAAGAAGGAGCTTCAAGTAATACGTTCCGAAATAAGTAGAAGGGATGATGACCCAGAAGATTTAATTCATGATCTATGCGTCGAGAAAGCTTGGAGGGGCAATGACGCAGCTCATTCTGTCCTTGGTGACTACGATCATTTAAATAAATTAGTGCTTTGTGGACTAATTTATAGCTGTTTGAGCCTAGCCCCTGCCTGTCCTCGATCCTCTCCGCTCCTTCTCACACGTTGACCAGCATGTTGTACAGGGCGACCTTGGCCGT
>Ga0315280_10002937_pt1 | contig 26855 bp, 18 predicted proteins | sample YL17G06_40_MG_FD_203697 | JGI IMG/M metagenome (GOLD analysis project Ga0315280, IMG submission 203697) | Sediment microbial communities from Yellowstone Lake, YNP, Wyoming, USA - YL17G06_40 | ecosystem: Environmental > Aquatic > Freshwater > Lake > Sediment | place: USA: Wyoming | collected...
GAGCTCCCAGCATCAATGAGAACCAACCTGCATCCATCCCAGCTCGTCATGACGCCCAGTATACCTCCTGAGCCCATTTTCGTCGTCTTCGGGTGGGCCGAAGGCCCATGAACGGCTCCTAAGAAACGGGCGGTTCGGGTGGCAGCGCCAAGGGCGCAGCCCTTGACGATGGCTCCCTGGCCTACGGGAGACCATCGTCAAGGCCGGAGGCCGGCCTTGGCGATGCCACCCAAAGCAAAGACCTTGGTTTCTTCCTGACATCAGCCGCGCCGCGGCGCAGCGACTCGCAATGACATAAGCAAGCATTGTATGTCATTGCGAGCGAGGCTGGCCGAGCGCGGCAATCTACCACGAATGGTCGCGGAACTTGCGAAATGCGGTACTAGCGAGAGGTGGGCGCAAAAATAGAGGGAGACAGCGACCCCCCCAGCATGCGCTCGGTCTGCCGCCCCCCCTGGAAAGAAGGAAGGAGTATTATGAGCAACTTGTTAGCGTCCTGAGCCTTTCACGACTCCTTTCACCTAAAGCATACGCCATAATCGGGCCGAAGCCAAATGCAGGCGACAATTCTACGTTTCCTCTGCCCATTCCTGGGGGGGGTATCTGGGAGAACAAGGTAGGGGTCTTTCAGCGTATGATTTCAATGGGGATTTGACGGAGTTTCGGCCCCGGAGGCGACCGGTTTTACCCGGGATTGCAGGCACAATGGCAGTTGACTTTTGGCTTCATTTCTGGTAGCGTAACGGCCTTTGGAACAGGCTCTGAACTATGGATGGTGGCCGGTCTTCACGCAAGCGCGTCACCCCTTGATTTCGGGCCCCGGACGCCAGGCAGCGTTTGGGAACCCTGCCGCAGTTTTGGTGCGGTGGGAGTGCTTTTAGGTTAGGGAAAAGACAAGGAACATGAAGGAACCAGAACAGCCGGTGAAAGACCGTTTTGAAGAGATGCCGATTCTTGATGAGATCAAGAATTCGTATCTGAATTACGCGATGAGCGTGATCGTGTCGCGGGCGCTGCCCGACGTGCGGGATGGGCTCAAGCCCTCGCAGCGGCGCATCCTCGTGGCGATGAACGACTTGAACCTCGGTCCGCGCAGCGCCCACCGCAAGTGCGCCAAGATCGTCGGCGATACCGGCGGTAACTACCACCCCCACGGCGACCAAGCCACCTACGGAACGCTCGTTCGTCTGGGCCAATCGTGGGCCATGCGGTACCCCTTGGTCGATCCGCAGGGCAACTTCGGCAGTATCGACGCCGATCCCCCCGCCGCCATGCGATATACCGAGGCGCGGATGGCGGCGCCGGCCATGGAGATGATGGCCGACCTCAGCTATGACACGGTCGATTTCGTCCCGAACTACGACGGCACGCGGGAGGAGCCCGTGGTGCTGCCGTCGCGGTTCCCCAACCTGCTGGTCAACGGCTCGACCGGTATCGCGGTCGGTATGGCGACGAATATTCCGCCTCACAACCTGGGCGAGGTGTGTAATGCGCTGCTGCTGGTGATCGACGATCCGAAATGCGGATTCAAGGATATCATGAAGGTCTTGCCCGGGCCGGACTTCCCGACGGGCGGCATCATCTGCGGCCGCAAAGGCATTGTCGATGCCTATACGACGGGCCGCGGCCACCTGACTGTTCGCGCACAAGCCGAGGTCGAATCGGGCAATCGCGGCAAGGACCAGATCATCATCACCGAGATCCCCTACACGGTCATCAAGACAAGCATCGTGTCGAAGATCGCGGAATGCGTCCACGACAACACCCTGCCCGAGGTGGCTGATGTCCGCGATGAATCGGACCGGCAGGGCCTGCGGATCGTGGTCGAGCTCAAGAAGGACGTGGACGCCGAGATCGTGCTCAACAAGCTCTGGCGCTACACGCCGTTGCAGACGACCTTCGCCATCGCCAACATCGCCCTGGTCAACAGCCGGCCCGAGACGCTCACCATCCGCGAGCTGCTCGACTATTTCATCGAGCACCGCAAAGAGGTCATCCGGCGGCGCAGCCGGTTCCTGATGACGCGGGCCCGCAATCGCGCCCACATCCTCGAAGGTCTGATCCTGGCCGTCAGCGACATCGACGAGATCATCGAGCTGATCAAGAAGTCGCCCGATGTGCCGACGGCCAAGCTGAACTTGATGAAGAAGCCCTTGCGTCTGGCCGAGAGCGAGACGCTCCGCAAGCTCCTGCCCAAGGAGTTCGTCCGGGAGAAGAGCAAAGGCGAGCATTTCCTGACCGGCCCGCAGGCGGACGCCATTCTGGCGATGCAATTGCAGCGGCTGACCGGCCTGGAAATCGAGAAGCTGGCCAAGGACTATGCGGCCCTGGTCGAGGAGATCAAGGGCTACGAAGCGATCCTCGCCGACGAGAAGATTCTGCTCGACATCATTCGCGACGACATCCGCGAGATCAAAGACAAGTACGGCGACAAGCGGCGCACGCAGTTCGCCGCCAGCGCGGAAACGCTCGACGTCGAGGACCTGATCGCCGATGAGGACGTGATCGTCACCGTCAGCCACGACGGCTACATCAAGCGCATGCCGATCGACACGTACAAGCGGCAGGGCCGGGGCGGCCGGGGCATTATCGGCTCCGACACCAAAGAAGGCGACTTCATCAAGCACCTGTTCGTCGCCTCGACGCACGATTACCTGCTGATCTTCACGAATCGCGGCCGGTGCTACTGGCTGCGGGTCTACGATGTGCCGAACCTGACCCGCCAAAGCAAGGGCCGGAGCATCGCCAACCTGCTCAACCTGGCCAACCAGCAGATCGCGTCGATCATTGCGGTCAGCAGCTTCGAAGAGGACGAGAAAGAGGGCAAGGGCAAAGAGAGCCAGGCGCACGAATTGGTCATGGCGACGAAGAACGGCCTCGTCAAGAAGACGCGCCTCAGCCAGTACAGCAATCCGCGCGCTACGGGCGTGATCGCGATCAACCTCGATCCGAACGACGCGGTGATTGGCGTCGCGTTGACCGTGGGCCACGACCACATCATCCTGGGTACCCGGGACGGTATGACGATCCGGTTCGACGAGCAGGAAGTCCGCTCGATGGGCCGGGCCTCGCGCGGCGTCCGCGGCATCAAGCTGCGGCCGAACGACGAGGTCGTCGGGATGGTGATTCCGACGGAGAAAGCCTCGCTGTTCACCGTCTGCGAGAATGGCTACGGCAAGCGCACCGGCGTCGAGAGCTATCGTTCCCAGACCCGCGGCGGCGTCGGTCTCAAGAACATCAAGACCAGCGCCCGCAACGGCAAGGTGGTCGCCCTGAAGTCCGTCGAAGGGGGCGACGATCTGATGCTGATCACGGGCGGCGGCATGATTATCCGCACCGGGCTGGACGAGATTCGCTCGATCGGCCGCAACACGCAGGGCGTGCGGCTGATCAAGCTCAAGGAAGGCGACAAGCTCGTGGCCGCCGAGAAGATCGCCGCCGAGGACCTCGAAGGCGACGACGAGTCGGGACCGGAAGATAAGAAAGCACAATAGGACAATAGCCTCTGACAGAATGAACGGCATATAGCGCTCCTGTCACCCCCGCGCAGGCGGGGGTCCAGGAAAGCCGCGACTTGACTGGATTCCCGCCTGCGCGGGAATGACAAGGATGCGGAATTGGCCTTGGGCGTATTTCATTCTGTTAGAGGCTCTAAGGCAGACTTGAAGGCAGCCTCTCTCGAAGATGGGTGATCGCGTATACGTCATTGCGGGCAAGGACGAGTCACTGGTCGGCGCCCGGTGCCAGGAACTGCTGGATGAGTTGCTCGATCCACAGCAGCGCATGACCGGACTGTCCTCCGTGGACGGCGAGGAAGCGGTCGTCGCCGAGATCCTCGACGACCTGCGGACCACGCCCTTTCTGACGGACCAGCGCGTCGCGGTGGTCCGGGGGGCCGATTCGTTCGTTTCCAAGCATCGCGATATCCTGGAGAGATACTTCGAGAAGCCCGCCTCGACCGGTGTTCTCGTGCTGACGGTCTCAACCTGGGACGCGCGGACCCGGCTGGCCAAGATGCTGCCGAAGGTCGGCACGTTGATCGAGATGACCACGCCACCCCGGTGGAAACTGCCGGACCATTTGGTGCAGTACGCCGCCGGCAAGCACAAGATGAAGCTCAACAAGGATGCCGCCGAGATGCTGGTCGAGCTGACCGGCGAAGAGCTGGCGCAGCTCTACAACGAAGTGGACAAGCTGGCCCTCTTCGCACATGGCGAAAATGGGATTCGCGTCGACCACGTGGAGTCCCTGATCGGCCACCATCGCATCTACGACGCGTTCGAGGTGATCGACGCCGTGATCGGCGGCCACGCCGGCCAGGCGGTTGAGCGCCTGCGCAACATGTTCGAGGAGGATAAGAGCACCGAGTATTCCGCCGTCGGAGCCTTCGCGTTTCACCTGCGGCGGATGTTCCAGGCCAAGGCCCTGCTGGAAAAGCGAGCCAGCCCCGTCGAGATCGCCAAACAACTGAAGATCTGGAGCAACAAGGACCGATTCTTCGCGCAGCTCCAGCGGATCTCGCTGTCCCAGATCGCCACCTTCCTGGAAGAGCTCGCGGCCATCGACCACGCCACCAAAACCGGCCAGGGCCACGCCCCCGTCCTCATCGAGCAACTGGTCCTGCGACTGGCCGGCGCGGGCACGGCCGCCGATCGGTAGTCCGGCACGACGCGACGCGAAGTCGCGCACCACAATGGGTGGCACCCAGAGCTGCAATCCACGTACCGCCACGACCTTAGCGCACACCCACCTCGTCGCGTCCGATGCCGGGCGAACGCAAAATCGCTTGGCGGATCGTGTTCATGTCATTGCGAGGAGCGCAGCGACGAAGCAATCTCAATCCCGGCATGGGAGATTGCTTCGCTTCGCTCGCAATGACATGTAGGACCGTGCCGTTGAGGGACTTTGCGTTTGCCTTGGCGTCCGATGTCCTGGCAGTTGAAAAAATCCGTCGATCGGGTACTATAGAGGGGCGAACAAGGCAACGGCCCACGGCGGATGGGGCCCCCAACGCGACTTGTCACGTGTGGCGCGGGACCCCGGATGGATGAGTAATGATCGGCATGATACTCCAACGCGTTCTGCGATTCCTGCACCTGACCCCGCTGTCCCTGGCGGAGAAGTGCCGGATCATGTTCGGAGCGGCGGTGCTGTTCAGTCTGACGATCGCCCTGCTCATCCCCTACATCTGGATGCGGCAACTGACGTACAAGGTGCTGCTGGACACGAACAAGGCCCGGGCCGAGTCCATGCTCCGCTCGCACTTCCAGCCGGGCCCCTCCGGCGGCATCAAATTGCCCGAGCTGAACGACCGGGGGGTGGCCAAGGACCCCAACGAGCGCAGCCTGCTGTGGATCGACTTCCGGAAAGAACAGGCGAAGAATGAGTTGGCGCGTTTGAGTCCCGTGCAGAAGAAGCTTCTGGAGGGGGTCCGAGGCAAAGGGGGCCGGGATGAAGCCCTGCTGCTGGGCCGGGTCAACGGCACCCTGCAGAGCGACTACGTGCGATTGTTTCGCGCGACGGAAGGCTGTGTCAGTTGCCACAACCCCCAGGGCGCCGCCGGAGCCTTCGCGCTCCATGAGGTCGTCGGGGCGGCGTTCGTTCAGTCCCGCGGGGTCGGCGGCGACAAAATGATGTTCATGAACCGCATCTGGACGGTCATGGCCGGCGTCATCGGACTGACCGGTGCGGTCGTGGCGTTCTATTGGATCACCCAGCGGGTCATTCTGCGGCCGATCCGCCAGTTGCGCGCCTTGGCCAACAACGTCGCCGAAGGGACGCTGGACGTCCGAAGCTCCATCGCCACCGGTGATGAGTACGAGAAGCTCGCCCAGGCTTTCAATCACATGCTTGACCACCTCCAGGCGGCGCAGGAGGACCTGCGCGAGGCCAACCACCGGCTTGACGCCAAGATCGTCGAACTGTCCGAGAGCAACCTCGAGCTGTTCCGGGCCAACAAGCTCAAAAGCGAATTCCTGGCGAACATGTCCCATGAGTTCCGCACGCCCCTGAACGCGATTCTCGGCTTCGCCCAGGTGCTCCGGGAAAAGCCCGGCCTGCTCAAGCGGGAAAAGGGACAGCGATACGCAGAAAACATCATCACCAGCGGCAATCGCCTGCTGACGATGATCAATGACCTGCTGGACCTGGCCAAAACCCAGGCAGGCAAGATGGAATTGCACGTCGAGCAGGCGTCGGTGGCGCAGATTTGTGAATCCGCCGTCTCCTCGTTCTCGTTGCTGGCCCGCAAGAAGAAGATCAAGCTGTACCTGGAGATCAGTCCGACGGTGCCCCTGGTGATGACCGATGCCGGCAAGGTGCAGCAGGTCCTCTACAATTTCCTGAGCAATGCGGTCAAGTTCACGCCGTTCCGAGGCCACATCGAGGTTCGCGCCTCGATGCTCGACGATAAAACGGTGCGGATCGCCGTCAGCGACACCGGCTGTGGCATCGCCCAAGAAGATCAGGAGCTGATCTTCGAGCAGTTCCGCCAGGCGGATGGCTCGCTGACGCGCGAAGCCCCAGGCAGCGGCCTGGGCCTGGCGATCAGCAAGGAGCTGGCGGGGATGCTGGCCGGCTCCATCGGATTGCGGAGCGAGGTTGGTGTCGGCTCGACGTTCTGGCTCGATCTGCCGGTTGCGCTGCGGCCGGCGGAGCCCGGCCCTGGATTGAAACCCAGCGCGGCCCCCGCGCGAATCGAGGATTTTCGCGCACCCCGCCCCACTGCTCTTGGACTCCCATCCGAAGTTGCCCACCCCGAATTGAAGGATTGATTCATGCGTGGCACAGCCCTGGTTGTACTGGTCTATGGTATTGGCGCTTGCGGTATTGGGGAGCGGAGCGTCGCCCAGGCTTCCCCCGGTTCGACGCATCCCTTTTCCGTCCGGGACATGCTGGCGATGGACCGGATCACGGACCCGCAGGTCTCACCGGACGGCAAGTCGGTCGCTTTTGTCGTGCGCCAGACCGATCTTGATGCAAATTGCGGGCGGACGCATCTGTGGCTCGTCGCCACGGATGGCACGGGACTGCGGCAGCTCACCTCCCGCCCGGAGTCCGACTCGAACCCGCGCTGGGGTCCCGACAGCCGGACGATCTGGTTCGTATCGAGCCGCTCGGGGACCTCGGAGGTCTGGAAGATCGCCGTAGATGGCGGCGAGGCCGAGCAGGTGACGAAGGAACCTCTCGACGTCGGCAATCTCCTGGTCTCCCCTGACGGCAAATACCTTGCCTACACCATGGAGGTCTTTCCTGACATCAGGACGGTGCAGGACACCAAGAGCAGGCTCGAGGAGCGAGAAAAGGGCAAAGCCACCGGGCGGATCTACGAGTCCCTGTTCGTACGTCACTGGGACACCTGGGAGGACGGCCGCCGCTCGCATCTATTCGTACGGCCCGTCGTCGGCGGGGACGCCGTCGATGTGATGACGGGCATGGACGCCGATACCCCGTCCCAGCCGTCCGGCGGTCCGGAGGAGATCGCCTTTACGCCCGACACCAAGGGAATCGTCTTTACCGCCAAGAACGTCGGCCGGGCGGAAGCCTGGTCCACGGATTTCGATCTCTACTATGTCCCGGTGGACGGCTCGGCCGCGCCGAAGTGTCTGACCGGCGACAACCAGGCATGGGATGGCTACCCGGCCTTCTCGCCCGATGGCAAAACGCTCGCCTATCTGGCGATGAGCCGGCCCGGATACGAGGCCGACCAATTCCAAGTCATTCTGCAGGACTGGCCCAACGGTGCCAAGCGCGTCCTGTCCCCCACTTGGGATCGTAGCGCCTCGGCAATTGCCTGGTCCGCTGACGGCACGAGCATCTATGCCATCGCCGCCGACACGGGGCAGGAGTCGCTGTTCTCCATCGGCGTCAGGAGCGGCAACATCCAGACGGTGGTCAAGAACGGGACCGTCCACGCCCTGAGCCCTGCCAAGAGCCTGCTGGTCTACAGCCTGAGCGATCTGCGTTCGCCGGCTGAACTGTATTTGGTGCGGGATAACGACGCGAACGTGAGAAGACTGACGGACATCAACAAAGAGAAGATCGCCGCCGCTCGCATGGGTGACTATGAGCAGTTCAGCTTCCCCGGCTGGAACGATGAGACGGTGTACGCGTACATCGTCAAGCCAGCGGACTTCGACCCCGGCAAGAAGTATCCGGTGGCGTTTCTGATCCACGGCGGGCCACAGGGCTCGTTCGGCAACATCTTCCATTACCGCTGGAATCCGGAGGCGTACGCCGGAGCAGGGTATGCCGTTGTGATGGTGGATTTCCACGGCTCTACCGGCTACGGCCAGGCCTTCTGCGATTCCATCTGCGGCGACTGGGGCGGCAAGCCCCTGGTGGACCTGCAGAAGGGTCTGGCGGCTGCCTTGGCACGGTACCCCTGGATGGACGGGGACAGAGTCGGGGCCCTCGGGGCGTCCTATGGCGGATACATGATCAACTGGATTGCCGGCCAGTGGCCCGACCGCTTCCGCTGCCTGGTCAATCACGACGGCAACTTCGACGAGCGCACCGCCTACTTCGATACCGAGGAGCTATGGTTCCCCGAACGGGACCACGGGGGGACTCCCTGGGACAATCCCAGCGGCTACGAGGAGCAGAACCCGTTGCGCTTCGTCGGGCGCTGGAAAACGCCCCTGCTGGTCGTCCACGGGGGACAGGATTTCCGCGTCCCTCTGACGCAGGGCCTCAGCACTTTCAACACCTTGCAGCGTCGCGGCATCCCCAGCAAGCTACTGTACTTCCCGGACGAGTGCCATTGGGTCCTCAAGCCGCACAACTCGATCCTCTGGCACGACACCGTGATCGCCTGGCTGGACCAGTGGCTCAAGAAGCAGTGAGCCTGGGGTATCTTCATTGGTTCATGACGTCCACTACGTCCACGCGGGCCTAATGGACGAGGTGGACGACATGGACGCTGTGGACCGATAGGACCATCGTCATGGCCAAGAAGATCGTCGCCATCGTGGGCACCTACCGCAAGGGCAAGATAATCGATACCGCCGTATCGGAGGTTCTTTGCGGCGCTCAGGAGCAGGGCGCCGAAACGCAAATAATCTATCTGCTGGACAAGCACATCGAATTCTGCACCAACTGCCGGACCTGCACCCAGGAGAAAGATGTCGGCCGAAGGGGTAAGTGTGTTCATAATGACGACATGGATGAGATCCTCACGGCCATCGATGCGGCCGACGGCGTGGTTCTCGCGGCTCCCCGAACTTCTTCAACGTCAACGCCCTGACCCGGCGTTTCCTCGAACGCTTGGTCCCCTATGCCTATTGGCCCTGGAAAACGAACTCGAGCCCGAAGTACCGCATCCCCAAGCCCGATAAGAATGCGGTTGTCGTCACCGCCACCGCCTGTCCCGCCCTCCTTGCGAGAATCGTCATGCCGGGTTCACGCCGGGCCCTGAAGATCGCGGCCAAGACCATTGGGGCCCGCGTGATGCAATCGCTGCACTTCGACTGCCTCGCCGAGACCCCCGACTCGCCGCTGAGCGACAAGGCCCGTCGCCGGGCCCGTCGAGCCGGCGCACGCCTCGCCACAAGCTGACTGGCGCGCGGTGTCAAGGCGGCGCAGATGGTGACATGACACCGGTGTCCTGTCACCAACTTCGCTGACGATCGATTCCGATGACCCGCGTCTTTCCTCAATTACCAAAAATTGACGCTGGGCGTGCGATCCGGTAGAATGCCCGCACTATCAGTGCCGCTGAGTATGCGCAGTACTGGGAATAAGGGTTGGTTACGGGGCCTGTAGTGGTAGTAGAAAGAAGAAGTAAGAAGGCGATGGATCCGGCAGCCTCCGGGACAATCCGTTCGAGCACCAAGAACGACATGGCCGTGACACGCTCCATGCCCCAGGATCTGGGCGCTGAAGCCGCCGTCCTGGGGTCCATGATCGTGGACCCGCGGTGCATCGGCGATGTCATCCAATTGCTGAAACGGGACGCCTTTTACCATACCGAGCATCAGTTGATTTTTGACGCCGTCATTGCTTTGTTCGAGAAGAACCGGGGAGAAGGCATCGACGGTCTTTTGGTGCGCAACGAGTTGGAACGCGGCAACCAGATGGAGGCCATCGGCGGCTCGGAGTACCTCCAGCGGGTGCTGGAGACGGTCCCCTCGTCGGCGAACGTCCAGTACTACGCCGAGATTGTCAAAGAGAAGATGCTGCTGCGCGAGACCATCAACGCGGCCACGGAGATTCTCAGAGACGCCTACGACGATAGCGGTACGGCCAGTGAGAAGCTGGATGAGGCCGAGCGGAAGATTTTCTCCGTCACGGACAAACGAATCACCAGCTCGGCGGTGGCCCTGAAGGACCTCGTCACCAAGACCTTCGAGCTGATCGAGAAACGCGAAGGCACCCACGTCACCGGGCTGGGGACAGGGTACTACGAATTGGACGACAAAACCTGCGGTCTGCAGAAAGGCGAGATGATCATCATCGCCGGCCGGCCCAGCATGGGCAAGACAGGCCTGGCGCTGAACATTGCCGAGCATGTGGGGATCATCGAAAAGAATCCCCTGGCGATCTTCTCGCTGGAAATGGGCAAGCAGCAGTTGGCGGAGCGGTTCCTGTGCAGCTACAGCGGCGTGGACGCCCAACTCGTCCGCAAAGGCATGCTGAGCACCGAGCATTATCAAAAGCTGGTGGAGGCGTGCGGGGTTATCTCCGAGGCCCCGATCTACATCGATGACACCTCGGCTCTGACCCCCTTGGAGCTGCGGGCCAAGGCCCGGCGGCTCCGAAGTGCGCACGGGATCCAGTGCATCGTCGTGGATTATCTGCAATTGATGCACGTGGAGGCCCGGAGCATTGAATCCCGCCAGCAGGAAATCACGACCATCTCACGGTACCTCAAATCGCTGGCGCGCGAGCTCGATGTTCCGGTGGTGGTGCTGAGCCAGTTGAACCGTGCCCCCGAGGGCCGGGAGGACCACCGGCCCCGCATGAGCGACCTGAGGGAAAGCGGCTCGATCGAGCAAGACGCGGATGTGGTCATGCTCCTGCACCGCGAGGATTATTATCACCGCGGGGAAGACGGCTACGAGCCGGATAATACGGCGGAGGTGATCATCGCCAAGCAGCGCAACGGTCCTACGGGGTCGGTGAAGCTGACGTTCCGGGAAAAATGCACACGCTTCGAGAATCTGGCACAGATCGAGCAGGAAGCAGTCCCGTTTTAAGTTGTGAGTAGCCAAGCACTTAAAACGTAGCGAGGTAATCGATGCAGGATGCGATCGTCATTCTCTGGGTGTCGCTGGTCTTGACAGGATCGATGTCGGGGCGTGTCGCGGCGGCGGAAAAGAAAGAACCGGCGCCGCCGAGTGCGTCGGCCGAGGCGCCCAAGCCCCCGTCCGGGGCCGCGGCCACGACCCCGGCTCCCGCCGGCAAAGCCGAGATCGTCAAGTCGATTGAATTTGAGGGCAACCGCAAGTTCAAGGCCCACGTGCTGCGCGAGCGGCTGGGGTTCCAACTGGGCGACCGCCTGGACCCGTTCCTGGCCGAGGGCGGCCGGGTGACGATCATGGAGGTCTACCGGAAAGTCGGCTATCCCTCCGTCCAGGTGACGCTGGACCGGGAGCGGCTGGCCGAGGGCCACCTGCTGTACGTCATCGAGGAAGGACCCCGCGTCCAGGTCACCACCATCGAGTTCGCGGGCAATGACTCGTTCAAGGCCCGGACGCTCCGGCAGGTCATCAAGCTCAAGGAACGCAAATGGCTGCTCTGGCCCACCTACTACACCGAGGAGGCCGTCAAGGAGGACACGAACCGGCTGCGCGATTTCTATTATGGCCAGGGCTACCTGGACTACAAAATCACGTCGGAAACGGAATTCATCGCCGACGGCAGCAAGGTGCACGTGATCTTTATCATTGAGGAAGGGCCGGTCTACCACGTCTCGAACATCGTTTTCACCGGCCAGACACGCTACACCGAGGAACAGCTCCGGGCGAAGGTCAAGCTGAAAGAGGGCGACGTCTACAAGAAGCCCAAGGTCGAGCGCGATGCCAGAGAGGTGGCCAATCTCTACCGGGAGCAGGGCTACGTGGACGCCGACGTCCGGCAAGGCCCCACCTTCACGCACGAGGCGGGCGATTATCTCGTCGATGTGACCTTCACGATCCGCGAGGGCCGGCAATTCCGCATCGGCCAGGTGGACGTCACGGGCAACGAGATCACGAAGGACAAAGCCGTTCGACGGATTCTCGATGAGTACGGCTTCACGCCCGGGCAGTTGTACAACGCGAAGATCGCCCCGAAGGAGGGCGGCGGTCTGCTCGAGAAATACGTCCAGCGGGGCATCATCACCGATCAGGCCATGATTCGACCGGTCAACTCCGCCGGCGGCGACCCGAACAGCCGGGACGCCCGCGTGGACATCAAGGAAGGCATGACCGGGATGATCCGGCCCGGCGTCGGCTTCAGCAGCGACAGCGGCGTCATCGGCCAGTTGATCTACGAGCAGCGGAACTTCGACATCGCCGACACGCCGAAGAGCATCGACGAGGTCTTTCTCCCCTGGCGGGCCTGGCGCGGCGGCGGCCAGCGGTTCTCCATCCGACTGGAGCCCGGCACGCGGTATAGCGCCTATTCCGTCAACTTCATCGATCCGTACTGGAACGATCAGCCGGTCACTCTCGACGTGCTGGGCCGGGCCTGGCGCTGGTTCCGGGAAAGCTACGACGAAAGCCGGATGAAAGGCGCGTTCGAGTTCGAGCAGCGTTTGCCGGGTGACTGGCGGCGCAGCATCGGTTTCCGGGCCGAGGACGTCAAGATCAACCATTTGGATTTTGACGTACCGCAGGAGATTCGGGACGTCGAAGGCAGCAGCATGTTGTACGGCGTGAAGTTCGGCATCGGCAAGAGCGCCGTCGATGACATCTACGATCCCACCAAGGGCTGGCGCGCCGATGCCTCCTACGAGCAGGTGACGGGCGATTTCACCTTCGGCTTGCTCGAAGGCAACCTGACCCGCTACCTGACCGTCCATGAGGACGTGCTCGGCCGCCGAACCGTCCTGTCGGGCAAGCTGCTGGCGGCTACGACTGTCTCGGAAGCACCGCCCTTCGAGAAGTTCTATGCCGGCGGTACCGGCCACTATGGGCTGCGCGGCTTCGAGTATCGCGGCATCAGCAAACGCGGCCTCCAAACCAATGTCCCGAATCCCCGGAGGAAAGACCCCATCGGCAGCGATTGGCTCTTCCTGGCGAAATCGGAATTGATCGTCCCGCTGATCGGCCAGAACTTCAACGGGGTGTTCTTCCTCGACAGCGGCACCGTGGACTCGGGCAGCTATCGCTTGTCCATCGGCGCCGGCATCGAAATCAAAGTGCCGCAGATCTTCGGGAATGTCCCGATGCGGTTCGAGCTGGGGTTCCCGCTGCTCAAGTCCAAAGGGGATGAGACGCAGATCTTCAGCTTCTCGGGCGGCGGTTTCTTCTAAGGACCTCTGATAAGATGAACCTGTTCATGTCATTGCGAGGAGCGCAGCGACGAAGCAATCTCAATCCGAAGAAGGGGAGATTGCTTCGCTGCGCTCGCAATGACATGGGGGCACTCTTTTCGTGTTTTCATTCCGTTAGAGGTTCGAAGGGCTGCCCAAACACAACGGTGAGACTATAATGAAGCAAAAAGAAAGGATCTTCTCATGAACGGTAAGATGGTAACCGCAAGTATCGTGGTCGGTGCCGTAGCTTTGGTGGCGGCGCTGCAGCACAGCCAGGCAGCGTCCCAAACGACGGCCCCCACGTCCAAAATCGGTCTGGTCAGCGTGCGCGAGGTGATCGGCGGGTCCAAGAGATACGTCCAGATGCAGGGGCAAGCGGTGAAACGGGCCAATCAGGCCCGCGCCCAGCTCGACGACTTGGCCAAACTAGCCGACAAGGAAGAGGGCGATCTCAAGGGGCTCAAGCAAGGGACGGCCGACTACATCAAGCAACTTCAGATCGCGCTGGAGGCCCGCGCCAAGCTGCAAAACCAGCAGGAACTGCTGAAACAGCAGCGGATGCTGGAAGACAAGAAGACCTTCGAGGATCTCTACCAGGAGATTCTCAAGACCGTCGAGGTCCTCGCCAAGGAAAAAGGGCTGGACCTGGTGCTGGAGAGGACCGAGCCGAAGTTTCCCATGGCGACCGAGGAAGTGGCCACGACGGTCAGCACCCATAAAGTGCTCTATGGCGGAGGCTGTGTCGATCTGACCAACGAGGTGATTGCCCGCGTCGACAGCGGCGCGAATGCGAAACCGTAGGGCGCGCCCGATTCGATTCGGGTGGCGGGGATGCCTTCGCCCCGGGCAGGCTCGGAGCGAAGCGAACGGGATGACAGTCAGGCGTGAAATGCTGATGAAGGTAACGATTGAGGAGTTGGCGAAGCGGCTGGGGGCCGAAGTGCTCGGCGCGCCGGCCGAACGGCAACGAGAGATCACGGGCATTCAGCCGGTGGAAGCGGCCGGCGCGGACGATGTGACGTTCGTCACGGACGCCAAGTATGCCGCTGCCGCGGCGCGGTCGAGTGCGGCGGCGGTGATCGTGGCCAAGCCCCTCGACGACTTGCCGCAGTCGCAATTGGTGGTGAAAGATGTCAATGCGGCCCTCATCGAGACTCTGAACGTCTTTGCCCCGGAGCCTGGACCCATTGTCCAGGGCGTAGATCCGTCCGCCCGGATCGGGGCCAACGTGCGGCTGGCCGAGAGCGTGAGCGTCGGACCGTACGTTGTCATCGAAAACAACGTCGAAATCGGCCCCAGGACTGTGATCGGCAGCGGCTGCGAGATCGGAAACAGTGTGAAGATCGGCGCCGATTGCCGTTTCGACGGCCATGTGCTCATCGGTCACGGCTGCACGCTCGGCAACCACGTCATTGTTCAGGCCAATAGCACGATCGGAGCCGTCGGATTCGGCTACGCGTTCATCGACGGAGCCCACCAGCTCATCCCCCACCACGGCGGCGTCCTCATCGAAGACTTCGTCGAAATCGGGGCCAACACGTGCGTTGACAGGGCGAAATTTGGCAATACCATAATCGGGGCCGGCACGAAGATCGACAATCTCGTGCAAATCGCGCACAATGTGGTCATTGGCAAGTGCTGCCTGATTGCCGCCCAAGTGGGCGTGGCGGGCAGTTGCCGCATCGGCGACGGCGTGGTCTTGGCCGGACAGGTGGGTCTGGCCGACAACATCGAGATCGGCGCCGGCACGATGGTGGGTGCGCAGGCGGGTGTCATGAGCAGCGTCCCACCCGGAGAGAGGCTGGCTTGGTCGCCCGCCTTGAATGTCAGAGAAGCGGCGAGGGTGGTGGCTACGGTCCTTCGCCTGCCGAAGCTCGCCCAAGAATTGAAACGCCTGACGGCGAAGGTGGATCGACTTGAAGCTGCAAAAGACGATAAAGGACCCGGTTAAGCTGACCGGCAAGGGCCTCTTCGGCGGCCAGGACGCCACCGTGACCTTCCACCCGGCGCCCGAGGAGACCGGTGTTGTCTTCGTGCGAACCGACATCGCCAGTGCGGTTCGCATTGCCGCCATCGCCCCCAATATCGCCGAGCGGAGCCGCCGCACCAGCATCAAAAAAGGCGAAATCAGCATCGAAACCGTCGAACACTGCCTGGCCGCGATCCACGCCCTGGAGATTGACAATATCGTCGTAGAAGTGGAGGGGCCCGAACTGCCCGCGCCCGATTGCAGCAGCGCGGAGTACGTCAACGTCCTCAAACAAGCCGGGCTCGTCGAGCAGACGAACCCCCGCAAGGAATTTGTCATCCGCAAGCCCGTGTACGTCAATGCCGGCGACGCGACGATCTACGCCCTGCCCCACTCGGATGGGGACCTGAGCATCACCTACGATCTGGACTACAGCAGCCACGCGGGCATCGGCCGGCAGATCTACAGTTACCAACTGACCCCGGACAGCTTCGAAACGGGCATGGCTCCCGCCCGGAGTTTTCTCCTGGAGGTGGAGGCCAAGCAGTTCCAGGCGCGCGGCATCGGCACCCATATCGGCCCCAGTGACATCCTCGTGATCGATGGGGAGGGGCCGGTCAAAAACGCCTACCGGTGGCCGAACGAGTGCGTCCGGCATAAAATCGTGGACCTGATTGGCGACCTGACGCTGGTCGGCCGCCCGGTGATCGGGCGGATCGTCGCCTACAGGAGCGGCCACGCCCTCAACCAGCAGCTCGTTCGCAAACTCTATGATGCGGCCCAGCAGCAGGACCGGATCGAGCGCTTCGGGACCGATGCCGTCCTCGATATTCGGCGGATTCAGAAGATCCTGCCGCACCGCTATCCCATGCTGCTCGTCGATAAGATCATCGAGGTGGAGGGCGACACGCGCATCAAAGGCATCAAAAACGTGACGTTCAACGAGCAGTTCTTCCAGGGCCATTTCCCCTCGACACCGATCATGCCGGGTGTGCTGATCGTCGAGGCGATGGCTCAGGTCTCAGGACTGCTGTTCGCACAAAGGCTCGAGCACACCGGTAAGCTGGCGATGCTCCTGAGCATGGATAATGTGAAGCTTCGCAGAGCCGTCGTCCCGGGTGACCAGCTCATTCTGATCGCCGAGACGGTGCGGCTGCGCAGAAGGACCGCCCATTGCCGGTGTCAGGCGATGGTCGGCGACGTCGTCGCGGCGGAGGCGGAGATCAAGTTTATGCTGGTCGACGATGAGAAGGTCTGAGAAAGTGAGATTTTAGATGTTTGATTTTTGATGGAAGAGAAGCAGCAGACGAAATCAACAATCAAAAATCAACAATCTCAAATGCGTTGAAAGGCAGGAACCACTGACATGGCGACAATACACCCGACGGCCGTAGTCGACAAGGACGCGCAATTGGCAGAGGGCGTCGTCATCGGGCCTTATTGCGCGATTGGCAAAGGCGCCGTGATCGGCCCCGGAACCATCCTCGACGCCAGGGTCGTGATTATCGGGGCGGTCCAGATCGGCCGGGAGAATCGGCTCTATCCTAATTCCGTGCTCGGCTGCTGTCCGCAGGTCCTCGGGATGGACCAGAGCTCGAAAATGGGAGGTATTGTGATCGGCGATCGCAATGCCATTCGGGAGAACGTGACCATCCATCCGAGCCGCCACGAGGGTCACCTCACCCTGGTCGGCAGCGACAACCTCCTGATGGTCGGTGCGCATCTCGGTCATGACTGTGTGGTCGAGGACAAAGTGGTCCTGAGCAACTACGTCCAGATCGCCGGCCACGTCAAGATCGAGAGGGGCGCATGGTTCAGCGGTCTGGCCGCTTCCCACCAGTTCGTCACGATCGGGCGCTGGTCTTACATCGCCGGGCTGGCGGGTCTGAACCGCGATGTCCCGCCGTTCCTGATCGTCAGCGGGCACTATCCACCCCGGGTGCGCGGGGTGAACAAGCGCGGTTTGTCGCGGGCCGGGTTGAGCGAGCAGCAGCAGGAGCGGATTTACGACGCTTACCGGAAGCTCTATCGCCAGAGCGGTCCGCTGCTGGGCAACGCCGAGGAACTGGCCCGGCAGGATGGACTCGACGAAAACGTCCGCGCCATGGTGGATTCGATTTTCAAGAGCAATCAGCACAGGTTCGGGCGGTACCTGGAGAGCCTCAGAACCTGAGAGAATGAAGGTACACACAGGTCCTTTAGGGCCTCTAACAGGATGAAGACGCAACCAGGACCATGTCATTGCGAGCGAAGCGAAGCAATCTCTCATCCTTGGGATTGAGATTGCTTCGTCGCGGCGCTCCTCGCAATGACATATTCAGGTTCATTCTGTTAGAGGTTCGGAGGCCCTTTGCGTCCTTGAGGTCCTTTTTCACGGTCTCGGCCCTATGACAGACAACGGTAGAATTCGCACGGCGGTGGTTGGCGCAGGCAAGATGGGCGCTATCCACGCCAAAGTATACAGTCAGTTGCCCGAGAGCCAACTGGTCGCGGTGGTGGACACCGATTCGGCCAAGGCGGCCCAACTCGCGGAAAAGTATGGCTGCTCCGCCTGCACGGACTACGCCGAGATTATGGGCAAGGTCGATGCCGTCACGATTGCCACCCCCACGACCACGCACCTGCAACTGGCCAAGCCGTTTCTGCGGAACCAGATTCCCGTCCTGATCGAGAAGCCTCTGGCTTCGAGCGTTTGGGAGGGCCGCAAGATCGTGTCTCTGGCCCGGCGCTACGATACGGTGGTCGCCGTGGGCCACTCGGAGCGCTGCAACCCGGTCGTGCAGGCAATGAAACGGTTCAGCATCGAGCCGAAGTTCATCGAGGCTCACCGCGTCAGTCCCTACCCCTTCCGCTCGACCGACGTCGGCGTGGTCCTCGACATCATGATTCACGACATCGACATCATCTTGTCGCTGGCGAACAGCAAGATCCGCCGGGTCGATGCCGTCGGCGTCAACGTCATCGACGGGGCCGAGGACATCTGTAACGCCCGGATCGTGTTCGACAACGGCTGCATTGCGAACCTCACCGCCTCGCGCTTGGCCCTCAAGACGGAGCGGCGGCTCCACGTCTTCACGCGCCAGGCCTATTTGAGCGTCGATTACCTCAAGAAAACGGGCATCATCATTCAGGCCGACCCGAACAAGAATGTCGTCGAATGGATTCGCGAGCAGCGGCAGCGGGCCGACTTCAACCCGGCCGGTGTCAACTGGACCGACCTGCTGCACATCGAGCCGCTCGAAATCGACGACCGGGAGCCCATCCGTCTCGAACAGGAAGCCTTCCTGCGGGCCGTCAAGGACCGCTCTTTTCGCCCGGAGGTCAGTGCCGAAGAGGGTCTCGCGGCCCTGCGCTGCGCCCAGCAAATCCTTCGCGCCGTCAAAAAGCACAAGTGGCGGTAAGTGAGAATCGTAGAGCGGTTGCGGTTGCGAAGCTCGTCATGTGGGACGTCGGACGTCTGACGAAACGAGCCGCGCAACCGACCGACGTTTGACGATCAGCCCTTGGGCAGCGCGTTGCGGCGGGCCTTGCGCATCAGGGTGTAGACCCAGTCCTCGAAGTGAATCGGGTAGAGGTTCATCTTCTCGCTGGCCAATTGGATCCCCCGGCGGGTCAGCAGGTCTTTGAACTGGTTCGCGTGGCCGGGGAACAGCTCGGCGAGCCTCTTCCTATAAAGGTGCCGCAACATCCGCTGACGTTTCTTGCGGGTGTCGTCGTCCTTGTCCACCGCGCGGAAGAACTGCCGGATCGGGCCGACCTTCGTCGCGTTGCTGCGGAAATAGGGGGCCAGCCTCTTCGGGAGAGCGTCCGGGATCACGAACTCGTCATCGAGCGCCTGCAACTGGATCTCGCCCGGCTCGTAGTGAAGGAAGGGGTCGAAGAAGAAGACGGCGGGATGGAAATCCACCCGGTGCGAGGCCAAGTACGGGACGAACAGGTCCACCACTCTCCCGTTCTGGAACAGGTTCACGGGACCGTCACCGATGCAAACACTGTAGCATAGCTTGTTGAAGTCCCGGCGATTGTAGCCGACGATGGCGTTGAAATACTTGCGCAGCCGGGGCAGCGTCACACGCCGCACGTCGAAAATGATCAGGCGCGACAGCGTCGTTTCCTGGGCCGTCCGTTCGATCTCCTCGAGGGCGCCGCGAATGTCTGCCGCACGCGGGCAAAGCAGGGGATAACGCTGCAACCGTTTGTCCGAGCTGATCCTCTCCCAAAGGTCCGTCGCGAGCACCGGGTCAATCGTCAGGATGTGGATCTGCCCACGCCGCCGCGGATGGGTCAGGATATCGTGCCCGTCGTCTACGAGATGATAGGTATCGTCCACCTTACTGCCTTACCACACAAGGAAACAATCCATCCAACCTCCATACGCCTGCCTCGGAAACCTGTTCGGCCCCCGGCAAAGCCGGTGAGTATACAGTTCCGGGCCCCGGATGCGAAGGGCGAAATCCCAAACCAGGGATAATCCCCCCCGCGTATAGGCGATTTCCCCAATGGCCGGCCCACACCCGGCGTGATAACTTCCCTCCGAATTGGGGTGGTAATCCGGCCGCCGAGCAGCGGCCGGGCACGAAGTAATGCTCTGGGTGGCACGGCCAATTCCCGCCTCCGCGGGAATGACGTCACCCCTGCGAAGCCAGGGGTCGTTTGACCGTGCATGCTACGACCGGAAGGGAGTTGTCATGCGCTCAGGGAACGCGTTCTGTCACCATCAACAACAGATACTCATGGTAGGCACAAGAACAGCTCTTGTGTTCTTGTTGGCCGTCGCACCATCGGCGCTACACGCGGCGGCTGGAGCCCCCGGCGCGCCGCAGATCGAGCTTGTCTCCGTGCCGCCCTACGGCAACTCCGGCCCGCTCCAAGGCCGGGTGTCGGGCGTCGATTTGAGCAAGTATGCGGTGGCGGTCTACATCCACGTTCCCCCCTACGGCTGGTCGACCAGGCCGACGGCAGCCGCCCCCGTGACGAAGATCGATCCGAGCGGGACATGGACCTGCGCTATCGTCACCGGCAGCAGCGACCAGTACGCCATCGAGATCGTCGCCTTTTTGATTCCCGCCGGGTACAAGCCGCCCGTCCTGAACCTCGCCGAGGCCCTGCTGGCCGAGTTGTACGCCTATCCGTACGCCCGGACGATCCGCTACACACGGGTCCGGTTCGCCAACTGCGATTGGATGGTCAAGCGGGTCAGCGACCTGATCAGTCCCGGCCCGAACTACTTCAGCGACGACCCGGAGAACCTCTGGCTGGATGGGACGGGCCAACTCCACCTCAAGATCACCAAGCGCAGCAGCCAGTGGTATTGCAGCGAGATCATCCTCGACCGAACGCTGGGCTACGGCCGCTACGCCCTGACGGTCACCGGCGGGATCAAGGGCATGAACCGCAACGCGGTCCTGGGCCTTTTCACGTGGGACGATCTCGTGCCGGACTACAACTACCGGGAAATGGACATCGAGTTCTCCCGCTGGGGCGACGACCGCCTGCAAAACGCCCGGTACATGGTCCAGCCCTGGTACAGCACGGGGAATACCCACCAGTTCGATCTCGATCCGGCCGGCGACCCCAACGGCGTGACCACGCACGAACTCTTCTGGGATGCCGACCAGGTCTCCTTCCGCAGCTACTACGGACCGTTCGCGCTGACCCCGCCGGCGGCCAAGACGATCACGTCCTGGTCCTACCAGGGACCGGACCTCCCGGCCTCCGGCAAGGAGAACCTTCACATCAGCCTGTGGCTGATCGGCCACTTGGCTTCCAGCGACGGTAAGCCGGTGGAGGTCACCCTCGGCGGCGTGACCTACCTCCCCTGCGATCCCAACGCGGTGCACCGCTTCTGGTCCCCCGCCTCCGCCCGGCACTTCTACACGATCGGCGAGTCGGAGAAGGCCAAGCTCCAGCGCGACTACTCCAAGGCCTGGACCTACGAAGGCATCGCCTACTGGGCGATAACCCAGAACAGCCACCCGAATCTCGCCCCGGTCCATCGCTTCTGGTCGGACCGCCTCGCGGACCACTTCTACACGCTTGACGAGTCGGAGAAAGCTAAGCTGATCGGCGTACACGGGGACACCTGGACCTACGAGGGCATCGCCTTTTACGCCTGGCCCGACGGCCGCCAGCCGCCCGGCACCTGTCCGGTCTATCGCTTCTGCTCCCCCGCCACCGGCAGCCACTTCTACACGGCCAAAGAATCCGAAAAGAACAAGCTCCTCCAGGACTACGCGACCCTCTGGACCTACGAAGGTCTCGCCTGGCACGCCTATTGCCTGCCAAGCAAGTAGCGTCAATCGGTTGCGCGGCTCGTTTCGTGCAAGGGTTGCGTGGGCCGTGACATGTAGGGTGGGTTCTTAACCCACGCGTTCCCTCTGCTTCATCGGCTCCGCGTTGTCAACCCACATGGCAAAGGAGGGCCTACAACCGGGTGCCATGCCTACCCTTGCGTAGGCATGTCCTTTCCCCATGTGGACGAGACATGTCTACGAGGACGTAGACATGGCACCCAGCGCTAGGCCTCCTTCCCGTCTCAGCGAACCTCTGCGTCCTCGGCGGTTAGCCACCTTTCCATTCAGTCCTGGACCGTCGTGTCGTAGCGGACGCCGTCGGGGACGGGGACCGGGACGGCGACGGTGACGCCGTGGTCGCCGGACGTGGTGCGCGTCGAGTCCACCGCGAGGAAGGCGGTGTAGGCGCTCATCAGGCCGTACTGGAGAGCCACCTGCTTGATCTCGCCGGGCAGGCCGCGGTTCGTGTCGTAGGGGCGAATAATCATTCGCCCGTACAGGTCCTCGATCCGCTTGCGGGCCCAGACGCAGGCGATGCCGGGATGCGTCGGGGCTGCGCGGTCGAACTCGACCGGGATGCGGATTTCCTTCTCGGACAGGCTCACGCAGCCGGTGACGCGGATCGCCGTGCGGGTCGTGCCCTGGAAGCGGCCGGTCAGAATGATCGGCCGGCCGACGAACAGATCAGGGACCCGTCTCGGGTAGACCTCCGAGACCTCCATCTTGCCCCAGTCGATCTGCACGTCCGTCAGGGCGGGGTGGCTGATGCAATCGTAGAAGCGGTCCACGGCCTTGGTGCTGTCGTCGCTCAGGCCGATGTAGGCGACCGCCCCTTTGCCAAGCTTGGCCATGCGGTCGAGCAGGTAGCGATTGACGGACGAGCCGATGCCGAAGCTGAAGATTCGGGCATCGCCCAATCGGTTGTGGATTTCGCCCAGGATCTCGGCCTCGTTGCCGATGTAGCCGTCGGTCATGAAGGAGACCAGGCGCAGCCGCCGGCGATCGTGTGGGAAGTCCAGTGCGGCCTTGATGCCTTCGATCATCATCGTGCCACCTTCGCCTTGCAGCGCATCGACATAGGCGATGGCCCGCTGCACATTCTCCGATGTGGCGGGCACAGGATTTGGGCCAAGCTGCGAAGCGCCGACCGAGAAGCGAACGACCTGGAACGTGTCGTCGGGTCCGAGCTGGCGCAGGGCCCGCTTCACGGCTTCCTTGGACTTGGCGATGGGCTGGCCGTTCATACTGCCGGAGCAGTCGAGGACAAAAACCATCTCCATGGGCGCACGCTTGACGTGCTCGAGGCTCTGCGGCGGGTAGAGTATCAGGGTGAAGAAGCCGCCCCGCTCATCCCGGTGCGTCACGAGGGCCGACTTGATCGTCTCGCCCGCGATTCTAAAACGCAGGACAAAGTCCTTGTTCGGGATGTTGTCCAGCGGGCTGAGTTGCACGTGGAGCTTCTCGGAGCCGCTGCGGCTCTTCTCGATGGCGTGGCTGGCGCAGGCAATTTCCTCGATCTTGACGCCCGCGTCGAGATCGACGGCCAGGGCGACGTCGTGGCCGCTGCGCTCGTTGGGCTTGAGATACTGGACCTCGGTCGCCTGGCCGGAGAGGCCCGCGTGGCCCCGGCCGACCGCTCCCACACCGTCCGTGCTGCACGGCGGGTTGAAACGCGGGCCGACCACCATCGGGAAGGTGAACTCGTACCAGCCATCCGCGTAAGCGAGGGTGTTGAAGTACTTGATGTGGACGTCGATCTGCTTGCCCGGCTCGATATTGGCGACTTTCTGGGTGAAGATATTCGGCCGCTCCTGGGTCAGCAGCGACGCGACGTGGCCCTGGCGGCGGGCCTCCACGTAGATGCGCTCGGCCTCCTGCCGCTCGCGGATGATGCCGCGAATGCGCCGGTCGCCGATGACCATGATGAACTCATTGACCGCCGCATTCTCCGGCAGCGGGAACACGTACACCGCCTCGATCTTCTCGCCGAACGGGTTCTGGAACTGCTGCACGACCTCGACCGTGGCGATATACCCGCTGACCTTCCCTTTGACATCCGTATGCTTGAGCGGCAGCGGCACCTTCTTCTCCTGAACCTGGGCCAGCATCGCTCCCGATCCCGGCGTCTCATACTCCGGCCCCGCTGCCTGCGGCACCTGCGGCGTCTCCCGCGCAATCACCCAAATCTCATCCTCTGCCACGTTGAGCAAGTCGGCGGGGATGCGGCCGGTATCCCTGCCTGCCAAGCCCGTGGCCACGGACCGACTGGTGACGGGGACTCTCCGCCGGGTGACCAGAGGCAGCTCGCTACCCCTGGCCTTCGGTATCGATTGCGTCTCGTAGGTCCAGCCATAATCAGCGTCACGGTTGTATCTACCCGCGCCACCCATCCCACCCCCCATGCTCTGTGCGGGCGGAGTCGCCGACGATGGCGCAGGGACCGGCCCAGAAGGCGTCACCTCACGCCAATTCTTGGGGTAGGTGATCTCATCGGCATACGGAATCCCCGCTTCCAACTGCGTGCCGACCTTTTCGACCTGCGGCTGTACGGTTCGATCCTGCTCCGGCTGGGAGGGAGAGGTCGGGGCTGGGATTCCCTTGGAGAGTTCACTCGATGGGCCCGCGATCCGCTGCTGGCTCAAGGGCTCCTTCTGCTCTGGGCTTTGAGGCAGCGCTCCGTCGGGTTTCATCGTGTCTGAGGCAGCCGGAGGAGTCCGCTGGGATACCGCTCCCACGGCGCCGGGACTCTCCGGCGTTGTCGAGGAACAGCCTACAAAGTAGCCGATCAGGGCGACGGACACGGCCAATAGCGAGATCGATGCGATGAGTACTCTGGTCTTCACTTTTGCTCTCCTGTCTCCAAAGTCAGTCTGGCCACGAGGTCTTCTCCCTCGGTGTCGGCGGCGACGACGAGCTTGAGCTCGTATTGCGGCTCGGCGTCGCCGAGGATTTGCAGGTGGATCGTGGCGATGCGGGTGCGGCCGTGGGGCAGATCGCTGCCCGCGTTGAAGGCGGCGATGATGATGCGGTCGTTCATCAGGGCCGCCGGGTCGTAATAGGGAGCCTGGCGAAACGCCGGATGCTCGCCACCTTCGACACCGACGATCTTGATCTGGCGTTCGTAGCGGGGTTCCCCAAACGCGGAATTTCGCGTTTGGGGGCCCCAGTGACGCCGTGAGGCGTTATTTTCGCCAGGAGAATATGCCCTTACGGGCACACTACAAACGAGCTCGAACTGGTACGCGGCCAGCGGCTTGTCGCCGGAATCCAGATATACATGCACCGGGGCGAAACGGACTCGACTCTCCGCCGGTTTCTCAGAGGTCGTGTGTGAAGACGCATCTTCTCCGGGTGGCATCGTCAAGCCCTGCTTGGCGATGGCGACTTGCCTGTGCGTAGGACCAGCGCCAAGGCCTTCGGCCTTGACGATGCCACCCGTCAGAGCACTGGAAGACGCCTGCCTCGGCATGTCGCAGATCTTCTTCGCTGTCCGGACGGGAATGCTGGCGAGCAGCGGGGCCACGATGGACAGGGTCACGAGAACGCCGATCACTTTCGCTTTCATCGTCAGACTCCTTTGTCGAGAGGGTCTGCAGACACATTCGTGGCGAGGGCATCTTGCCCTTGCACGTCAGGTGTAGCGGGCGCCTTATGGCCCAAGAAGAGCGAGGCCAGGATGGCCTCGCGCCGCAAGGGCAGGACGCCCTCGCCACGAAGACCAGGGTCCAGCCGCACGGCAGCGAAGGCGACCAAGTCCACGTCGTCCTTATCGACCCGGCCGTCGCCGTTGAGATCCCATTGCGTTTCCGCAGCGCCGCTGCGCGTCGGGGCCGCCGGGCCACGGACCTCGATGCTCCGGGCCAGCCGGAAGGCATCGAGGATATCCACGCGGCCATTGCCATCGATATCGGCCCCACGCTCCGCCAGAGCGGGGCCGATCGATTTCGGATTGTTGCTTTCGGATTGCGGATTGAAGAGGATGACGCCGAGTACGATCACCGCTGCGGTAGCGGCAACGCCCGCTGCCCAGCGCAGGCGGATGATCAGCCGGCGCGGCCTCGCGAGATGCTGGTGCGCTTGGTCCAGGATGGTCTTATCGATCCGTGCCGGCACAGCGCCGGGCGGCTCGAAGAGGTCCCGCAGGTCCTTGCGGAACCGGTCCGAGACGTGCGGCTCCAGGTTATCGGATGGTCTGTTGTGTTCAGTCATAGTGGGTTCTCCTATCTGTTAAGCACACCAGCGGGCCGAAAAGTTCCATGGATCGAAGATTTCTCGCGGCGCCCCGTAGCGTTTACCGAATCGAGGCAGACTGGACGCGTGGGTTAAGAACCCACCCTACGGAAGGAAATAGTCCTGGGTATGGGGATCGTTACGGAGGGTCTCCAAGGCGCGATGCAGACGGGACTTGATCGTGCCTATCGGGACGTCGAGAGCCACGGCGATCTCGTCGAGGCTCATGTCGTCAACGAATCGCATGAGGACAACCTCGCGCTGCTCCGGCGGCAGGCCGGCGAGGGCGGCGGCTAACTCCGTGCGAGAGGTCGGCGGCGCCGTCGGATCCGGGATGGCTGTCAGGATATCTTCATCGGCCGCCGCGCCACCACGCCGGCGGCGGAGGTTCAAGGACAGGTGCTTGACGACGGGATAGAGAAAAGTCGTCAGGGAGGCGGTCAGCCGGAGATCGGGGAGCTTCTTGAGCAGATAGAGGAACGTCTCCTGCAGGATATCCAAGGCGTCCTGCTGGTGGCCGGTGAAGCGCCAGGCCAGGCGATGCACCCAGTCGCGATGGCGACGATAGAGCACCTCGAAGGCATCCGGGTCGCCGGCGCCGGCTCGTTGAAGCAGTTCCTCATCGGGTATCACATCGGACTCCGCACATGCTACGGCCTCGAACCAGGGGCTATTCTACCCATAGCCCAGGGCTTCGGCCAGAACATCGGCAGAACAAGACCGAGAGGACGATCAAAGCCTCTTACAGAATGAAGAATACTGAGGGCAGGCTTTTCCCAGGGCAATTGCATGTGGACATTGTATCGACGTGGCATGGGCTTCCAGCCCATGAACCATCGGCAGGATGCCGATGCCACGAAGCCTCACGGGCAGGATGCCCGTGCCACAGGCATGCCCGACGCGC
>Ga0315280_10002938_pt1 | contig 26853 bp, 15 predicted proteins | sample YL17G06_40_MG_FD_203697 | JGI IMG/M metagenome (GOLD analysis project Ga0315280, IMG submission 203697) | Sediment microbial communities from Yellowstone Lake, YNP, Wyoming, USA - YL17G06_40 | ecosystem: Environmental > Aquatic > Freshwater > Lake > Sediment | place: USA: Wyoming | collected...
GGGTCAGGCATATTTATTGAAGCAAACGCGCCTTTGCGTTTGCTTCAAGAAGGTTCATACCCGACTGTAACCGCCGGGCTGCACGGATATGCCAACCAAAGCCCAACGGCGGGCGTTGGTGGCATATATGCCTGACCCGCGGTTTTCCGGATAGGCTCTTAGGGAAACGAAAAGTGCCGTAACCTGCTATGGCTACGGCACTTAGTTCCTGGTGGAGGTGAAGGGGTTCGAACCCATGACCTCCTGGATGCCATCCAGGCGCTCTCCCAACTGAGCTACACCCCCAGTGGTTCTCTTTGCGGCGGTCCGGTGATTATACGGCATAGGCAGGCGATGTCAACAAAATGGCCCGCGCAGCGTTGTCTGGCATCCCGACGCCGGTCTGTGTATACTCTGACCGCCGCAGGGCCTGATCGGGGTCTGAGAATGGTCTCAGGACCGAAGCCGCGGGCGCATCGACGGCCTGGAGGTCCGGGACCGCCCGGGACCGGCCGGAGCCAACGGACCTTCATCCAAGCCAGGGCCCCAGCATCGCCGCGGCCGCCCACTCTGGGCAATCGCGGCCCAGGGGCCTGCCGGGGACAACTATGAACGCGCTTACTTTCCTTGCATCGGCGGCATCTTCGAGTTCGGCGTTGGGGGGCCTCGACTGGCTCATCATCGCTGCCTATTTCGGCGCTCTGCTGGGCGTTTCCTGGTGGGTCATCCTGAGGAGGAAAGACACGGCCGAGGACTACTTCCTGGCCGGCCGCAACCTTGGCTGGTTCATCGTCGGGGCGTCCATTTTTGCCTCGAACATCGGTTCGGAGCACCTGGTGGGCCTGGCCGGCTCGGGCTGCACCGACGGCGTGGCGATGGCCCACTACGAACTCCACGCCTGGTGCGTCCTGGTGCTGGGGTGGGTGCTCGTGCCATTCTACATGCGTTCGATGGTCTTCACGATGCCGGAGTTCCTTGAGCGGCGGTTCTCGCCCACCGCGCGGTGGGTGCTCTCGGTCATCTCGCTGGTGGCGTACGTGCTGACGAAGATGGCGGTGGGCATCTTCGCGGGGGGCGTCGTGTTCGGCACGCTCCTGCCGGAGTTGCACTGGGACATCGGGTTTACCACGCTCAACAGTTTCTGGATCGGGTCGCTGGCGGTGGTCCTCCTGACCGGCCTCTACACGGTGCTGGGCGGCATGCGGGCGGTGGCATACACCGATGCGGCCCAGACGATCATCCTGATCCTCGGGTCCGTGCTCGTCACGGTCTTCGGCCTCGTGAAACTGGGCGGGTGGAGCGAACTTCGGGCCGTCGTTCCCTCCGACATGTTCAACCTGTGGAAGCCCTTGATCCCCCCCGGCGTCGAGGGCACCTGGGCGCCGGTGATGGTGAAGAATGCCGCCGGCGAGGTGGTCAAACAGGCGTGGTACTTCAACGGTTACTACCCGTGGCTGGGCATGCTGTTCTGCGCCCCGATCATCGGCCTGTGGTACTGGTGCACGGACCAGTACATCGTGCAGCGGGCCTTGGGCGCGCCCAGCGAGCGGGTGGCCCGCCGGGGCACGATCTGCGCCGGGTTCCTGAAACTCCTGCCGGTCTTCATTTTCATCATCCCGGGCATGATCTGCTACGCGCTGGCGGTCACGGGCAAGGTCCCGGAACTCGGGCGCCTGCTGGACTCCAGCGGCCATGCGAACCGCGAGGCCTGCCAGGCGGCCTTCCCGCTCCTGGTGGCCTACGTGGTGCCGGTGGGGGTGCGCGGCATCGTGGTGGCGGGCCTGCTGGCGGCCTTGATGAGTTCGCTCGCGGGGGCGTTCAACGCCAGTTCGACCCTCTTCACGATGGACCTGTACCAGAAGTTCAAGCCCAAGGCCTCGCAGCATCAACTGGTCTGGATCGGCCGGGTGGCGACCACGGCCATGGTGCTTATCGGTATCGCGTGGATCCCGGTCATCCAGGGCTCCAAGGGGCTTTACCACTACTTGCAGGCCGTGCAGGGGTACCTGGCGCCGCCGATCTTCGTTGTGTTCTTCATGGGCGTGCTCTGGAAGCGGCTGAACGCCAAGGGGTGCCTGGCGGCCCTGATCGTGGGTTTTCTGCTGGGGGTGTTCCGGCTGGCCGTGGATACGCCGGTCATCCTTCAGCGGCCCGGCTTCGAGAACGTCTATGCCGAGGGGTCTTTCCTCTGGATCATCAATAATATCTATTTCCAGTACTTCAGCCTGGTCATCTTCCTGGTGTGCGTGGCGGTGGCGATCGGCGTAAGTTACCTGAGCGCGCCGCCGCCGGACCACAAGATCCAGGGCCTCACCTTCGCCACCACCAGCGCCGAGGACCGCGCGAAGTCCCGGGCCGGTTGGAACCGGTGGGACGTCATCGCCTCGTGCGGCGTGCTGCTCCTCATATTGATGGCTTACCTGTACTTCAGGGGATAGTTCATGAAACTGATCCGCGCGGGCGACGGGCCCGTGCTGACGCCGCGGAAGCACGTGCCCTGGGAACAGAGCGCCGTGCTGAATGCGGCCGCCATCCATGCCGGGGGAAAGTTCCACCTGTTCTACCGCGGCGTGGCCCACTACCCGGGTGCGCGCAACCGCTCTTCCATCGGGCATGCCTGGAGCACCGACGGCATCCGCTTCGAGCGGGCCGACGAACCCATCCTCCGCCACGGCACGCGGACCGAGAGTGCCGCCGGCGTTGAAGACCCGCGCCTCGTCCGCCTCGAAGGCACGTATTTCCTTACGTACGTCATGTGGAACGAGAAGGTCACGAACATCGGCCTGGCCGCCTCCCAGGACCTCTCGACCTGGGCGGACCATGGGGTCCTCTTCGGCTACCCGCTCTTCGGCAACAACAAGAACGCCACGCTCTGGCCGGAGAAGATCGACGGCCAGTATGCCCTCGTCCACCGGCCCATGGGGTTTGCGTGGGGCGAGGAGAGCGGTCCGCTGGACATCTGGCTGTCGCTCTCGCTGGACCTGAAGACCTGGGGCGGGCACCGGCGGCTCCTGCGCGCCCGCCGCGGAGAGGTCGATTGGGAGTACGCCAAGATCGGCCTCGGCGCGCCGCCCATCAAGACCGGCGCCGGCTGGCTCGTGCTCTATCACGCCGTCGACCGCCGGATGGTGTACCGCCTGGGCCTCGCCCTGTTGGACCTCAAGAACCCGACCAAGGTGCTGAAGCGGACCGACGAGCCGATCCTTCAGCCCGAGGCCGACTGGGAAACCAAGGGCGACGTCCGTAACGTGGTCTTCACCTGCGGGGCGGTGCTCCTGGGCACGGAACTCTGGGTCTACTACGGCGGCGCCGACACGGTCATCGGCCTCGCGAAGGGCGACCTCCGCGAGTTCCTGTGACCGCTACTTGCCGGCCTGGCGGATGACGAGGCGGTGTTTGTCCGTCGTCACCTTGAGTTGCTCAACCGTGACCAGCCCCCACTTGTCGGCCGTGGCCGCGCCGGACTGGACGAGGGAGCCGGCGCGCGGCTGTTCCCCGGCCTTGCCGGCCTTGTCCTTCTGGCTGGCTGCAAGGAGCGTGTTGGTCCAGGCGAACTTCCGTCCCGGCGCGGCCTTGAACTTCTGGCACCGCCGCGGCGTCAGGTCCACGGTGCACTCCGGCAGGGGCGGGCGGCCCGTGAGCCACACCGTGACTTCCCATCCTTCCGGCGAGTCGACGAGCGTTTGGGAGTCCCACGTCAGGTAGCCGTTCAGTTGGATGTTCATCCCCTCGCCGTTGGCGAGGTCGCCGTTGCCGGGATTGTCGTCGAGGGAGCAGTTGCCGAAGGCGGGCACCGACTGGTCGCGCCGGATCGTCGGCCGTTCTTCCTGCGCCGCGCGCCAATGGTACACGAAGGCGCGCTTGGTCTGGGTCATGGCCCGCAAGAACCGCGGAACCGGCGGCCAGCCCATCTCGGTAAAGTGCGCGCCCCAGCCCAGGTGCATGTGGAAGAACGGGATTTCGCGAACCGGGTCCGCCAGGACGTACCGCGTCCAGTCCTGGCGATAGAACGGGTTCTCCTGGTTGGGCCGATCCTTGTAGTGGGCCGGCCCGCCCCACACGCCGCAGGCCCGCTGCCAGGCCTGGAACCCCTTGGTCACCTCCGGGAGGCCCCAGCCGTGCAGTTGCGCGTAGAGGTCCGGGCGCTCGATCTCCATCATCCCCCAGGCGCCGACGCCGACGGCGATCTGGTTCCAGTCGATCCCGTACTGGCGGTCCAGCCACTTCAGCAGCGCCTCCTGGCGCCGCTGCGGGAACGGCTGCCACTGGCCCTGCTCGATGCCCTTGAGCGTGCCGTAGGCGTCGTTGATGCCCATCCAGAAGGCGTTCGGATAGTCGGAGCAGTGGGCGAGGTCGATCCCGGCGGTCGACGGGGGCTCGGCGGGCTCGACGGTCTCGATCCAGGAGTGCCCGCGGTTGACGTGCACGGGGGCGGGCCTGGCCCGTTTCTCTTCGCAGAAACCGACCACCACGTCGTAGCACATCGGGATGGCCGAGAGCGGCGGGGCGGCGTAATAGTTGCACCACAACTGTACATACTTCCCTTTCTTGCCCTCGAGGTCGCGGACCGCCTTCCTGTAAACCACGGGTTCCGGCGGGGCCACGGTCTCCTCGATCGGCCCCGCCGTGTTGGCGGCCGAGAAGTCCGCCGTGTTCTCGACGCCGTCGACCGACGCGACCACCGCGTAGTAGCCCGTGCCGGCGTTCGTCACCGTGTGGACGTACTTGCCGACGCCGGAGGGCAGCGGTTTCTCCGGCTCCACCGCCAGCCGCAGCGCGATGAACTCCTGGTCGAGGACCGACGGCACCTGCTCGCCGCGCCAGATCCGGCGCACCTCGCGCGTGTTGAACCGTGAACCCGGGACGACCTCCGCCAGGAGTTCCGCCTCGCCGATGCTGGCGCGGGTGATGGGCCTGGCGTGCCGGTACACCCGGTACCGCACCTCGCGCGGCTCGTCTTTGGGAATGAGCATCTCCGGGTTGTATCCGCGAGCGTCCTGGATGAGTCTACCCCACGGGTAATCGTCGACGCCCTTGGAGATGTCTTCAATTTCCCGGAACGTGATGAAAACCTGCCCGGCCCGGTAGAAGGCCTTGAGGTCGGTGACCTGTCTGGGCGGGTCCTTCAGCGTGCCCCCGTACGCGATCTCAAGGTACGTCTTGTCGCGATCGAACTCCGGCGCGCCGGCGATTAGGATGTGTCCTTTCCGGGAACCGTCCCGGACCCAGCCGCGCACGAGGGCCGTGGCGTCGAACGTGCGGTAGTACGGCGGCAGGAGCATCAGGCATTCGCCGGCCCGTTTGACCTGAAGGTCTTTGCCTTCGCCCTTCACCTGGGCCGGAAGAACATCGAACCGGCGGGCGTACTCCGGGCGGCGAAAAAAGGCCAGCCGGGCCCGGTACACCTTGGCTCCCGCCGGCACGGCCGAAACGTCCAGCACCATGAGCGTGGCCTGCTTGTCGACGGGAACGTACTCCAGGGCCTTGGCGTGCTGGACGTGTCCGGCGACGCCCCACCGCTCGACGGCCACGTCCGCCCCGGCCGACGCCGCGACCGCGAGCCAGGCCGCAAGGCTGACCCACAGCGTCCGTTTCATGGCCACATCCTCCTGCGCGGCGCTTCTTGCCTTTATCGCCGGGGCGCGGTCGCCTTCGGCTCACCGCTAAACTCGTCCCCTGGCGCCGTTAGCGGAAGATCCGGACCTTCAGTCCCTCGGCCCCGCGCGGGATCTTCAGGCCTCGCAGCGTCACGATGCCGCGGGCATCGGCGGCCACGTCGCCGCTCAGCACTTCGGCCTTCTCGTTGCGGCGGCCGGGCAGACTCGTGGTCTCCCAGTGGAGCGGCTCGCCGGGCTTCGCCTTGAAGTGGCGCAGGCGCCGCGGCGTCAGGTCGAACTGGCTCTCGCGGCCGACGATGGTGACCTCGAAGCCGTCGGCGGAGTCGTTCGCGTCCTTCCACCCGTAGGCCATGTTGGCCTGGCCGCCGCCTTCGCCTTCCTGGTCGAGCGAGGAGTTGGCGAAGGCAGGGATCGGCGAGGCCCGGGTGATGTCCAGGCCGCGCCAGAGGCCGTCGTACTTGTTGGGCCGCGGCAGTTCGCCGCCCCAGGCCCAGTGGGCCACCAGCGGTTGCCCTGCGGCATGCAGAGACCGGTACAGGCGCCCGCGGCCCTTGCCCCAACCCTCGTCGCGTCCCCAACTGCCGCCGCGGCAGACAAACAGCGGCAGGTCTTTGCCGGGATCGGCCGCCACCAGGTCGTCGAGCATGGCCCAACCCCAGTCGCCTCGGCCCCGGTCGTCCTTGATGTCCGCCGACCTGGGTCCCCAGGCGGCCGTGAAATCGCCCGACGCCTTGGGGTTGAGCGCCGCGCCGTCGAATCCTGTAACGAGCACGTAGGCGAACGTGTCGGGGAAGTTGATTGCCATGGCGGCCGCACCGTCGGCGCCGACGGCCAGGATACGGTCGGCGTCGATGGGGAGTTCCTTCTTCGCCCATTCGAGGAACGCCAGGATGCGCCTCTGCGTGTGGTTGGCGACGGCCTGCCCGTTGAAGGACTTCAGAGTGCCCCACGCGCCGTTAAAACCGAACCATCCGCTGGCCGGATAATCGTGCGGGGCGATCTGGAGGCTCCCCAGGAGCATCTTCTTGCCCGGCTGAGCATAAGAGTACCCGGCCGGATGGAAATACAACTCCGCCGGGACCCTGCCCTGGACCTGGGGTGGAATCAGCACCGACCAGTTGAAGTACATGTTCGGCCGCGGTGCCAGGGGCGGGGCGCACCACTGGACATACACCCACCGCGTTCCCGGCCAGTCGAAGTACGGCCCCCGCAGGCCCGGGCCCTGCCGCACCGCAGCGCCTGTGCCGACCGCCTCGTCGACCGGCCCGGCCAGGGCGTTGGCCTCGGAGAACTCCCGGGTGTTCTCCACGCCGCGCCGGCAGGAAACGACGGCGTAGTATTGCCGGCCCGCCGCTGCCGGGTGGTGCACGTACAGGCCCGTTCCCACGGGAAGGGGGCCGGCCGCCTCGTCGATCGCGAAGCGCCGGACCGGGTAGCGGTCCATGCGGGGATGGTCCATCTGCCACGTATGCATGTAGCCGTTATAATCTTTCGCCAGTTCGCCCATCTCGTCCGGCTCAATCATGGCCTGGCCGATGAGGTACTCCGGGTTGCGGGCGTTGACGTTATAGCCCGACAGCGGGCCGACCTCGGCCAGCCGCTGGGCCTGGTGCAGGTTGTCGGCGTCGATGCGCCGGGTGTGGGCGTAGAGGCGGTAGGAGACGGCGTTTTGCGGCTGGGCCAGGACCCGCTTGATTTCGCCCCAGGTGGTCTCGGGCGCCGTGATCAGGGGGTCCACCTCCTGCCACGTGATGAACGTCTGGCCCGCCCGGTGCAGCACCTTGAGGCCCTTCGCCTGCGGCGGCACCTTCTCGGGCTTCCCTTCGTAGGCGATGTCCAGGCAGGTGGCCGCCGCGTTCCACGACGGGCAGCCCCTGACGAGGAATCCGCCATTGGTCTTGCCCGAGACCCATGCCTGCACCGCCGCGGTCGCGTCGAAGCGGTCAAACCAGGGGCCGCAAAGGGCGAGGGCTCGGCCGGAGACTTCCGGCCTGCCGCCGGCCGCCAACTCCGACGTGAGGGGATGGACCTCGGGGTCGGTCCGCGAGTCGTCGGCCCGGCCGTCCAGCGGCGCGGTCCGCAACAGGAGCAGGTCCGCCCGGTAGACCTTTGCGGCCTTGGGCATCGATGAAAGATCGAAGCGGACCACGCCCTGGCCGCCCTCGGCCGGAAGGATTTCCACGGCGTCCTTCTTCGCCTCACGCGTTTCGGACGTCTCTGCCTGGGCGGAGGCCGCAGCATCGGAGAGCACCAACTTGCCGAACCGCGCGGGCACGTGGCTGTCGCCCGAGCCGGTCGGCGACCAGGCCGATTCCTCGGCGTTGCCCGTCGCGCGGCGAGTGCGGTAGAAGTTGGCCGCCAACTCCTTGGGGAGCGCCTTGCCGGCGGCCAAGGGGGCCAGCGGGATGGCCATCTCGGCGGTCCACGCATCCTTCCCCCGGCCCGCCGCCGCGCGGAAACCGCTGTTCCAGCCGCGATCCCTTTCGCGGGCATCGTAGGTGCTGCCCACGGCATTGGCGGCAAAGTGGTAATACCGGTCGCCCGACCCGAGGAACACTTCGACCGAGTCGTCTTCCCACACGTTTCCGTCGTGCTCTCGGCCCATGGCGACGAGATGGTCGATGAGCGGCTCCGCGCACCGCCACGCGACGTACATGTGCTGGGCGTCGCGGAGGAGCCGGACCTCGGTCGGCTGGGCTGCGGCCGCGGCGCCGTCGAGCGTGCAAGCCAGGCGCAGGGCGGTCGCCCTGGTCCAGGCGGGGTCGGTGAGTCTGCCGTTGATCTGGGGAGCGGCCTGCGCCTCGGCCACGTAGGCCACCGGCAGCGCGGCCGGAGCCTTCTGTTCCTTCGGGGCCGGCGCCCGCGTGAGATCGCCCAGGCGCACGGTCACCATCCCGGCCTGGGTGAGCGGACCGGCCGCAGCCATGACCAGGAAGAGGCCGCATCGCAGGATGGCACTGCATGACGCGTACTGTTCAGGCCGGCGGATTTCGATAGTGTATCATCCTTACCGCGGTCGAAGAGCCTGTCCGAAAAACCGCGGGTCAGGCATATATGCAACCAAAGCCAGCCGTTGGGCTTTGGTTGGCATGTCGCTTCAGCCCCGGGAAGGAGAACCGCAACAACTTTACTGAGGCAAACGCAAAAGCGCGTTTGCCTCAATAAATATGCCTGACCCTCGGTTTTTCGGACAGCCTCTACGCCGGTAATGCTGCTACAGTCTCCAGATTTCGCGTGAATTCATTCGTGCGCGCCTTCTGAATTCGGCGAACCTTCTGCGACCGTCTTTCGAGCAGGCGCCGGACGTTGCGCGACGGCCTTGCGCAGAGGGCAGTCTTGCCCGCTGCGAGTCCCGTTATTCTCGAGGGCGGCGGGCAGGACCGCCCACCGCGCTCTCCTTATGTCGGACGGTCAGACCTGCGAACCGGCCAGCGGCTTGAGCAGTATGTTCGTGATGTTCGGCATCACGGTGTCCTTGTACTGCGGGTCGTTCTTCATCTTATCCCACTCGGGGCTCTTGGTGAACTTGTCCCAGGCGGCCTTGTTGGCGTCCATGTCGTCGAAGCCGAGCATGTAGGTCAGGTTGGGCAGTTTCGTGCCGATGACGGTCTGGCCGAAGAAGACGGGGTTCATGCCGGTCGTGCGGAAGAGGGCGATCTCGCCGCCTGTGTTGAACATCTCGATCTTCTTGCGGGCCTTGGCGTCGCTGTGGCTCTCGTAGATGCGAAGTTGCAGCATCCGGGTGGCCTTCTTCGTGGGCACCTCGACCCTGGGGCAGGCGTCGAAGGCAAGCATCAGCGAACTCTCGAACCGCTTGAAGCCCGGGCTTTCCTTCGGCGCATCGAGGATGGCGGCGCCGGCCTTCTGGAACTCGGCGTCGGCGGCGAGCCGGCCCGGCGCCGCTGCAAAGTCCTCGATCGACTTGTACGGCCTCAGGACGTACACGTCGGGGCTCGAATCGTCCATCCAGCCGAATGCGCCGATGGGTTCCATGCCGGCCCGGTTGAGTGCCGGGATTGCGGCGTCGCGCAGAAAGGCCTCGAACTTCTCTCGCATGCCGCCGGCCTCGAGGTGGTAGAGCCGCAGTTCGAGCCACTGCTTCTTGGGGGCGTCTTCGGCGCCGGCGGCGCTCGACATCGCGCCGAGCGCGGCCGCGCCGGCAAGGCATGTGGTTCCAATGAATTCTCGTCTCTGCATGGCGGTGTTCTCCTTTCGGGGGCGCCGAGGGGCGGGGCCGCCCGCGCGAGGCGCGGCCGCGCCCCTCGGCGCCCGGACATCATCATACCCCTCGCGGGCGCCCCCTCCAACGGAATCCTGGCCCGTTCAGCAGCAAGCCGCAGGCGACCGAGAGGGCGTTTCAGCGGTTCAGTTCAGCCCTCACCAACTCGATGACCTTGGGCACAGCGGCCGCCACTTTGTCGGTCATCTCAAGGCCGGGGCCGAAATCCTGCGGCACGACGCCGAAGATGATGACCTCGCGCGGGGCGCACCCCAGGTGCCCGGCCATCTGGAGCGTCTCCAGCAGGCCGAGGTCGTGGAGCGACAGGCTGACGTTGGTCTTGCGGGCGAGGTCCTCGCCGGTGAAGCGCAGGATCGTGCCGGGCTTGCCCGCCGCCTGAACGGCGTCGATGACGATGACCCTCTGCCGGTTGGCGATAACCTCGAGAAGATCGGCGCCGGACGTGCCGCCGTCGAGGATTTCGACCTCTTCCGGCGGCGGGCTGCCCTGCTCGGCGGCCTGGGCGGCCATTGCCTGGGCCACGTGGACCCCCACGCCCTCGTCCTTCAGGAGGATGTTGCCGATACCCAGCACGAGCGTTGGCGTCACGGCTGGTGGATCCATGAGTTGGCGGCTCCCGACCGCAGGCCGTTCGGCAGAGGCGCCTCGCGTACTCGTTCAGCGCGCAAGCGCGGCCGAGCGCCAGTATATCCGCCAGCGGGAACCTGTGGTGTGAAATGTTGGCCCGGACGCCGGCATGTTATCAGCATAGAGACTCTCCGCGCGGCTTGGCAGACAGCGGCAAGCAGACCCAGCGGGAACTTTTGCACGAACCGCCGGACGCCGGTAAAATGGCCGCATGGCAAACGCCGACCCTCAAGCCCGGCCAGCCTCCGACTCTCCGGCCCGCCGCCGGAGGATATGGCTGGCGGCGTGCATCCTGCTCGCTCTGGCCGTCTTCGCCGCCCTGGTGTACCTGGGATACGCCAGGTCCTTGGAGCCCGAGGGCCGCGTGCCAGTCCTCCTAACCCAACTCCGGGCCGGCGAGCGCACCAACTGGTTCATCGAGTTGCTGCGCCGGTTGGCGCTGCTCGGACATGAGCAGTCGCCGGGCAAGTACGAGATCGTTGAGGAACTCGTTGCGCTCGGCCCGGAGGCGGTGCCGCCGCTCATCGAAGCGCTCAAGGACCGGGCCCAGGTCGTTCGCGAGGCCGCCGCCGAGGCCCTTGGCGAAATTGGCGACACGCGGGCTGTGCCGGCCTTGGCGGCCGCGCTCAAAGACAAGAAGGAGGAGGTTGGCGTTGGAGCAGCGCGGGCCCTCGGCCGCTTTCGCGATCCCCAGGTGGTTCTGGCGTTGGTGGGCGCACTTAAGGATGGGAAAGCCGAGGTTCGCGCGGCTGCCGCCCAAGCCTTGGGTGCCGTCGGCGACGTTGGTGCCGTGCCTGCGCTCGTGGCGGCCCTTAAGGATGAGAAAGCGGCAGTTGGGGTGGCGGCGGCGCGGGCCCTCAAGGACCTCGGCGATCGTCAGGCCGTTCCTGCGCTGCTGGCGGCACTCAAGGAGGAGAAGGGCGAGGTCCGCGCCGCCGCGGCGGAAGCCTTGGGCGAACTTTCGGGCGAGCAAGTGCTGCTGGCGCTGGCGGCCGCGCTCAAGGATGAGGAGGCCGAGGTAGGCGCTGCGGCGGCCAGGGCTCTTGGCAGCCTTGGCGATCCGCAGGCGCTGCGGCCCCTGATGGCGGCGCTCAAGGAGGGGAAGGGCTGGGTCCGCGCCGCGGCGGCGGAAACGCTGGGCAGTCTCCATGAATCAGATGCCGTCCCGGCGCTCCTGGCGGCGCTGGCCGATGAGGACGGCGGCGTTCGGTCCGCGGCGGCGGAGTCCCTCGGCAACCTCGGCGACAGGCAGGCGGTGCCGGCGCTGGCGGTCGCGCTCAAGGATGGGGAGACCAAGGTCGGCGGCGCGGCGGCGACGGCCCTTGGCAGTCTTGGCGATCCGCGGGCGCTGCCCCCCCTGATGGCCGCGCTCAAGGAGGCGGACCAGGAGGTCGGGGCGGCGGCGGCCGCAGCGCTGGCCGGCATCGATCACCCGGCGGTGTTGCCCGCGCTCGTGGCTGCGCTGGAAGAGGGTTGGGCGAAGGTCCGCAAGGCCTGCGCGGAAGCGCTTGGCCCGATGGGCAAGCCGCAAGCGATCCCGGCCCTCGTCGCGGCGATCAAGGATGAGGCCGCGGACGTTCGGGCTGCCGCCACCCTGGCCCTGGGCGAGTTCGAGGATCCGCGGGCGGCTGCGGCGATTGCGGCAGCCATCAAGGACGAGGCGAAGACGGTTCGCCAGCGGGCCGCCGCAGTGCTCGGCAGCCTGGGCGACGCCCAGGCAGCCCCGGCGCTTGGCGCAGCCCTCAAGGACGCAGAGGGGGGCGTTCGCGCGGCGGCCGCAGAAGCCTTGGGCCGGATCGGCGATTCGGGCATCCTGCCGGGGCTGGTGAAAGCGCTGGCCGATTCGGAGAAGGAAGTTCGCCAGGCAGCGGCAGTCGCCCTGGGCCGGGTCGGCGGGCCGCAGGAGATACCGCCGCTGGCGGGCGCGCTCAACGACGAGAACGAGGACGTTCGCAGGGCGGCCGCGCAGGCCCTGGGCAGCCTGGGCAATCCCCAGGCTGTGCCGCCGCTCCTGGCGGCACTCAAGGACCCGGACAGGTACGTCCGCAACGCCGCCGCGGAGGCGTTGAGCCGGGCCGGCCATGCACAGGCGATCCCTTCTCTCATGACGGCGCTCAAGGACAAGGATGAGGCTGTCCGCGAGGGAGCCGCGGCCGGCCTGGGTGCTATAGGCGACCCGCAGGCCGTCCCGGCGCTGCTGCGGGCGATGAAGGACTCATCCAGGGATGTTCGCAAGGCCGCGGCCAGCGGCCTGGGCCGGATCGGCGATCCGCGGGCCATCCCGGCGCTGGCGGCGGCCCTGAAGGACCGGGCCTCGAACCTTCGAATGGAAGCGGCGGAAGGTCTGGGCGAGATCGGCGGGCCCGAGGCGCAGCCGGCCCTGTTGGGCGCCCTGCGCGATCCGCGCGCGGATGTTCGCGAGGCGGCCGCGCGGGCCATGGGCGACCTGGGGGATCCGTTGGCCGCCGCCGCGCTGGCCGCCGCGATCAACGACAAGTCATCGCGGGCGCGATTCTGGATCGCGGTCTCGATTGGCGGCCTCGGTAACCCCCACGCCGCCGATGCCCTCGTGCCGCGGCTTCGCGACAAGGACAGGGACACCCGCGTGGCGGCGGCGTTTGCGCTGGGTCTTCTGAAGCGGTCCGAGGCGATGCCGCTTCTCGTGGAAATGTTGGGGGGGAAGTCCGATTGGCAGGCGTTCGCGGCTGTAATGGCCCTGGGCCGACTCGGCACCCCGGAGGCCAAGGACGCCTTGCGCGAGGGGGTCCGAAAGGCCCGGCGCGGCGGCATCCGGGCATTCGCGGCCCGGATGCTGGAGACCTCTCCCACGACGGCCCTGACGGAGGTTCTGCGCGGACGCGACTCGAACCTGCGGTACTACGCCGCCATGGCAATCCCGTTCCTGAGAGACCCGGCGGCGCTGCCGGCGCTCGAAGAGGCCCGTCGGGACCCCGACTCGAGCGTCCGCGATGCCGCGCGCGACGGCGTGCGGCGCCTGAAGCGGCTGGCGGCACAAGGAGCGTTGTTATCGCCGCCGGAGGGCGCCAAGTAGCGGGGCGAAAAAGCGCCGCGGGTCGGCAGACCCGCCGGGCGGAGATGCCGGAGACGACGACTGCCCCCAGATGTCAGAGGCGACCTCCCCGCGTGGGTGCAAAGCACCCACCCTATGCGTCTCGGTCGAAAACCCAAAATCGGCAATTGCAAATGTTTTAGTGTCCCGACCCCGCCGCCAGCGGGTCGCCGGCGCCGGCTGACGCGCCGTTGGCGGCCTTCTTCATCCGCGCCTCAAGGCGTTCGCGGCACTGGTACATGTAGGCCTCGATGCGGACCGCCTCGGTTGCCTGCTGGAGTCCGTCGTACGCCACCTTCAGGACGGGCATGTCCCAGTCCTTCTGGAACTTCGTCAGGAGGGCGTTGACGATCGTGCCCGGCATGCAGTTGAAGGGGTGGAGATTGACGACGCCGTCGCACCCGGCCTCGACGTATTCCATGCATCGGCCCATCGAGAGGATGGGCTCGCCGCGGATGGCCGGGTCGAGGTACCGGCGCCCGAGGGCGATGACGTGGTCCGAGGGCGGCTCGTCGAAGAAGTCGCGGATGGCGCCGCGGAACTCATTGAGGACGCGGTACTTCTCGCGGCGCTGGATGAAGTCGGTGATCTTCTCGACCAGCAGGCGCTTGTAGTTGCGCTCGATCTTCGCGTCGGTGATGCGGCTCCAGGTGATGTAGTTGACCCACTCCTCGAAGGGGGGGATGACGGCTTCGCCGCCCATCTGCTCGATGCGGCGGGCGATGAAGTGGTTGGTGAACTGGTTGCACCGGACGAAGACCTCGCCGACGATGCCGATCCTCGGCCGCAGCCGCGAGCGGTCGGTCCTGACGGCCTCCATTTCGCGTCGGGCCTCGCGGGCCAGGGCCGGCAGGTCGCCGCGCGATTCGACCACCTCTTCGCACCGGCGCAGGTACTTCTCGTAGACCCGGTCGCACTCGCCCTTGTTGACCTCGTACGGCCGCTTTTCGCGGAGCATCTTCTGGAGGGCATCGACGAAGACGATGCCCGCCCAGGCGAGTTTGCGGAAATCCGCCCCGAGGTTCCTGATGTCGCCCTGGTAATCCTTGTCCTGGTCCAGCAGGACCAGGGGCACGTCCTCCAGCCCCAGGTCGTCGAGCATCATGCGCTGGAACTTGTTGTACTGGCCGAAGCGGCACGGGCCGAAGGCCGTCGGCATGAAGAACGCCGAGCGGTCCGGGTCGAACGAGGGCGAATGGATCTGCCGCAGGAAGTCGCCCGTCGTGATGATGCAGGGATAGCATTCCTTGCCGGAGGTGAACTTGCGGCCCCAGGCGACGGAGTCCTCGTCGCTGATGGGCATCTGGCGGGCGTCGACGCCGCCTGCCCGCATGGCGGCCGCCATGGCGTAGCCGTGGTCGTCCATGTAAGGGATGTAGATGGTGCGTTTGGAGTGGTTGCTGACGGTGTAATCCCACTTGCCCGCGCGCAAGCGCCGCTCGAGGCGCAGGTCCCGCTGCCGCACCGCCTTCAGGCTGTCGAGGAACGCCTCGCACCGCGTGATGGCGCCGACGTCGGCCGAGTGCTCGTCGACCTCGAGGATCAGGCATGGCTTGCCCTGGAGTTCGCGCGCCACGAACTTCATGATGAACGAGTCCGGCCCGCACCCGAAGTTGGTGATGTACACCGGGTACAGGCGCCGGTCGCGCGCGATGATCCGGGCGCCGGCAAGGATCTTCTGGCCGTACTTCCAGTACATGTGCGGGTGGTCGGCCGAGATGTCCTCCTCGTCCAGCGGCAGCATGTCGAGCGGGATGGCCAGGCACCCGAGGTCCCGCAGTTTCTCGGGGATGTTCATGTTCAGGCCCGGGTCGCAGCCGTTGTACGGCCGGCTGATGATCACGAGGGCCGTATCGTTCGGGCCAAGCGAGGCAAGGACCTCGCGGCCGCGATCCGTGAGGCTCTGCTGGAACCGGTCCTGGGCGGCAAAGGCCTCGGCGACCGCGCGGCGGGCCTGCGAGCGGCCGACGCCCAGGCCCAGCGCCATCGCCTCCAGTTCCCGACGCACGGCCTCACGCCCGCGCGAGAAGTGCAGGACCGGCCGGATCAGGCGCTTCTCCCAATCCACGTCGTCCATCGCCGCCGGGGCCATGTAGGGCAGCGCCTGAACGTACGGGCACACGTAGGAGTTGACGATATCGTCGGAAGCCTTCGGCATGTCGACGACGACCGGCAGGAAGACGTAGTCCACGCCCTTCTTCACCAAGTCGCGCACGTGCCCGTGGGACACCTTGATGGGGAAGCACGGCTCCGCGGCGGTCTGCTCGATGCCTTCGGCAATCAGGTTGCGGTTGGTCCGCGATGACAGGACCACCTCGAACCCGAGTTCCGTAAACAGCGCGCGGAACAGCGGCATGAGTTCCCAGAAGTTCGTCATCTGGGGCAGGCCGACCTTCCTGCGCGGCTGCCCGTCTTTTTGCGGGGGCGCGGTGTGCGGCGGCCCTGCGGAGACGGCGGCGTCCATCAGTTTCTGGCGTTCGACGAACAGGCGCGGCAGGTGCTTGCCGAGGCTCTCGCGCTGGGCCTCGTCGTACTTGCCGCAACGGCTGCCGTAATGGAGCGTCCGGTCGCCCTTGATCTCGACGACGTGGATTTCGCAGCGGTTTGCGCAGTCTTCGCACTCGAAGGTGTCGAACGAGTAGGCGACGTTTCTGAGGTCGAAGCCCTTGCATTTCGAGGGGCTCTTGCCGTCCCAGCCGTCTCGTGCGATCAGGGCCATGCCGATGGCGCCCAGCACGTCGTGGTGCGGCGGCACGATGATGGGCTTGCCGGTCACCTTCTCGAAGGCCATCTTGACGCCGCGGTTGTACGCCGTGCCGCCCTGGAAGAAGATGACGTTGCCGATCCTGTGCTCCTCGACCACGCGGTTCAGGTAGTTCTGAACGATGGAGTAGCAGAGGCCGGCGCAGAGGTCGTCGACCTCGACGCCGCGCTGCTGGTTTCGGTTGATGTCGGTCTCGATAAAGACGGTGCATCGCTCGCCCATGGCGGGCGGCTCGTCGGCCGACAGGGCCAGGCGGTTGAACTCGCCGGTCGTCAAGCCCACGCCCAGCCGCTCGGACTGCTCCTCGATGAACGAGCCGGTTCCGGCCGCACAGACCTTGTTCATCGTGAAGTCGACGACCGCCCCGTTCTCGAGGCTGATGTACTTGGAGTCCTGGCCGCCGATCTCGAAGATGGTGTCGACGTTCGGGTTGATAAAGGCCGCGCCGGTCGCGTGGGCGGTGATCTCGTTCTTGACGATGTCGGCGCCGATGAAATCGCCGGTCAGGTACCGGCCGGAGCCCGTCGTGCCGCATCCGCAGATGCGCACGCGGCCTTTGCCGCCGCGCTCTTCCAGGGCCAGGCCGACCTTGTAGAGGCCGTCGGTGACGGCGGCCAGGGGCCGGCCGGCGGTCATCAGGTACTCGCGCGCCAGGACCCGACCCTCGGTGTCGACGGCCACGACGTTCGTCGAGATGCTGCCGACGTCGACGCCGACGAAAACGTCCACGGGATCGGTGCCGGCGGGGAATGGGTCGGGCTCGATGACGAGCGGATACTTGTCGTCCTTGAGGGGCGGGTGCAACTCGCCGCCGCCGTAGCGGCGCGTTTCGAGGTACTCGCGCATCGGCTGAAGGGAGGTGATGCGGCCGAGTTCGCCGCGCTCCCGCGCCACCAGGACGGCCCCGATGGCGCCCATCGACGCGAAGTGCTCAGGGATCAGGAGTTCGCCGGCCCCCAGTTCCAACGTCTCGGTGAACGCCCGGACCATCCCCGCGTTGGCCGCCACGCCGCCCTGGAAGGCAATGCGCGGCAGGAACTCCTTGCCCTTGCCGATGCCGGCCTTGAAGTTCCGGGCCATCGCGAAGCACAGGCCGGCCACGATGTCGTAGTCGGGCGTGCCCTCCTGCTGGAGGTGGATCATGTCGCTCTTGGCGAAGACCGAGCACCGGCCGGCGATGCGGGGCACGTGGACGCTCCGCAGGGCCATCTGGCCCCACTCGTTTTCGATGCTTACGCCAAGGCGCGAGGCCTGCTGGTCGAGAAACGACCCCGTGCCTGCGGCGCACAGCGTGTTCATCGCGAAATCTCTGATCCGCAGGCGGCCCGTCTTGGGGTCCTGCTCGAGAAGGATGAGTTTCGAGTCTTCGCCGCCGATCTCGATGATGGTCCGCACGTCGGGGTAGAAGGTGGCGGCGGCCTTGGCCTGGGCGACCACTTCATTGACCGGCTTGATACGATAGAGGTCCGCCAGGACGCTGGTGCCGGCGCCCGCAAAGGCCACGCCGTCGATGCCCGAGGGGGGGATTTCGCCGAACAGCCGCTCCAGCGTCTCGAGGGCTGTTTCGAGAGGCTTGCCCCGGGTCCGGACGTACCGTTCCTTGACCACCCGCATTTCCTCGTCCATCAGGACGAGGTTCAGGCTGACCGAGCCGATGTCGATGCCGAGATACACCCGTAACCTCCTTCAGGCGCCGTCCGAAGCGCAGACACTCCTCCTGCCCTTCGCGCAACAAGGTTGGCATTATAACCCAGGCTTGCCCCCGCGTCAATTTGCTGGCTGACGACAATAGCAAAGGCGGGAACAGGGGCCACGGACGCGGGACCAGGGTTGGAATGCGGATCACCTCGATGGCGGCATGATGGCCGGCGCGTGCGTCATGGTTTGCCGCCGCGCGTGCCGAAGATGCCCCGTGGCGGACGCGGCGGGATTCCCGGCCAGGTGCGCCCACAGCCAGACCGCCAATCGCTGAATCGTAGGGGCACGGCACGCCGTGCCCCTACGGAAGCGAGGATTCATCGCGCATGGGCTACACAAGCGCCTTCAGGTACTTCAGGCTGCGCTCGGCCTGCTCGACGGTGCCGCATTCGACCGACATGACGATGGGCCTGGGGCACTGGCGGCAGACCTCGATGACCTTCTTCCAGTCGACGACGCCGTCGCCGCAGGCGCAGCCGACGGGCGTGCCCGTCACCTTGCCGCGCTCCGCCTCGGACTGCTTGACCGAGATGTCCTTGGCGTGCAGGTGGACGAGGCGGTCGGCCACGTGCGAGAGCCACTTGACAGGGTCCTCGCCGGCCAGGTAACTGTTGCCGGTGTCGAAGTTTATGCCGATGGCCTTGCTCGCGACGAGGCCTGCGATGCGGTCCAGGCCCTTGGGCGTCTTGGAATACTGCTGGTGCGGTTCGATGCCGATGAGTATGCCGCGCGGCTCGGCCACCGCCGCCGCCTCGGTCAGCGTATACTTCATGAGCGTGAAATCCTCGTCCTCGGTGGTCCACTTGGGCTTGGCGCCTTCGTCGGAGTTGATGACGGGGGCCCCGCACTCCGCGGCAAAGCGGGCCGCCTGTTTCAGGTACTCCGTGCCGATCTCGGGCTTGCAGAGCGGGCAGTGGGCCGAGAGGCCCGACAGTCTGATGCCCGCCTTCTCGCAGGCCCGCTTGACGCGGTACGGGTCGTCGAGCATCGAGACGCTGTGGAAGTACCCCGCCTCCGACAGGAGTTCCCGCCCCCAGTGGACCATCGGCTCCACGTACTCGTAGCCCAACTGGGCGGCTTTCTCGACGCCCCACTCGAACGACTTGTCCTCGTGACGGACGAACTCCATGTTGACCCCGATCCCGATCTTACCCATCGGCTTGCCTCCTTTGGCTTGACCCGTCGTGCTCTTGACCGCCTTCTCGGCGCACCCGGCGACCGCCGAGACCGCCAACCCGCCTACGGCCATGGAAAGGAAGTCTCGTCTCTGCATCTGGCCCTCCTTTCTCGGCGTTTCCAGGTTGACACCGTAACCGACCGGCGTGGTCAAGTCAAGTTTCGGGTTGTCGCGCGGCGTTTCGCGCCCCGTGGTGCGGCGCAGCGCCCGCAATTTGCTGGTTGACACACGCATCGCCGCCGGTGATAAACTGAAAGGGCCGCGTCGGTCGTATAACTACCTCGGACAGTCTGAGGGTGTCCATGTCCTCGAAAGACGAGTTGATGCAGCACCTTCTCGAGAAGGGCCTGCTGACCCCGGAAGAGGTCGAGGGGGCGCGCCGCCTCCTGGCGGAGGCCGAGGCGCAGGGGCGCGAACTGTCGCTCCCCGACGCACTCATCCGCGCCGGCGTCTTGGCGGTCAAGGCCCACCATGTGATCGGCGCACTGGGGGAGGACGCGGCCGACCGCGAGGTCCAGGCCTCCGGCCTGAAACTGCTCGAAAAGATCGGCCGCGGCAGCCAGGCGGTCGTCTACAAGTGCCACGATGCCGCGATGGACCGCACCGTGGCGGTCAAGATCCTCCCCTCCAGTGCCGCCGGCGATGCCCAGTCCGAGCAGCGGTTCATCCAGGAAGCCCGAAACGCCGCCCAACTAACACACCCCAACATCGTCACCATCCACCAGATCGGGTTTCTCAAGAACACGTGGTACATCGTGATGGAGTACGTGGACGGCGGGTCGGTCTCGGAGATGCTGGCCGTCCGGCAGCGGTTCGACCCGGCCGAGGCGGTGCAGATCATCCGCCAGGCGGCCGAGGGGCTCCGCTACGCGCACTCGCGAGGGTTCATCCATCGCGACATCAAGCCCGGGAACATCCTGGTGACCGGCGAGGGCGTCGTCAAGATCGCCGACATGGGCCTGGCGCGCCAGGTTGCCGCCGGCGAGGACGACAAGGAGGGCAAGGTCTACGGCACGCCGTATTACATCTCGCCGGAGCAGGTCACGGGGGACCCGCCGCCGGACCTGCGGACCGACGTCTACTCCCTGGGGGCGACCTTCTACCAGATGGTGACCGGCCGCCCGCCCTTCGTCGCGCCGACGCCCCAGGAGACTATGCGGCAGCACGTGATCGAGCCCCTCCCGGACCCGCGGCAGTTCGTGCCGGACTTGCCGCCGTCGCTCTGCGCCCTGTTGGCCAGGGCCCTCGCGAAGGAGCCGGAGGACCGGTACCAGAGCGCCGCCGAGTTCATCGCGGCCCTGGATGCCCTGGACTTCTCGGCCATCGAGACGAGCGGTTCGGCCGAAGCGCTGGCGAAACAGGTTGCGCCGCCGCCCGACGCGGACCGCCGGCGGTCGCGGCGCGTCGGAACGCTGGCCGGCACGGGGCCGGCCGGTGACGCCTCTGAGGCGCGGCGGGGAAAGCGCCTCTTGCTCATCTGGGGTGCGGGCGGCCTGGCGGTCGTCATCCTGGGCGCGGTTGTCTTGGCGCTGGCGTTGAACGCCAGGAAGACCGAGCCCAAGCCAACCCCGGCGCCGCTGCCGTTGCTGTCGCCGCCGGTCGTCTCGGTAGCGCCGATGGTCAGCCTGCCGAGCCCCAAGGTGCCGCGGGCGCAACGCCCGCCGGGGCCCGCCGATGACAAACCCGACTACCTGCGCGCCGACGAGGAGGCGGCGGCGGGGATGCTCAAGGATGCCAGGGACACCGAGGCCAGCGACGTCATGGCCTCCCAGAAGATGGAGGCCTACGAGAACGTCATCAAGTGGTATCCGAAGTCGAAGGCGGCCCAGGAGGCCCGCCAGGCTGTCGAGCGCCTCCAGAACGCGCCGCCTCCGCCGCCCAAGCCGCCCGTCGTGGAAGCCCCCGTCGGCCCGCCGCCGGTCCCCCAGGACCCCGACACCATCACGCTGAAGGCCCTCAATGCCGATGTCCACGCGGCGCCCGGCGGCCAAATAAGGTACGAGCGGGCTCAAGACCGAGACAATATCGGTTTCTGGTTCAATGAGGACGACTGGGTCAGTTGGAGCGCTACGATTGAGAAGCCGGGAACCTTCAGTGTTGAGGTTTCCGTGTCCGCAGTCCCCGCGTGTAATGGCAACGAGTATACCGTGAAGGTCGGCGACCAAGAGGTTGTCGGCAAGGTCCGCGCCACGGGGGGATGGGGCAACTTCCAGACCGAGACCCTCGGCACGGTCAAGATCGCGCAGGCTGGCAGCGTCACGGTCTCCGTGAAGCCCAAGGGGAAGCCGCACGACGCGCTGATGAACCTCAAGGCGGTCGTCCTCAAGCGCAGCAAGGAGTGAACCGGACGGAGGCGGAAAGGGTTTTTGGTTGACACTTTTTCTCGCTGCGGCGATAGTTGCACGGACGAAAGTATCCGGGAACCCAATCGCGACACGCCCATGGCCGTGGCACCCGAAAACGAACAGCGCGTTGAGCAGTATGTGGTCGGCCGCGGCCTGGTGACCGAACAGGAACTCCGCGAAGCCTGCCGCCTTCTCAATCAGGCCGAGAAGGAAGGCCGGGGCATGTCGCTCACGGAGGCCCTCGTGAAGGCCGGCGGCCTGACGCCGAGCCAGGCCCGGCGGATCCTGGCGCTGGTCGAGAAAGAGGAGGCGGGATCGGAGCCCGCCCCGGCCTCGCAGGACGCCGCCGCCCCCAAGGTCACGGTTCCCGGCATCCAACTGCTCGAGAGGATCGGCCGCGGCAGCCAGGCGATTGTCTACAGGGGGCGCCAACTCTCCGTTGACCGCATCGTCGCCGTCAAGGTGCTTCTCTCGCAGGCGGCGCGCGACCCGCAGGCGCGGCAGCGGTTCGTTCAGGAGGCGCGGGCGGCCGCCAAACTGTCGCACAACAACATCGTTCAGGCCATCGACGCCGGCGAGACCCCCGAGGGCTACCCGTACTTCGTCCAGGAGTTCGTCGACGGGACGACCGTCTGCGACCTCATGAAAGAGCAAGGCGGTCCGCTGCCTGAGGAGCGGGCCCTTGAAATCATCATCCACATCGCCGAGGCCCTCGCGCACGCGCATTCGCGCGGCTTCATCCATCGCGACGTCAAGCCGAAGAACATCATGCTTACGAAGGAGGGGGTGGCGAAACTCGCCGACATGGGCCTGGCGCGCCAGGTGGCCGACGTCGACGTTGAGGAGATCGGCAAGGCGTTTGGCACTCCGTACTACATTGCCCCGGAGCAGGTCCTCGGCAGCGCGAAGATTGATTTCCGGGCCGACATCTACTCCCTCGGCGCGGCCTTCTACGAGATGCTGACCGGCCGGCCCCCCTTCACGGCGCTTACCCCCCAGCAGGTGATGCAGAAGCACGTGACGGCGGCGCTCGTTCCGCCGGACCACGTCAACAAGAACCTGTCGGGGGGCGTCAGCGAGGTCGTCGAGGTCATGATGAGCAAGCGCCCCAATGACCGCTACAAGTCCACCGAGGACCTCCTGGTGGACCTGCGGGCCGTCGCCGGGGGGGAACCGCCGCGGATCGCCCGCGAACGCGTCGGCAAGCAGGGCGAGTGGATGGAGCAACTGGCCGAGGGCAAGGGCGTCCACGAAGACGGGGAGGAACCGACCCCGCCTCCCCCGCCCAGTCCCTTCGCCATCAATCAACTCACGATCATTCTGATCGTCCTTCTGGCCATGGCCATCCTGCTTCACATCCTGCGATGGGTGATCTGAGATGTGCAGGCCGCGGCGCGTCGCGGCCTGGTATGCAACAAGCCGCCGCGTTGCCGCAGCCTGCATGGGGAAGGTTCTGCGGTGTGTCATCGCAGGCCGTCGGGCGCCGAGGGTGGTGTCCCATGCCGCATTTCGAGTACCTGACCGGCGGTCGCATCTATACCCGCGTCCTGGCCGACCTCATTCCCTCGGCGAAGGACAGCCTCTTGGTGGCCACGGCCACGCTCAAGGCCACCCGGATTCCACGCGGCGGCGAGGCCGAAAGCGTCGTCCGGCTCCTGGAGCGTCTCGCGGCCCGCGGCGTGGAGGTGCGGGTTCTTCACAGCGGCATCCCGTCGGGGCCGTTCCTGGAGGAACTCAAAAGAGTCCGCCGCCGGGCGTTCCACATGCGGCGCTGTCCGCGGACGCATTTCAAGGCCGCCGTGGTCGACGGCCAGCGCGCGTACCTCGGCAGCGCGAACCTCACCGGCGCAGGCCTTGGAGCCAAGAGCGCCGACCGCCGCAACTTCGAGGTCGGCCTCATCACCGACGACCCCGTCCTTGTCGACGCCGTCGCGGACCTCTTCGAGGCGGTGTGGTCCGGCTCGATGTGCCATGCCTGCGATCAGCGGCCGCATTGCCCCGTGCCGCTGGAATCGCCGTGGTAGAGAAGACGATTGCAGATCGCCAGTTGCGGATTGGCAGCGGTGCAAACCGGGTCTCTCTTTTCTGTTCGACCCACATTCCGTAATCCGCAGTGGATTCACCACCGCCTTTCCCTGACCCCGTCGCGCCGCAAGAACAGCCCGGTGACCAAGTATCGAAGTGCGTCGATCGGATGGTCTGCCCCGTCCTTCGCGGGACGCTCGTTGCGGTGCCCGTCCTGGGATTCGTCCCAGTGATACTCCTGGAATGCCCGCGCGAGCCAGGTGCACGAGGGATCGACCACGAGGCCGACCTGGCCGCCATCGCGCGGTTTCAGGAGCCGCCTCAGGAGTTCGACGCCCTCGAGGATTCCCGCCCTCGGCGTGCGAACCCTGAGGCCCGCCCGCGCCAACTCCTGGCAGGGGCCGGTTCCCGTGACGTCCGACCGCTGCCATCCCGCGGGGTCGGCGAACGTGGCCGCCACGGGCCCCGGGTCGCGGGCCGCCATCTCCCGGGCGTGCTCGGCCACCGGCCGCTCGCGGGCTACGTATTCGCCGATGACACGCAGGCAGACGAGAGACAGGTCGATGTCGCCACCGTCGTGTTTGGCCGCGCGCGGCACGCCCGCGGCCGTGCCGGCCGCGCTTGAGCAATGCTGGCGGCCGCCGCCGGAGGCATTGCCCTCCACCTGCACCCACAAGCACACGAACGGATTGGCGTACCCGAAATCGATGGCGCGATACAGCGGCAGCCCCGCGTTGTACCCGGCCGGCGCCACGTGGCGCGCCGGGTCGAACTCCGCGAAGACCAGCCGGTCCGCCCGCGGCCGGAGGCAGAGCATTTCGGCCTCCCAGGCCTGACGGCTGGCCCGCGCCTTCTGGGCAATGGCGTCTTCGATCGGGAAGTAGCCTTCGGCCCCGCGGGCCTTGCCCTCGCAATCGGCCCAGAGCGGGCACCGGCTGCACGAGCGCTCTGCGGGACAGGGCTCGATCACTTCCCACAAGCACCACTTGAACAGCAACGGGCCGGCCGGCGCGGCGATTTCGTGATTGGCCCCCGGCGAATCACCGGGGGCTGAGTGCAACTTCGCGCGACTGCTCAGGCTATCCACGAGCGCCGCCATGGGGCCGAACGGACGGTGGAGCGTCGAGAAAACCTCCATCTGGGCGGGGATCCACCGGCCGTCCCGGCCGGGGCTCGACTGCGTGACGAACTGGGCCGCCTGCCACACTTCAGGTAAGAACTCGTCGACCTCGTCGCATTTCAGCCGGTGCACCCGTTGCCCGCGCACCGACCGGGCTGACTGCGTCAAGACTTCGATGGCCGAGCCGTTGACGAGTTCCGTCCGCCGGGCGGTCGGTTCCCGCGCCAGGAGCGGCGCGAACACCCCGCCCCATTTCCGAATCAGGTACTCGTACATCTTCTCCGATTGGTCCAGGCTGCCCCCGAGGATGCGCGTCTGGCATCCGGGCCTCAGGATGGAGTCGAGGTGGGCGGCGACGCTCCCGAGTTCGGTCTTCGCCCCGCCCCTGCAAGCCCAGACCACGAGGTCCCGTCCCGGATCCAGGAGCGCCCGGCACAGGTAGTCCATTGGGGCCGTGTGGCCGGGGCACACCGCGCGGCGCGGCACGGCCAGGCCGTAGGCGGTCCGCACGAACTGCCAGAGCGCTTCGGGCGACCGCGGCCGGGCCGACGCCAGCGCCTGCGACAGACGCGCGCGCATCTCGGCCGCCGCGATCTCGATGTCGGAAGGGGTCGCGCGCGAGTGCCTTCTCTGTTTCGGGCGACGCCTCACCGGCGGTTCCTCGCCTCCAGGTACCACAGGGCCAGGCGCGCGAGCGCCTCGGCCCGCGAGCACTTCGGCGTGGCCGGCGCGGCCGCCTCGCGCAGGGCTTCGCTCACCGCATCGTGCTGCTCGTCAGTCAGGAAGAAAGTCATGGGCCGCGCAGGGACCTCCGCTTTCTGGGCCGACAGTGGGGCTGGCGGCGGCTTCGCCAGCGCCAAGAGCCGCTCGACGGCATCGGGAGGCTCCGGCAGGAGACGCGCGAGGTCCTCGGCCGGCCGCCCGTCGGCCAGGTGCGCGACGAGTTGCGCGCGGGCGGCCGGGTCGTCTCGCCCCTCCAACCGGTTGAGCGTCGCCAGGAGGAGCAGGGCCTCGGCGTCGTCTACCTCCCACACGTCGCAGCGAGCGTGCGTATGCCCCAGTTCCCGCAGCACTTCGGCGCGGTGGTGGCCGTTGAGGATCTGATAGCGGAAGCGCGGAGCGGAAGACGCGCACTCGTCCGCTCCCTGATTCGCCGTTTTAGCATTGCTGTTCCCGGTAACGCCGCATTTCTCACTCCGCACTCCGGACTGGACGGGTCTTACCACGAGCGGCTCGTACAGGCCGGTGCGCTGGATGTGGGCCTTGAGTTTCTCCATGAGCCGCTGCGGCATGCGGTTCGAGTTCTCCGGGTGCGGCTCGAGGGCGTCCAGGGGGATCCATTGCAGAGTCACGGGCTGCCTCCTTTCTGCTCGTTGAGGATGGCGAGGATCCTCGCCAGTTGTTCGTCGGTCAGGCCGGCGACGCGGCGCGCGAGCGGGTCGTCCATGACGCCTGCCAGGGCGTCCTGCCGGGCTTCGTCCTCCGGCGGTCCGGCCGGTCGGGCCAGTTCGCGTTGCGTGTCGAGGGCGAGTTTGAGGATTTCGCGGGCGGCCTGGCGGGCGTCGGCGGCCGACTCTCCTTCAAGGTCCTGGATCAGCCGCGCCACGGCCACCGGGGCCCACCGGAGCATGGCGCTGGTGGCCTGGAGGATCGGCTCGAGGGCGTCTTCGGCCAGGAGCGCACGGAAGCCCGGATCGGCGAGCCACTGGCGGAGCGTGTCGGGCCGTATGCCTTCGCGCTGGGCGGCCTCGTCCAGGCGCCCGCCGCACTCCCAGATGGTTCGGGCGATCTTGCGACGGCGAAGCGACGCTTTCATAGGGCACTGTTCCTCCAGAGGTAGTAGACGGGTGCGCTGTCGAGGTGCCGCGCCACCAGGTCCAGGGCCCGCGGGCGCTCGGGCCGGTTGGTCCGGTGGTTCTTGGCCCCGAGATAGGAGCGGGCCCAGCGCCGAATCTCGCGTTCGACGAGTTGCCTGGGGCCAGGGGCGAGAGCCTCGATAGCCTTGCCGAGGTCGGCCCCGCTTCGCCGGGCCGCGCGGTCGATGCCTGCGGCCTCCATCGCGGCCAGGAGCCGTTCGGCCTGCGGAGCCCTCGGCTGAGGATACGCCGTCATGCCGGCCCGGGCGAACATGGGGTGCATCTGGCCCATCGCGGCCAGCGCCTCGACGTAGGGCGTTCCCACCTGGCGTAG
>Ga0315280_10002939_pt1 | contig 26848 bp, 19 predicted proteins | sample YL17G06_40_MG_FD_203697 | JGI IMG/M metagenome (GOLD analysis project Ga0315280, IMG submission 203697) | Sediment microbial communities from Yellowstone Lake, YNP, Wyoming, USA - YL17G06_40 | ecosystem: Environmental > Aquatic > Freshwater > Lake > Sediment | place: USA: Wyoming | collected...
CTTTGCGCCGAATTTGGCAGACCGAGTGCGTGCGACAACATTTACCCAAAAAACTACACCTCGCTACAGAATTCAACATCTCGGTGAAATATCCAGGTTAGTCACACACGGTCGCGCTGGGTGGCGGTGCTGTTCCTTCCCCTGTTGTTCATTTCGCACATACTAACGTTGCTTTTTGTAAACATCTCGTAGCTGTCCTATTTGGCAAAGAAGTACAACTTCTCGTCGTGAGAATATGGGATGTGTGGGAGTTATGGGCGTTGACAAAAAGCAACTTGCTGTTAAAATGCAAAAGTGCATGTCTTCTCGCCGTCAAAGTAACGGGTGCGAGCCTAATTCTTTTAGTTTTAGGCTGTTAGATGCAGTAGCATATAGCTAGTGTCTGTGTTTGCCTTGGATTGGCACAGTTTTTGCAAGTTAACTTGGTTTGTGCTTAAATGATAAGATGGGCGGAACATCCTAAACGCACTATATTATGTGGAGGAGGAAGATGGGTCCGCCCTTCATTGCAGTAATCCGGAATCGGGATCGCCGGGGTTAAGAGTCTGGCGGGCTGATTCGGATCAATATAATTTACGGAGTCGGTCCGGAGGAGGGTCGACTCCGTTTTTCTTTGCGCTGCAGAAGCATCTGTTTATCTACTCAAGAGCGGTGCGGATTCAGCAGGAGGGCGGCTATACGCCGTCAAGCGGATTAAAGCATCGTCGGACAGGAAAATACCTTGTTTTTGTAAGGTCCTTGTGGTAGTCTTTGGCAAATACGGTTCGGAGAAGGCAGATCAGAATGAAGATAATGACCCCTCATAACAAGAACATTACACGCAAGCGTCTCGGACTCAACGGAAAATATCGCTGGTTAATAATATGGGCGCTTCCCATCGTAGGATTGTTGTCTTTGATCTGGTTCTTGATTCGTGTAGTGCCCAAGCCTTCGCGAGCCACGTATCCCTGCCAGCGCGTAGCGGCACCGCTGGCGGGTGGTTTCCTCGCCTGGGTCGCCGGCCTGATTGGCTCAACGTTAGCCTATCATAAAGCCAAGCGATTGTTTCATCAATCGCGCTATGTGGTGGCAGGAGTTTGTGCCGCTGTGGCTGTCCTGGCGGTATGGTGGTCTCTCAGCATAACTAACAGCGACCCGGCAGTGGCGGCGTTTATCCCAGCCGAGCCGCCGAACAGCCCGATGGGCGTAGCCAAAGGCATTTATCCGGGGCGTGTTGTATGGATACGCGACCCTGATGCGACCAGTTGGGATGGTTCCACCGGCAAATGGTGGGATGACAATAATACCAGTCAAGATATTGTTGACTACATGGTCTCCAAGGCCATCCAGACTTTGACCGGCCAATCCAATGATAAACAGGCATGGGACGCGCTGTTCAGGCACTTCAACCAGACCAAGGGCTTCGGCGACACCAGCTACCAGCAAGGAGAAAAGGTCGTCATCAAGATTAACATGAATCAAGATTCCGGCGGCACCTGGGGCGCGGCCGCTGGTATGCCCAGTCCTCATGTGATTCACTCATTTTTGACTCAGCTTATAAAGGTAGTTGGAGTGCCCGGCTCGGCGATTACCGTCTACGATGCCGCTCGTTACATCGGCGACCCGATTTACAACAAGGTCAGGAGCAACCCTGACCCGAATTTTCAAGGCATCACGTTCGTCACCAGCACCACGCGCAACGGGCGTATCGGGGCGACTCGCGACACCGGTAACCCGGTTTATACCCAGGCTGGAACCGCTTACCTGCCTCAGTCTGTTACTGCCGCCAAATATCTTATCAACATGGCACTGCTTAGGCCTCACACGCTTTACGGTATAACTATGTGCGCGAAGAACCACTTTGGCTCGGTGTACTTTACTGCAAACGGTTGGACGCCCTCGCCGCTGCACAATTACGGCGGCCGCAGCAAGAGCATGAATACATATAATTGTCTGGTCGAGCTGAACGGACACAGGCATCTGGCGGGCAAGACGCTGCTCTATTTTATTGACGCACTATATCCGGCGGTGCACCAAAGCGGCAATGTGATAAAGTACGTCTCTTTCGGCGACGGCTGGTTCTCCAGCATGCTTGCCTCGCAGGACCCGGTGGCCATCGATTCGGTTGGATTGGACTTCATGCGAAATGAGCCAAGATGTACAGATGTGACCGGATACCCGGAGAATTATCTGCACGAGATGGCCTTGGCAGACAATCCTCCATCGGGGACATTTTATGATCCGGAACGTGACGGCATACGGCTGGCAAGTCTCGGCGTTCACGAGCACTGGAACAATCCGGTCGATAGGCAGTATTCCCGCAATTTAGGAACTGGCAATGGGATCGAATTGGTTACGCCCTCGCTGACCAGTCCGAACGGGCGCGTCGAGAATGTGACTGCCGGCAAGAGATATGATTGTATAAGGCACGCCGTTGCTGAGGCTGCCCCAGGCGATGAGATAATCGCCGGCCCCGGCATTTATCACGAAAGCATAGATTTTGCCGGCAAAAACCTGATAGTCCGGTCGGTAAATCCTGACGACCTGGCAGTTGTTGCTGCCACCGCTATAAATAGCAGCGCTGCGGCGGTGATTTTTTCCGGCGGTGAGGATGCCAACTGCGTGCTTGCGGGCTTTACTATTACCGACGCGAATACGGCAATTTACGCCTCCAACGCCTCGCCCACGATCGCCAACTGCAAGATTGCGGCAAACCAAGGCAGTGGAATCAAATTGTATGAGGGCTGCAATCCGACAATCACAAACTGCATAATCGCCGGCAACGGAGGCTCCGGCATCGAGATGGAGGCCCCGCCGACGGGGCGGCTCGTGAAGTACAACTCCGCCACGATTGCCGGCTGTATTATCAGCGGAAACCGGCAGTGCGGCATTCGCGGCGATATGCCGACTGTGGTCAACTGTACCATTGTCGGAAACCGTCGGCAGGGCATTTCCGCCTTGAAGCCAACTGCTGCGGATTCAATTATTTACTATAACGGGTTTGATTGCGGCTTTGCTCAGATAAATAGTGCTGCTGCCACAGTAACGTACTGCAATGTGCAAGGCGGATGGCCCGGCGCCGGCAATCTGGATGTCGATGCGCGGTTCGTTGTGCCGGGCTATTGGAAGCCTACCGCTGCTGTCCAGCCAGGCGACCCGGCGGCGATTTGGGTGGGCGGCGATTATCATCTCCGGTGGGACTCAACTTGCATCAATGCCGGCGACCCTAACTTGGCAGTCACGGTGGCTGCTACGGATATGGATGGTGAGCCGAGAGTGATTTCAGGGCGTGTCGATATAGGCTATGACGAAGTCGGAGAAAAGCAGGCGGATTTCAGCCGAAATGGAATAATTGATATTGAGGATGTGGCGATTTTTGTTCAAACCTGGCTAAATGGGCCCAGCGGACCGAAGTGGGACGTGTTGTGCGACCTCCACGAGGATGAATTTGTAGACCTGGCAGATTGGGCTGAACTTGCCAAAGATTGGCTCTGGCAGGCAGACCGGTAAAGTGCCTAAAGTGCCTAAAATTTGCTCACTTTAGGCATTTTAGCTCACTTTAGTCACTTTAGTTCACTTAAGCAAAAAATATGCTTCAATTGGTGCGGGGCAAAACGTATAATCGCTGCCGTTATGGAGCGAGCCGCTTATAGAATTGTCGATGCGAATTTCAATCGCGCCCGCGAGGCGGTTCGGGTGATAGAGGATTTTTGCAGATTTGCCCTGAACTCGGCTGTTCTTAGCGAGCGGGCAAAACAACTCCGCCATGAGCTTTCCGCTGCGATTGACAGACTTGACGCCGGGCGATTGCTGTCAAGCAGAGATACGCTCGGCGATGTAGGCATAGTTCGTGATTCGTGGTTAGTTGTTCGTAGTTCGACTCCCGATTCCCGATCCACGATCCACGATCCACGATATCCCCTATCCCCTAACTTTAAGCGCCTGACCGAGGCGCTGCGGACGCTGACCGAGGTGACGCGAGCTGAGAATCGCTCGGCAGCCGAGGCCATCGAAAAGCTGCGCTACGACGCTTATACCCTTGAAAAAGACATCTATCTGTTCAGCGAGCCTGCAGAGAAATTCAAGCCGGTCGAGCTATACGTAATAATTAGCAGCAGCCTGCCGGCGGAAATCATTGCATTAACTCATCGATGCTTAGCCGGCGGTGCCGACTGCATTCAACTGCGGGCGAAGGACATCGCCGACGACACGCTGCTTGCTGTTGCGGTGGAATTTGTGGAGATTTGTAGAGCCGTCCACATCGTTAGCATAATAAACGACCGGGTCGATGTCGCAGTCGCCGCCGGTGCTGACGGAGTGCACTTAGGCCAAAATGATTTACCTATCGAGCAGGCTCGCAAGCTCCAGTTGGCTCCGCTGATAATCGGCAAAAGTACACATTCGCTGGAGCAACTACGGTCCGCTTGCCGGGCATATCCTACTTATGTCAGCCTGGGGCCTGTTTTTTCTACCGGGACAAAGCCGACCGCTGAGCCGGTGGGTGTGGATTATGTCCGGGATGCGATAAATGTGCTTGCCGATACTGGCATTGCCGGCGTAGCTATCGGAGGCATCACGCCGAAAAATGTTGCGAAAGTCTTGGAGGCGGGGGCCGAAAAGATCGCAGTCTGCTCAGCGGTGACAGAAGTAGCAGACCCCGTTGCAGCCTGCCGGGCGCTCAAACAGAAGATCGCCGCCTTCAAAACAAAGATAAAACCTAACAATCACTCTGTGAGGATAGAAAATGATTAAATCCAGGTGTTCGGGCTATTTTCTGGCGGTAGGTTTGTTTATTTTGTCTTCACCTTTTAGATGTCAGTCTCAAACTTTGTGGGATTCAGCAAAGGGAAATAGGGGACTTTTGAAGATTGCCACGCTTTTCACGGCGCAAAACGTACGAGAGCACCTGAGCGGCGACCAGGGCATAAATAGTGCTCTCGATTGGTGCAAAAAGACCGGCGTGACGCACGTCTTTATCGAGAGCTACAGAGATGGATATACTGCCGATAGAAAAACTCTGGAAAACGCCCGTGACACGTTCAAAAAAGAAGGGTTTGAAGTCTCCGGCTGCATAACAACCACCGGAATCGGCAAACTCTCAACCGGGTGGCGGGGCATCTCTTGCTACACTGACCAGCCCACACAGGAAAGCCTGCAAAAAATCTTCGAATACGCAGCGGCAATCTTTGACGAGATTATGATTGACGATTTCCTTTTTACCGATTGCCAGTGCCAAGAATGTGTCAAGGCGCGGGGCGATAAATCCTGGGCGGATTATCGCTGCCAGCTTATGAATCAGATGGCCCGCGAGAGAATCTTAGGCCCGGCAAAGAAGGTCAATCCAAACGTCAGAATCATAATCAAGTACCCGCAATGGTATGATGACTTCCACAATCGTGGTTACGACGTCGTACAGCAAAGCGCGGACTACGACAGAATTTGGGTTGGTACGGAAACGCGTGATTACGATAATGCACGCTGGGGCAAAAAAGTCCAGTACGAAGCCTACTACATCATGCGATGGCTCGGCGAAATCGGCGGCGACAAGACGGGCGGCGGCTGGTTCGATCCCTACGGCACTACGGAGAATACCTATGTAGAACAAGCCCGACAGACAGTCCTGGCGGATGCTAAAGAGATGTTGCTATTTTGCTATGGCTCACTTTTAAGCCAGACCGGCCCGGCAAACGTCGAAAAACTGCGGGCCGAGATTCCCGGCTTGTTCGAACTGGCGAAACTCGTGCGGAACAAACCCATTAAAGGTATTCTTGCACCAAAACCGCCGAATAGCGATGCCGATGGTGAGCAATATGTATTCGACTTCGTTGGAATGCTGGGTTTGCCGCTTGTGCCGACCGCGAGAATTGATGCTCACACAAAAGCGGCTTTCTTTTCAGTGCACGCGCTGCAAGACCCGGAACTCACTAGCAAACTTAAAAACATGCTCGAAGCTAAAAAGCCCGTGCTGATAACCGATGGACTTGCCAATCGCCTGACCGGCGTTGATCTGCAAGGCGAGAATCTGACAATCCTGCAGGTTGAAGGAAATCCTCATAATCTGCTCAAATTGACCCGAGAGGAGCTTAAACCTATCCGGGATAAATTGCTCGCACCTTTCGGAATAAGATTTGATGCCCCCAATAAAGTGGCCTTGTACTTGATCGGCGACAATTGCCTAATTGTCGAAAATTTCAACAATGAATCCATCGATGCGGTTCTGGAATTTTCAAGTTCTGTCAAGGCACAAAAGACGTTAGTTTTGCCGCCCGAAGCAAGTGCTGAAGTTTTGTGCAGCGGCAGTAAGTTGGAATTTTCTAAAATAGCGCCGCGAACCTTAGTAGCAGTGCAATATTAAAGGAGGCAAGAATGAGTGCAAGAAATAAGAGCAGTCGTATTTGGCTGGCGTCATTTGTGGTCGCCGTGTTGGCGGCTGTAGTTAGCGTAGAGCGTACAGCGTACAGCGTGCAGACTTCCTCTACGCTCCACGCCCCACGCTATACGCTAACATTTTATTATCCGTGGTACGGTGTGCCCGAGGGACCTGGGGGTGCCGGCAGAACCGTCCACTGGGGACGGATTGATGCCGCCAAGAAAGACATTGAGGCAAGCACTCACTACCCTGTGCTTGGCGCCTACGATTCGCACGACCCGAACGTGATAGACCAGCATTGCCAGTGGGCTAAAAAAGCCGGCATCGATGCGCTCATCGTCAGTTGGTGGGGACATAACGATTTCACAGACCGCGCGATGGGCAAAATTCTCGATGGCTGCCAGCGTCACGGACTTACCGCGTGTATCTACTATGAAACCGTGCCGAGGCCGCAAACGCCCGAGAGCGCGGCACAAGATATAGTCAAAGTCTTGGAGAAGTACGGCAAACACCCCGCCCATCTTAAGGTCAATGGCAAGCCGGTCGTATTTGTGTATGGTCGTACCTTAGGCGAAATCAAGCTTCCAGCCTGGCTCAAGGCTGTCGAGCTGATCAATAAGGGCTACCAGCCGGGCGTAACAGCGATTGGCGACCGCTTTAGCGCTGAGGCAGGGCGAATTTTCGACGGGCTGCACACGTATAATACAGCCGGCTCGCTTCGCAGCTTATCTGTGGACGATGCACGCGCATGGGCAGCGAAGACGTATCCATCCTGGGTTCAAATGGCAAAACAGGTGGGCAAAATTAGTGCTCTTACCGTCATACCTGGCTATGACGATACAAAAATCCGCAAGCCCGGCCTCGCTGTGCAGCGCTACGACGGTGCGCTTTATCGCGCGCAGTGGGAGGAAGCCATCAAGGCCGATCCGGACTGGGTGCTGGTTACCAGCTTCAACGAGTGGCACGAGGGCAGCGAAATCGAGCCATCGTTGCAGGACAAGGAGCAGTATATCGAGCTTACCGCCAAGTATAGTGGACAGTTTAGGTCTAAAAAGCCATGATTGAAATACAAAGACATAATCGCGTGTGGATAATACTTTTGTGCGTGTGCTGGTCCACATTTTTGGTGGCGCAGGAGCTACCTGAAAAACCGCCCGGCAAGTTTTTTCCGCTGTCCCTTGCCGATCACAAGGACGCCGACTCGTTCAAACAGGGTCAGCCGATTGTCGGGGCTACGTATTTCTACTGGTACGATATCGACAGCAAGAGCCACATTATCGACGGCGACGGCACGGATGCGCTAACCACGCATCCCGCTGATATGCAGGGCATCAGCTATAAGCGAGCGTCCTGGCACAAAGCACAACTCAGTGACATGATTGCAGCGGGCATCGATTTCTTGCTGCCGGTTTTCTGGGGCGTGCCGGGAAAATATGAAGGCTGGAGTTTTGTAGGCTTGCCGCCGTTAGTGGAAGCGCACGACCTTCTGCAGCAGGAGGGCAAGGAGCCGCCGAAGATCGCCTTATTTTATGATACCTCCATACTTCAGTGGAATAGCTTCAATAAAGATGGAACGAATTACCATGTCGACCTGAGCACGGACTTTGGGAGGGAGTGGTTCTATGCCGCTGTGCGGGACTTTTTCAGTCTGATCCCACCTTCAAAATGGGCCCGCATAGATGGTAAGCCAATTGTCTTTCTATACGCTGTGGCTTTTGCCAAAAAGCAAGATGAAAAACAGCTTGATTATTTGCGGGATCGCTTCAAGAAGGATTTCGGCTGCGAGCTTTTTCTTGTGAAGCAGCCTCAATGGTTGGGCCAAGCCGACGGCGTTTATTCGTGGGGTGCGGCGGTGAGTGGGCCGGTTATTGATAGGCAGGTTGCCGCTGTTGGGCCTGGATATGATCACAGTGCCGTGCCCGGAAGGTCGCCGCTCATAGTCGAACGGCGCGACGGCAAAACCTACGTTGACCGCTGGCTAAAACTGCTGCAGCTCGATCCGGCTAACAGGCCCTGGATGGTGCACGTGGAGACCTGGAACGAATGGCATGAAGGAACGGACGTTGCCCACTCGCGCGAGTACGGGCGAAGCTATATTGTTTTGACCAGACTCTTCGCCGATCTGTGGCGGGCAAAAACCTGCCTTCGTATTCAGCAACTGGAAGACCGCTGAGCTTACTTTACCGCAGTGCCGATTCGCCAAAGCAAGGTAACCGACTCACGCTATAACTTAACCTTCCGGCAGAATTTTTATCCCCACGGGGTTACTTACAACTTGAACTCCTTCCAAAACCGAGGCGATACGAACAATGTGCCTGCCGGGCGTTATTTTAATGCCAAATCGTTTGTCAAGCACAATTGGGATGTCGTCAAATTGAACGCCGGCGGCCAACGGCCATATAGAGCCGTCAATCGTAACGGCATTTGGCCAATGATACCACTTGCCGTCGAACTGGATTTTGCAGATCTGCTGCACGTGCGATGACGGAAAGGCGAACATACGTCGGCCATGATTTTTTAAGTCTATTTTGAAAGTGGGCGTTTCGCCCGTTTGCCAGATGCGTTTGTCGGGCCGCAGCCGGCACTGAAGGCCTTCATCTGCTTCGCCCCAGGTTGGCTCAGCCCATGCGTAACTATCCCGTGAGGCGACCATTTCGGCCCATGGCGTTTTGCAGCCTTGCCCGGCGATGAAGAGCAGCAACGCAGTTATCACGCATACATTTCTTTGAGCTTTCATGCTCAGTTTCTTTTCAAAGTGTGCCTAATCTCAATTTTGCCAAAGTTCACTTGTAACACACAACCTTCACTGTTTTCAAGTCTCGCTCCGTAAAAAAATCCAGGCTGATTTCAACCGCTGGTCCTATAAAAGGCAAAGTTTCGCCCCCTTTCGTGTGTCGGATTGACCAAGCGAGCTCACAGAAAAACTGTGGCGAAAAAAACAAATTGACAGCACAGCCTAACATTGTTATATAATTCGCCGAGGGTTTCATCTCACTGGCACAGGGATGGCAAGAAGAGTAGGTCTTTGTGCCTGTCACGACTGGGAGGGTGATGATCGCGCCTGCGCGGCAACAGTGTGTTCTGTCGCCGATGGTTGCAGCTTATGATAGCACTAAACAAGGTCTGTTACTAAAGATGGTGGCCGTAGTTCTCGGCAGAAATAGATGGTAAGGATCACAAGATGAAATCGGGACAAGAGGCAGAATTTTTGAACTGCCAATTCGGGTCGGGCCAGAAAAACATCCGCAGATATAGGATGTCGCAGCATTTTGCGAGTGGTTGTATGCTCAAGGTAATTCTGGCAATTCTGATAGTATCTGCGCTATCCAGTCCTTGCATCGACGCTCAGCAAAGCTCTACAGCAAACGCCGGTTCTTCCGAGGCCGCAGCAAAGGAGGCTACCGCGAAGGATGCCGCAGCGAAGGATGCCGCAGCGAAGGATGCCGCAACGAAGGAAGCCGCAACGAAGGAAGCTGTCAAGAAGATCGCTGAGTCGTTAGGTCCGCAAGCGACAGAGCAACAACCAGAGCAGTCAACGAAGCAGCCCGAACAGGCAGGCCCGACCGGAGTCGGGGTTCAAGGTCAAGCCACAAAAGACAAGCAACTGTCGATTATTGAGCGGCTGATTGCCGGTCAGATTCCGGATGTGGTGTCGACCAACCTATCGCAGTTTGGATATGATGTTTTTCAAAAGCCGGTGTCGACTTTTGCACCGGTAACTGATGTGCCTGTCGGGCCGGATTACATTCTGGGTCCCGGCGATGCTTTTACGGTAACACTGTGGGGCAGGATCAATGCGCAGTACCCGGTTATAGTGGATCGGGCTGGAGAAATCACCTTGCCCGACGTTGGAGTTCTGAGAGTCTCTGGTATGACCTTCGACAAGGTGCAAGATTATCTCAGGCACGAATTCGAGCGTAAGCACGCCGACTTCAAGATGGCTGTCACCATGGGCAGGCTGCGGACGATCAGGGTCTATGTGGTTGGTGAAGCCCAGGCGCCGGGCAGCTATTCACTGAGTTCTCTTTCGACCGTGATAAATGCACTTTTTGCAGCGGGCGGTCCATCCAAAAATGGGACGCTGAGAAAGGTTCAGTTGCTCAGGAATACGGCTAGCGCGGCGACTATCGACCTTTACGATTTCCTTTTGGGCGGGGATAAAAGTAAAGATACGCGTCTTCAGGACGGCGATACGATTTTTATTCCGTTGATCGGCCCGGTGGTAGGCGTGGCAGGTAATGTCAAAAGGCCGGCTATCTACGAGATGTCCAAGCCGATGACGCTGGCGGAAGTGCTTCAGTTGGCAGGAGGAATAACATACGCCGGGTGGCTGCAAAGAGTGCAGGTGGAAAGAGTGGATAGGCATGAGAAGCGAATCGTAGCTGACTTTGATATCTCCGGCAGAACGGATACAAGCAAAGAGAAACAGGCCTCAGACATCATGGTGCAAGATGGGGATGTGGTCAAGGTTTTTGCGATCTCGCCTCTTGAGCAGAATGTGGTTAATCTGGAAGGGCACGCTGCCAGGCCGGGCAAATATGAGCTAAAACCCGGTATGCGGCTTAGGGACATAATCCATTCTTACCAAGACGTAGGCGCAGAGCCAGACCTGGAGTACGGCGAAATAGAGAGGCTTGTTGAACCGGATTTGCACGCTGAGGTCATCCCATTCAACCTTGGACGGCTGCTGGATGGCAACGAGTCTGAAAATATTGAGTTGGCTCGGTTTGACACAATTCGTATTTTCCGCTGGGATGAAAGGACCAAGCGAAGCGTTTCTGTTTCTGGCTTAGTTTTTCGCCCTGGTCAATACCGTCTTATTCCTGGTATGAAGGTAAGCGACTTGATTGACACGGCTGGTGGGCTTCAAAAAAACGCGTACCTGAAAACTGCGGAAATTACACGCAGACACATTAGTCAGCAGGGTATGGAAACCGAGAAAATCGAGATAGACCTTGAAAAGGCAATTCCAGGCGACCCTGAGCATAATATTGCTTTGCAGGACTATGACCATTTGATAGTAAGGTCGATCCCGGAGCTTGAGTTTGACCGGGCAGCTACTGTATCCGGAGAGGTAAGGTTTCCTGGCACTTATCCACTGCGAAGGGGCGAGACCTTAAGCTCACTTTTAGAAAGGGCAGGAGGATATACCGACCGGGCATACCTAAAAGGTTCGGTGTTCACCAGAGACAGCGCAAAAACCGTCCAGCAGCAAAGGATGGATGAGGTAATACGACAAATTGAGGAAACGATCCTGGTCGATACCGACCGGGCAATAGGCGGTGCTCTGGACGAGGAAGCAATTAAGTCTGGAGAGCTGCAGCTTAAGGCAAAAAAGGAAATCCTCAGCAAGCTTCGAGCCGCAAGGATAGACGGCAGAGTAGTTATAAGATTAGCTTCGCTGGAGGAATTTAGAAACTCCAAATATGATCTGCAGTTAGAAAAAGGAGACAGCCTGTCTATTCCTGAGACCCCCGGTGTCGTAAGCGTTGTTGGAGAAGTTTTTAATCCGACCGCTTTACTATACGAGAAAGACAGGACCGTGAGCTACTACCTGCGAAAGGTGGGCGGCCTGACAGAGGAAGCCAACAAGAAGCAGTTAAGCATAATTCGTGCCGATGGCTCTGTGGTCAGCATTGCCCAGAAGGATGCGGGCAAAATAGATTGGGATTCCGGATCGAATCAGTGGGTGTTTGGCGGCTTTATGAACATAAAGCTGGATCCGGGTGACACGATAATAGTGCCGCGGAAGATGGACAAATTCTTATGGCTGAGATTCACAAAGGACATAACGCAGATACTATTCCAAGCTGCTATTGCGGCAGGTGTAGTCCTTGCACTGTAATCGGCGCCACACAAAATACGTAAAAATTTTTGTTGCAGGCCCACGCACAGAGGGGGATAATACGTCTTTTACGGTTCTTGAGCCCACAATAAGGAGTGTAAATGGGGCCTGTATTGGACGGGTTGCTAAAACTACAGAGTGTTGAAAATCGCCTGCGAGCCGCCAAGGCAAAACTTGCCAGATCTAGACGTACCGTTATCATTCAGGAAAATCAAGTCAGAAGCCTCCAAAACGCCCTCGAAGCCAAGAAAGAGGAGGTTCAGCTAACCAAAGTACAGTGCGACCGCCTGGAATTGGAGCTCAAAACCGCGGATGAGGAAATCGCCAAGTTAAGGGCATCGCTAAACAACGCGAAAACAAATAAAGAATATGCGGCGCTGCTAACTCAACTGAACACCACTAAAGCCGACAATGCCAAGGTAGAAAGCCAAATTCTGGAGTTGATGAAGGGCATAGAGGCTGACGAATCTGAGTGTGTGCAGATGCGCAGCCAAATAGAGCAGCAGAAGCAGAAACTGGAGCAGCTCCGAACGGACGCGGAGGTTTCGGCAAAAAAATACGAGGCGGAAATCGCACAAGTCCAGGCGGAATGGAACCGGGCTGCGCGTACAGTTCCCCATGGGCCGTTGGAGATTTTCAAACGAGTTGCTGAAACGTATGATGGCCAGGCGGTGGTCACTATTGAGCAGTCCGAGGGCAAGGCAGCCACCTATACCTGTGGCGGCTGCTTCATGGGCATCACCGCCGAGTGCGTCAATCTGCTTATGACTAAAGATGATATAATCCGATGTCCAAACTGCACCAGAATACTTGTGCTGGGTGACACACAAAGTTAGAAGACCCAACCCGGTGACCCTTCTCAGCGAGGATGATGGACTTGCCGGATAAAATAGTCGCTTACATAGATGGCGCCAGCAGAGGCAATCCCGGACCAGCCGCTGCCGCTTTTCTGTTGAAGGATTCTGCCGGAAATAAAGTTCAGGCAAAGGCATTCTTTTTAGGCCACGCCACAAACAACGTTGCTGAATATACCGCCCTTGTCAAGGCTCTGGAGGCGGCAAAAAAGCTTGGCATTACAGACCTTGCCGTCTTCAGTGACAGCGAACTGCTTGTCAAGCAGGTTAACGGCGAATATAAAGTAAAAAGCGACCAAATCAGATCTGCCTTCCTGCAGGCGGTCGATTTACTGGCGGAATTTAAGAGCTGGAAGATTCAACACATTATGCGGGACAAAAACAAGGAAGCCGACAGACTTGTCAACCATGCCTTGAACCTGGAGCGTGACGTCGAAGACAAACCGGTGCCGCCGAGCGCCGAGAGACGAGAGCCGAGAACCGAGCGCCGAATCATTCGGCTGGGAGTTTTGATCAGCGGCGGCGGCAGAACGTTGATGAATATCTTGAAACACATAAAAGAAGGTCGGCTCAATGCCGAGGTTGCCGTAGTAATAAGCTCACGCTCGGCGGTAGCCGGCGTAGAAAGGGCGAAAAATGCCGGCCTCAACGTAAAAATCGTCCGCACGAAAGATTGCCCTGACATCGACGAATTTAGCAAACGTATCGAGCAAGAACTGGTCGCTGCTAATGTTGACCTGGTTATCCAGGCCGGCTGGCTCTGCCTCTGGAAGATACCGCCGCTATACGAAAATCGGGTGATGAACATACACCCAGCACTGCTGCCGAGCTTCGGCGGGCAAGGAATGTGGGGACATTACGTCCATGAGGCGGTTCTCGCCGCGGGCTGCAAAGTAACCGGCTGCACGGTGCATTTCTGCACCAACCAGTACGACAAGGGCCCAATAATTCTCCAGCGCACCTGCCCGGTCAAAGACGATGATACCGCCGACACGCTCGCTGCCAGGGTTTTTGACCAGGAATGTATCGCATATCCGCAGGCCATAGAGTTGTTCGCCGAAGGCCGAATACTAATCCAGAATGGAAAAGCAAGAATCGTAACGGCGGAAAAGTCCCGAATTGTCAATTGACCACTTCGCTCTTCTCCGGCTGCTTTATCTCCAGGCCCTCGAACTTCAGATTCTCTTCGTCCTGCACGTCAATCTTTACCAGGTTCTTGCCTTTGAAGCTGCCTGCCAGCACAGCCTCTGAAAGAGGGTCTTCTATGTAGTGCTCGATGGCTCTTCGCAGGGGTCTAGCTCCAAATTCCGGATTGTAACCTTTGTCGATGAGGAATTCCTTGGCCTGCTCGGTCAGCTCCATCTTAAAGCCGTGCTCGGTCAGCCGTTTGAACACCTTTGCCAACTCGTAATCAACGATGGTCTGCAGATCTATTCTGTTGAGGGACTTGAACACTATTATATCGTCCACGCGGTTTAAGAACTCGGGCCTAAAATGGCGTTCCACCTCCTTCTGGAGAATCTCTTTCATCTTCTCATAATTTGCCTCGGGCGTCTTTTTGCCGAAACCAAAACCGGCTTGATTTCTTATCAGCTCGGCGCCGATGTTACTGGTCATAATCAGGACAACGTTCTTAAAGTCGATACTTCGACCGAAGCTGTCGGTGAGCCTTCCCTCATCCATTATCTGAAGCAGTATATTGTAGACGTCCGGATGCGCCTTTTCGATTTCATCCAGAAGCAGCACGGCGTAAGGCCTGCGTCTCACCCTTTCAGTCAACTGGCCGCCCTCCTCGTAACCGACATACCCAGGCGGAGCACCAACCAGCCGGCTGACATTGTGCTTCTCCATAAACTCGCTCATATCCAATCTGATAAGGGCGTTTCTATCGCTGAACATGAACTCCGCCAGCGCCTGTGCCAGAAGCGTTTTTCCGACCCCGCTGGGACCAAGGAATATAAAACACCCCGTGGGACGATTTGGATCCTTCATGCCGCTTCTGCTGCGCCGTACCGCCTTGGCTACGGCGCTGATGGCCTCATCCTGGGAAACTACCGTCTTGTGCAGCTCGGCTTCCAGTTCCAGCAGCCGCTGCGTTTCCTTCTTCTCAAGCTTCGTCAGCGGCACACCAGTCATGTTGCTGACCACCTCGGCGATCACCTCGGTATCGACCACACCCGTTGCTTCTTTATTCTCGTCGTACCACTTCTTCTGAAGTTGTGCCTTCTCATCCAAAAGCCGCTGGGCTTCATCCCTTAGCGATGCCGCCCTCTCGTAGTCGGCATTTCTAACCGCCTCATCCTTCTCTCGCTGCAGATCTTCGATTTTCTTTTCCATTTTTGTCAAATCGAGCGGCGGCGTCATATTCTTCAGCCGAACTCTCGCCCCGGATTCGTCGATCACATCTATCGCCTTATCGGGCAGACATCGACCAGTGACGTATCTGGTAGATAGTTCCACCGCCTGAAATAGCGCCTCATCGGTAAACCGCACCCTATGATGCGCCTCATAGCGGTCTTGAAGCCCTCTTAGTATTTCCAGAGTCTCATCCTTTGAAGGCGGTTCGACGATGATTGTCTGGAATCGCCGCTCCAGAGCACCATCCTTCTCCACATATTTGCGGTACTCGTCCAGAGTAGTAGCACCAATGCACTGGACTTCGCCTCTGGAAAGGGCAGGTTTCAGGACGTTCGATGCATCTATTGCGCCCTCCGCTCCGCCGGCGCCGACCAGTGTATGAAGCTCGTCAATGAATAGGATGACATTGGCAGCTCGCTTGACCTCGTTAATCACCGCCTTGATGCGTTCCTCAAACTGCCCACGATATTTTGTGCCGGCCACCATCATGGCTAGGTCCAGCACCACGATGCGCTTGTCTTTTAATAATTCCGGCACCTGCCTGTTGACTACCTGCTGGCTCAGACCCTCTACAATTGCCGTCTTGCCGACTCCAGCTTCACCCAGGAGCACCGGATTGTTCTTGGTGCGTCGGCACAGTATCTGTATTAAGCGCTCGATCTCTCTCTTTCTGCCTATAACCGGGTCGAGCTGGCCGTCGGCAGCCAATTGGGTAAGGTCTCTGCCGAAGCTGTCGAGCGCCGGAGTCTTGCTCTTGGGCCTTCGGCTTATAGCCGGCCCCATCTTCATTCCGAGCCCGCTGGGCCCATCATCTACGCCCGCGCCCAGCAGGTTTAGCACCTCCTGGCGCACGTCTTCCAACTTCAGGCCCAGACTCATAAGCACCTGTGCAGCTATTCCCTCGGTCTCCCGCAGAAGGCCCAGAAGGATATGTTCCGTCCCCACGTAGTTATGATTCAGCGCCCGGGCTTCTTCGATAGCGTACTCAATGACTTTCTTGGCTCGCGGCGTCTGCGGAAGTTTGCCCATCGTAACCATATCAGGGCCGCTCTTAACCTGTTTTTCTACCTCAAGCCGGAGCTTCTTAATATCGACATCGAAGTTCTTTAGAACCGTCGCGCCGACCCCGCTGCCTTCTTTTACCAGGCCCAGCAGAATGTGCTCGGTCCCTATGTATTCGTGGTTAAATCGCTGAGCCTCCTGGTTGGCCAGCGCCATAACCTTCCGTGCCCGATCTGTAAAACGCTCAAACATCTCTTACCTCAAAGCTATACTTGCAGAACGTCAAAAACCATTTAAGCACTCGCCTGTAGTATATCACAAGCTGCATCCAACTGTCAAACTGCAAGCCCCCTATGGCTGAGTGCTTATTTATCTATATGCTCAGCCTGAGCCGATGTTCGGTTTTCTGAACAACGTTTTTATTCGACCCAAGTTTTATCGACAAAAACGACGGTCGACTTTCCCGCTTCCCAGACAAATAACCGCACTTTCAGCCGGTGAGGATCCGCCCTTACTGGCAGATGGCATCGAATCGGACGGTTTATACGGACTTGAGTATCGCTCGTACGTCCAGCGCGAGACCTATGGTGATTCTACTGGTTTGGGAAGGTTTGTGTGACCTTCTGTGTGTTGCTGGACCTCTGCCTTATTGGCCGTTTTCTTCCAGCAGTTTTCTAAGGTATTCATTTTCCCGGCGGGTCGCTTCAAGGTCGAAAGCCTGATACTTGATGCAGACTCGCAGATAGTCCAGCAGTTCGTGGAGGCTATCAATGTTTTTTTCAAGCTGCTGCCGGTTGGCCTGTGCTTGCTCGGCAAGTTTTGCTAGCTTGCTGCGTTGTGGGTCAGCAGTCTCTCCAAATTCTTTGACCAATTCGTTAATCTTGTCTTCTAACCGTGCCTCGTCCATCACGCCCTCCTGCCTGTCCCAGGCTGCGTCCTATAACCTTAGTTCGGGCTGCTACTCCAATCCTGTTGATTTACTGCAAAAACCATACCCGAAACCCCCTAAATACGCACTATTCCTATTTTAACTTGCCGCCTCAAGATGCGTTAAATTAGGCAGATAGAGTATATTGGTCGTAGGATTTCTCGGTCCTTTTCTAATCGCGCCTGCTATGCTGATTACGAGCAAGCGTTGCAGAAAATCAACATAAGAAATGCCTCCCCACCGCTGGGCTTTCTGCAATGGCTTCAGCAGGAGGAAATTAGGATGAGTGTTGACTATTGTAAACACGGATGTGGACCGAGATCACCATTCTTGATGCTCGATGCTCGTTGGGTATCGAGCGTCCAGCGAGCGTCTCGGCTACATCTTAGGATTCGTTAGCCGGCCGACGAACAGGATGCTGCCGGAACGGTTATCACGGATCAAGAACAAAAATGGATGGTCGGCTCGAAAAACCGGTGTCTGACTGGGTCCAGCCGATGTCAGCCGCATCGTTACGCCCGTTGCTGCCGCTGCTTCGGTGCCTTCCTCGTTCACGTCGACGTAGGCCTTGTGGATAACCGCCGAAATGAAAAGGTCTCTGCTGCCGGTTATTCCCAAAAAATCTGCCGCCCGCGCCGAAAACGCATCCCCCATCCCCATTGATTTGAGCACTGAAGCCAAACTAAACTGGCTGGTCGTCTTGAATTTCGGCACAGAAACGATGACTTCGCGTCTGTGCAGTCTATCGAGCCACTGTGAGAAATCCTCCAGCTTCAGCTTTTTCTCAAATTCGGGCAGGGCATCAGTTTCCTTCGGCAGCAAAATAATCATCGACAGCTCATTGTCGATATACGGAAGTTCAAGTGCCTGAAAATCTTCAGCCTCCATATAGCGGAACTCGCCCATCTGATTCATCATCGGCGCATCGACCTTCTCGCCGCTGGCCAGAGTAAATGGCGCTTCTCTGGTCCTATCCTTCTTGAACTGCCTGGCCCAGTTGCCCTTAAAATAAATAGCATTTGTCAAGACCAGTCGCGTCATCGCATCCACGACGCCTGGTTTGATCAGCTCTTTGATTTTATCCCTGGTTTTCTGTTCCACCCAGGCATTGATGGTCTGGCGGGCTGATTCAGTTGCCGTTACGAAATCGACCTCGGTCAATCGTCCGTCATACTCGGTTTCTATGAGTTTCAGGAAATCATTGAGCAATTTGTAGCCTTTCTGGCCCCACAAGGCGTTTGCTACCGCCAGCTCATAGTTGCCCTTTTTCGCCCTTTGGTTCAAATCCTTTACAACCACTCCGAAGGCCGAATGAAATTGACCTTCTTGCATAAAGGGCTCAGGCGGCACTTTTTCGCCAGCCAACGTGGGGAAGTGCAGGACTTTAGCCATCTGCGTCTCGGTCTGGCCTCGTGCACCGGCGTAAGTCATAGCAAGAGCCGTCGAGATGCTGTAGGGCGAGAAGAAAAGATTGCCTTGATTTTCCCGAAGCCTGGCAAAAAGCGCCAGGGCGAATTCATTATTGCCCTGCACCACAGTTTGCCTCTGGACTTCTGAGTCAGCCATTTTTTGCTCTCCGCCGAAGCAGGCGACAGCGGTTGATACCCCAACTACCAAGATAAACGCGCTTTTCTTGACTCTCATATAACAGCTCCCTCTATCTATCGGTAAATCAAACGAAGTTCCGTTTTGGTTAATTATACCACAAGTTCCGCGTCAACTGCAAATGTAGTCGAACAGCTATTCTGGTCACAGACCCAAGGAGATCGCGGTGAAATCTTATTGACACTGCCATTTTCCCACTTACTATGGTGGTGCAGTTGCCGTGCTGGTTATAACTGAACTTTTGCAAAATGGAGACTAGACACACTTTGAAAAGGAAAAATTTGTTGTCTTATTTTTCCTTTTCAAACATTAACTACTTGATGGATAATTACTTAGCTCGATTATTCAAGGAAATCAAGAAACGGATTTCCTTGAATAATATGTGCGTAATCTCCATTTTGCAAAACTCTTGTTATAACATCAGGAGCAGTCAAAATGATAAGTCTTGGTTTTATCTGGCAGTTTTTCAAGCACCCAACACAGGTGGGAACTTTCACGCAGAGTTCCAAAACTCTGGCAAAAAGAATGGCTGAGCAGATTGACGGAAGCCTCGAAATTGTCGAACTTGGTGCTGGAACCGGCTCTGTAACTACGGAGATCCTCAAGCGTCTTCCTGAAAACGGCCGACTGACCTGCTTTGAGATCAATCCGAGGTTTTGCAGAGACTTGGAAAGAATCAACGACTCGCGCCTAAGGGTCATTAATGATGATGCCAGAAACTGCGAACGGTACGTGAACAGTTTGGATTGTATTGTCTCGGGTCTGCCTCTTGTCTGGTTTACAGAGTCAAAACAACAAGAAATTCTTGCTATTACCAGGAAATCAAAAAGATACATCCAATTGCAGTACACTCCCCTATTGGGAAAGAAGATGAGAAACTACTTTCCGGAAGTGAAGCTCAAGTTTGTGCCTCAAAACCTTCCGCCCGCTTTTATCTACGTGTGCAAGAATCCAGCGAAATAGCCTGACCCCGCTGATCACACGCCGCGAAATTTTCACGAGAAACTTGCAGCCAATAGTAATATAATTATGAACAATTGCGTGTTTGTTTAGTCGTCGCCGGTACGCCTGCCCTGAGCTTGCCGAACGGGGCGACGACTAACTCCGGCTACCAGGGTTTTGGTTCACCGGGACCAGGAGACAGATTATGGCCAAGATAACCATGCCTGCCAAGGTCAGGAAGCGGGACGGCTCAATTGTCAGATTTGACCAGTCCAAGATTCAAAACGCAGTGCAAAGGGCCGCTCTGGAAGTCCTGGGCGAAAAGCAAAAAGCTCAGAGTATCGCTCATCGCGTAAGCGAAGGGGTCGTAGAATGGCTTTGCCAGCAGTACAAAGGCAGAATCCCCGACGTTGAAAATATCCAAGACACGGTTGAATTGGTTTTGATGAGCGAGGGTTACAACCATATCGCCAAAAGCTACATTCTGTATCGGGAAAATCGAAGTCAGTTGCGTTTCACCAAGTCTGCGCTGGGCCTGAAAGACGACCTGAAACTGCCCATCAATACCGTGGAGGTTCTCAAAAGAAGGTATCTGCTCAAAGACGAAAACCAGAATATCGTTGAGACGCCCAGCGAGCTATTTAGAAGAGTCGCCAGCCATGTGGCTAAAGCAGAAGGCAATTATAAGTCCCGCTATAGCAAAGAGGACACTGAAGAGAAGTTTTACCTGATGATGCGGAATCTGGAGTTTATGCCGAACTCGCCGACCTTGATGAACGCTGGCACCTGCCTGGGGCAGCTTTCCGCCTGCTTTGTCATTGCTGTGGAGGACTCCATAGAGGGGATATTTACGGCTCTGGGTCAGATGGCACAGATACATCAAACCGGCGGCGGCACCGGCTTTAGCTTTTCGAATCTAAGGCCCAAAGCAGATATCGTTCATTCGACCAAGGGACAGGCATCAGGCCCGGTATCGTTTATGAGCATATTTGATAAGGCTACCGGCGTCATCGTCCAGGGCGGAAGAAGACGAGGCGCGAATATGGGCATCCTGCGGTGCGACCACCCCGACATCGTCGAGTTTATTGAAGCTAAGATTGAGCCGGGGGCCTTCGTCAATTTCAGTCTCTCCGTCGGCGTGACCGACAGATTCATCCGTGCGGCAAGAGAGAATGCAGACTTCAATCTGATGAATCCGCGGACCGGCAGAGTGGTCAAGAAAATCAAAGCCAGAGCACTGCTCGACCTGATGGCCTATGCTGCCTGGAGAACGGGCGATCCAGGCATGGTATTCCTGGACGAGATAAATAGACGAAATCCTACGCCCGCGATAGGCCGAATCGAGGCGACAAATCCGTGCGGAGAGCTGCCGCTGCTGGCGTATGAAAGCTGCAACTTAGGTTCTATAAATCTCGCAAAATTTGTAAAACACGCCCCGGACAACGGCGAAGTAGACTGGCAAAAACTCGAAGAATCAATTCGATGGGCAGTCAGATTTCTCGATGACGTGATAGAAGTGAACAATTTTCCGCTGCCGCAGATCGAACAAGCCACATTGGCAAATAGAAAAATTGGCCTGGGCGTAATGGGCTTTGCGGATATGCTTGTAATGCTGGGGCTGCCTTACAATTCAGGCAGGGCAGTTGATTTTGCCAAAAAGCTGATGCGCTTTATCCACAAAGAATCGCTCGAAGCATCGGCAGCCCTTGCCGGAGAACGAGGGGTCTTCCCCAACTTTGATAGGTCGAATTACGCCAAAGGCAACATCAGGCTTCGCAACGCAACGGTAAATACGATAGCGCCGACCGGCACTATCAGCATCATCGCCGGATGTTCAAGCGGCATTGAGCCTTTATTTGCGATAAGTTTTGTCCGCAACGTCCTGTCGGGCACAAGACTCTTCGAGATTAGCCCCTTATTTGAAGCCGTTGCCAAAAGAAGAAATTTCTATGGCAGAGAGCTTCTTGCTGAGATTTCCAGGCGCGGCTCTGTGCAAAACATCAAGGGCGTTCCACAGGGCATAAAGAGATTATTCGTTACAGCGTTTGACGTAAGTCCGCAGGAGCACGTCCAGATGCAGGCGGCGTTTCAGAAATATACCGATAACGCGGTCTCAAAAACCATAAATCTGCCCGGCGACGCGACCGTAGATGACGTGCGAAAGATATATCTGTTGGCGCATAAACTCAAGTGCAAAGGCATTACGATTTATAGATACGGCTCTAAACCGGACCAGGTGCTGTCATTTAGCTATGGCCAGCAAGCTGAGCACTTTAGCGTCGGTGAGCTTGTTACCGCCGCAGCCGAATATTCAGGTGGATGCATAGCGGGTATGTGCGCGTTTTAGGGGTCAAGAGTCGTACCCGTCGCCCCGTTCGGCAAGCTCAGGGCAGGCGTGCCGGCGACGGCTAAACAGGATATTTGGCCCCGCAATTTATTGCAGGGTTCTGTCCCGAACTTAGCGCAGAGCAGCGAAATGGGCACACTGCGAATTATATCGAACAGTAGCGAAGTCTTCCGCAGCCGTATGGAGGCGGGTGAACTGCTGGCCAGCCAGTTGAAAGAACTCCAGAGCCAAAATGTGGCGTTGCTGGGCGTTCCGCGAGGCGGCGTAGTAGTCGCGCGGGAAATTGCCCACGCGCTAGACGGTGACCTGGATATAGTGCTGGCACATAAATTGGGGGCGCCGGGAAATCCGGAGCTGGCTATTGGCGCAGTTTGCGAGGATGGAAGGCTCTTCCTGGACGAGGAAATAAGCTCATACATGGGCGTCGATGACAGTTACATAAAACGCGAGAAGAGCCGCCAAATGCAGGAGCTCGCCCGCAGGGTCAATCGCTATCGTAGCGTTCTGCCGAAGATTCCGCTATCCGGCAGGATCGTAGTCGTCACCGACGATGGCGTGGCTACGGGCGCAACCATGCAGGCGGCCTTGTGGGCGGTCAGGCAGGAAGAGCCAGAGAGAATCGTGGCTGCTTTGCCGGTCGGCCCGCAAGAAACCCTGGAAAAGCTGAGCCACGCGGCCGACAAAACTATATGCCTGCAGGCGCCACCATTTTTCTCGGCGATCAGCCAGTTTTACTCGTACTTCAATCAGGTAGAAGACGAGGAGCTGCTGGAAATCCTGCAGGAAGAAAATAGAAGAAGAAACGAACCCAAAATCTGAAAGGTCAAAGTGGAAAACTAAAAACTGTTGCATTCCACAGCTTTACGCTTTCAGTTTTCAGTTTTAAGTTTGGAGTTTTTCGCGATGCAGATCGATTCGTATAGCTTTGGAGTTATGAAGGTTGACGGCAAAGAGTACAGACAGGACTTGATTGTCTTTCCCGGCACAGTCAGATCCGACTGGTGGCGCAGGCAGGGGCATAGCTTAGCTATCGAAGATGTGCGCGATGTGATAGAATTTAAGCCCGATCTTCTGGTTATAGGTACTGGCGATTCGGGAATGATGGATATACCCGCCGCGACCGAGAAGGCGCTGCAGGATGCTGGCATAAAAGTCATTGCGCAGAATACCGGCCAGGCGTGTAGTGTTTTTAATGAGCAAACCAAAAAGGGCAAAAAAGTTGTCGGCGCATTCCATCTTACGTGCTGACCACGGAGGTATTCAATGGCCGAGAATAACAGCTTGAAACAACTGGTAGTAATTGGAGCCGGGCCCGGCGGTTACGCAGCCGCCTTTCACGCAGCAGACCTGGGCCTGCAGGTGACATTGATCGACCCGCAGATAAACCCAGGCGGAGTGTGTCTTTACCGGGGCTGCATTCCAACGAAAATTCTGTTGCACATAGCTAAAGTAATTACTGAAGCGGGCGAAATAAAAGATTGCGGCGTCGAATTTTCAAAGCCAAAATTCGACGTAGAGAAGATACGCTCCTTCAAAACCAGCGTCGTAAAAAAGCTATCGCAGGGATTAGGGCAGCTCTGCCGGCAAAGAAAGATCGAGTTTATTCAAGGCCTGGCAAGTTTCACCGGCAGCAACGCACTTGAGGTCAAGACCAGAAGAAACGGCACGCAAAAAATCTCGTTCGATCACGCCATCCTGGCAACCGGTTCGTGCCCGGTAGCTATTCCAAACATACCTTGCACTATACCCGCCGTGATGGACTCCTCAAAAGCTCTGCAGCTCACCCATATCCCTGAATCACTGCTCATAATTGGGGGCGGCTATATCGGCCTGGAGCTGGGAAGTTTCTACGCTGCGCTGGGGACAAAAGTGTCGGTGGTGGAAATGACATCCAATCTAATGCCCGGCTCGGACCCCGAGCTTGTCTCGGTTTTAAGCAAGCGCCTCCAGGTGCTCTTGGCTGATATTATGCTCAATACCACGGTTGCGAAAATCAGCGAGCAGAACGGCAGGCTCAAAGTGACATTCGAGGGCCAAAATCCGGACAAAAAAGAGGCTGTATATGAAAAAGTTCTGGTAGCGGTCGGTCGTAAGCCCAACTCAACCGACATTGGTCTGGAGAATACTAAAGCCCGGGTTAATGAAAAGGGATTCGTAACAGTTGATAGGAAGCGACAAACAGATGATGAGTCAATTTATGCGGTCGGCGACGTCGCAGGTCAGCCATTACTGGCGCACAAGGCGTCGCACGAGGGGATAGTTGCCGCCAAGGCAATAGCGGGACTCGATGCGGCCTTTGAGCCGAGGGCGATTCCCTTTGTAATATATACCGAGCCTGAAGTTGCCGAATGTGGCCTGAGTGAAAGCCAGGCGAAAAAACAAAACCGAGCAATCAAAGTGGCAAAGTTTCCGTGGCAGGCGTCCGGCCGGGCCGCCACAATGGCAAAAAGCACCGGGCTTACCAAGCTGATTATAGACCCTGCTACCGACAGAATTCTCGGCGCCGGAATAGTCGGAACCGCGGCTGGTGAGCTAATCGCCGAAGCCGTCCTGGCGGTTGAACAAGCAGCGACAGCACAGGTCTTAGCCTCGACCATTCACGCACATCCTACGCTGTCGGAGACGCTGATGGAGGCAGCCGAGGTCTACCTGGGCCAGTGCATACATTTATACCGGCCAAGAAGACCTTGATGGCTAAAAAACTCCAAACTTAAAACTGAAAGTGCAAAGCTGTGGAATTCAAAAGTTTTTAGTTTTCCGCTTTAAGCTTTCAGCTTCTTAGTAGCCTTCTTAGTACCACCACCGCCATAATATGGATAGCTGTCGAAAACGTCGCCCGTACCCAGAACACGAGGATCCTTCGTAGCGTTAAGTGCCGCCATCAGAGCGGCGGCAAACCTTTCTTTGGCCTGAGCATACTCCGCACGGTCTGCAACATTTTGCAACTGAGCAGGGTCTTTGCGAAGGTCGTACAACTCCTCGGCTGGACGTTTCTGGAAGGCGAGTTCAAACAGCGTCTTTACCTTCGGGTCCTCGCGGTTTTCAATCATATGGTCCTTGGATGGCGAGCCGTCGGTGTCACCATATTGGCCCGGCGGGTCACGAAAGCCGGCAGTATCCGGGTCGCCGGCGGGCCAGCGGTCGGGCTTAAAGTTGCGAATATACAAATAATCGTGCGTGCGAATCGCCCGCATCGGATAGCCAAGACCATCTTTACGAACCCAGGCGTGGCGTTCCTTGCCGGTAAAAACCTTGTCGCGCTTCGGGTCAACACGCCCGGACTTGTCGCGAGTCAAAATGTCGAGAAAGCTCTTGGCCGTCATATCCGCGGGCGGCTTTAACCCTGCCGCCTCCAGAAAAGTCGGCGCCAAATCCGAGAGGCTGATAAAATCTTCTACGACCCGCCCGCCCTTGACTCTTATCGGCCAGCGAACTGCCAGCGGCACATTCGTGCCCGAATCGTATAGATTGCTCTTGCCGCGAGGAAACGGCATGCCGTTGTCGCCCGACATAACCACCAGCGTATCATCCAGCTCGCCGTTTTCTTCCAGAATCTTCAGCAACTGCCCGACTTCGCTATCGAAACGCTGAACTTCCCAGTAGTAGTCACAAATATCTATCCTGACGGTTTCGCAGTCCGGCAGACAAGCCGGCACCTGGACATCCTGGGGATTCATGCCGCTGTCCACGCCGCTGCGCCATTTATAAGGCCGATGCGGATCATTGCTGCCGAACCAGAAGCAAAATGGCTTGCCCTTAGGCCGGTCTTTAAGGAACGCTTCGAAGGTTTTGTACTGAGGCCCCGCCGGGTTGCGTGTTCGCCCACCCGGCTCGAACTGGCCAGGTCCCCATCCCTTGCGGGTATAGCCCACGTGATAACCTGCCTGTTCGAGCAGGTCCGGATACACCGGGAATTTCCCCGGCAGTGTGCCCCAGAGATTGCCGCCCTCTTCGAGCCGCCAGTGCCATTGCCCTGTCAGGATGGCGCCGCGTGAGGGCGTACAGGAAGGGGCCGTCACAAACGCGTTAGTAAATAGTACGCCCTGGCGAGCCACCCGGTCAAACGTGGGCGTTTTGACGACCTTATCACCGGCGATACTTGCGTACGGCCAGGACCAGTCGTCCGCCAGACAGAAAAGGATATTCGGACGACCTTTGGGGCTCTGGCTTGCAAATAACCCGGCGATGTGCGGATGCCCCGATAGAACCAAGGAAGTGGCGCCGGCGCTTGCGCCTTTAAGAAACGCACGACGTGTTTTGTGAAAGTTGCTCATTTGTCTATTCTCCGGTATCATTCATAGTTCGCCAAAACGCTTTTCGCCACACCTTCGGCGATTATCTTCTTTTCAAGAAGCGTGTTCACAGACTCGACCATCGTGACCATCCCATGTTTTTTGCCGGTCTCGATTACACTTCGCAGAAAGAATCCGCCCTTTCTTCTTATGATATTCTTGGCGGCACCCGTTACCACCAAAATTTCGCAGGCGACCCGTCGCTCGCCGTTCACCGTGGGCAATAATTCCTGGTGAATGATGCCCTGCAAGGATTCAGCCAGAAGAAACCGCAATTGGCCCTCGTCTGTGGCGGGCGTGTAGCTTAAAAGTCTTTCGAGAATTTT
>Ga0315280_10002941_pt1 | contig 26830 bp, 24 predicted proteins | sample YL17G06_40_MG_FD_203697 | JGI IMG/M metagenome (GOLD analysis project Ga0315280, IMG submission 203697) | Sediment microbial communities from Yellowstone Lake, YNP, Wyoming, USA - YL17G06_40 | ecosystem: Environmental > Aquatic > Freshwater > Lake > Sediment | place: USA: Wyoming | collected...
AACGCCGCCCAGTACGAGTGGTCGGCAGAAGAGCCTTATGTTTCAATGAGATGTAATCAGCCCAGGCGAGCGAACACGATTCCTTTGCTCAAAAGTCGATCGATATCTTGTAAACTCCCGCTAGCACCCGAACTTCCCGTCTGGCTTCACGTATTCTCCAAAGACTGGGCGTTTATCCAGCGGACAGCAGAGGACGCTCTGGCGGCAAATCCCCACGTGCTTGGCGTGTTCTTACAGTGCCCGCCGGACGTAATCCCGCCTTGCTGGTTATCCGAAACCGCGCATCGCTCCCCCAAGGTGCTTCGGGTGGTGTGGTTCCCCGCTTTCACGGCCGGCCAGATCGCCCGAGCGAACGTCGAGGAGTTGGGAATCGCCCTCAGCCGTGTGCCTGGCATCACGCAGGCGGTCCTGCTAATAACGGCACCCGGTGAGGACCGGGATACCCTTGAAAGGGCCCGGAGGGCAACCGTCGCGTTACGGCTAGCCCGGCGGGCCGCTGCCGTTTCTGGCATGATGTGCCGAGTGGGCATTGACAGGGGCTAGACCTTCTCAGACAGATGGAGGGCCCACGCCCCGATTTTGCAGTGAGTGGGCGCGATCTTGCAACGGGCGGTTTCGCGCGCAGAATCGCAGAATATCAGATCCTCCTGAGACAGGAACTCCCCCCGGCAAGAAGCCGTCGCATTTCCGGGCCGTAGCACTTGGCGAGCTACCTGTTCCCGTTCCGCGACGGGTTCTTGATGACCAGGCCGTTCCGCGCCGCGTAACCCTTCAGATATTCCCTGATCCCCTCCTGCGGCGGATAGCCCCGCTGAGCATCTTCCTGTCCCCTCAGGTAGGCGGGATCGACTCCCGCAGCATGCTCAGCCGCGCGAGTGCGCGACTGCGTTGCATCAGCTTCACTCACGGGCATGATCACCTCAACCGTGCTGCACAACCTGCCTTTCGCTAATTCCTTCAGCAAGGGCGCCTGCTCCGGATGGCACAGAAGTTAATCCCTCCGCCCGCTGGTGTCAAGACCTTTGCGAGGTCCTCAGATGGCCAAGATGATTCCCGAGGTCCTCGGCGTGGGTCCCGCGCGCCCATCCTCCATTCATCTTAACACCGAATCCGCGCGCTTGATCCCAGCGCCTCGAGGTCATACACGCAGCCGCCCCAGGCGCCGCCGCCCATGGCCTGCAACAGCGCCCAGAGGCGGGTATCGTCGGGCAGGTCGGGGTCGGGAGCAAGGTCGGGGCGCGGTGGGCGGGCGGCCAGCACGCGCGCGCCCTCTTCCGGCCCAAAGCGGTCTGCCGCGGTCCCTGCCAGATCGACACTTCCTTCCAGTTTCCGGCGGTCGATGACGATGCGGATCAGGTCGCCGTCGCGCACTTTGCCGAGTGGCCCGCCAGCCAGCGCCTCCGGCCCGATGTGGCCCACGCAAGCGCCCGTCGAGACGCCCGAAAAACGCCCGTCGGTCAGCACCGCCACGTGCTTGCCGAAATCCAGGTTGGAAAGCGCGGACGTGACCTGGAAAATTTCCTCCATGCCCGCGCCCTGCGGCCCGCGGCAAATCAGCACCACCACATCGCCGGCCTTGATGCGCTCCGGGCCGGTGCTCTTGATGGCCGCCACCGCGTCTTTTTCCCGCGTGAAGACCCGCGCCGGCCCTTCCTTGCGGTACACGCCGTCGGCATCGACCACCGCCGGATCGATGGCGGTGCTCTTCACGATTGCGCCCTCGGGGGCCAGGTTGCCGCGGAGGTAGCTGACGGTGCTGGTCAGGCCGCGGGCCGCCGCCTGCTCCGGGCTCATGATGACGGAATCCGGCGAGACGCCATCGCGCTTTTCCAGCAACTCGCGCAACACCCCGCGCCGCTCGGACTTTTCCCACCAGTCGAGCTGGCGGCCGAGCGGCTCGCCGCTGATGGTGAGCGCGTCTTCATCGAGCAGCCGCAGGCGCCGCAGGTGCAGCATCACTTCGGGCGCGCCGCCGGCCAGGAAGACGCGAATCGTGGGGTGGTTCTGCGGGCCGTTGGGAAGCGCGTCCACCAGCCGCGGAACAGAGCGGTTCACCTGGATCCAATCTTCGATGGCCGGCCGTCTCAGCCCGGCAGCGTGGGCGATGGCCGGCAGGTGCAGCAGCAGGTTGGTGGAGCCGCCAAAGGCCGCGTAAACCACCATGGCGTTGCGGACGGCGCTGTCGGTGAGTATGTCGCGGGTGGTGTGGCCGCGCGCTTCCATTGCCGCCAGGGCGCGCGCCGAGCGCCGGCCCATGTCGAGCCAGATGGCTTGCCCGGAAGGCGCCAGCGCCGAGTGCGGCAAAGCCAGGCCAAGAGCTTCGGCGACCACCTGGGAGGTGGCTGCGGTGCCCAGGAACTGGCAGCCGCCGCCCGGCGTGCCGCAGGCCCGGCAGGCCAGCTCCGCCGCCCGCTCCAGGCTCACCTTGCCGTGGGCGAAGCGCGCGCCGATGGACTGGATCACGGCCGCATCTTCGCCGTCGATGGGCGGCAGCGTGACGCCGCCCGGGACGATGACGCAGGGCAGGTCGCGCAGCCCGGCCAGCGCCATCATCATGGCCGGCAGGCCCTTGTCGCAGGTGGCGATGCCCAGCAGGCCGCGGCGCGTGGGCAGCGAGCGGGCCAGGCGCCGCAGCACGATGGCCGCGTCGTTGCGATACGGCAGGCTGTCCATCATGCCCGGCGTGCCCTGCGTGCGGCCGTCGCAGGGATCGCTGCAATAGCCGGCGAAGGGGATGAAGCCGCGGCTCTTGAACTCCACGGCCGCCGCCTCCACCAGCAGCCCGACTTCCCAGTGCCCGGTGTGGTAGCCGAGGGCGATGGGCGAGCCATCGGGCGCGCGCAGGCCGCCCTGGGTGCTGAGGATCAGGAATTCCTTGCGGCCGAGTTCATCCGGCACCCAGCCCATGCCGGCGTCCTGGGTGAGGCCGAACAGGTCGCCGCTGGGCCGCGCCAGCAGCATCTCGGCGGTCAGCGGCAGCTTGCCCTGCGCCCCCGCCGCGCGGGTCTGCACGTCGTACAGACGAGATTCGGTGCTGTCAAACAGCTCGCTGAGGAAACGCATGTCCGGTTCAATGTATCAAGAAAGGCACCTTAACGGAGGAGGCTTCGAATCGTCCCTGCAGCCTGGCGAAGCACCGCAGGCGGTTCCAGTGCAGCGATCTTCCGCCGACGGGCCCTTGGACAATTGCTAGCCGGCTCGGCGTATTTCGACTGTCAGCTCCGGCCTGTCGGCACCCTTCGCACCGAACTTTAACAGGAGGCCACCACCGTCGGTCGCAAGCGGCGGCTCAAAGAGCTCCAGTTGGGCGGTGCTTGGTTGCGTGGCCTTGCTTGGATGAAAAAACGCGGCCGTGCCGAAGTCCACTCCTCGATACCTGAACTTCAGCCCCCATAGCCGGCAAGCGCTGGCAAGCACGGGGGCGCTGGGGGTGGCCAAACCCTTCCAGTACCTGTTGAATGCCTGACGGCTGACGCCCAACTGAGCGGCAGCAGCCGCCTGTGTGAGCTCGCCCGCCTCGACGGCGCGGCGAAACTTGCGCATCACCTCAAATCGAAAATCGGAGTCCGAACGAGTCGCGGGCCTTCGGCGTTTGTTAACTTTAATTGACACAGCCATAGCACCCCCCGATCCGAATATTTTGGTTGACAATCGTTTCATCGTCAACTAAAGTTCACAAAAGTTCTAGCGCCCCAAATTGACCTTGACAATCCGGCTTGTTAGGCTGGACGAAGGGCGTTAGAATCCGTTCCCATCCCACGGCCACGGCAACCCTCCACCGCCTTGGGGGGAGGAGGAAGAGGGATGATGCTAAGTGGTACAGAAGCGAGGATTCGATATCTCACTGTCGCCTTTTTCGCGCAGAGGGTGCTCGACGCGCTCGTGGCGTCCGCTGAGCATGGCGACGATGCTGGACTGAAGCCGGCCCTGGAGCTGGCGATTCAGGAGCTGAAGACGGCCATCGGAAGCGGCTCGGACGATTACCAAGAGGGCAGTCCTCGTGCGTTCAGCGACTACGAGCAGGTCCGGACGCTCGACGAGGTCAGAAACCGCGCTGAGGTCCAGCAGATGATTCAGGCGCTTGAGAAGCTGGCCGAAGACCTGGACGGTGGAGTACCAGCGGGGCGGCGCCAGTTGGACGAAGCGATTGAGTTCTTCTGCCACCTGGAGAGCCGGGCTCTGCGCAATTTTGACCAGCCGACCGAGGCGCTGCCGCGCGGAATTCACGAGCTATGCAAGGCGAGCCAGCGGGGCTCCTCAATGACGCCGCGTCCCTGAGCCGCTTCGTGCGCTACCTGAGGGGCTTCTGTCAGGAGAGGCGGGCAAGCCATCGTTATATCCCCTCCTCGCAGGTCTTTTTCACGTACATTGATGACTTGGCAGGCGAGACCGAAGCCTTCCTGCAGAAGGTTGTCGATCAAGCGGAGACCTCTGCCTGGGGTCTGAAGGCTCAACGCCTGAGGCTGGCACTGGTAAAGAGGGTCTGGGCACTGCTGCATGGTTATATAAAGCCGCTAGCCGATGCGCACACGCTGCGCGTTCCCTCCCCATTGCTGGATCTACTGCTGCAGCAGCTCCGCACGGTCCCTCATTTTTCGGACTGCAAAGTCGTGACACTTCTCTCCCCCGACCTGAACTACTTCCAGTACCGAACCGGGCGGCTGTCGCACCTCGCCACGCAATTGCGGTTGTTGCTCCCGAACGCTCCTCCCTTCCCGAGGGAGTTCGCTTTTGTCGCGATCCCCTACTCGCAGGGCCAGTGCCTGTTCACAAATGTGCTGCTGTACCACGAGGTGGGCCATTTCGTATTTGCAACGCTGGAATCCGCCCGGCGCTTGCTACCGGACGTGAATCAGGCTCTCGCGAGCGTGGTGCTGCCTGCTCCTTTCGAGTCGCTTGAGGAGCCGGCGAAAAGGTGGCTCCGGGGTCGTTTGGTGGCGTGGTCTGAAGAAACGTACTGCGATTTGTTCGCCCTTTCCCTCATCGGTCCGGCTTACTCGTTGGCGTCCATAGAGCTATTCAATCTTCTCGCGCTGTTGGAGGAGCCGGATTCCCTGCGGTTCACCAAGGAGCACCCGGCCGAGGCGTATCGCTTCGCAGAGCAGCTCCGGTACCTCCAGGCGACTGGCTGGTGGGAGGCCTCCGGCGAACCCCGCACGGAGCACCACGCTCGCATTGAGGCGCTCGCCTCCAAGCCGGAGGGCAGCTACACGTACCCGGAAGTGGGCGCGCCCCTAGGGAACCCGCTGATCCAGGCGTTCCTGCGCCTACGGCAAAGGGTCAGGGAACTGGTGGAGGAAACCTGCGGCGGACTGTCTCCGCGCGTGGAGGCTTTCACGAAATACGGCCCGACGATCCAGAAGTACCTGCTATACGCCACCGTTCCGTCAACGCTAACCATAGGGGGTGAAAGCCATCACCCCGACCCTGTAGCGATCGTCAACGCTTCACTCTTGTTTTCTCTCGCGTCGCTGACCGCGTTTCGCCAAAGGATAAAGGGCTATCAAGCGGGTAACGTTGCTAACCACGGCGATGTGGCTGGCCGGGTCGAACTGTGGGCGATGAAGGCGATTGAGGACTGCGCGTTGCTCAACAGGCCGGGAGAGGCGGGCTAAATGTCCGTTCTATCGAGCAGAGAGATCCGGGAACGAATGAAGCTGGAGGTCGACAACCCCCTGAGCCTTGTTGTTACGCCGCTGTCCGACGAAGAAGGGGCCTTCGACGTCGACTCACTGGATCTGCGCCTCGGCTCACGCTTCCTGCTGCCTCGTCTGTTTCAGCAGTCGGATTCTTCTGCCGACGATAGGCTGCGCAGCTTTCACGAAGTGCCTGTTCATGTTCCTTTCAAAGAGGTATTGGTGGTACCCGCACACCAGACTGTGCTCGGGGCGACACTGGAGTTTATCAAGCTGCCCGCTGACGTGTCCGGCCAGATCCTTACGAAATCCTCCGTGGCCCGCAGGTTCCTCGTCATTGAAACCGCGCCGTGGATACATCCCGGATATCGTGGTTGCCTGACCCTCGAGATCGCGAACGTTTCCAATACCCCGATCCCCATTTGCTCGGGTGCGGCGATGGCGCAACTGGTCCTCATGCATGTCTCTGACTCTGGGAAGGGCCGGGTAGCGAAACGCCTGGCGAGGATGATGGCGCAACTGGTCCTCATGCATCTCTCTGAGCCCGCAGACAGCCAGTTGCTCGACGCGGACTATCTGGGGCCGGTTTATCCCGAAGCTCGCACGGCTGCAGATTCCGCCAAGTAGCTCCCGCGCTTCGGGTTCAAATACACGCGACCGACCGAGAAAGCGTAGGAGCGAAAGCAGCCCCCGCCCGCTTGCAGAACGGAAACGGACGCTCCTGTCGCTCCAGCTCGGCCCGATGGCCGATAGCCCCACAAGTCACAGCCGGTCCCTCTTCTCCCGCAGACCGTCCACCGCGGCTCCCTTGAGCGTTCCTCGCAGTTTTTCAAGAGGTTGATCCGGGATGACGGTAATGGTGTTGCCGCGCTCGAGCAGGGTCATGTGCTGGCCCGGGCGCAGGCGCAATCGCTCGCGGATCTCGCGCGGTATAACGATCTGAAACTTAGGCGAAAGCTTGACTCTCGTCATACGAAGCGCTCCTCGATGTGGTCATTGTATTACGTTGCCCCCATCGTTGTGAAGGGGACCACACGCGCGGGGCGGCCAGCCCCTACATCGGGCGGCGGGGGAAACGGTCGGGGTTGTTGATGAACAGGGCATCGACGCCCAGCTTGTAGAGGTAGAAGGCGGCTTCCTGGGTAACGTCGGGGAAGCCGCCGGGGTCGGCGGAGCTCAGCGTGTACACCGTGACGCTCAGGCCGGCGTCGTGCGCCCACTGCACGATCTCCGGATTGGCTCGAACGATGGTCTTTTCCGGACCGATCCCCACGGCGAATTCCTTGACGCGCTGGATGGCCTGGCGCGACAGCCATTTCTGCTTGTCGCGCTCGCCAAACAGGAACAGGCAGGGCAGGCGGCAGCCCATCTCGCCCATCTTGCGCAGACTGGCCTCGCTGAAGGACTGGATGATGACCGGCGTTTTCATCTCGGCGTTCGGCCTATCCAGGCCGTTCTTGCGGAGCTGATCGAGCACCAGTTTTTCCATGTCGAAGCCGCGGCTGCCGTATACCTCCGGCGCTTTCGTTTCCGGATACAGGCCGGCCTTGCCCCGGATTTCGTCCATGGCTTCCTGCCAGGTGGGGACCCTTGTCCCTTTGAATTTTTCGTCCATCCAGGAGCCGGCGTCGAGGCGCTTGATCTCGGCCAGGGTGAAATCGGAGACGTACCAATGGCGCGCCGCTTTCCCGCCGCGCTCCTCGGTTGTGTATCGGTCGGGGAAGACGCGCTGGACATCGGTGGTGCGCTCCAGCGTCACGTCGTGCAGGCAGACGAGGATGCCGTCCTTGGTGATCTGCAGGTCCTGCTCGACGTAATCGGCGCCCTGCTCGATGGCCAGCCGGTAGGCGGGCAGCGTGTTCTCGGGCGCGTAGGCGGAGGCACCGCGGTGGGCGATCAGCGTCTTGCCGTGATACTGCGCGAGCCCGGCCAGCGCCAGTACGAACAGGCAGAAAAGCGCGCCTCTCATATACCTCTCCTTCAGAAATCCAGCCGGAAGCCGAGCTGGATGCGCCGCATCTCGTGGCGGCTGATGATGTCGCGGAACGTGGCCACCGGCGTGGCGCCGGTGCCAAAGGTGCGGTTGATGGACGCCGTGGTCGAGTCGGGAACCGGCGTATTGAAGACGTTGGCCGCCTCGGCCATGAATTGCGCCTTCAGCCCCTCGCGAAGCCGGAAGAGGCGGCTGTAGCGCGCGTCGGTCTGCGTCGAGGCCGGACCCTTGCCGGTGTTGCGCCCGAAATAGTATGGCCGGTCGTTATTCCGCGAGTCTTTGTTCAGGTCGGTGCCGGAGAGCACGTTGAAGGTGGTGCCGCTGCGGGCGAAAAAGAACAGCGCGAGTTGGTTGTTATTGAGGATCTTGTTGTTGGTGCGCGGCCGCAGCACCGCGCTGCCGTTCAGCACGTGGCGCACGTCGGCCAGCGAGTTGCCATACTCGGCCCGGCGGTCGAAGCTGTCCTGCGGGTACTCGCTGCCCGCCGCAATGCCGGCTTCCGGGCAGTTGTCCAGCCCGTGCGACCAGGTGTAGGCCAGGTTGAACTGGTAATGCTTGCGGAAGCGCTTGTTGAGGTTGACGCCCAGTCCGTTGTAGTTCGAATTGCCGCCCGAGGTGAGCATGGTGATGTTGTTGTAGGTGGGGTCGATGCGCGCCCCGGAGGTATACAGGGCCCGCCCGTCGAGCAGCTTGCCGGTCGCCGGCGCCAGGTTGATGTTCTGGGCTCCCGGGATCTTCGTTCCCTTCGTGAACGCGTACGTCAGCGTCAGTGCCAGGTCGCGCACTACTTCGCGCTGCACGCCAAGCGTGGCCTGCTGCGCGTACATCCATACCATGGTCGGGTCGACGACGGTAAGCGACGACTTCACCGTGGCCAGGCCGGAGAGCGACGCCGGGTAGTTGGGGTACACGGGGGCCCCGGCCGAGGTGCCCGCGATCTGGATGGAAAGCTGGCGTTGCCCGTTGGTGGTGAGCGCGTCGCGGAAGTAGTTGCCCTGCGGCCCGTCGTAATACAGGCCCCAACTGCCGCGGATGGCCATCTTGGTCGAGCCGTGCGGCGTCCAGGCGAAGCCGAAGCGCGGCGCCACGTTGTTGCGGTCCACCGGGAATTGCCGCGAGAGCGGGTACGGCGCCGTCTTGTCAACCTCGGGCGGGTTGCCCGACTCCCAGCGCACGCCGTAGTTCAACGTCAGGTTGCGCGTGGCCCGCCACTGGTCCTGCAAGTATGCGCCGTAATAGAGCGGAGCGTAGCGCAGCACCCGCTCACCGAAATTAATCACGAGCTGCGTGTAAGTGTAGAGCCGGTTGGTGGCCGGATCGATCAGCCCCTGCCGCGTCCGCAGGTACTGGTCGAGCGCGGTCACCGCGGGGCGCGAACCCGAGGCCGTCAAACCGCCGAAGCTGAAGGAGGCCATCAACTGGTCCTCGTAGGTCATCGGCGAGAACACCACGTTGAAGCCGGTCTTGATCTGGTGCTTGGAAACCTGCCGGGTCAGGTTGTCGCTCCATTCCGCGATTTTTTCCCGGTTGGCCGTCAGGCCCGTGGGATAGCCAAACTCGGCGACGCCGCTCACGGCCGTGTCCGGAAGCGTATTCGGGCCGGGCGGCACCACGGGGTAGCGGCGCGTGAAGCGGTCCGACACCTGGCTGCGGAACTCGTTCACCGTGTTTGCGGAAATCGTCCAGGTCCAGGAGCCGGCCACTGCGGCCTCGTTGAAAATCGCCCCATTGGAGGAACTGAGTACCACCAGGCTGCCGGGGTCGCGCGCCGCGAAAAATTCCCGGAACGTGTTCAGGCGCAGGGAAAAGGCGTGCGTCTCGCGCGGACGCCAATCGAACTTGGTCAGCCACAACTGCGGGTTGAAGCGCGAGGGAAGCACGTCCACCTCGGCGCCCGTGAACCCCAGCGCCGCCGCGTTGGCCTTGGCGGCTGGGGTGGTGAAGCCCAGCGATCTGGGGAAAGCGCGGCGGCTGGCCTCGTAGCTGGCGAAGAAGAATAGCTTGTCGCGCTTGATGGGCCCGCCCAGCGCCCCGATCCAGACGTTCCCCACGGGGTGAATTCCCGGCAGTGCGCCGAAGGGCCGGGCATTGGTGGCCTTGCGCGAGGTCAGGTACGAGGCCTGGCCGTGAAACCTGTTGGTGCCGGAGCGGATGATGTTGTTCACCACGCCGCCGGCCGTGCGTCCGCTCTCCGCGGTGGCGCCGAAGCTGGCGATCTGGGTCTCCTGCAGCGCCGCAGTCGAGAAGATGATCACCCGGAAGGCTTTTTGCTGCGCGGTGCTGTTCTGGAAGCCGTCCACCTGAAAGTTCACGCGCTGCGCCAGTCCGCCGAAATTCAGCCGCGGCGCTTCATACTCACGCGGGCGGTTGCCGTCCACGAAGGGCTGCAGGAACGCGAAGTTCAACTCGCTGCGGGACAGGTTCGGCAGGTTGTCGATGTCCATGGCGTTCACCGCGCGGCTGGTGGAGACCTGGGCCGCCTCCACCACCGCCGCGTCGGCCGAGATGGTGATTTCCTGCTGCGCCGTTGGAAGCACCAGAGCGGCGTTGATGGTCAGGATCTGGCCGGTGGACAGGTTGATCCCCGTCTGCCGGTAGGTGGAAAAGCCCTGCGCCTGGACGGAGATCTCGTAGGGGCCGATCTGCAGCAGCGTGGCGCGGTAGAAGCCGGCCGTATCAGTCTTCAGCTCGCGGAGCTGGTTGGTGTCCACATTACGAATCCGCACGGCGGCCGCGGCCACGCTGGCGCCGGCCGGGTCGGTCACGATGCCTTCGATCTGCCCGGTGTTGGCCTGGGTCTGTGCCGGCAGCAGAGGCGCACAGCACAGGATTGCTAGGATCACGAGCGCAACGTATCGCATGGTCAATTCTCCTTAAGTAGCACTTCCCGGGAAAGCTGAGTTTGCTTTACCTGCTCGCGGTAGCTGCGCATTTCAGCCGCTTTCCGCGCCGGTGTCCACATCAATTCTTCCGCCATTATGCTGGCGACGGCCTCCGCCACGCTCAGCCCCTGATCGGGCCGGAAGCCGACGAGCGACCGCCGCAGCAGGAAGTCCGCCAGGCGCACACACTGCTCCTCCCGAACGGCAAAGGCCACCTGTGCGGCGATGTCGGGGCAGTCCGGGGCCAGCGGCGCCGCCCATTTTTCCCCCGACCGGGCGATGGCCAGCACCGCGGCTGCCCGGCCGCCGTAAACAGAACTCAAATGCTCAATAATGCCCGCTTCAGGCGGAATTGCGGAATGCGGATCTCGGATTGCGGGTTTCAAGCAGGCCTCGTTGGCAATCCGCAATCCGCAATCCGCAATCCGCAATTCACCGGCGCCCGGCAACGGCGCTTCGGCAGTGGCGCAGCGGGCTTTCACGCCCAGGCTCCGGCAGATGGTATCGGTGACCTCCTCGGCAATCGCCCGATAGCCCGTTATCTTGCCGCCCAGCACGGAAATCAAGCCGCGCGGGCCCTGCCGGATGCGATGGGCGCGCGACAGGGAGGATTCCGTCCCGTTGGCCGTAACCAGCGCCCGCACCCCGGCGTTGCTCCAGTAGATGGGCTGAGAAGCGATGGCTGGGAAAAACTCGCGGGCGGAGGCCACCAGGTAGTCCACGTCGCCGGGCGCGGCGCGGGCCATCGAGGGGTCGTCTGCAAAATCGGTGTCGGTGGTGCCGATCCAACTGTAGCCCAGCCACGGAATCACGAAGAAGAGGCGGCGGTCGAGGCCGGAAAACAAGACTACGGCCCGGGCGCTGACCGGGGCCGCGGCGATGTGGATGCCCTTGGTGGTGCGAAGCAGCGGCCGAGGGTGAGGGGCCAGGCGCGCGGCCACCCGGTCGAACCAGGGGCCCGAGGCATTGATCACCAGGCGGGCGCGGACTTCCGCCTCGCCCCCTTCCAGCAGGTCCCGGACGCGCACTCCCGTGACGCGATCCCCTTCGCGCACGGCCCCGACCACCTCCGTGTAGTTGACGGCCGCCGCGTGGCGCCGGCGGGCATCGATCACGTTCTCCAGGCACAGCCGTTCCGGGGAATTCACCTGGGCATCGAAATAAGCAGCCGCTCCCTGCAACCCGCGGGTACGCAATTGCGGCTCGGCCTGCCGTGCCTCGGCAGCGGTCAGAAAACGATGAGGCGGCAGACTTTTGTCGAAGCTCAGCGCGTCGTACAGCAGCATGCCCGCCCGCAGCTTGGCGCGGTAGAACAGACTACGGTCGTAAAACGGCACCAGGAATTCCAGCGGGCGGACCAGGTGCGGGGCGATGCGCAGCAGCGTCTCCCGCTCGCGCAGGTCCATGCGCACCAGGGGGAAATCGAGCATTTCCAGGTAGCGGAGGCCGCCGTGGATGAGGCGGGTGGAGCCGGCGGTGGTGCCGCTGCCGTAATCGCCCTTTTCGAGCAGCGCCACCCGGAGGCCCCGGCAGGCCGCATCGCGGGCGATCCCGGCGCCGATGATGCCCCCGCCAATGATGAGCACGTCGAAGAGGCCGTCGAGGGAACGAAGGCGGGACATGGGGCCACCCCTGTCTAGACAAGTGCATTATTTTGCCGCCCCGCCCCCGCTGTCAAGCGGAAATTCGGCTGTAGGCTGCGGGCTGTAGGCTGTAGGCCCTGCGGCCGAGGGCACGCCGGAAGGCGCGGGCGTGCCCACAGCCCATAGCCTACAGCCCCCGGCCTAAAGAGTTGACTCCGCTGTCTAGACAGCAATATAGTGGCAGGCCATGGCCGCCCTGACCCGCGTGTTCCGCCCCGCGCCGCACATCGCGCCGCTGCCGGAGGCCGAAGCCCGCCGCCTCTACCCGCGCCTCCGCTGGCAGATCCTGGAATCCACCTTCATCGGCTATGCCACCTTCTACTTGGTGCGCAACAATCTTCCGGTGGTTTCCAAGGAGATGGGGCAGGCGCTGAGTTACAGCAAGGGCCAGATCGGCGACCTTCTGGCGCTGACGGCGATTGCTTACGGAGTGGGCAAGTTCGCGATGGGCGCCTGGTCGGACCGCAGCAACCCGCGCTACTTCATGCCCGCCGGCCTGCTGCTGACCGCGCTGTGCAACTTCCTGTTCGGGGCCTCCGGCACCTACGCCGTGCACCTGTTTCTGTGGACGCTGAACGGCTTCGTGCAGGGCATGGGCTGGGGGCCGTGCGGCCGCTCGCTGGGCCACTGGTACAGCGTGCGGGAGCGGGGCACGGTGTTCGCCTTCTGGAACATCGCGCACAACGTGGGCGGCGGCCTCACCGGCATCATCGTGGCCTACAGCACCGCTTGGATGGGCTGGCGCCATGCCTTCTTCGTTCCGGGAATTCTGGCGGTGCTGTGCGCCTTGTACCTGCTGTGGCGGCTGCGCGACACGCCGCAGTCGATGGGCCTGCCGCCGGTCGAGGAGTACAAGAACGACTACCTGCCGGGCGGCCTGCGTGATCACGAGCGGGAACTGGGGACCCGCGACCTGCTGTTCAACTACATCCTGAACAACAAATACCTTTGGGTGTTCGCCACCGCCAATTTCTTCGTCTACATTGCGCGCTACGCCATGCTGGACTGGGGCCCGACGTACCTCAAGGAGGTGAAGCGGGCCACACTGGAGGGCGGCGGCTTCAGCACCGCCATCTTCGAGTTCGCCGGCATCTTCAGCACCATCCTGATGGGCTGGCTGTCGGACAAGGCGGGCGGGCGCCGGGGCATGGTCAGCCTGCTGTGCATGCTGCCGGTGTTCGGCGCCTTCGCCGGCATCCTCAGCACGCCGCCCGGCATGCTGTGGCTGGACCTGCTCCTGTTCGGCGTTGTGGGCTTCTTCGTTTATCCTCCGGTGATGCTGCTGGGGGTTACCGGGCTGGATTTCAGCTCCAAGAAGGCGGTGGGAGCGGCGGCGGGATTCATCGGGCTGTTCGGGTACCTGGGCCGCACGGCGCAGGGCAAGGGGTTGGGCTGGCTGGCCGAGCACTACGGATGGGATGCCGCGCTGTATGCCACGCTCGCCGCCGCCTTTCTCGCCATCCTGCTGCTTGCGGTAACATGGAGGCTCACGCCGCGTCCCCGCGCCGCCGTAAGGAGGGAAATCGGCTCAATGTGAGCCTTCAACGCAGGGACGCAAGCCTGCCCCGGCAGGCCGCGGAGCACGCTGAGGAAACGCAGAGAAAAGAAAAACTCTGCGCGTCTCTGCGTTGAAACGCATCTCAATGCCCAAGACCGCCGCGCTCTACCTGAGAATCGCCGAATCGATCCGGCACGACATCGTTTCCCGGGGGCTGCCTGCGCACACCCGCCTGCCGTCGGAACCGCAACTGGTGCGGCGGTACCGGGCGGCGCGCGAGACGGTGCGGCGCGCGCTGGCCAGGCTCCAGGAGGAAGGCCTCATCTACTCCCGGCAGGCGGTGGGCAGCTTCGTGGCCGAACCGCGCATCGAGCAGGACCTGGACCAGTTGTTCAGCTTCACCGAGTTCATGGTGTACCGCGGCTTGAAGCCCGGCTCCCGCATCCTGACCGCCGAGACGCGCCGCATCGAGGAATCGGACTCGCCCATCCTGCACTACCTGCGCCTCCGGCCGGGCGCCTGGACCATTTACTTGAAGCGCCTGCGAACGGGCAGCGGCGAGCCGCTGGTGATCGCCAATACCTGGCTGCCCGCATCACGGTTTCCCGGGTTCCTCAAGCACGATCTGCACCGGCACTCGGTCTACGAGATCATGGGGAAGATGGGCCACCACCCGACCGACGCCATCCAGACCATTGAGGCGGTCACGCTCGGGCCCGAGGAGGCTCGCTTGTTCACCGTCCGCCCGGGCGCGCCGGCGCTGCTGATCCGGCGCGTGGGCTACGCGATGGGGTTGCCGGTGGAGTACGCGGTCGATTATTACCGTGGAGACCGCACCAAGTTCCGCGTCCGCCTTGGCGTGCTCGAACGGCGCCTGAGCCAGCGTCTCCGCCAGGAAGACATCGTGCTGTAGCGCAGCGGCAGGCCCTCCGGGCCGTCCCTACTTATGGAGGCCCGGCGGCAGGGTGACAATAGTCAGCCAGAAATGCTCGATGGAGCGCACCACACTCAGGAACTGATCCAGATCCACCGGCTTGGTGATGTAGCAGTTGGCGTGCAGCTCATGAGGGTGTTTTCTTGTCCTGCTGGTTACGCCAACTGGCGGGCGGCGGCCAGCGCCGCGTCGTAGTCCGGGTGGCTGGTGATTTCCTTCACGTACTCGACGTGGCGGACGGTGCCCTCCTTGTCGACCACGAATACGGCGCGCGTGTTGAGCCGCAGTTCCTTGATCAGCGTCCCGAATGCCAGGCCGAACGAGGCCTCACGGTGGTCGGAAAGCGTCCTGACCTTGTCGATGCCGGCGGCGCCGCACCAGCGCTTCTGCGCAAACGGCAGGTCCATGCTCACCGTGAGGATCTCGACGTTGGGCAGCTTCGCCGCTTCGGCATTGAAGCGCCTGGTTTGTTGGTCGCAGACCGGCGTGTCCAGCGACGGCACCACGCTGATGATGCGAACCTTCCCGGCCGTGTCCTTCAGCGTGACGGGCGCAAGAGAATTGTCGAGGACGGTGAAATCGGAGGCGCGATCGCCCGCTTTGACCTCCGGGCCAACTAATGTGACCGGGTTACCTTTGAACGTAACCGCCCTGGGCCGCTCCACCGTGGCTTGTGTTTCAGGCATGAGTGCTTCTCCTCAGCTTCGAAAATCCTGGGGATACCAATTAGACAGACGGCGCGCGGCAAACGATTCGGAAATGCAGCCCGCCCATCCGCAGATATCGCAGGTTTCGCAAATGCCGGCGATGGTAGGCCATGGGAAACTTCGCTAAACTGGGGGCGATGAAGCACTGCCTGTTTTGCCAGATTGCGCGCCGGGAACGGCCGGGCCGCATCGTTTTCGAAGACGACAGCGTGGCGGCCTTCGAAGACCTCAACCCCCAGGCTCCGGTCCATATTCTGATCATCCCGAAAAAACACATCGCCGGCCTGGACGAGGCGGCGGCGGAAGACGAGGCGCTTCTCGGGCACCTTCAACGCGTGGCCGCGCAATTAGCCGCCGCTCGTAGCGTCTCCCGGTCCGGCTACCGCACGGTGCTCAACGTCGGCCCCCATGCCGGGCAGAGCATTTTTCACCTCCACCTGCATCTGATCGGCGGCCGCCCTATGCGCTGGCCCCCGGGATAGGCTGCAGCCTCACTCGCCGATGATCTTGATGACCAGGCGCTTGCGCCGCCGGCCGTCGAATTCCGCGTAATAGACCTGCTGCCAGGGGCCAAGGTCGAGCTTGCCGGCGGTGACCGGCAGGATCACCTGGTGATGGATCAGCAGGTTCTTCAGGTGCGCGTCGCCGTTGTCTTCGCCGGTGCGATGATGGCGATAGTCGGGGCGGTAAGGGGCCAGTTTCTCCAGCCACTCGTCAATATCCTGGATCAGCCCCTCCTCGGCGTCGTTCACGTATACCCCCGCGGTGATGTGCATGGCCGAAACCAGCGCCAAGCCCTCGCCGATGCCGCTCTGGGCCAGCGTCTTTTCCACCTGCGCGGTAATGTTGATGTACTCGCGGCGCTTGGCCGTATGGAAGGTGAGGTACTCGGTATGGGACTTCATAGCGATAGCCACAATTCAGTTGAAAAAAGGTTGCGCAGGTCCGATACCTGCTCCGCATACATTTTAAATCCTTGGCCAGCAATATTGGGTACAATGGCGGCAATGGCCGAGTACTCCGACCAGCGCAGGTGGGTGCGGACCATCCTGCACGCGCCCCTCGTGATCCAGTGGCGCACGTCCGGGAAGCAGGGGCTCGGGATGGTCACCAACATGAGCCCGGCCGGCTGCTACGTTCTGACTCAGGCGACGGCCGATGCGGGAGAGCGGCTGGTCGTGCAACTGGAAGGCAGCGAGTTGCCGGAACTGGAAAGCGATGTCCGCTTCGTCGATCCCGAGGTCGGCATGGGACTCGAGTTCGCCAACCTTCCGCGGCAAACTGTCCGCCAGATCGAGCGTTTCCTGGAGATTCAGGCGCCGGCGTGAGCGGCGCCTGCCCCGACCGGGCACAAATAGACACCCACAGGCAAGCACCCCGGATTGAGCATTGTAGCTGCTCGACTGTCAGTTGGCGCGATGGCGGCAGGCGGAGGCGGGGTTGTCGGCCAGTTCCTGCAGGCGTTGTGGATTCAGGCGCGTCAGCACCACAGCGGCTTCATTGTTCTCCACCGCCAGGATCAGCATTTCCACGTCTTTTCCCTTCTGCCGGATGTACAGCAGGGCGTGCTCGCCGGACCTCAGCGAATGCGCTTCGACGAAGGGCTGCCAGGAAGGATCAACCAGCCTGTGCACACGTTCGGGGAAGTCGGTATCGGCGCGCAACCGCCGCATGTCCTGGTCCTCGAAGACGGCTATGTCCAGACGCGAGACGCCGACCCGGTGCGCCACGCGCACCACGCCCTTCACCAGCCACAGCAGCGGAATGTGTGTGCGCCTGAGCTGGTAATTCCTTTCCAGTTGATTGACGAAGGCCTTGAAGGTGGGGTCGGCGGCGGCCGCCGCGGCACAAAAAAGCGTGACGGCGAACAGGGTCGTCAGCCCCACTGCACAGCGGGGTTTGGACGAGGTCGTCATGGCTTAGTACTCGTCCTTGCCCGGCTCCTTGGCCTTCGGCGCTTTCGAGGATTTGTCTTTGCCCCGGATGGCCGGGATGCCGAAGTGGCCTTCCAGGTCGCTGAGCTGCTCGGGCGTCAGCGAGCCGACGATGTTGACCACGGTCAGTTCCTTGGGCTCGACGGCAATGATCGCCAGGCCGAGGATTTTGCCGTCCTGCTGGCGCAGGCAAACGTCGGCGTCGCCGTCGCCGGGTCCTTCGCCGGCGGCCGCGCGGCCCCTTTTCGTACGCACCTGCACGATGCACGACCAGGCGGGCGCCGCCAGTTGTCTGCGGATGGCCTCCACTTCGTCGAGCGAGTAGGCGCCTTCCTTGTCGAACTTAAAGCTGCGCACGTAGACGCCCTGCAGCCCCTGGACCAGTTGCTTGATCTTGGCTGCGTCGGGGTCGCTCCTCGGCAGCCAACTGGAAAACATGCTAAGCAAGTTGCTGTCGAGCGTCACGTTCACCGTTTCGACGACGTTCTTGCTCTTGGCCAGGTGGTCGAGGTTGAACTGCAGTTTCGCCGATTGCGGGAAGGCGGACGAAGCCAGCAGCACAATCGCGCCCAAAGCGGCCAGCGGAATTCGAGTGGTACTTCGCATATGTTGCCTCACTGCCGGACGTTCTCCTGTTGTCTACGAAAATCCATTTGGCGCAGGACAATGTTGCGCGCCCGGTTGAGCTGCACCCCGGTGATGCGCAGCGCGAGAATCAGCTCTTCGCGGGCCTGCTCGGCGCGGGCGCGCTCGGCCTCGGCCTGCAGCCGCAGCCGGTGCTCGCGGTAGGCCAGCCCAACGGTCAGCAGCAGCAGGCAGGCCAGCGCGCCGGCCAGCGCGGTTCGCCAGGCGGGCGCCAGCAGCCAGCCAAACAGCGGCCAGTGCGAGGGCTCGGGCCGGGGGGCTTCCCCTCGCGCCACGCGGGCCATCACCCGCTGGGCAAAGCCTTCGGGCGGGTCGGTTGGGGCCAGCGCCTGTTTCAACCGTCGTTCGATTGGGTCATCCATGGACATTGCTCCATCAATCTTCCATCCGGTCGCGCAACATGCGCAGGGCGCGGTGCAGGCAGCTTTTCACGCTGTTCACGGGCCAGCCCAGCGCCGCCGCAATCTCCGAGGGGTTCATTTCTTCCTGGAAGCGCAGCACTACTACGGCCCGCAGCTTTTCCGGCAAGCCGGCGACCAGGCGCCGCAGCCGGGCATTCTCCAGCAGGTCGGGCGGCGCGCCGGGCGCCCCCTGCTCGGCCACCTGGTCCAGGCTGGGGTGCCGGCGCTTCTCCTGCCAGCGCGCATGGTCGATGCATTTCCGCGACGTCACCTGCCGCAGCCAGAACACCAAGTGGGATTCCGACTCGATGGACCCGATGCTCTGGAAGAGCTGCAGGAACACCTCCTGGGACAGGTCCTCGGCCACGGCGCGGTCGGCAAAGAAATGCCAGGCGATGCTGTAGACCAGGCGCTGGTGCCGGCGCACCAATTCGGCGAAGGCCTCCGGGTCGCCCCCGGCGGCCCGGGCCAGCTCCCCGTCCTGGCTTTCCAGCGCCACTGCTTCAGCCTGCGCCATCCCGTTTCATCAGCTAAATACGAATCACAAGGCAGGAAGGGTGCAAAAAGAAGTGATGAGTGACAAGTGACGAGTGACCCGCGGCGTTCTGTCTCGTCACTCGTCACTCGTCACTTGCTCCGATTACCGGGCGGCTTTAAGCGAATAGCGCTTGGGGCCAGCTTCGATGATGTTCTTCGGGCAGCCGGCCGAGAACAGCTTGAAGTTCTCGATGAAGCGGGCAGCCAGCGCATCGTATTTCCTGAAGTACTCCTCGCGGTTCCCCCACGTGTTGGCCGGCTCCAGGATGTCGGAAGGCACGCCCTCGCAGGCCATGGGAACGTCGAAGCCGAACACCGGGTCCGGCCGGTACTGGACCTTCTGCAGCGCGCCGCTCAGCGCCGCGTTCAGCAGCGCCCGGGTGTGGTGAATGCTGATGCGCTTGCCGATGCCGAAGGGACCGCCGGTCCAGCCGGTGTTCACCAGCCAGGTCTCGACCCCGTGCTTGATGAGCTTGGCTTTCAGCAGCTCGGCATAAGCCTCCGGACGCCGCACCATGAAGGGGGCGCCGAAGCAGGTGCTGAAGGTGATTTCCGGCTCGATGCCCAAGCCGATCTCGGTGCCGGCGATCTTGCTGGTGTAGCCGGAAATGAAGTGGTAGAGCGCCCGATCGACATTCAGCCGCGAGATGGGCGGCATCACCCCGGAGGCGTCGCAGGTGAGGAACACCACGTTCTTGGGGTGCCCCGCCATCTTCTCCGGCAGGGCGTTGTCGATGTAGTCCAGGGGGTAAGCGCCGCGCGTGTTCTCGGTGATGATGTCGTCGTCCAGGTCCAGGCGCCGGAAGCGGTTATCCAGTATCACGTTCTCCAGGATGGTGCCGAAGCGGCGCGTCGCCGCGTAGATCTGCGGCTCGGCCTCCGGCGACAGCCGGATCACCTTGGCATAGCAGCCGGCCTCGAAATTGAAGATGCCGTTGTCGCTCCAGCCGTGCTCGTCGTCGCCGATCAGCCGGCGCGTGGGATCGGCCGAAAGCGTGGTCTTGCCGGTGCCCGAGAGACCGAAGAACAGGGCCACATCGCCGTTGGGGCCGACGTTCGCCGAGCAGTGCATGGGCATCACGTTCTCGAACGGCAGCAGGAAGTTCAGCAGCGTGAAAATGGTTTTCTTGATCTCGCCGCCATAGGCCGAGCCCCCGATCAGCGCCAGCTTCTCGGCGAAGTTCATGATGATGAAGGTCTCGGTGCGGGTGCCGTCCACCAGCGGCGAGGCGTGGAAGGAAGGCACGGCGATGATGGTGAAGTCCGGGATGTGCCGCTTCATCTCCTCGATGGAGCGCGGCAGGAGGAACATGTTGCGGACAAACAGGCTGTGCCAGGCCAGCTCGGTGACGATGCGGATGGGCATGCGGTACTCGGGGTCGGCCCCGGCGAAGCAATCCTGCACGAACACGTCGCGCCCTTGCAGGAAGCCCTGCATGCGGCTGAGCAGCATGCTGAAGTTCAGGGGACTGAAGGGGCGGTTGTAGACGCCCCACCACACCTGGTCCTCGGTGGTCTGCTCGCGCACCACGAACTTGTCGGCCGCGGCCCGCGCCGTGTGCTTGCCGGTATTGACGATCAGCGGGCCCAGGTGCGCGACCTTGCCTTCCGAGCGGTGGATGGCTTCCTCGTAGAGGGCGGCGGTGGTCAGGTTCCAGTAGGCGCGCCGCAGCCGGTACAGGCCGTGGTTCTCCAGCCCGTAGTCGCTGGCGTTCTGCAGCGCTTCCTTGGCCGCCGGGGATGTCACATCCAGGTAGATGTTCATAGCCAGTCCCTCACCAGCTTGCGCTCGCCAAGATACAGCTCGTTGGCGGAATTCGGGTCCAGCGCCCACTGGATGCGCTCCAGGCCCTCGGTGATCTCCTTGATGGTGCCGCAGAAGCTGAGGCGCAGGTGCCCGTCCAGGCCGAACTCCTTGCCCGGCACGGCCACCACCCGCACCTTCTCCAGCAGGAAGTCGGCCAGCTTGGCGGAGTCCTTTTCATAGGCGCTGAAATCGGGGAAGCAGTAGAAGGTGCCGTCGGGCTTGGTGACCTGGACGCCGGGAATGGCCCGCAGCCGCTCCACCATCACGTTGCGATGGTTCTCCAGCGTCAGGCGCATGCTCTCGACGCTGGACTGCACGCCGGTGAGCGCGCCCACCGCGGCCCACTGCGAGGGGGTGGCCGGCCCGGAGCTCTGGTGCGATTGGATGTTGGTCATGGCCTCGATCAAATTCTTGTTGCCGATGGCCCAGCCGATGCGGAAGCCAGTCATGGCGTACATCTTGGAGACGCCCTGGATCACCACCAGGCGCGAGCTGGGCGTGTCGTCCTTGGCGTACTGGTAGCAGTTGGGCGCCGTCTTGCCGTCGAACACCAGCCGGTTGTAGATGTCGTCCATGATCAGGTACAGCTTTTTCTTCTCGCAGTAGGCAACGACCTCGGCGATAAAGCCGGCCGAGTACAGCACGCCGGTGGGGTTGCTGGGGCTGTTGATGATGATGGCCTTGGTGTAGGGCCCCACCACCTCGGTAATGTCTTCCATGGTGGGGCGGAAAGTGCCATCGCTGGCCGTCACCGGGACGGGCACGCCCCCCGCCAGCTTCACCATCTCGCCGTAGCTGACCCAGTACGGAGCGGGGAAGACCACCTCGTCCTTGGGATTGAGGATGGCGTACAGCAGTGTCATCAGGGCCTGCTTGGCGCCGTTGGAGGCCATGATCTGGTCGGCGGGCACCAGCTTGTTGTAGTACTCCTCGGTGTAGCGGATGATGGCCTTCTTCAGCGCCGGGATGCCGTCGGCCGGCGTGTACTTCACGTCCCCGGAATTCAACAGCGCCGCCGAGTTGATGATGGCGTTGATCGGCGCCTTGCTTTTCGGTTCGCCGCCGCCGAGGTGGATGACCGGTTCACCTTTGTCCCGCAGCAGCGCCGCCGTTTCGTTCAGCTTCAGCGTCGGCGATTGGCCGATAGAGCGGGCCAGTTGGCTGATGCTCATAAACTCCTTCCTTCATTGCGGCACAGAACCGCCCCTTGAAGCGTGATGCAACTGCTTCCCCGCAGCCCATGGTTCTGTGCCGGAGAACAACAGATGGACGCGCGACCCCTTCCTTCGCCGCCCCCCGCATCATATGCTAACGGGAGACGGGCCTCAAGAGCCGTGAAATGATTTGATGCGGTCGATAAATCGGCTGTGGGCTGCAGGCCGTAGGCTGCAGGCCGTGGGCTGTGGGAGACGGCAAAAGAGGTCAAGGTTGTTTATCCGGCCTACAGCCTAATGCGCCTGGTGTTCCGGGCGGATCAACAGGAACATGCGGCCCCAGCGGGTCTTGAACGGGAATTCCACGGTGGTCTTCAGGATGCCGGCCAGCCGGTCGGAAGCTGAACTATAGCGGTAGTCCGAGCTGGTGCTTTCCAACGACCAATAGATCAGCACCGGCTTCCCGACGATGTTGTCGCGGGGAACGAAGCCCCAATACCGGCCGTCGGAGCTGAAATCGCGGTTGTCGCCCATGGCGAAGTAATGGCCGGGCGGGACCACCAGCCAGCCGTCTTTCACGTAGTTGGGCAGCGCCTCGGCCCACGGCGCGTAGACGGAGGCAGGCACCGAGGAGGGGAAGTTGTCCCGATACTCGTCCAGGTTGGGGATCTTGTGAACCACGTACCCCTCGCTGAGCAGGTGGCCGTTGCGGTACAGGTCCTTGTGGGACACGCGAATGCGGTCGCCCGGCAGACCCACCACGCGCTTGACGAAATGAGTGCTGGGATCGACCGGATAGCGAAACACGATGATGTCGCCCCGCTGGATGGTCTCATAGGGCAGCAGGCGCGACAGCCAGTTGCCATGCGGCGCGTACGCTTCCTTGTCCACCATCAGGTGGTCGCCGATCAGCAGTGTGTCTTCCATCGAGCTGGACGGAATCTTAAAGGCCTGGATAGCAAAGGTGGTGCCGAACAGGGCCAGGATCACGGTCACCACGATGGATTCGAAATACTCGCGGAAGGTCGAGCGGCGCACCGGCGGCGCCGCCTCCACTGTCTGAACCTGATTCTCCACAGTCGCTTTAGTGCTCACCATTTCTATTGTAAATGTTCCGGGCCTCCGGCCGGCTGAAAAATCGGATGGGGCCTGCCAGACCGGCTCACGCGACCGCCCATGCCTCTGACAAAACTTCCGCCTGTTCGAGAACGGTCTGTGTTGCCTTTTCCTGCTTGTCTGGCGGGTAGCCGTATTTGCGAAGGATGCGCTTTACGAGGACCCGAAGTTGAGCGCGGATGTTCTCCCGAATGGTCCAGTCGATGGTGACGTTGTTTCGCACCGTTGTGACCAGTTCCCGTGCGATCCTTATTTAGCGTCTCGTCCCCCAGCACCTTCACTGCGCTGTCATTGGTCTCCAGAGCGTCATAGAACGCTAGCTCATCTTCCGAAAACCCGAGCGCTTCCCCGCGGGCGTCGGCCTCGCGCATTTGTCTCGCCAGCCCAATCAGTTCCTCGATTACCTGCGCGGCCTCGATTGCGCGGTTCTGGTACCGGCGCAGCGTCTGCTCCAGCATTTCGGCAAACGGCCGGGCCTGCACCACGTTCTTGCGCCGGCGGGTGCGTATCTCCCCGGAAAGCAGCTTGCGCAGCAGTTCCACGGCCAGATTGCGCTGCGGCATCCCCTTGACCTCGGCCAGGAACTCTTCGCACAGGATGGAAATGTCGGGTTTGGCCAGGCCCGCGGCGGTGAAGATGTCCAGAACACCCTCGGACGCAACCGCCCGCGAGACGATCTGCCGGACGGCGAAGTCCAGCTCCTCCTCGGTTCTCGCCTCGCCTGGCGCGCGCTTCGCCACGCTCGCCCGAACGGCTTGGAAGAATGCCACATCGTCGCGGATGCGCAGTGCCTCTTCGTGCGGCACGGCGAGCGCGAACGCCTGGGACAGCTCCTGCACGGCCCGGAGCAGACGGGTCTTGCCGTCCTCCTGAGCGAGGATGTGCTCCTGCGCGGGCGGCAGCAGGCCCAGCCTTTCGGCCGGGGTTCCGGTGACCCACCTGGACCAGTCGAAGCCGTGGAATAGCCCGCAGCAAACCTCGTACTTCTCCAGCATCACCGCGACGGCTTCGTTCTGATCTATGGCTGTCTTGCCCGTGCCGCCGCTCTCGGTGTAGGTGGCCAGCGCCTGTTTGAGTTCGTGCGCGAGCCCCAGATAGTCCACCACCAGCCCGCCCGGCTGGTCGCGGAAAACACGGTTCACGCGTGCGATGGCCTGCATCAGCCCGTGCCCACGCATGGGCTTGTCGGCGTACATGGTGTGCAGCGATGGTGCATCGAAGCCGGTGAGCCACATGTCGCGCACCAGCACAACCTTCAGCGGGTCGTCTGCATCGCGAAACCGGTCGGCCAGGGCCTCGCGGCGGGCCTTGTTGCGGGAGTGCTCGGCAACTCGCGGACCCTCCGAGGCATTGCCGGTCATGACCACCTTGAGCGCGCCCTTGTCGTCGTCCGCATGGTGCCAGTCGGGCCGCAGCCGGACAATCTCATCATGCAGGTCCATGCAGATGCGGCGGCTCATGCAGACCACCATGGCCTTGCCCTCCATGGCCTCCAGGCGCTCCTCGAAGTGCTCGACGATGTTCTTGGCAACGAGCTTGACGCGCTTCTCGGCCCCGACAATGGCCTCCAGTTGCGCCCACTTGGTCTTGAGCTTCTCCTTGCGCTCGATCTCTTCGCCTTCGGTCGCCTCCTCGAAGTCCGGATCGATCTTTGGTCTCTCGCGCTCGTCCAGATCCAGCTTCGCCAGACGGCTCTCGTAGTAGATCGGCACGGTCGCCTTGTCCCTAACCGCCCGCTGAATGTCGTAGACGCTGATGTAGTCGCCGAAGACCGCGCGGGTGTTCTTGTCGGTCAGCTCGATGGGCGTGCCGGTAAAGCCGATGAACGAGGCGTTGGGCAGCGCGTCGCGCATGTGCCGCGCGAAGCCGTCTATGAAGTCGTACTGGCTGCGGTGCGCCTCATCGGCGATGACGACGATGTTGCGCCGCTCGGACAGCACCGGAGGCCGGTCGCCTTTCTCCTCGGGCAGAAACTTCTGGATGGTGGTGAAGACCACGCCACCCGCGTCCACCGACAGCTTGGCGCGCAGGTCAGCCCGGCTTTCCGCCTGCACCGGGGGCTGGCGCAGCAGGTCCTGGCAGCGGGAGAACGTGCCGAAAAGCTGGTCGTCAAGGTCGTTCCGGTCGGTCAGGACAACGATAGTGGGATTGGCCATCGCCGGCTCGCCGATGACGCGCCCAGCGTAGAAGGGCATGGTCAGGCTCTTGCCCGCTCCCTGCGTGTGCCATACGACACCGATCCGCCGGTCGCCTGGATCGCCCCCGTGGTGCCGTTGCGGCCTATAGTCTCCCTGGCCGCCAGCCGCCGCGGCGGCCACGAGCTTCGCGGCGCGCAGCGTCTCGCCCAGCGCGACGTTAACCGCGTGCAACTGGTGGTAGCCGGCCATCTTCTTTGCCAGCTTCCCGCTGCCATCATCCTCGAAGACCAGGAAATGCCCGATCATGTCGAGCAGACGGCGCTTCTCGAAAACACCCTCGATCATCACCTGCAGCTCAGGCAGGTGGGGGTCCGCCAGCGTCTCCCCGGAGATCGTCCGCCAGGGCTTGAACCACTCGGAGCCAGCCGTCAGCGTACCGATGCGCGCTTCGAGTCCGTCGGAGACGATCAGCAGCGCGTTATAGGCGAAAAGCGTTGGCAGCTCCGCCTTGTAGGTCTGCAACTGCTGGAAGGCTGACCAGATCGTGGCGTCCTCGTCGGCTGGATTCTTCAGTTCGATGACGGCAAGGGGGAGGCCGTTGACGAAAAGCACCACGTCTGGACGGCGGCGGTGCTTGCTCTCTTCGACGCTGAACTGGTTAACGACCAGCCAGTCGTTGTTGTCCGGGTCCGCAAAGTCGATCACCCACGCTTGGGCGCCCCGGATTGACCCTTCCGCTGTGCGATACTCAACGCCAACACCATCGACCAGGAACCGGTGAAGCGCACGATTTCGCGCTTCCAGCGTCGGCCCCTCGGGGCGGGTGAGTTTCCGAAACGCATCGTCGAGGGCCTCGGGCGGCAGAGTGGGGTTCAGTCGCGCGGGAGCATCGCGCAGCCGTTGCTCCAGCACAACCCGCCCATAGTCCGGGCGCTCTGCCCCGAGCATGTCCGGGGCTATGTCCGGGCCGTGCTTAACCGACCAGCCGAGGCTTTCCAGCCAGGCGAGAGTCGCTTGCTCAACTACTGATTCGGTCACTCTGCTGTCGGTCATGGCGCCGCCTCCGCTGCGTCTTCGGCGGGTAAACCGCTTTCCTCCCCCTCTCCATCCGGCTCAAACTCCGCTAGATGGACGCGGTACGTCTCCGGCTCCATCACGAACAGAACCTCACTGGGCTTGAAGTCGGCCTCGAAGACTCGGATTAGACCGTGGTTCTCATCCACGTAGTTATTGAAAGCCGCGTTAGCGTCGTATTCGGCAGACGCCGCCTTGGGTGCTCGGTCTTGAACGTGGATGCGGTACAGAAAACCAATGATGGCGTCCGCCGTCTGGGCGGCAAGAAGCGCCTGGGGAGGCTCCATCGCTGGCCGGGGGCCGGCGGCGCCATGCGAAGCGACGGTGCACTGATTCCTCAGCTCGCAGATGCCTTGGACCAAGGTATACAGCGCGCTGACGGTTTGCGCCAGGGACTTCCGAATCCCCGCCTCTTGGCTTGCCGCGACTGGTAGAAAGGGTAGACGTGTCGTGACTGCCTTGAACAGTTTGGGCAGATTATCGCTGGGATCGAAGGCAATTGACCGCTCGCTGAGGATCGTCCGGCAAACGCTCTCTACCAGTGCCTTCGCAAGATCGAAGGCGAGACCTGGGGTTTTGGTGACAGCCTGTTCGATTAGGTTCCCCCCGATCCGTCGATAACGGTCACCAAGCCGGGCAGCCGGATGAATGGCAGTTCCTGCCCGGCCCATTGACTCGAATCGAACCTACAAGGGTGAAAGTGGATTGGCGGGAAAGAAATCCCACCCGTG
>Ga0315280_10002942_pt1 | contig 26822 bp, 23 predicted proteins | sample YL17G06_40_MG_FD_203697 | JGI IMG/M metagenome (GOLD analysis project Ga0315280, IMG submission 203697) | Sediment microbial communities from Yellowstone Lake, YNP, Wyoming, USA - YL17G06_40 | ecosystem: Environmental > Aquatic > Freshwater > Lake > Sediment | place: USA: Wyoming | collected...
CCTTTTCAAAACTCAAGCCGAATCTGCGGACGTAACTTTCTTTGTCAACCACTTCTTTGGCAGCTAAACATGCTATTCCGATGAATTTTCCATCTCTCTCAAGAACTCCTATAGCTTTCTCCTCATCCCAATACTTCTTGATGTCTGGCTCGTATAGAATTAGATTGGAAGGTATGCTTTCTCTATCCTCGCTTGCACTTCCTCCCTTATCTTTTTCCCAGCTTCCCTTCCCATACCTCTGCTCGTACGCCCACCTATTCCATCTCTGATAGTCATCCAGATAGTCTTCAGCCATCACGTCACCTATCTTGAGGTTGTATTCTTCAAAATTGGGCTATGTTTCGAGTGAGAGAAACTAACTAAAGCAATCAATTTCGCTGGCCTTTTCTAATCGTTTTCTCGTATGCGTTTCTCTACTCTTGCCTTCTCTCTTTCTCTCCTCTCCTTTCTATCTAATTTCAGACAACACAACACCAACGGACATATCGCATAGTGTTTTCTTCGTCATTTCTGGCTGTTTTCTTGGTCTTCCGTCCTCTGGATAGATTTGTTCTCGCATTCATTCACCCAAACGTCAACGACAGAGCCGCATCTTTCACAAACTGCTAAGTCGTTGCGCCATCTGATACTCCAAGCGTCTTTACCGTTATCGCTTCTGTACTCCTTGCATGTTGGACAATAGCCTCTCATCAAGATCAGTGTAGGATTCGCGTGGAGGCAAAAATGGATTACGGATACGAGATGGTTCCGATATGATAATTGTGGATTTCTAATTGGGTCCTAGTTTTCAATTCAGGTTTCCTTTGAAACTTAAATTCTAGGTTCATGCACTATGGTTCATATCTGGTAGTCGATACGAGTTTCACTTGATATTTAGCTATCAGAAATTGCTGGGGCAGGATGATGGAGTTCATAGATGTGTTTAATGTAAAGCACGGAGATTTCGGAATCTATAGTGATATTGATCAAAGCTATATTTGCGTTCTTGATTGTGGAACTTCTCAACCATATTCTTCTTTACATACTAGTTGTTTGACACCAAAGGGAATTATAAGTTTAGTAACTGACCGAATCTCATTGTTTCTTAGGAGAGATATTCTAATAAGCCATTATCACGAAGATCACTTTAACAGCTTAGGCGTGCTCAAAAGATACAATTTACCTTTTTTTGAAATCGCATATGTTCCTTACATAGATTTCAGAGCTAACTATGCAAGACAATTCTTTTATTCTATGTGCCTGTTGCAAGCAACCTCTGAGGTTTTACAAATTCCCTTCACTTTGCTGAAGAATTTCTCCTCTTTATTCGTAGATAAGTATGCACAAAAATATGTTATGTGCCATAAAGGACACAGTTTACCTAAAATAAAGGATGGCACTGGTACAGTTGCTAAAGTATTGTGGCCCCCTAAGAATATTTACAATGGGGATTCTGAGATTCTGAAAAAGTTTATCACAAAACTTGAAAATACACTACACAAAAACAATCTCGAAAGTGCTATTAAGAGAACTGAAAAGTATTTTTCTAGACTCCAAGATCAAATGCATTCCTTTGACTTTAGCAGCCTAAGTTTGAAGGGACAGGATTCAGGGACAGAGAAAGAAATAGATATCAATGAAGTTTTCGGAATAGAGAATTCCAATGAAAAGTACCCTGATGAAAGAAATGAATTAGAAGCCGCTTTTGGAGAGCTAAAAAGTGCAGTCAAAGATTTCTTAAATGCTTTGTCAATTGTTTTTAGGATAGATAGTAAGCTTGTTTGGATGGGAGACATATCGGATGAGGTTCTCAAAATAATAAAACAAGATTTACAAGGCGATATTGAGTATTTTAAGCTACCCCATCATGGAACAAGGGACGTAAGTATTCTCAATTTGAAAGCATCTGAATTCGTTGTGTCAATATCAGATGGAAGGAATTATAAACCTATAAATGAAAAGAACCTAAGAAAAGCATGGAAAGACAGTACATTAATATATTGTACAGATGGGCACAGATCTTGTAATCAGATTCATTTGCACTTTTATAATTGTTTGTCTTTGGAAGTATGTCCGTATTTTTACTGTTCGAGAAACACAGTTATACGGTTAGATCTTCGATGAAACGATCGCCATTTGACCCACTATTCTGGCATTTTCTTTTCTCTTAACCTCTTCTCTATTTCTGTTAAGGCACCATCTCCTAGTTCCTCTACTAGCTTGACAGCATCGTAGTCGGTTCTGATTTCTCTTTCAGGAAAAAGTTCAACCAATTTCTTCAAAGCGGTTTCATCGAAAACTATGTTCCGATACCACTTCGGGTTGCCGTAGTCCACTTCTTGCTTCGCTTTAGCAGCCAAGAGACCAGCTAAAAGTACCTGATCCCTTTTCGCATAAAGGTCATAATTCTGGTAGAACACGTTTGAGCTCCTAGCAAAAACTCTTGCATACTCTATCTCATGCTCATCGAAAAGTTCTCTAACCTTTTCGTCAAAGTCTTTGAGCATTCTTTCGCTTTCATGATAAGCCAATAATTCAGCGGTATTCACCAAAGCATACTTCTCGCTTCTAGTCTCGTAGTATCCTCTCCAAGGGTCTGTGCTTCGCCATTTAACTCTAAAATCTCCTTCAGTCTCATTTCTAGTTCCGCTGATAATGTAAGGCTCACCATCTCCCCCATAGAAGACCGTTGCTGCAGGTTCATCCTCATAATAGCATGTTTCACAAAGAGGCTTTCCTTCAAGCGGAGCGCCCTCATCACCAAAGTATGCTTGAGACTTCCTAATTCTTTTATCGCAGACGTAGCACTTCACTTAATCCTCCTCAATTTCATTTTCTTCCACGCCTCGCCATGACCTCTTTCTGAACTTCGCTCAAAGGCTTAGGTTTCCAGTACAAATCCCTCTCTATTTTAAGACTAAGAGGCCCCATAACGCCTTCAAGCTCGGATAAACTGAAATAGCCCAGCTCAGGGTATATGCCGTCTACATAGCCGAAGAAAGTGTCCTTACCGTCGAATTCTATGACATACCATGTCCAGCTTGAATCTGGCGTGAAGTACTTGGCATGTACAATTGGATCTTTCACCTTCTCTTGCGAGTACAATGGTGGAATCTTCTTTCTCAGCTCCTCAGTCATCAGCCTCATGCTAAAAAGTTTGTAGAATAGAAGGAAGAGGTTTATCGAAATGTAAAGAAGCCGTCATTTCCGAATGGTTAATGCTTAGTCTTCTTGTACCTCTTCAATTCATTATTCTAATCTTTGTCTGAATAGAACATGATACCAAAACTCGCCAACCTGTCTTTTACATAAATGGAACCTTTTGAAAACCTTGTCATCGTTAGTATTATAATATCTGAATATATTTTTAGCAACCAGTTAACTCGTCTTGACTAAGCTTAAACTCAGATCTTATTTTTTCGTTACATATCGAACATTTCACTAAACCACCTCGAAATCAACGGTTGACTTAACAAGCAGTATTGCCTCTTGTTTCAGCTCGTGTTTTAATTCTTGTAACTGATTTCGAAGAGCCAAGTCATGGCTTAAGAATGCGTAGAGAAGAATTGAGTCCTCAGAAATACCGCGATAACAACCTTCACCCTTGAGTAATGTGTATCCATCAGGGAAAGCAGTATTGGCCCAACCCCTCACTTTTTCTAGATAGCTCTTGCAAACTTTCCTTGAGTCGTTATCACTGCCAATGCAAATGTCAACTCTGTAAGGCATTCAACCACTAAACAAAGAATGGAAAATATCAAAATGAGGTTTATCGATGCATAAGATTCCGTTTCTGCAAAATTTTACTCCGAATCTTTGTTGTAGAGTTTCTTCTTTTTGTGATTAATAAGTAGATATCTGAGAAGCCTTTTCCTGTAACCTAGAATTGGAAGAAAAACATTACGCCTGTATTTATTGTTGAGCGGAGTCATATTACCAAGAACGTTGTTTCCAATAAATCTCTTTCTAGCCTCTGTTAGCCTTCTTGGGATAACACATTTCGCTTGATACCGACACTTGTAACACCTAAAATCACATTTTCTCGGAATATATCCATGAACGTTCTCTTCATTAGATGTTCTGTTTGAGTTTGCCTTGATTGACGACTTATAATTCTGCATGGAAGACTTAATGCAGATGATGGGGAATTACTCTCACTAATGAATGGAATTCCCTTATTTCTAGACCCAAATAATAACCACATTTGGAAAGGGGCGAATTGAATTGAGAATCTATGATAAGGTCATGCACTTCTTGAAAACAAGCTCACAGCTGGCTTTCACGGTTAATGAAATTGCCAAAGAATTGAGTTTGGATGAACCCGTGACAAGTGGAGACATCTCCCGCAAACCCCCTCTTTTTTCAATTTCTTTTGGTTTTTCCTAGCTGGCTAGCTTTGGGCAAGTCATCTTTTCTTTAATTGCCCTTTAGTCCATATTTCTTCTGCAAACTCATTCTTACCTTGTTCTTTTGCTACTAGATATAATCCTCTTAAATAAGATTCATAGGCTCCCACTACGGCAGGCACAGCTTCTGGCTTAGAGGTAGTGAGAATTGCCTCAATTGCACATCTTTTCTCTTCAAGAATGTCGATTGCTTTAGTCCAATCAAACTTTTTTTCTTTGGACGTTCTAAACAACCCGATGCCCAAGAAAAACGATACGATAGTAAAAAGAACTAAAACGATCCAAAAGTTTTGAATGATTCCATAATAACCCGAATAAAGAGTGAAACATAGATTAAAAGCATTTGTAATTAGCATTCCAAAACTAAGTATGATTTTTATTTTCTCATAACTAAGCTTTTCTCTTTGTATTTCAACGCTTTCTCTTTCGTTAACTTTTTCAGAGCTTTTCATATTGTTCAACCACTCTAAAGATGCTAATCAAGTGTTATCATATCGTTTTTCCTATCTGCAGAATAAGTTATCCCCACTTTCTGATAAATAATGAGGGATTATATCGCTGAAAGCGCGCGCGATCAACTCCATCTTTAAGTTCTCGTCTTGATTTTTTGGCCCGCGCGTGAATGATTAAGGAAGATTTTGAGGCTAGATGTTTTCTTCATCGATAGCGAAAAGAAGGTATTCAATCTTCCATACGATGGATTGAAAATCGAAAATGCTAGCGTGTAGATGGAGGTCTCTTAAAGACCAAAACATACTCATGAGTCTTTAGAGGATGGAACACGCCTTTTTCCTGATCTTTTATAGCTCTGCCCAAGACCCAAAAGCTTGGAAAATACATCTTATTGATTATGATATCAAATAATTCAAATCCAGCTAACTGACATAGCTTAATCGTGTCTGCACCTAGAGGAACGGTTAGACCTTTTCTTCTGATATCTTTGACGACAACTACCATGAATTTGCTGGGCTTCAAGACTCGAAAACATTCTGAGTAGACTTTGAACATCTCACCAAGATATGTTCTATGAGTACGAACATTACCTATGTTGCTGGGATCTCTGGAGTACCCTTCATCGACCCTAACTTTCCTGCTCTTCCACCCGCTTGGCGTTGAGGTAGCCATAGGTCCTTCCTTGTTTCCTCTGATAACGTCAGCGTAGGGAGGACTAAAGACAATCGAACCGAACAGCCCGTAAGACCGAATGTTGCCCAGATTCACTTCATCTTTAGAGTACAATCCTGTTTTAGCTAGAGATGTGTCTCTTGAAGCAATTCCACCAACATGCCTCTTTGCATCCATCACGCCACAGTAAGGTGGGCTGAAAACAATTGAGCCGAACTCGCTGATGTTACCTATATTTCCCTGTTTAGATGAATATGGAGTCGGCAAATTTTTCTTAACAGCAAAAGTTCCACTTCTTTTCATCTGTAACTCTTGCGATTCTTCATAGAGAATTGAAGTCTTACTGCCACCGCCTTTGTTAATAGATAGAGCATCGAAATATGGAGGACTAAAAACTATTGATCCAAATTTTGAGATATTTCCGATATTATCTTTAGATTGGCTGTAGCCTGAGCTTCGCCTAAACTTCCTATACTCTTCTGGATTTAATTTTCTCAGCAACTCTAGCTTCTTAGGTCTGATGCAAAGTGTACCTTCTCCTCCTGGCTTGATGGAATTAAAGTAAGGTGGAGAAAATAGAATGCTACTAACTCTTTGAGTGTTAAGACATGAAAGATCCCTTACATCACCTTCAATGCAGATAGCCTTACCAAGATTTTTATTCGGAAATAGTTTCTCCACGTGAGAAATGTTCTTGTTAGCTTGATCAACAAACTTCTGTTCATACTCTACGCCTACAGCATCCATTCCAAGTGACATGGCTTCGACCAGTGTGGTACCAATACCGGCCATAGGATCTAGGACTGGGGATTCTCCATAAATTTGTAGAATAGCTCTTGCTAAGCAAGGACGCATCTTAGCTGGATGATCGCTGCAAACGTAATGTGAACGCTCGCTCTGAGGATGAACAGCACCAAAATCCCAGACACTAACGAGAATCTTTCTCTTGCCTGATTTGTTTATTGGATGCTCTGTAGTGCCATCTGGAAAATTCACTTTTAAAAGATGGTTGCTAATTCAATTCTCGATTGCGGATGAATGAAAGTGCCTTTACTTCCTTTTGTCTTTGTATTCTATGAAAATATCGAAGATTCCCACGCTTCCTGTTGGGTAAAGATCCAAGGAAACTTTATCGTTCCTGTAGATCTCTTCTCTGAAACTTATCGGAACAACCTCTAACTCACCATAGACTTCTCTGTAAGCTTCGAGAACACCGTGCGCAAAAGAGGTGAAGTCTATGGGTTTAGGATGTTCAATAGTTTGATTCAAGGTATCTCTGTTAAAGCTGATAGAAGAACGTTTATTATCCCAATACAGTTTGAGTGAGATTTTTCTAGGTCTTGTTTGAGTGTACTGTGAGATTATTTCTTTTACGATTTCTTTAGGGCTTCTTTCTTTAATGGCATCCACATACTCGCTCATACAATCCACAGAAAAAGTTTAGAGAATGACAAAATGACGTTTATCGATACACAAAGATTCCGTCATTCCTACCTCTATTGGATTTCGAACTAGGAGGTCAGCCGAAGAAAAACAAATTTAAGTTTTGAGGAGTGTATCATAATTTGGAAGAGCGATTATATGGGTGAGGTTGTAGGGTGAGAATAATATGGTGATCGCTAGTTACAAGGTAAATTGGCAACATCTTTCAAGAGAGCATGAAGAGATTGCCAATAAGTTATCAAAAATGTTAAACGAATATGCTGACGAGCAACTAGAGCATCTCGCTTATGCAGTAATTGGAACTTTCGGTGTTGGAAAAACTCAACTTCTTTATGAGATTCTAAAACGTGCGAAGGATAAAGGATTACTTCCCTTGTATTTTATAGCAGAAGATCTATTCAGAGAAGTGATAAGCACAAAAAACGAAGTTATTACACCTGGCGACATGCACACACTTATTGATGAAAAGGTTAAGAATCTAAAAAAAGCCCTATCTGAAAAGAATGAAGATATCGTAAGGGAAATTTTAGACCCTAGAGGAAAACTCAAAAGTGATGCTCCTGAGATAATAAATGCCATTGTTAAGCAATTTTTCGGTACTGACATTAATAATATCAAAGTGGTACTGCTTGTCGATGAATTAGAGGGACAATATGGAATTCTTCAAGATAAGGTTCAAACAAGAGATCGAAGCCCCCTGCGAGATTGGCTTGAGAGTAAAAGTTATCTCAAGTTTTTGGCGTTTGCTCCAGCAGGCATTTATGAACTTGGTGGAGCCGATAGAGACAGAGTAAAAAGGATTGTGCTACCACCGGCAGAGATAGAGTACGTAAGAGAAAAACTCATTAAAGATATAGGAAGAAGTAATGCATGTTGGTGGCTTTCTAGAGGAAAAGCAAGACAGCTATTCAAAGCTTGTGAAGTGCTTAATGGAAAAGATATGTCATTAGCAGCAGACGTGACATTCAGAATCATAAAAGATGAACTTGACGCAATAGGTCAGGCGCCTACACAAGTACCCCCCGCAGTTACAAGCGTGATAGATCCTTCTAAGTGCCCTTTTCTACTCAATTTGCGTCCAATTGAAGGAGAAAAGGCTAAGCGGTATGTAATAGATGCCAAGCTCGATACTGGTGAACTGGCAGATAAATTGGTTGAAGCTTTTCGTGTAAGCAAGGATAACGCCATACTCATTTCGGAATATTTTAAGAGAACTGTAAAGACTCTTTCTGATGAAAATTTGGTCACCTATGTTGAAAATAAAGATCTGCCAGAACTATTTTGCTTGGTATTTGATCACCTTCTCGAATATGAACATGGAAGCCCAGAACTATCCGGAACTTTAGGAGAAATATTGAATTTATACGAAAAAGTTAGGAATGAAGAGGCAGAGCTCTACGGAATCGTTGGTAGACTGTGGGAAGTGAAAGAAACAGATTGGCAACTACCACTTACGATAGGGGAAATAAGAAAGGCTTTTCCTTTTCCTACGATGAATCCGATTATAAAAAATCATATACCCGCAGATGCTAAGAAAAATTGGGAAGGAAGAGGTCTTCCTATATGGCGGTGGACAGAGGGAGACATTACAAGTCTTTTCTTTGCTTCAGAAAGAGATTTTGTAAATTATTTCGATAAGGATGCATTTCTTTCATCAGTATTGCCTGATGGAGAAGGAATTCTCTGTCTATTTTCGACAAATGAGATGTTAAAGGAGAAGAAATCCCTTCTTACTTGGTTAGAGAAAAATGAAAAGCTGAGTTTTGTCGAACTTCCACCTCTACTTACGGACTTTTTGCTTAGTGCAAGTGGTGAAATTCAAGGAGCAATTCCAGGCGATTTACAATTGCATCTTAAAAATTTCAAAGAAGATAAGGGAGATATTCTTCTTTCTCGAAAGGCGGAGATCTATAGTGAGGCTATCAACGAGATCATAAGAAGCAACCTCCCAAAGCCAGATACTTTTTACAAAAGTGAACTCCCCGATACTGGAACGATTTGGGGAAAAGGGCAAATGGACAGAGATGTTGCTATAATTGGCATAGCTTTAGCATTTGTGGAATTAACAACACATGAAAGACTACTTTTAGCAGAATTAAGGGAGCTGTTTAGGAGTGGTAAAGAGGGTAGAGGAAGTGGCGATCTAAACTCGCTAATGCCTAGAGGAGGGTATATAACATTATCTGATGATCTTCTTCCTCGTTATGGCAGAAAGAAGGAATTGAGAGATTCGGAACCGGTGGGAAGACTTAAAGGATACTGGAGAGACGAAGAGAAAGATAAACTCGTTGAGTTAGCGCGTATTCTATCTCGTGAGTATTTCCTGAAATTGCACTCAGACGAAGATATAAATAGATTGCTGGAAGCTCTGTGGAAAACTGTAAGAACGGATTTTGATTTGATGGATTTACAAACACTCATTGATAAGCTTGAAAGAGATATCTCTCCTGTATTGGAAGATTGCTGGAAGCTGGAACAAGAAGCTACCAACAATTTGGGTTTGAGCGGGATTGATTTTGGAATTAAAGAAAAATTAGTGAAAGCCAACAATGGAATTAAGAAGCTCTTAGAAATCGCCAAAGAAAGTATCAAAGACGCTGGAGTCTCTCCGCTCACTAAGTATATAGTAAAAACATTTATGAATGAAGTAGTTGAAAATAACGAAAAAGATGTTAGAGATCTTGCCTCATCCTCTAGTAGTGTTAAAAGATCTGTAGATGAGTTAAAGAAAGCGTCTGATAATATTAGAAAGAATTTTTGGGAGTATCGCCGAGCAACTAAGTTTGTGGGAATTAAAGAAGATGATATAAAGGCAATAGTTTCAAAACAAATGAAATTAGACGGGGCACCTACTCTTCAGGGGCTAGAAACTAGCGTTAATGAAAGGAAAGAATATTTAGAGGCCATCTCCAAAGATTTAGGTCTTTTAGATAGAAAACTGGGTGAATTACAAGATATTTTCAAGCAGGAGGAAGCTTGATTATGGAAGAAGATGATATCATCTCTATAATTCAAAGAAAAACATGGACAGTAGATACGCTTTCTTCGCAGGCAAAAGTGCTAGCTACTAAAGCGAAACTGCTACCCAGCGATGCAAAAAAGAGTATTCCGATATATTCTGGTGAATGGTCGGAAGATAGTGTACAAAAATTCTTTGAAAAATTTAGAGAATCAATAATAAATCCTTTAAGACATAAAAATCGGGAACTTTTAGAAAATATTGGCATCCAAGCTAAAGGCATATCCGAAGAAGTTTTTGACGATTCTTTAAGTATTGAAGTAGTAATCAGTTCTTTCGATGGCATTAAGAAATTTAATGAAAATATATCTCGTATTCTTATACAAAAAGAAATTTTGTTAGGATGGTTAAGGGAAGGGCTAGATAAAGCAAAAGAAAATCTTCAGGAGATTTTAGATTCTAAAATAGCGTTTAAGAGAATTATTAATAGCAATGTTGACAAAAACTTGGTAGACGAGTTGCTGCAAAAATCAATTGTAGATCGGGGATTCATTACTTCTGCCGAAGATATTCTTTCAAAGATCAAATTTGTTATAGAATACGGAATCTCTACCGAATACAAAGATAATTTTGACGCATTCAAAAGTAACTTGGAGGATGTTTACAAAAACCTTGAGAGCTTACAAACTGAATATAAAATTCCAAAGGATGAGATAATCAAACTAGTAAATGAGAAACTGCTACATGATGTTGACGAAGTATTGAATGAGAAACTAGAAGAATGTTCCGGGAAAAAAAGAAGATTGCTGGAAGAATGGAAAATTTATTCTAATACTTTGCAATCAATCAAACGTGAAGTGTCAGAACCTCCACGAGGGCTTCAAGAATTAGAAGAGGGAGTTAAAAAACTCAAGGTAGAATGTATAGATGCTTTAGGCGAAGAAGGTCTAAGGATTCTTGCATTTTTAAAAGGCGAGGAAGATTTTCCAGATAAGATATCAAAAGATGATATTAAAAAAGCCTTAGAAATTCTTCGCCCAGTTTTTATAAAATTCTTAAGGGAGGAGAGTTAAACGCCAGAGGTCAATGAAAAAGAAGTTTTTACCGCTCTTTTGAAATACAAAGGCAGTGTAAAATTAGATATTGAAAACGCCGAGATTAATTTTTCTTTGAATCCTATCGACATTCATGATATTGACAGCCCTGATTGCATTTTATGGATCCATATTTCTCTGAGACTGTTTGGACACGATCTGAAACTAAGAATTCCTATACCGGTAGAGGCTGAAAAAGGCGGTATATATGGAGGAGCAATGGAAGACTTGAAGAAATTTGTAGAAAGAGGGAAATATCCTATCGAACTTCCAATGTTGGTTGTAGCTGAGGCGGGATATGATACAAAAGAACAAAATGAATCGTTTCCTGTCCATTTTATGATTAGTCAAATACCTATAAGGCAGATAAAAGATCAAAAGTAGTATGTAAACAAAAAGTATACCTTTTTTATCGGAATTATCGGCAAACCACACACTCGTAACCTATTTTCCATAAGCATAGAAAATCTAAATCATGGACACACAAATATTCCTCAACCCAGAAGTGCTTTCGCAGTTCTACTTACCTGAAAAGATCTTGCATAGAGACAAGGAGAAAGCTGAACTAACCAGCAATCTGAAGAATTTCGTCAACACTTTCATCCACGGCCCATGCGGATCTGGAAAGACAACTTTAGTGAAAAGCGTAATCCGCGACATGAACAAGAAGGTAAATGTTGCATACATTGATTGCTCAGTTTACCAAACTACTTACAGCGTTTTGAAGGAAATCCTTCCAAGAAGCGAGTTCATCCTCTACAGAAGTAACTACGAGCTAATCAAAGAACTTCTGAAGTATGCAAAGGACAGACGGTTTGCTGTCTGCTTCGACAACTTTGAGAAGCTTAAAGAGAAAGATTTGATAGCGAGGCTGATGAGCCTAAACCTATGCGTTGTTTCAATATCGGATGAAGAAGAAAACTTCTCCCTTTTAAACGAGAATGTGAGGTCGAATATTCCTAGCGTAATAAGGCTCCAACCATACACGATTGAACAAAGCTTCGACATTCTGAGGAACAGGGCTGATAAGGCGCTAGCAAAATGGAGTTATACCGATGCGATAATCAAGAAAATCGCGGAAAAGATCAAGGGCAACATCTCGCTCGGAGTAAACGCTTTAAAAGCAGCAGCTTTGAAGGCTGAGACCGAGAACAAGAAAGCAATAGAAGAAGCAGACATCCAAATCAACAACGATTGCCCTCAAAAGCTAAGCCAAGATAAGAAAGTTCTATTGAAAATTCTCGAAGAGTGGAAGAGCTTGCCCGCAAGTAGACTATACGATTTCTACGTTCAGAACACAAGGCATCCAAAAGGTGAAAGATCCTTCAGGAATTACATGGAGAATCTTTGCTCTGAAGGCTTGGTCAGGGCAGTAGGCGAGAAAAGGGGAAGAGTTTACGAGATAATAGAAGGCGGTGAAAATGTTTCTTGCAAAGATTGAGTGTGAAAAAACCACAGTAGAGAAAATTGCCGAAATACTCTTAGTGACTACAAATCAATTCAGAATTTGGCTTTATGATAAAAAGGTGTATGCAAGCTTCTTTGTTAACTCGTTCGCGCTTCTTAGAAGCTTGATCAAAACGCTAGAGGCAAAAAAGATAAAATTCATGTTTTACAGGATTGAGGAGATTTGACATGGATAGAGAACTTAAGAGAATTCTCGTAGAAGAAATGGGTGAAGAAATCCTAGAAAGAATGCCTGAATGGTTCAAAAGGCTGAGAAAAAGCTATTTGGAAAAATCCGCTTTATTCTTCTGAGGCTTTGACATAGGCCCATCTTATTTATCTAACTTATCAACTTTGATTTTACCATCAACCATGCTCACTCTAGCGAATTCCTGCCATTCTTTTCCTAGAGGTATTTTTGTCTCGGGAGGTTGATAAGTCCCTACGGGATAACCTCTGTGTCTTTTGCTTGGTATATGACTGTACTGACATTTTTTTCTTTTAATAATAACTTCTACGTTGTGAACTTTGGCTATTGTTTTTGCTTTTTCTATCGCATAATTTTCACGAACTGTCAAATCATCGCCAGAAAACTCATGGTATTGGTTACATTCTTTACAGAATTCGTCTATCTGCAATGTGTGTTCTAATTGGTAAAGATAACCATGACGTCGACCCACTCTCTTTTTTGCTTTTTCGTGTTTATGTTGGTGTATGGACATTACTAGTTTCAAAGTTTCAGCTTTTCCCATAAAACAGTTAGTTGTTTGGCATTTTATAAATTAGCTTCAATTATCTTCCAATCCGATTCTTCAAAAAACAGGAATCTTACTCTTCTTTCAGTTTCTCTATCCCTTCGAGCAGGGCATCAAGAACTTTAGGATTCTTGATTAGTTCATTCATAAGCCTGTCAGCCTTTTCTCTTACCTGGTCTATTTCCATCGCGGTCTTCGCGTCCAGACAAAGACCGCAGGCATTGCAGAGCTTTGATGTTGGCGAATTTTTGGACTTGCACCTCGGACAAAAGATAACACTGATTTTTTCTTGTTTTTCTTCGTCTTCGGTTCTAATCCCTTGAAGCTTTAACAAAGCAGAATCAACATCCCTTCCTGATAGATGAACGTAGGTTGAAGCCATTCTAGAATCTTGGACCCAACCGAAATGCTGTTTGAGCTGGGCTTCGGTGAGAATAGTGGCGAGCTTTGTTGCCCTCGAATGCCTAAATAGGTAGAGGTAGACCCTTTTCTTTATCCCTGCCTTTAACGCAATCTTTTTCAGAAGCTCTTTCATCGCATTATACTTTAGAGTAGAACCATTGTTTCTTACACCTATGCTCACCCAAAGAGGCGAGTCTGGATTATCTCTGTGAGGATGATTGTCCATCCAAGTTGCCAGCGCTGGCGCTGAAGCTATTACTCTTACCCTTCTATGTCCGGTCTTCCCGTTAACGATCAAAACAGCTCCATAATCATCGAATTGGACGTGTTTAATCCTTAGAGTAAGGATCTCACCAGGTCTGCAACCAGACTCATACAAAATAAGAACCAAAGCTTTGTCTCTTGGGTGGGAAGCCGACTCAACTAATCTTTTCACTTCTTCCTCTGTTAGTAGCTCTTCCGGAAGAACGTTCTTCCTTCGCTTCCCTGGCCTTATCCACTTAACCTCTTCTGGGAGATCATCAGTTTGTCTCAGCCATCTGTAAAAGATTCTAAGCATAGCTTTGTAATCATGCTTGGTCCAGTCCGAGTAATGGTTCTGCTCTATCCGCTGGACTAAACTAAAAATGTCTTCTTTGTTTGCCTCTTCGAACGGTTTATCGAGCATCCTAGCAAACATACGGAGTGTTATAATGTATTTGATCGCTCTAGCAAGGCTATACCCATTTGTTAGACAATGTTTATTGAATTCTAGAATAGTGGCCTTGTTCTTACTGTCTATGTCTGAAGTACCAAGATTAGCAATGACTCTTTTTAGACTTCTTTCATAGTTGTAGATTTCGGCACTTTCTTCCACACAACCACTTTACTTTTATCCCAAATATCTGTTGGGGAAGTGCAATTGTGCCGATAGTGCGGGAGGTGCAAGAATCAGCACAACTGCAAATACCCTTAACGCATGTAATCTTCCATTGTTACCGAAATTCTTTCGGAAATTTTGGAATTATTTTATTATATAGTCGTGAAAAGATTAATAGATGAACGCCTAATTTCTAAAAAATACACTTTGTCTAATGAGTTGCCCAATAAGGTTGATGTTTTTTACAATAAAACCCGATAATCTCTCCTTTTTTTGTCACGGCTTTTTCAAGATCTTTCTTATTTTTAATTTTTGACATATCTATTTTCAATGACTGTTCAACATCAACTACATCTTTACTACCGCAAATTATACATCGATTTTCCTCTTTCCAATGTTTCGTCAAATACTCAAAAACTAAACGTGCTAGATTAATAGATTTTCTAGCGTCAGTTTCACTTGGAGTAATCGTAAGATGGGTTATCTTATTTCGCAACTTACGCAATTCATCAATTGTCTCAAGAATGTATTTTGGTAATTTCCCTTTTCCTTCTATCTGTTTTATCAAATCATGAAATATTGGACTAGCACCGATACCTATAGACTCAAGATAATCTTTCATCAAGAGTTCAATAGACATTTCAGCATTCAGCATTACTTCGGCATAGTTGTTGTCCATCATAGACATTTCAGCATTTGCAAGATATATGCCAGCAGGATTCAAATGCGCTCTTTTTGCCTCGTCCAAGACAGTAATTCCAACTTCTAAAGGCAAATACGCGTTGATATCGAATCCAAGTTGAGTATTGCAAAAATCTTTCATAAACTGTTTTGCTGTGTTCAATAACCATCTTGTTTTATTATTATCAGGCTTACCTGCAAGATGAGTGCAACTATTCCTTTCCTGATGAAGCAATTCTATATCCGCCTCAAGAGGTAATGGTATATTTTTTTCATGCAATACTCGTACACAGTCATGATAGTCCAATGAATGATAAGGCAGTTTCTTTTCAAAAATCGAAATTCCCAAGGCCCGTAATTTTTCTTTAAGTACAAGTTCAACTGCTGTTGCTGCGTGAATAACTGCATATTTATTATCTTTTTCGGAACCTGTTTGAACATGCTCTAATGCATGGACTAAGTCTTCGACTGCACCATTAAGTAATGGAGAGAGATTATTATACTCCATAGATCATAATTACGAACTCAAAAAGAAAAAAGTTCCGAATCTTATTTTGGTTGTGTTATTTTAGAAAAGGTGGCCAACTTTGACAACGAAAGGTCGTGAAAAACTACGTTTTCCCAAAACACCAGAGCCCTTTACTTGTGCCTATTGTTTCTATTATTTTTTTAAAGCATCTGGAAATGATTTTTGTTTGAAATATAAAAGAATCACAAGGCCCCAGAATTCATGTCATTATTTTAAGAGAGCAAGGAAATATGGTAGGTTAATAGACCTAATTAAAAAGTGATATACGTAGCGAGTTTTCTCCTTTATGTGGAGTTTAGCATTTCTGACGAGAAGGCCACATAGTGTGTCTCGAACATCACATTAATAACCATTAAGACCTATTCAGATGAAGATGCGTAACCGCACTCGACGTGTTCTATCGGAATTTCTAGCGGAACGAAATTGATATGAACATATGCCGATGATAATCAATAGTGAATGAAGAGCCAATAATCCACAATGAACTACCTTTAACTGAAGCTTTTATCCCAACCAGGCTTTTCCATAGAGAAGGTCAGCTGAGAGAAATCGAGAGATGCTTAAAGCCGGCTTTGCATAACAGAGCGATTGAGAACGTTTTCTTAGTTGGTCCGTCAGGAACTGGGAAGACAACTTTAGCGAAATGGATTCTTGAAAGCTACTTCAAGGAAATTTCCTGCTATATCAATTGCTGGAAGTATAGAAGCACTCATGAGGTTTTAAAAGAAATTCTGTTAAACTTTCAGATTCCAGTTCACGGAAGAGAATCTACCGGAGAATTAGTCAATAGACTAGAGAAGCTCATAAAGAAAAAGAAAATCATCGTTTGTTTAGATGAAGTTGACCAGCTAAACGATTTCGATGTTCTCTACACTCTTGCAAGAAATGGGTTTGGACTAATCCTCGCATCTACTCATTATCACACACTCGTTAATTTGCCTTCCAGAATTAAAAGTAGTTTGGCGTTAACGGAAATAGAGTTTCCCGCGTACAAACCAGACGAACTCTTTGATATTCTGAAGGATAGGGTTCAGTTCTCATTCAAACCAAACTCGATAGAAGATGAGTTAGTGAAAATTGTCTCTGTCACAGCTGAAGGAGATGCTAGAGTCGGCTTAGAAATACTGAGGAGGGCTGGGAAGAAAGCTGAAGATAAGAACTTGAAAAGAGTCACTATCGAAGAGATAAAGCAAGCTGTTATAGAAGCGAGAAGACTCAAGTCCTCATACTCTGCTTCAAAGCTAAACGAGCATCAGAAAATAATTTACGAAATATTAGGTAAGAAAAAGAGAATGCCCTCTGGCTTACTTTACAGAGAATATTGTAGACTCACAAAGAATCCTGTTGTTAATAGAGCCTATAGAAATTACATAAAGAGAATGGTTGAGCTTGGATTAGTAAAGGCTGAAGGATTTGGAAGATGGAAAAGTTATGAAGTTGTTTAACTTCAGGTGACTGATAGGTTTTTGGTGGTTCATCAAATCACTTACTTAAGTTATTGAGACCACGGCTGTAGAGGGTTAGCCTGAAGCGCTCGACAAACTCCTCCCGCCTATCCCGGATCACGAGGAACAGGTTCACCAGATCACTGTCGATGTCGTTGTAGACCTCGACAGGGCTAGGCGGTTTATTGAGCAGCATGTTGGCTGCACCTCCAAAGACCTCCACGTAAATGCGGTGCGGAGGAACGAGTGGCTGAAGCGCCTTCAGCAGATTGAACTTCCCGCCTATGAGGGGGAAGAAACAGGTCCTAACAGAACAGCCAACGCAGAGTCGGCTGGACTGAAGAAGGAGAGGCTGATTTAAGCCAGTCCAACAGAATGAGAAGAATGAGAAAAGTTAGAATGTCAAAACATAAAAGCGATTCAACAAACATAGAAAAACTAGAGAAGTTAGAATGTTAAGACAGAAAGTACGCTAGAAAAGAGCGCGCAGTATAAATTGTTTCATTTAGTATAGAAAGTATTTTGGTGCAAAGTAACCGCGATTGTGTCTACTATGATAGAAGATCTTCAAAGAAAGTATGGGAAAATCCAGACCAAACCGTGTGTTGCGAAATTCATTCTTGACCTAATCGGTTTCAAAAAGACTAGGCCGATAGAACATAAGTCTGTTCTCGATCCTGGCTGTGGTAAGGGTGTTTTTCTTCTTGAGGCGCTTGAAAGGAGTCTTTCGAGAGCCCAAATGCATGACATTTGTACCAGTTTATGGATCAGGAACATTACAGGATCATTTGTTGGATACGAAATCGACGCAGAATTATGTAAGGAGGCCAGGGATAGTGTTTGCAACTTCTTGATACATAAGACAGACATCGATGAGTCTCTGGCTCAATCCTTAGCACAACGGATTGTGATTCAAGGTGACTTTCTAGAATGGGAGCCCAAGGCAAGATATGATGTTATTGTAGGTAATCCCCCCTATGTAAGATATGATAACCTTGAGGAACCATACAAACATTGGTTGAGACATAACTATCCTTGTTTTAGAGGACGAGCCGATCTTTGCGTACCTTTCATACAACATGCACTAGATCTTCTTTCAGAAGAAGGTAGATTGGCCTTCATTTGTACTAACCGTTTCACTTTATGCAACTACGGAGAATATTTGCGGAACCTAATTACTAAGAATTATGGCATAACCAAAATGATAGATTTCACAGCTGTCAAACCTTTTGACACCTCGGTTTCCACATATCCATGGATTTTCGTTTTTGAACATAAAAAACATAAGAATGTTTCGTTTTCCCAAATCAAGAACGTTGACCAGACTAACTCTTCATCATCAACATCTAGATTGGGTTGGATGGAAATAGATTACAATCATTTTTCTAAAACTCCTTGGCGCATCCCAGATCCGGAACTGACTAAGTTATGGAATAGCATAAGACAACTCAACCCTTTGCGTCTAGGAGACCCTGAATTCGGTGTTAATGTTAAAGTAGGCCTAGCTACAGGTGCGGATAAGATATTCATCAATCCTCCGACAGAAGCTCAAGTTGAGCAAGAACTCCTAATGCCTTTTGTTCTATCACGTAACTTGAAGAAAGGCTACCGAATATGTAGGACAGACTCATTGTTGAATACTTGGGACCGAGCAGAACCTGACAAACTAATTAACCTAAACGATTGGCCAAAAGCTTCAAGATACTTGAAAGAAAGTGCAGGAAAGCTCAAATCACGATACATTGCAAAAAAGAATCCAGATCAATGGTATCGTCTTATCGACCATCTCGACCCGAAGCTAGTTAACAAGGAGAAACTGATCTTTCCCTCTCTTAGGCGCAATCTAGAAGTCTATTTTGATGAGGGGGCATGTATACCTCATCACAATTGCTACTATGCAATCAAAGTAAGTAAAGAGGGACCTTCTCTAAAAGCTATTGGTGCACTCCTGTCGTCGAGAATTGTGGACAGTCTCGCGTCTGTTCTTTCCATTAGATTCAACGGTCGCGTCAGTCGTCTATTGAAATCGAGCTTTCTTGAGATCCCGATGCCGGAACCGACATTGATGATTGAGAGAGGGAAGGAACTAGAGTCAGTCTTTCTGTCCAATGATGTGAGTGGGAAAAATATGCTAGCGAAAGAACTCTATAGGGTTCTCTAGGTGCCTATTCCAAAGAACAGCATAGTTTCTCGTATAGAATATGCTTAGAATCTCCTCTAAAGTATTCGCTAATTTGATCGTAGTAGTTCTTTAGCACAAGCCTTTCGCTTTTCTTTACAAGATTTCTCCAGTAGGGCTCCTCTACAAATTTCTGGCCAAAAGAGGTGCCAAATTGTTTCAGTAGAAAATCAAACAAAAGCACGATATCCGTAGGAGGAAACGGAAAACGAGGTTTCTTTAACCATGGGTCCAAACAATAATGAAAATTATATGATTCCCATTCTCTCGGCATTCCACCGTATTGCAGATGACACAACGGTTTTGTTTCTCTGCCTCTCTCTGTGCCAATATCAAAATGGAAACGTCTCACAGTTCTATCATAGGTTGTATTGTCATGGACGAGATCACAACAGGATCTGAGCTTTCCATCTTGGTTTCTTCCAGCGGAAGTGCTACTCGCCTCCCTGTTAATTACGATAGTTAGTGATAATGAGTATGATCCAAACCTTGAATTCTTCACCGTTATTCTTCCCCCCAGCAGTAACAATGCTGAGCGATTAAGAAGATTATCATCATTATCAATTGATATTATCCATGGAGGGTCGAGCAAGAATGACCAATTATCGTCTCTAGCTGCTTTGAGTTTGCTATAGATATTCTTGGCAGATTCGTAAATACCAGAGCATTTTCTTTGTATAGAAGCGTCGTTATATATGGCCTCACAACAATTCTCCAGATGTCTTTTGTACTCAGCAGTGACGATTCCATGCGACAATCTTATCACTTCATCTTGAATTGTCGAATCTCGTCAAAGTAGAGTGCTTCTTGCTTTCTTGGATGCTTGGTACTGCATCTATAGTGTACTGGCTTACAGTCGGTTTCGTCTTCTTCGTTTATCCCTACAATGTCAGGATAACGTTTTCCACAAATAACGCACTTTGCAATCTCAGGATCCCTTAGACGTAACAATTTCTCTACCAATCTTTTGAGGTCGGTTGTGTCATCACCTGGCAGTTTCCTCGCTGCAGTATTGAAGACTATCTCTCTCAGTTTTGAGCTCCACCACAAATCATTTCCCCACGTTTTAGCGAAGATACCAGTATATCTGGCACCTTCAAATTTCGAGCGATGATTGATGAATGATTCCAGAGTCATTCCAAGCATTGTGGCTGAATAGATCGGATTATAAACGAAGCCAGGAAACTTCAAGAAGGACCGTTTGGTCCACTTTGCAAACGCAATGGAATTACCTGTGGAACTCGTTGCTCGAGACGAATGTGACAAACCTGTTTTGAGACTCTCAGGCAAAGCAGATACTATTCTTTGCTGGTCATCTTTAGGAGAATCTAGCAGATCGAGAAGAACTGTGATTGACCCCCGACGGGACTCCTTGATCCTGCGATAGTCAATTGCATCATAATAGAGCACATCATGGCCTTCCCTTTGTATCTTCTTCAGGTCCAGTATCTCATCCGCCAAACTTTCTGCTGCTTCAGCCAATGTTGTATAAATTCCAAATCCTCGCGGGTATGCGCTGAACAGATAGATTGGAATCTCTGGAAATCTTTCACGAATCTGTGCCGCGACAGACAGACCTCTCCTGTTAAATGTTGATCGGATATTTCTCCTTAAGATTAATCTGTCATCAACAAGAAAGAGATCCACCCGGTTTTCTCGTTTATTTAGAAAATCTTCAAACTCGATTGGTTGAATAAATTCGATTTTCAATTTTCGTCTTTTACTTTCTAAGTTTCGTGCATCTTCCTTGTGGTCAGGTTCGTCATCTATCCAGACAATTCTGACAAAATCTCTTGAACTCATGGCAGTGTCACCTCTACGCAGGTTTTCCAAGGCTTTTCAACATCAATAAATTGGAGTCTTTTCCCGTAATATTCAACCATATCCTTTACAATGCTCAAGCCCAGACCGCTTCCTTCACCAACAACTAGGAGGTCTTCATACCCAATTTTCTCTTTCAGGCGTTTGTAGAGACGACCCTCAGGATCTGCGACAAGTGGCATTACTGCGAGATCTCTTGATCCTTCTGAAAGGCCTATACCATCATCGTAAACCCTGAGGACTGTTTCACCTTTGCCTTTGAGTGCCTCTACCTTTATTCTGTGTCCGTCATCACTGGCAATCACAGCCTTTACAGCGTTTGATATTAGGTTGATTAAGATCGAATAGACCTCTGATTCAAGCACAGGGTCAGTTCTTAACGTCTTGGGGATTTCTGATTCTACACTGATGTCAAAACGTTCTGTCAATCCTTCAAAACAACTGACTACTTCGTCGAACACTTGCTTTATGGGTACTTTTCGTCTTTCGGTAAGCGTCAGATCCCTAGATACGACATTAAAAAGCCCGATTTGACCATCAAAACGATCCCTAGTAGCCCTTAGAGCATTCGCTAGTTGAGTAAATTCTTTCCTTTCTTTCTGATCGAGTTTCTCAGCTAGTCTTTCCAAGATAGCTGCATGTGTATCAAGTCTTCCAATCAACGTTCTAGCTTCGTGAATGAAAGTTAATAGTAAGGCACCAGTAGACGCTATCGCCCTTAGTGTGCTGATTTGTCTTTCCATATATGAGATTGAATCTTCAACAACCCGTTTCGCTTTCTCAGCATGCTGATAAAGTTCTTTCCTGGCTTTTGGTGGCAACTTCTCAACTTCTGAAGTTGCTACCTTAACTGATTTCTCTAGAACGTTCAAAGCTGAACTTACTACCGGCATGACCTCCAGCTTGGTTGTTACCTCCTCTGGCAAACCCTCAAATTTTGCAACCGTTTCTTCAAGTTTCTCTGCTTCTTCCCCGATTTCTTCTTGCTGTTTTCCGTAGAGGAAATGATTATAATGAAGGGTTGTCCATTCGAGCGCTTGTCTTATGAACTCCCTTAAGAGTTTGACCGCTTCATTTTCTACAAATCCCTCTCGATTCATTGTCACCTCGAAGATTTTGTCAGGATAGTTGCTTAGGTTGACCCGTCCAATCAGATTTTGATTACGAGGATGATTTAGCATTGCTCGGCTGTGATCTACCCCTAGCAAGTTTGCAGACACCCTTCTGAAAACGTCTCTGGCTTTCCCATGCCTCCGTGCAACATCTCTATCTATATCGAGCCAATCATCACCTTGGTCTCCGTACGGATAGACGCGGAAGCCATCAAGATATACACGTACACCACTATACTCGCTAAGAATCTCATCAATAACGCCAAGTGTGAAAATAGACGGGTCTCTACAATACTCTTTGTTTCTCCAGATTACTGCAATATCTAGAGCGACTCCGGGTATCTTGATGAATGAGTCGGGTAACTCAAATTCCATATGCCCTATGGTCATAGCATCGAGTTTCAGTACCGCAGTTCCATCACCCGAAACTAATCCCCTCAGCCTTCCCCAACCAGCATCCATCATCTGCTCTGCTATCCTGACGACTCCCATATCGAATTCCGGAGCATCAAAGAAAACGTCAAATCCCGGGTCCTCTTCGAATCCTTCACGTCTAATCCCTTTTACCACAGAAAGACCCAAAATTTGGCGCCGTAGTACATTGAAGTCACGCTGTGTCCAAGAATCTCTCAAACCAATAAGCCTTAGAACGAGGCCACTGATCCCTTTGGAAATATGTCTAGTTTCATATACATTTGGTACTTCGGTCAACGTTTGACCTGGTTTGAATTTTTTCCAATCAAACTCCACTTTGGTATATTCTAGTTTGTCTGAATTCTCTATCCTTGCGATCGATTCCATGACCAAATTATTAGCTAGACGATGACAGGCAAATCTACCGATCCCTTTGTCTCCAGTTTTCTTTCTTCCAAATCTGGGTGAAATAGGATTGCGCAATTTGTTTGGAGTAGCGATTCTCATCCAGAATTCTTTAACCTGTTCGAATGTCATGCCGTGGCCATTATCAATAATATGAATCTCGCTTTTCTTAGAGGGAGCAACCTTAGCATTTTTGAAGACTACTTTGACCTCTGTAGCATCAGCATCGTAAGTATTCTTGATGAGTTCGGCTAGAGCAACATGGTTCTTAGTAACCAAACGTTCGCCGAGCTCGCTTAATAGTAAACTGTCAACGGAAAACGTTAGTTCATCGTCACTCAACGCTAACCTGCCTCTCGGTTGATAATAATGACACTCGATTAATATTAATCCTTTTTTTGAGGTAAAAACATACACGGATACGAAAAGGAATCCCTGTCTCTCTTAGTTTAGGCTCTACAATTCCGTGCCCGATACGGGGATCAGAAAAAAGTGGTATAAATTCTGTGTATTCATGCTTCACGATTTTCTAGAAGCACGTATTTTCCACGTGCTATACGTTTGAAGCACCTCTTCCAATAAGCAGAAGCAATGGGAGCGCCACCAGGGGCGTTTTGGGTCATCGCTTGTTGGCTGAAGAGAAGACGGAAAGATGTCAGGAAGAGCTTCTTGGATGTCCTTTCTCGTAAAAGGCGTTATTCCTTGCGAAGCGAGTTTGCGTGCTACCTCAAGAACTCTCACGGGTATAGAAACATTTTCAGCCATACTAACCAACTAACTAACTAACAACCATTTATACCCTTCTATTCGCGCGCGAAGAGGTCCCTGTCCCCGTGGAGTTGGAGGAGGGGGAGAAAGAGGTTAGACGGATTGAGGGGATGGAGCTTGAAAAAGCTTTATTGGAGGACATCGGCAGAGGCTTTCTCCGCAAGATAGTCCGGATTATCGAAGCAAAAAGTTCTGGAGTTAAGACCATAAGTAGGAATAATAGAGTCATAATGTCTTTGAACAAGCAACGTATCCAGGACAAGATAGGAAGAAAACTCACATTTTAGGGCGCCAAATATTGAAATATCTTAAGATCTTGGTTTTTTTATTGATTTTAATTCAGCTAACCCAATCAGCATTTCATATTGAAAGCATTGCAGACTCTTTCAGTTCGAGCCCCGAAACCAACAATCGTTTTGATTTCTCATTTGTTTGGCTGTTTGACATCAACAAAAATGGATGCGCTGTTGTGGCGGGTAACATAACTTGTCTTGTGCCTACGGCTTTCAACATTTCTGTTCCTAAAACTGCAAAACTATTGAGTTGCCAAGGTGATTTTGAAAAAATCGACTATTTCGCCACCCCCTTCTCTGTCGATTACCTTGAAGTCACACCCGTAATGAAAAAGAACGTTACAAGCGCTTTTGTTAAATATATTTGGCCCGATTTTGCCGTTGCTTTTAATGGGACTTACTATGTTTCCAGTAGTGAGCGCGTTGAAATCTGCTCTGTCGAATCGATGGCACTATGTAATGTTACACTGATTTTTCCTGAATTCAGCAAGATAATCTATGGATATGATCAAGAAAGGATGACAAAGAAATCCTTTGAGAATAGAACCTACATCTCATACTCAGAAGAAGTACTTTATCGGAAAGAATATCTTGACTTTATGTTTGTCCAACCTTTTTATGAAGAAAAGATTGAGGAAAAAGTAGGCGATAATATAACCATTTCTTGCGATAATGAACTTGCAAATTGGACTTCCTCATCTCTAGACTACTGTGAACGAGCCTATTCAAAACTGGAATCATTTCTTGGGACTAGACAAGGCGAAAAGAGGCCACTAAAGATACATTTTGTACCCTATCTATACATAGAAAATCGTTGCCAATGGTGCCTAGCTTTCTATTGGCCTCCGGAAGACGCTATTTACTTTCCTGCACATTATATTTTCAGCCTCAGCTATGGCGGTTATGAGTTACATTACATGTTTCATGAAATTGGGCACGCCTTCATACCGCGCCCGAGCGCGATACCTGATTCAACTCTTCCCAGATTCTTCGAAGAAGGCCTTGCCGAGTATCTGTCATTATGTCTATTAGACTCTTTAGGAATGCACGAATACGCGGAAAGAAAAGTGCAACAAGGTTGTAAAGATCCTCTGATTGATCCTTATTTCAATTCAAGCCATTTCTTCGAGTGGGAAAACAGATCTTTTGCGTATTCTCATGCTTTTTATGTGGTTTTTGGGCTTGTGAACTATACAAGCCCTTTAATGATTAGAAATCTATTGACCGTGCTGAAGCAAGACGAAGTCAATTTCTATCAGATAAAGGATCAGAGCGCCCGTTATGACGCCTTGATTTTCTACCTCAATATTGCATCACAAAAAGATACCTCAAAGTTCTTCGAGAAATATGGCCTGTCTACAAACCCTAACAGAATACTTCTGATCTTCATCGTTGATGTGACTCTTTTTGTTCTAATTTGCTGCATATTAATCATTATTATAAGGAACTGGATTAGCGGCAAGCTAGACAAGAAACAACTTATATTTTCTGTCTTATTGGTAGGTTGGGGCATCTTTTCGTTAGAAGGTCTTGTCTTTCAAATATCAAAAAGATGGCTTCTATTTTCAAACGAGTTTTCGTCATTCAGTATCGTTGTAGCTTTGCCATTCTTACTGGTATCATTTCTATGGATAAGGTTCTTTAGGGCAGGTCGTGCGCGAACAGAAAGACAAGACGGTCATCACTCAGTTCATTATTGCCCAACTATTCATAACCAAACTGGCCAATATCCTATCCGACTTAACAAGCCCATCTTTAGTCCTTATTCTAGAGGAAGCCAAAATGTACATGAATCATTCCGACATCCAGTGGGTGGTTTATGAGGCTGAGGCATCTCGGCCTGCATCAAATGTATATAACGAATAGCCCCCAAAGCCTCCCAGTCTTCCTCCTCAGCCACATCACCAACTGGTTCACCTTCAACCTCATCAACGACCAAGACATCCTATATCGCGCACGCGACCCTCATTTCCAGCTAAAGCGATCACCTCAGTTTTCCACTGATCAGACTTCTACCTTCGGTGATGATTTTCATTTGTTTGTCTAGCTTATGTTTTCTCTCCCGAAACTTTTGAGCCAAGTTTATCAGGTCTGTGTTAAGCCCCCTCAGCAGAAGTTCGAAAGAGTCCTTCCCCACTACGTTCATTGCCCGCCTTCCAAAGTAGTAGGGCGACCTGTAGTCAAACAAGTAAACTAAGTGATCAATCTCCTCGAGATCGGAATCCTTCCCACACCACAGACATAACATTCCATCAAATACTATTATGGGCAGAACAATGTTAATGCTAAGGTATGGTCTCGACTCAGCTGGAGGGGACACATATCCGTGTAGGAGCAAGGACATGACTGCATGGATAAAGTCTGAAGTGAGTTCCAACTCATAGACTAATGCCTTGCTAACAGTGGTAGCTTCTTCAAACATTTCATCACGCCCCTTCTCCCTTCCACTAAGAGGGGCCACCGTCCCAACAGAAGAAACCATTTTTCTCCCAAAGGATTGAAAATCGGTAGCTCCGAATGGCACTACTTCGATAAGCCATTCGATTTTTCGAGCAACAGATGGATCGAGCAAAGGAGGTCCCACCAGAATGTCTCTACCTATTCCGAGGGTGCGGTGTCGTCGGATAGCCCAGGGGTCTCTGGACGCCAGACTTTGGACTCTGGTCACCTTTAGGAAATCTATGTGTTCAAGACGGAGCGATGCATC
>Ga0315280_10002943_pt1 | contig 26802 bp, 29 predicted proteins | sample YL17G06_40_MG_FD_203697 | JGI IMG/M metagenome (GOLD analysis project Ga0315280, IMG submission 203697) | Sediment microbial communities from Yellowstone Lake, YNP, Wyoming, USA - YL17G06_40 | ecosystem: Environmental > Aquatic > Freshwater > Lake > Sediment | place: USA: Wyoming | collected...
AGGGCTTTCTGTGCCTACTTACCGCATTATGCACACGTGGGCGAATTTGTCAAGGGGGGTATGATCGGCTCGAAAGCTGTTGGCGACGGACGCCTCCCTTTCAGGTTAACACAGGCCCCCGAATGGTCATGAACAGAATAGCTTGACAGAAAGCAGGGCTGAAGCCCTGCAGCTACGACCTACGGCTGAAGCCCTGCAGCTACGACCTAGGGCTGAAGCCCTGCATCTACGACCCCGGCCGCCCTCCATCTCGTAGCTGCAGACCTTTAGGTCTGCCTGTAAGGGGCGACCGCCACCGTCGTACCATTTGGTCGATAACCATGAGGCTTGGGCCACCAGCAGGCGAACCGATGCCCCCACCTTCAGGTGGGGGTCGAGGGTTAACCTGTTTATCACCGAGTTGCAGCGACACCCGGGCGTAGTATGCCCTCTGGAGTGAGACCCTTCGCTACGCTCAGGGTGACACCATGGCCTAGCGTCATGCTGAGCGAAGCGAAGCATCTCATGCGGTGCGCCACCATTTTCTTCATGACCATCAGGTGGGGGTCGAGCCTGAGCCCACCGGCGGCCAACTGGTCAGCAGGGGCAACCCGGTTTGCCTAGCGCCGCCCGCCCTGCTACCATACGTAAGGTTGTGGTTGAGGACGTGAGGACAGCACCGGCTCCGGAGGCGGTCGGCCTGGGCCAGCCCAGCTACGTCTGGCGCTTCGGCCTGGAGCGCCGCCTCGATCTCATCCGCCGCCACGTTCCCCTGGAAGGCCGCCGCATCCTCGATATCGGTTGCGGCATAGGGACGTTCGTTCAGCGCCTGCGGGAGTTCTCGCCCCACGTCTACGGAGTGGACATCGACCAGGAGCGAGTTCGCAGGGGGGCGATGGCTCTCCCCCACCTGGCGGTGGCGGTGAGCGAGCACCTGCCCTTCGCCGACGCCACCTTCGATGTCGTCCTTCTGCACGAGGTCCTGGAGCACGTCCGCGACGACCGCCTCACCCTGGGGGAGGCCTGCCGGGTGACCAGGCCCGGGGGCAGGATCGTTATCTACTGCCCCAATCGTCTCTACCCCTTCGAGACCCACGGCATCTTCCTGGGCAAGCGCTACCTCTTCGGCAACATCCCCCTGGTGAACTACCTGCCGGACGGGCTACGCAGACGGCTGGTGCCTCACGTGCGCGCCTATACGAGGCGAGGCCTCAGGCGGTTGTTCGCCGGCCTGGCGGCGACGCCCATCGTCCACACCTGCATCTTTCCGGGATTCGACAACCTGGCGGCTCGAAGTGGCCTCGCGTCTTCGATCTTGCGCCGTGTGGTCTACCCGCTGGAAAATACGCCCCTGAGCAACCTTGGCCTGTCCCATTTCGTTGTACTAGAGAAGAGGGGATAGCGGGACCATGACCAGCGCGCACAGATCTCGGCGGCGGAGGCTGCGGCGGCTCAACGGCGGTCGTCAGCGCTCCGGCTTTGCCTGGTTGTGGCTGGTCAGCGGCCTGGGGTTGCTGCTGCTGGCGTTCGTGGCCATCGGCGGCGGCGCCTCCTTCGCCGTTTATTACCACTACGCGCACGACCTGGCTCGGCCCGACGTCGCCCTGGCTCGCACCGGCTCGGCTGGCAGCCGCATCTTCGACCGGAACGGCAACCTGCTCTACGAGTTCGTGGACCCCCTGTCCGGCTTGAAGAACCCTGTCCCCATGTCGGAGATCTCTCCCTGGCTAATCCAGGCCACCGTTTCTACCGAGGACGCCAGCTTCTACGACAACCCAGGGGTGAACATAAAGGGGCTGCTGCGGGCTGCCCTGGAAAACCTGACTCCCTTCGGGCCCGGTTTCTTCAAAGGGAGCGGCGGCAGCTCCATCACTCAGCAACTGGTGAAGAACGTCTACATTCCGCCCGAGGAGCGCAGTGAGCGATCGCTGGGGCGCAAGATCAAAGAGGTCATCATGGCCATCGAGCTGAAGCGCCGCTACGATGACAACCAGATTCTGGAGTGGTATCTGAACCAGGTCTACTATGGCAACTTTGCCTACGGCGCTGAGGCCGCCGCCTGGCGCTACTTCGGCAAGCCGGCCAAGGACCTCACCCTGGCGGAAGCGGCGATGCTGGCCGGGATCCCCTCGGCGCCGGGCTACTACTCTCCCGCCATCCCCGAGAACCGGCCGGAGGCCACCCGACGTCAGCACTATGTGCTGGATCTGATGGTGGAGCACGGCTACATCACTCAGCAGCAGGCGGAGGAGGCAAAACAGGAGGAGTTGTCCTTCGAGGAGGGGACCTTCCCCATTCGGGCGCCCCACTTCGTGTTCTACGTGAGGGATGTCCTCACCGAGATGTGCGAGAAGGGGCGGCTACAACTGGCAGAGGACACTGACTGCTCTCAACTGGTCTACCGCGGCGGCCTGCGGGTCACTACCAGCCTCGACCTGCCGTTGCAGCAGAGAGCGGAGGGCATCATCGAGGACGTCATCAGCGCCAATGAGGCCAGCTACGGCGGTCACAACGCCGCCGCGGTGGTCATTGAACCGGCCACCGGCGAGATCCTGGCGATGGTGGGCAGCCGCAACTACGACCGGGCGGACATCGACGGCCAGGTAAACATCACCACGTCCGAGCGCTCGCCCGGCTCCTCGATAAAGGTCTACACCTATCTGGCAGCCTTCCTCCAGGGCTGGACGCCGGCCACGATAGTCAGGGATGAGCCCATCGACATCAAGTCGGCCAGCGGTCGGCCCATCCAGAACTGGAACTTCTCGTTCAAGGGGCCAGTGACCGTGCGCACGGCTCTAGCGGAGTCGATCAACATCGCGGCCGTCAGGACAATCCTGGCGGTGGGCGTCGAAACCGTCGTCGACACCGCTCACAAGATGGGCATCACCTCCCTGAACGAGCCGGGCCGCTACGGGCCTGCTCTCACCCTCGGCGGCGGCGAGGTCAAGCTTCTTGACCACACCTATGCCTACAGCGTCTTCGCCAACAACGGGCTGATGGTAGGCATGCCCACGGTGGAGGATCTGCCGTCGGGCTACCGCCAGCTCGATCCGGTGGCCATCTTGAGAGTGGAGAACGCTCTGGGAACAGTGCTGTACGAGTACAAGGGGGCCGATTCGCTGCAGGTGGTGCCGGCAGCCTACGCCTACCTGCTCACTGATATCCTCTCCAAGAGCGGTATCCAATGGAGCCAGCTCACCATCTCCCGTCCGGCGGCTGCCAAAACGGGCACCAGCGAGGAGTTCCGCGACAGCCTGGTGATGGGCTATACCCCCGATCGGGCGGTGGGGGTGTGGATGGGCAACGCCGATAGCACTCCCATGGCCGAGGGTACGTTCAGCTTTGCCGGCGCCGGCCCCATATGGAAGCAGATCATGGAGGCTGCTCACGAGGGCATCGAGCCCCACGACTTCGTGGTCCCGAAAGGCGTATATTTCGCCCCTTGCGCCGGCAGGCTGGAGGTCTTCGTGGAGGGCACCGGGTGCACCTACGTGGCGCCGAAGCCCAACCCTACCCCAGCCGCCAGCCCTACCGCAGCGGCCAGCCCTACCCCAGCTTCCGGCGGCACTCCCGGCCCGCGTCCCACCAGTACCCCGGCGACGCCGGGAGCCGCTCCTCCAGCTACCCCTGTGGTCACCCCGGCCAGCACGCCCCATCCCGAGCCGTCCCAACCCCCCTCTACCCCAAAGCCGACGGCCCAGGCTCAGCACGTCCAGTAATCCGCCCTCGCCGTTTTCATCCGACGGCTGTGGCGAGTGGCATGACGTGATATGATGAGCGTGAGGCCGCCTGGCGGCTGGCGACAAAGGGAGGGCGATCATGGTCAAGGGTGGTGTCGAGAGACCCTTCGAGTACGAATATCGGCCAGGCGAGGAGCTGGTGCTGCGCTTCCGCAGGCCCGTGATCGACCTGCTTCCAGCGGAGGTTCACGAGCATCTGGTGGCGGGCAGGAGGGAGCTTCTTCTGGCCATGCGCAGCTTTGTGGACGCGGCTATCAGTCGCCTGGAGGAGCGGGAGCAGGCAAGGACGCAGCGGCGCACCGAGATCAAGGTGGAGTAAGGCTCTCGGCCGCCTTTTCGGCCAGCAGGCGGTCTAGTTCCTCCTCGCTGGTGATTTCGGCTACCGAACGGATGAAGTCGCCCAGGGAGGGGCTCAGCCGCTGTAGCTCCAGCATTTTGGGGCCGATGGGGCTGCTGGAAGCGGGCGTGTCGCCGTATACCCCGCTGAAGGCGAAGTAGGCCTGGTTGATCTTGCGGATGTAGAAGCCATTTTCGGCCAGAAATTTCCTCTTCTCCTCCATCAACGCCTCGGCCTCGCCGATCTTTCCCTCGCTCAGAAGCCTGTCGACCTCCAGGCGCAACTCATGCATCTCCGCCCTGAAGTCGATGCGCGACTCCTCACCTACCCGGTCGGCGGCGGCGAGGTTCGACTGGGGCAGAGGGAAGCGCTGCTGCACCAGGTCAGCTATCTCACGGCCGCCGATGTTGGCGACGGTCTCGTTGAGGGTGCGCAGGAGGTCGTTGTCGAAATAGTGGCGCCCCAGGGGGTGGAAGAAGAGGTACTGGTGCAGCCACTCGTGGGCGACGGTCTCCAGGACGTCCGCGTAGCTGGCGTACTCGGGTACGGTGCTGGGGTAGGTGGCGATTCCGCTGAGGTTCACCACCAGGCTGGAGACGCCGCTGGCGGCCGTCTCCTCCTCCAGCGCGGTCATCTGCTCGCTGGTTAGGCCCTTGCGGAGGAGGATGGCCCGGTCAAGGGAGATGCGCTCGCGGGGGGAGATGACCAGCACCAACGGCGGCTGGTGGAACTCGAAGTCCAGGGGCGGGAAGACGAAGCGCACCTGGGAGAACAGGGGCAGGGAGGTGGTGAGCCCTTCGTCCTCGATCACTTTGGACACTCGCTTCTCCAGGATGGCCTCCACCTTGTTCTCCAGCCGCTGCTGCTCCTTGCGCTTTTCCTCCAAGGTCGAGCGCAGGGATTCATCTTCGCCCGCGGCTGCCCCTTGCTGCGGGGATGCTAACTCCGCCGCCAGGGCGAAGTATCGCTGGAGCATATCGTTTTCCGCTTCGAGGCTGGGGCCGTCGTCGAAGAGGTGGCCGATCTTGTACAGCCAGCGGTTGAGGAGGTGGCGGACCTCCCAGCCGGTGAGGTCGTAGCGGAAGGGGGCAGCGGCCTTCGATATGGGGTCGGAGGGTCCGCCGCCGCGCAGCAAGACGACAGTGCTGGCCACGGCGGTGACCAGGAGGAGGAGGCATGCGACGACTACTGCTATGCGCCAGGGCATCGGGCGGACCAAGCAGAGGCTAGGTGCTCTCGACCATCCTATTGCCTGATGACAGCTCTGGCCGCCGGTACGAGCCGAAGCTGTCTCCCTCCACTTCCACGCTGTCGAGGATGTCCGGGGGTTCCTCCTGGCCGTCGAAAACCCTCAGTATCTGGTAAGTGGTCGACCTCTGAGCGGGCTGTCTGCCCACATCGCGAATCAGGGCCCTCAGTTCCCTTGGGCGTATCAGTTGGCCATGGACGGCGCCGGCAGCGGCGGATATGCTCTCGTTGATCAGGGTGCCGCCGAAGTCGTTGGCTCCGGCATTCAGGCAGAACTGGGCGAGCTTGGGGCCCTGCTTGACCCAAGAGACCTGTATGTTGGGGATCCAGTTGTTGAGCATTAGTCTCGCTACAGCGTACATTTTCACGACCTCGCCACCCGTAGCCCCAGCTCGAACATCCTTGACCAGGCCCTTCCGGTACATGGGCGCCTCCCAGTGTATGAAGCTAAGGGGAACGAACTCGCTGAAGCCACCGGTCTCCTTCTGGATGTCCCGCAGGAGGGCCAGGTGCTTCGCTTTGTGCCAGGAGCCCTCGATGTGGCCGTACATGATGGTGGAGCTGGAGGGGATACCCAGGCGATGGGCGGTGGTGACCACGCGGACCCAGTCGGCGGTGCTGATCCTGGCGGGCGAGATAACCTTGCGGATGCTATCGTCCAGGATCTCAGCGGCGGTGCCGGGCAGGCTGCCCAGGCCGGCTTCCTTGAGCATGGTGAGGTATTCCGCCAGCGGCGTCCTCGACCGAAGGGCGCCATAGAGCACTTCCTCGGGGGAGAAGGCGTGGATGTGGATATCAGGAACTTCCTTCTTGATGGCGCGGCAGATATCGACGTACAGATAGCCGTTCATTCTTGGCGGCAGGCCCGCCTGGATACACACCTCGGTCGCTCCCAGGTCCCAGGCCTCCTTGGCCCTGCGCACCAGTTCCTCAACGGGCAAGAAATAGGCCTCCTCCTGGCGGTGGCCTCGACTGAAGGCACAGAAGCCGCAGCGCTTGATGCAGACGTTGGTGAAGTTGATGTTGCGGTTTATGACGTAGGTCACTGTGTCGCCGACGGTTCTGCGCCTCAGCTCGTCGGCCGCCAGGATCAGGGGGTTAAGCGCCGGGCCTTCGGCGTCAAAGAGGACAACCGCTTCCTCCTGGGAGATGTCCTTGCCCTCCAGGCTCTTGTCGAGGATGCGAGCCACCGTTGGGTCGATGGCGGCGAGCATGCGCTCCCAGGAGGAGCGCAATTGGAGGAGGGCCGAAGGGTCTGAGGCGCTGGCTACCATCGTTCTTCCTCCCTTCGCACGTACCCGTCGGGGTCCGTCCAGGCAATGATTCGCTGCCGCAATGACTCTCGCACGAAGCCGTTTCGTCGGGTCAGGTATTCGGGGTAGATGGCTAGCCTCTCCCGTAGCTCGAAGCCGGCCTGCTCTGTGACGGCCTTCAGGTCGGCGATCTTCGGCCAGGGGGCCTCCGGGTTGATGAAGTCGCCGGTGACGGGCGAGATGCCTCCCCAGTCGTTTATGCCGGCGAAGAGGTAGAACTGGTATGCCTCCGGGGTCAGGTTGGGAGGAGCTTGAATGTTCATGGTTGGAAGAAGGAGGCGAGCCACGGCTATGGTCCTCACCATATCCAGCAGCGACGGCTCCTGCCAGCGGCGCATGGCAGTGTCCTCCTTGACCCGCAGGTTCTGGATGATGACCTCCTGGATGTGGCCGTAGCGGGCGTGAAGCTCCTTGATGGCGAGGAGGGAATCGACGCGCTCCTGGGGGGTCTCGCCGATGCCGATGAGAAGGCCCGTGGTGAACGGCACTTTCATCTCGCCGGCGTAGGCGATGGTGTCCAGCCTTGCCCTGGGCACCTTGCCGGCGCACTTCCAGTGAGGGCCGCCGGGGGCCATGAGGCGGCTGCTGACGTTCTCCAGCATGAGGCCCATGCTGGCGCTGACGCCTCCAAGTTCGGCCAGTTCCTCGCGGGTTAGGATGCCCGGGTTGGCGTGGGGCAGGAGGCCTGTCTGCTCCAGGACCAGTTCGCACATAGCCCGCAGATAGGAGATCATGGTGCGATGCCCCAGATGGGCCAGTTGCTCTCTTACCTGGGGGTATATCTCCTCGGGCTTTTCGCCCAGGCTGAACATGGCCTCCTTGCAGCCCTGCCGCCTGCCGGCTTCGGCCACGGCGAGGACCTCGTCGGGGGTCATGGTGTGAGCCAGGGGATCGCCCGGGGCCTTGGCGAAGGTGCAGTAGCCGCACTTCTGGCGGCAGAGATTGGTGAGCGGGATGAACACCTTGCGAGAGTAGGTTGCCGTTCGCCCCTTGTGGCGGTCGCGCACCAGACTGGCGGTCAGCAGCAAGGCCGATAGGTTGCTCCCCGTGACCCCTATGAGCCGGTAGCCGTCCTCCGGCAGGAGGTCATCGTCAGCGAGCGCCTTGGCTAGCGTTTCCTGGACATCGGCGCAGGGGGTGCTAGGGATAGAGAGCATCATGGTGTCGATTCCAACTGGAGGAGTTGGCCAGGGAGACGGTGGACAACGATGGGACTAGGACAAGGTCTTGGCCCCACTTCTCCGTCAGAGATGTAGATACGCGGCCTTCTCCGGTCGTCAGTCCGCCTCCGCACTCCAGTTCTGCGTCCCCAACTTGCAGGTTCCCCCCATAGGTATCTCCAAGGCTAGGTCGATGGTGCCGCTCGCCGCGGTCGGCGAGGTGAACCGGCCGTCTATCTTCCCTATTCCAGAAAGAGAGGCGACAACGTTTCCCTTGGCAGCCGGAAACGCACCACCAGCCTCCTTGGTCAAAGACCCCGCTGAAAAGCCGTCGCACTTCAGCTCCGTGAGCGTGACCTTCACCGAGGCGATCGAGGCGCCGTCGTCTGAGACGGTGAGGCTGATCGTTCCGCTGCTCGCCTTTCCGCTGATCTCGATGGGCCCGGTGACAACGGCACCAGGCTGAGGCGAGGTTGCTGATGTGCCTCCTCCTCCACAAGCTGCCGCGGGAAGGATTAGCCCGACGATCACGAGGGAAAGCCACAACTTGTGCATGTCAACCTCCTTGGGATGGTTGCCTCGATCATAGTGGCTGCTGGTGGGTCTGGCAACAGACTTGGGACTAATAGTATAATGGCTGCCCATGCCTGCCGAAGTGCTTGCATTCATCGGCGGAACGGGTCCCGAGGGCCTGGGCCTGGCCGTGCGCTTCGCTGCGGCCGGCCATGAGATCGTCATCGGTTCGCGCTCGCTGGAGCGGGCCCAGCAGGCGGTGGAGAAGATAAGGGCACGCGTCCCTCAGGTGCGGGCCAGGGGGATGGTCAACCAGGAGGCGGTACGTAGGGGGGACATCGTGTTCGTCACCATTCCCTTCGCTGGCCACAGAGACACCCTCGAGGCATTGGCGCCAGCTATCGGGGCGAAGCTGGTGGTGGACGTGGTGTCCCCCATTTCCTTCGAGGGCGGGAAGATCGCCGCCGTCGCCGTGCCCGAGGGCTCGGCGGCTCAGCAGGCCCAGGCGCTCTTGCCCCAGGCCCAGGTGGTGGCTGCCTTCCATCACCTCGACGCCAGCCAGCTTATGCGCGTGGAGTGGCCGCTGGAGGTCGATGTGCTGGTGTGCGCCGACCATCAGGAGGCCAAGGGGCGGGTGATGGCGCTGGCCGAGAAGATAGAGGGCGTGCGGGCGCTGGACGGGGGCCCCCTGGCCAACAGCCGCCATCTGGAGGAGTTCACCGTTCTCCTTCTGAACCTCAATAAGACTTACAAGGCCCACACCTCCCTCAAGATCGCCGGAATCCCCGTCGGCCCCAGGGGCTAGGCCCAGGCGGGCGCTATGGCTCTCCAAGTGCAGATCATCGCTGTCGCTGGCATGCCCGAGGTTCGCACCGGCGACGACCTGGCGGCCCTGATCCTGGAGGCCGCTCGCGGGCAAGGCGCGGACATCGAGGACGGCGATGTGCTGGTGGTCACCCAGAAGGTCGTGTCCAAGGCTGAGGGGCGGCTGGTGGATCTGCGCCAGGTGGAGCCGTCGCCCCACGCCCGGGAGCTGGCCGCCCAGACGGGGAAAGACGCGCGCCTGCTGGAGGTGATCCTGCGAGAGAGCCGCCGCATTGTCCGCCAGGAGGGGGGCGTTATCATCTGCGAGACCAAGCACGGCTTCGTCTGCGCCAATGCTGGCGTCGACACCTCCAACGTCGGCGGCGGCATGGTTTCTCTCCTGCCCCAGAACCCTGACCAATCGGCGGAGCGGATTCGAGCTGCCATACAAGAAAGCAAGGCTGGCGCCTCGGTCGCGGTGATCGTCTCCGATACCTTCGGTCGGCCCTGGCGGGAGGGCCACACCAACGTGGCGATAGGCGTGGCGGGCATGAGCCCCATCAAGGGCTACGTGGGCCAAAGGGATCCCCACGGCTACGTCCTGCGGGTGAGCACGATGGCTGTGGCGGACGAGTTGGCGGCGGCGGCTGAGCTGGTGATGGGAAAGCTCTCGCGGGTGCCGGTGGCCATCGTGCGCGGGTTCGACTACCAGCGGGCGGAAGGCTCCGCCCAGGAGCTCATTCGGCCGGCGGAGAGGGACCTCTTCCGCTGAGCGGGGGCATGGCTGTGCCGGGCTTTGAAGGGGGACGAGCGATGGCGGGTGAAATGTTGGAAGGCGTCAGGAAGCTCTTCGAGGAGGCCAATTTCGGTCACCTTGCAACGCTGATGCCGGACGGGTCGCCGCAGGTGACCCCGGTGTGGGTCGATTTTGACGGAAGACACATTCTGGTGAACACGGCGGAGGGCAGGCAAAAGCCCAGGAACATCCGGCGCGACCCTCGCGTTGCCATCGATGTGGTCAGGCAGGGGAGTGAGTACGCCTACGCCTCGGTGCGGGGACGGGTGGTGGAGATCACCAGCGAGGGAGCCGACGAGCACATCGACAGGCTGGCCAAGAAGTACCTGGGACGGGACAGGTATCCGTTCCGGCAGCCTGGCGAGCGGCGCGTAATCCTCAAGATCGCGCCGGAGCACGTCTCGTCGCAAATGGCGGGCTAGGGGGCGGGCCCAGGAGGGCCCTAGGCAGCCATGCGCGCCTGATAGCTGCTGGCCGGTGAAGCGATAGTCGTTGGCCTGGCCGCCCGTCTCCGAGGGGATGGCGCCGAACACGTCGTAGGCGTAGGCCCCCACCAGGTTCCCCTGTCGGTCCGTCAGGCCGGTGGTGCTGGCAAGACCGTCGGTCAGGTAGTAGGGCTGGCTGTCCTGGCTGTCCGTCTTGGCGATCAGCCCCAGGCCGTACACGCAATAGTCTCCATCGTATAAGACGACGGGCAGGGAGCCGCCGTTACTCCAGACGTAGCCGGCCCTAGCCCCCCGTGTACCAGTCGATGATGGCGCTGCCCCAGAAGAGGGAGATGATGGCCCCCAGGGCGATGAAGGGGCCATAAGGCATGTACTGACCCCGCCGTAAGACCCCTGTGAGCAACAAGAGCGCGGCTACCAGGCCGGCGCTGATGGCTGTGAAGAAGAGGCCCACGGTCACGGCGGGGAAACCCGCCGTCAGGCCCATGAGGGTGGCCATCTTGACATCGCCGAAGCCGAAGCGGCCCAGGGACGCAATGTAGACGATGAGCATGATGGCGAAGGCCAGGCCGCCGCCAGCGAAGATCTGTGCTACGCCCCGGTCGGGCCAAGCCCAGGACGCAGCCATGGCCAGGAGCATGGCGGGGTAGACGATGCGATTGGGGATGAGGCGGCGCTCCAGGTCGGTGGTCATCAGGGCCAGGAAGATGGCGGCGAACAGGCCGCCCAGGATCGCTGGCCCCCATTCGTCGCTGGTCAGGGCGGCCAGGGCGAAGACCAGGGCGCTGGCCGGGGGCAACAGGAGGATGCGAATGGGCGATCGCTGGCCGCAGTCGGGGCAGCGGCCACGATACCAGATGTAGCCCAGCAGGGGGAGGAGGTGAAGGGGACGGATGGGGGAACGGCAGGCCGAGCAGCGCACGAAAGGCCCCCCAGGAGGCGCGTCGGAGTAGAAGCGGTCCAGCAACACTTCCAGTAGGTGGCCAACTATGAGGCCGAGGAAAGCGGCGGCAATCGGCATGATGATTCCCTTCGATCCCTGGTGGGGGTCAGGATTTGGCTCACTAGGGCAGGCCTGCCCACTGATAGGGAGGGTAGCGCATTGAGCCTGCAGAGGCAACGGCAGGGCTCCCCGCGAGCGCTCGCGGGGGAGGGTAACGGGAGGGCGGTGTCGGACGTCTATTCAAGTGAAAGGCGAGGGGATTCGTGAGGCAAGTCGACATAATTGTAACAACCTTCGATGCTCAGGCGTCTAACCATCGGACGGACTAGAGGAGCGATAAGCCTAGCTTGTCGCTATCTCTGAGACAAGGAGGTGGCTATCGAGCGGGCTATGAGGATGATGAACGCGGACGGGGTGAGGAGAGCTGGCCTGGCAGGACCGCAAATCCCCACCCCGGACGCCGGGGTGCGCGGGGCCCGACGTCTCTTGTTTCTTATCACAGCATAGGCCAACCTGCAAGCTGCCCCGCGGCTGAAGCAGGAGCCTGATGGAGGTGCAAACAAGCAATGCTAAGCAGGATGAGCGAGTTTGTCATGGGGCTGGTGGCCCGCTTCCGGTCGGAGGCAGGGCAGGCCCTGGCCGAGTACGGCTTGATCCTGGCCCTTATCGCCGTGGTGTGCATTCTCACCTTGACGGCGTTGGGCCTGGCTGTCTCTGGCCAGCTGGGCGCCATATCAGACGCCATGCCGTAGCCGTGAAGAAGGGCCCGAGAAGCGCAGGAGCGGTCCGCGGCCCAACCGGGGCCAATCGAGGTGCATGTGCTGTCAGGCGCTCCGGGTGAGCCGCGGCGCTCCTGTAGAAGCAGTGAAGCACTGGAAAGTCTATGCTAGCCATCCTTAAGCGTATCACCAGGCGCACAGGCGAAGGGGAAGGTGGACAGTCGCTGGTGGAGTTTACCCTTGTGCTGCCCATCTTCCTTCTGGTGCTCTTTGCCATCATCGATTTTGGGATGGCTTTCAATGCCTGGATTACCGTCACCAACTCGGCACGCGAGGGCGCTCGTGTGGGTTCTGTGCGGGCACCTTCGGGTGATATCGAGCAGCGGGTGCGCGATACAGCGGGGTCGTTAGGGGACGACCTGACGGTCATCGTTACGAACGCCGAGGGTGACCCGGGGGAGTCGGTGGTGGTGGACGTGAGCTACGCGTACTCCCTAATCACTCCCCTGGCTGACATCATGGGCATGATCAGCGGCGGCAGTATCGGTGACACCCTCAACTTAAGCTCGACTGCTGACATGCGATTGGAGTGATTGTCATGAGGGCGCTAAGAATGCTGCGTTCCCTTTGGCGGCAGGAGTTCGGTCAAGGCCTCGTGCTTGCTGCCCTGGCCATGGTCGTGGTTCTTGGCTTTGCGGCTATGGCTATAGACGTGGGGCTATTCCTGCACGAGAAGCGCGAGCTTCAGAACGCCGCCGACGCGGCTGCGTTGGCTGGCGTCCAGGAACTGCCGTACTCGTCGGCCGAGGCCGAGGCCAGGGCGCAGGAGTGGGCTGTCAACAACGGCATAGACATAGGGGGCGGTGAACTGGAATCGGTCGAGATCACTACCACCTATGTCTCCAACGACACGGTGAGGGTGCGGGTCCAGCGCGACGTGCCATTCATCTTTGCCCGCGTGCTCGGCTTCACCAGCGACACCATGCACGCCACGGCCGTCGCCCGTGTTGGTTCGCCTACTATAGCCACGGGCGCCATGCCCTGGGCCCTTCGCGAGAGCTATAAGGAGTGGGCCGAGGCCGCGGGATACGGTCTGCCGGTGAGGCTGATGGAGAAACCCCCATTAGGGGCGACGGGGAAATTCGGCGCTCTGTGCTTCGATGGCGTCCACTGCGGCGAAAGCACGTACGGGGACACTATCGTCCAGGGTGCCGAAGTGGACTTGGAGTCGTCCTACTACATGAAAACGGGCGTCATGCCTGTTCCCACCAATAAGGCCCTGGACGATCGCTTTACTGGCGAGTCGACGGAGTGCGACACCTTTGAGGAGGTGTTCAATCAGGTCGGCGAGGACAACTGGCAGTTCACCAGCAGCACGTGCAATCCCTGGACCGACCAGGGCAGCGGGAGTCGGCGCGTGGTCCTCGCTCCGGTGATAGAGGACTACTACTACGACGAGTGTACCGGCAGTTGCGGCCCAATCCAGGGGAGCGGTTTCGCCATGCTGTTTCTTGAAGACCCGAGTGCGTGCGTTACCCCCGAGCATCCCGAGGAGCCCCTGGTGTGCGCGCGCTTCCTGAGGGCAAGCTTCGACATAGGGTTTCTCATTGGGGGGTATGACCCCGACACCGATATTCGGTTCGTGCGCCTGGTGGAGTGACGCCCTGAGCGGTCCGTGACCGAAGGATGAAGGATGGATGTAGGCGCCGGGCAGGGGGCCGCCCGCGCTCGTTAGCAGCTAGCCTGGCCGGCAGAGCTGCGGGCAGAGGGGGAATCTATGATGCGCAATCGCATAAGCGGCGGCAAAGCGGTCTTATTGTTGGCCCTTTTCTTGGGCCTTATTAGCGCGCTGCTCGTCTACGTCTACCTCAGCCAGGCTGGGGGCGAGGGGACGGCAGCATCGGGTGAGACAAAGCAGGTGCTGGTGGCCAAGGAGGATATACCTGTCGCCACCCGCATCACCGACAGCATGGTGGAGCTAAAGGCAATATCGGCGGACGCTGTCCACCCCGACTCTTTCTCCTCCACCGAAGGGGTCGTGGGCAACATGGCTCGCTACCCCATCGCGGCTGGCGAGCAGGTCCTGAGCGACCGGGTGGCCTCTAGCTCTATGACGCTGCCCGAGGGGGAAGAGCTTCCGCTGCCCTACATCGTGCCGGATGGCAAACGAGCAGTATCGGTGGTCACCAGCGATTTGATCGCTGCCGGTGGCCTCGTGCGGCCTGGCGACTATGTCGATGTCATTCTTACGGTCAAGCTTTCGAACGGCGATCAAATAGGCAGGATCATCCTCCAGAACCTGGAGGTGCTGGCTCTCGACCAGGAGATGGAGAAGGTGGGTCCCAAGGTTGAAGCGGGGGAGGAAACGCAGACAACCGCTGCTGAAGGTAAGACCAAACCCGAGGCGGTCACTGTGACCTTGGCGGTGGCGCCGGTGGAGGGCGAGGTGCTCACCGTGGCCGAGGAGTGCGCAGGCAACTTCGGTGGCCGTTTGGCTCTAGCACTGCGGCCGTTCGGCGAGCACAGCACTGTCGAGGTGCGCTCCACCTGGTCAGAGACGGGAACGCCGCCGCTGTGCAGCCAGCTATTTGGCGTGGGCCTAGCGGATCTGTCGGGAAGCCCGGAAGGAAGCGGGGCACCCGCACCCTGATCGGGGGGGCGGTAACGGCTTAGGCGTTGGCAAATGAGGAGGCCTTAGGTGGCTAGAAACCCCAAGGTAATCATAATCGACCAGGATCCGTCCAGGCGGGCGGAAACCCAGCGGATGCTGGCCCTCTCAGGCTTCGCTGTGATGGGCGCTGCGGGCTACGGGATGGAGGCCATGACCCTGGCCCGCGAGACGACGCCTGAGGTGGTGGTGGTGGCTCTGGAGGAGCCCATGGCTCGCTCCCTGCAGACCGTCGAGTCGGTGGCCGACGTCCTCCCCCAGGTGCCCATCATCGCCTATTCGTCAATCGGCGACCCTAATTACATCCGCCGCGCCATGCAGGTGGGGGTGAAGGACTACCTCGTCGCTCCGCTACAAGAGGAGGAGCTAGCTCGTTCCATCAACACTGTTCTTGCTCAGGAAGAGAGGCGCCAGCAGCGGCTGGCAGGCGAGGTAGAGGCTCAGGCCTACGGGACGGTGGTCACCATCTTCGGGGCCAAAGGAGGGATCGGCAAGACCACAATCGCCACCAATCTGGCTGCTGCCCTGGTGCAGAAGACGGGCCAATCGGTGGCCCTGGTGGACCTGGACACCCGCTTTGGCGACGTGGCCATCCTCATGGACATGCCGACCGACCGCAGCATCTCTGACCTGGCTCTGCCGGACGATCAGATCGACCGCGAGGCTGTCCAATCCTGCCTGTACACGCACAGCACCGGCGTGGCCATCTTGCCGGCGCCCATTCGGCCGTCCGAATGGCACAGCATCCACCCCGGCCATATCGAGAAGGTGGTATCCGTCCTGGCCACCACCCACGATTACGTCCTTCTGGACACACCCGGCGCCTTCAACGACATCGTGACGCGTGCCCTAGAGATGTGCACCATTCTTCTGCTGACAGCCACTCCCGATCTGGCCGCCCTGAAGGATACGATCCTGGCCCTGGAGATGCTTCGCTCCTGGTCGTTCCCCGCGGAGAAGGTGAAGATCATCATCAACCACACCAGCGATGCCCACGGCGACACACGGGTCGATATTCGACGGGTCCTGGGCAAGGAGGTCTTCTGGACCATCCCCTACGATCGTGCCATCCCTCAGACCACCCAGCTGGGCATGCCCATAGTGGCGGCCAAGCCCAAGGCCAAGGCCTCTCAGGCCTTTGTCGAGCTGGCCTACGCCATTGGCGGCATCCGCTCCCGGCCCAAGGGCGTGCTGGAGCGCCTAGGCGACCGCATTTCCCTGCTCGGAAAGCCACAGGCCCCGTCAGAGGCCGCCGCGGAAAGGGTTCCTGATCCGGTGCCGGAGGCACGGGCGACACGGGTGCCGGAGGCACCTGTGGCACCGGTGCCAGAGGAATGGATCAAATAAGGAAGGATGAAGATGACTCAGTGGCGCTGGCGAGCTGGTCGAATTCCAGAGCAGGACGACGGTAACCAGCCATCGGGCGAGTCTAATCCTCAGCCAGCGGCGCCGGCTCACCGCGCGGCCCGTTTGGGAGAGGAACTGGAGCAGCTGGTCTATCGGTTCCATCAGAGGCTCATCGATGAGCTGGAAGCCGAGAAGCTGGAGGCTATGTCTCCTGACAAGCGGCGTCAGGCGGTGCAGGAGGCGGTAAAGGCGCTGCTGGCGCGGGAATCTCTGAACGCCCTGGTGCGGGACGCTGTGGCCGCGCGGGTGGTGGATGAGGTGGTGGGGCTGGGGCCCATCGAGCCCTTGCTCCACGACTCGTCTATCTCCGAGGTGATGGTGAACGCCCCCGATGAGGTCTATTTCGAGCGGGATGGCATCATGTATCAGAGCGACGTTCGCTTTCGTGATGTCAATCACGTCATGCAGATTGTGGAGCGGATCATCGCTCCCCTAGGTCGGCGTGTCGACGAGAGCTCTCCTATGGTGGATGCCCGCCTGGCGGATGGCTCCCGCGTGAACGTTATTATCCCTCCATTGGCTCCCAGAAGCCCCACCATGACCATCCGCAAGTTCCTTACAAGCAAGTTGACCATGGATGACCTGGTAGCGGTGGGCACTCTCAGCCCTGAAGTAGCCCAGTTCTTGGGGGCCTGTGTGGAGCTTCGTTTGAATGCCCTGGTCTCTGGCGGTACGGGCACCGGCAAGACTACCCTCCTCAACGCTCTGTCTGCCTTCATCCCCGATTCCGAGCGCATCCTCACCATCGAGGACCCTCTGGAGCTCCAGCTTCAGCAGCCGCACGTCATCAGCCTGGAGGCTCGCCCCCCCAACGTGGACGGGCGGGGAGAGGTGACGCAGCGGGAATTGTTGCGCAACGCTCTGCGCATGCGGCCCGACCGCATCATCATCGGCGAGGTGCGTGGCGGCGAGGCTTTCGACATGCTCAACGCCATGAACACCGGCCACGAGGGCTCCCTCAGCACTATCCACTCCAACGCGCCTCGCGATGCCCTGGCCAGGCTGGAGAACATGGTGCTAATGGCCAATCTGGATCTGCCGGTGCGGGCCATCCGTGAGCAGATGTCGTCGGCTCTTCACTTGGTCGTTCAGATATCGCGCTTCCGGGACGGCGGCCGCCGCATAACTTACATCACTGAGGTGAGCGGCATGGAGGGAGAGGTTGTGACTCTTCAGGACGTCTTCCGCTTTGAGCAAAAGGGGATCGATGAGCACGGCCGCATTGTAGGGCGGTTGCGGCCCACCGGCATCCGTCCCAGCTTCGCCGACGGTTTCGCCCAGGCTGGCATTGTTCTTCCCGATGGTTTGTTTCAAAACGCAGCGGAGTGGTAGGCGATGCAACCGTTGGCGCTTCTAGTAGCTCTGGCCGTGATGGCCACTGTAACCCTGCTTGTCATTGGTATCTCTCAGGCGCGGAGGGCGGGACACCAGGCCCTTACCCGCCGCCTGGAGCACTTCAGCCGGGGCGAGAGGAGCCAGCCCAGCGGCGATGATGAGTCGCTGTTGCGTCCTGCCGACCGCAGCAAGCTAGGTCCCCTCGCTGGCATTCTGGCTGGCAGCCGCCAAGTGGAGAGCTCAGCCCTGGCGCTGGAACGAGCGGGCATCCCCCTGCGGGTAGGCGAGTACATGACCCTCAGGTTTTCCTTGGCCTCGATCCTTTTCCTGGTGACTTACATACTGGCGCGCAATGTGCTCATCGCCTTGCCGATGGCCCCGATTGGATACTTCTTGCCTCGCTGGTACGTGAATTCTCGGCGGCGTCACCGCCAGGCCAGGACCAACGCCCAGCTGGAGGAGATGCTCACCCTGGTCTCCAACTCCCTGAAATCGGGCTATGGATTGCTGCAGAGCTTCGAGTACGCCAGCCGCCAGCTAGCGCCACCGCTGGCCAGCGAGCTGAAGCGCATGCTCCAGGAGGCGAGTCTGGGTGCCGGGGCTGAGGTCGCTATCCAGGGGCTGGCCGCCCGCATCGCCAGCCCCGACATGGAGATGGTTGTTACCGCGATCGCTATTCAGAGATCGGTAGGGGGCAATCTGGCCCAGACCCTGGACAACGTGGCCTACACCATGAGGGAGCGGGACCGCATTCGGGGAGAGATCAGCACCCTCACTTCTCAGCAGCGCATGACGGGGATGATCATCGGCGGTCTGCCCATCTTCGTGGGCCTGATCATGTTCGCCATCAACCCTGATTACATGCTCCCTCTATTTACTGAGACTGTCGGCAAGGTTCTGCTCCTCATGGCAGTGGGAATGGAGACCCTGGGCATCGTGCTGATTCGCTCTCTGCTGGCTCTTGAGGTGTAGGTAGCAGATGATGTTTGCACTGATCATCGCCTTCGTCGTTTTTTCTGCCGTGACCCTGCTGGTGGTAAGCCTTGTGAGGCCGCGCGTAAGCCTGACGGAGATGCGCATCCAGACGTTGCGGCAGCAGGTGGCTACCGGCGATCTGTCGGAGCTGGCTCTACCGTTCAGTGACAGGATACTGCGCCCCACTATTAAGGGTTTCGGCAAGGGGCTGGCAAACATGCTGCCGGCCAACTTCCTGGCCAGCATCCAAAAATCGCTCATCACGGCTGGCAGTTCTATGACGGCCGCTACCTTCGTTACCTTTTGGGCCGTCTGTACCGCTCTGTTCGCCGGGCTGGCTATCGTCGCCCTTGCTACTCTGGGGGGAGCCAGCGCTCAGGGATTTCTGGGCCTGCTGGTGATGGCTACCATCGGCTTCAGTCTGCCTTTGTTCTGGCTGAGGTCGGCGGTGCGGTCGCGGCAGCGGCTGATCATCAAGAAGCTGCCCGATGCTATGGACCTAATCACTACCTGCGTCGAGGCGGGGCTGGGCTTGGATGCCGCCCTGGCCAAAGTGAGTGAGCAGATGAAGGGCCCGCTGGCCAAGGAGCTTTCGCAGACGCTGCGAGAGGTGAGCATGGGGCGCTTGCGGCGGGAAGCCTTGAGCGACCTGGGCCAGCGCACGGGGGTGCAAGAGCTCATCTCCTTTGTCAACGCCGTCATCCAGGCCGAACAGCTAGGGGTGAGCATCGGTCATGTGCTGAAGGTGCAGTCGGACCAGATGCGGACGCATCGGCGGCAGCGGGCGGAGCAACTGGCGCACGAAGCGCCGATCAAGATGATGTTTCCACTGGTCATGTGCATCTTTCCTGCCTTTATGCTGGTCATCTTGGGCCCGGCTGTCATCCGCATAGGACAGCAGCTGATGAAGTAGGGGGCCAGATGGGTGTGGAGATGAAGCTAGGCAGACGAATTCGCGAACTGCGGGAGCAGATGGACCTAAGCCAGGCCCAACTGGCCAGTTGTGCCCAGGTGAGCCAGGGCTACCTCTGCCAGTTGGAGAGGGAAGAAGTTAAGAATCCCAGCGCCGCTATCCTTTTGCGCCTGGCGAGCGCCCTGTACGTCGATCCCCATGAGCTGCTAGACGCAGCTGGCTATACGCCTGTCAGGAGCGTTGGCGGGGCCAACAATAACTACCAGGCTAGGGTTGACCCCGACCTGCTGAAATTCTTGGCTGGCCTGTCGCAGGAGCAGCAGCGCTACATACTCCTGCTGCTGGAGAGCATGGGGCAGCGGCTGGACGCTCTGCCAAGCCAGTGATATCGTATCCCCATTGTGGCCAGGATTGTGAACGTCAGCAAGGGAACGACCGTGGCTGGACAGGCGCGCAGGGCGGAAAGCCTTTGGGCGCGGCTCGTCGGCCTCATGGGTCGCCGCCGTCTGGAGGAAGGGGAGGGTCTGCTACTTTCGCCCTGCTCTTCGGTGCAGACCTTCTTTATGCGCTTTCCCATCGATGTGATCTTTGTGGATGGGGAGGCCAAGGTGGTGAAGGTGGTGCCGGCGCTTGGGCCCTTTCGCGTGGCCTTGGGCGGACGGGCGGCCCGGGATGCCCTGGAGGTGGCGGCGGGCACAGCCGCTCGCTCGGACACCGCTGTGGGCGACCGCCTGGCGGTGGAAGACGATCGTCAAGGAGGGAAAGAGTAGGACGGCAGCAGGAGTTCCCGCCGCTGTCCCAGGGGGTTGGTCCGATGCCGGGCCTACATGCAGTAGGCGTAGTTTACGTAGTGCCAGCCTTTTGCTGGGGTGTAGCAGAGGTATCTCAGGACGTACAGATCGTCGCCACCGCAACCGCCTCTGAAAATAGAGATGCCGACGAAGTAGCATTCGGCTGAGAGGGCAGCAGTGTCAGTGGTTGCCAGAGATGTCCCTGCCGAGTCAGGAGCGACGACAAGCGCATCGCCTGATCCGCCTGAGGCGGAGCAGGCGAGGGAGTCGCTGGAGGTGATTCGCGCTTCAGCCTGGTCCGAGGGCTGGAGCAGGAGCGCTCCGCCGGCGATCGCCAGGAGGGTAATGGCTGCTAACAAGAGCAGGAGAGGCTTTCGCGAGATTCTCATAGGTTATCACCTCCTTTGGCCGTTTGCGGCCAATAGGGTCGGGGCTATCGGACCAGCAGAGTTGCTTCCAGCTGTTGCCAGCTCTCCTCCTGCCGAGAGGCGGCCATCGCGGCAATCCTGCGTCCGGCCTCACGACGGAGCTGAGCCACCCGGAGCAACTCTTGAACCTCAGGCTCTACCACTAAGGTCTTGCGGGGATGAGACAGAAGAAGGTCGTCGATGGCGCGGCAGAGCTTCTCAGCCTTGGCACTCACCTGTCGACCACCTCCTTTGAGGAAGGTTACGGAACATATGGCCTAGATTATTCTTGAAAGGCACTTCTAAACCACACTATTAATATATCAATATCCATTTACTGTCAAGAGTTGTATTGACAAATTTAAGAAAAAGGTTCAGAATGGCAACACGCTCATAGAGGCGGTGGAAATATGGAGCTTGGCAAAAAGATTCGGGAGCTGCGGGAGGAGATAGGTTTCACTCAGGGGCAGGTAGCCGTGCAGGCTGCTGTTAGCCAGGGTTACCTATCGCAGCTGGAGAACGGAGACGTGCGCAATCCCAGTGCCGCCGTCATCCTCAGGGTCGCTCAGGCCATACACGTGGACCCTGACGACCTGTTCGAGGCTGCTGGCTACCCCACGGTGCGCACTCTGAAGGAGGTCTACGAGGGCTACGAGGCCAACGTGGACCCTGACCTTCTGCGCTTCCTGGCCCGCCTGCCTCGTAACCGGCAACGGCGTTTGCTCCTTCTGCTGGAGGGCATGGAGCACTTGGTGGAGGACACGCGGAGAGGAGGCGAGGAATCGGCCGGTCAGGATTCCAGTCTGTCCAGCCAGCGGGGGCAGGAGTGATGGCCAACACCGGCGAGAATCGCGTCGCTCTGGCCGAGAAGGTGGATACTGACCTGTTGCAGTTCCTGGCTCGTCTGCCGCGGCGGCAGCAGCGGGCGGTCCTTCTCCTGCTGATGGTGGTGGAGAATCTGCTGTACGAGATGATGAGGGAGAGAAGGCTGCGGGAGGACATCGACTAGGCGCACAGGCCGAAAGGGGAAGATGAACTAAAGGGGCGGCCAGCATGCTGGCCGCCCCTTCGTTCGTCCCTAGCCTGTCGGGCCGAGGTGCCCTGGATTCTTCTACTGGCTCAGCATCGACTCAGCGATGCGGAGGAGCTCTTCCTTTTCTTGACCGCCGTTCCGGTAGGTGATGATAACCCGAGCGCCATCGTCCTCGAAGAGGAGGCTTTCGGCGTTCGGGTCCGCGCCTTCGAGGGCACCCTGGTCGCCAGCCGCCCACAGGGCGCGCGCATAGGTGCCAGGCACATGACCTGCCAGCATTACGTCCTCGGCCTGGCCACTCACCACACCCATGCTGTCAGAGGAGGCGCTCTCCTGGTGTATAAGCAGGCGGGGCTCCGTCGTACCGATGAGGGTCGCGGGGTCAACGCCGCCGATGGTGTAGATGAGGACAAAGGTTCCCTGCTCGGGGCTGGTCAGGCTTTCCGGATAGTACAGGGAAGAAGCTAGCTGAAAGCCCTGCGGGAGGTAGGAAGGTTGCTTCAGTGGTAGCCCCAGACGGCTTTGAGCCTCCGCGAGGGGCACTGACTCGCCCGGCATCGGCGTGGGCACCTGGGTGGGGGGCGGCCCATCCACCTCGTCCACGCCGACGTGTTCCTCCACCAAGTTGAGAAGGTGGGCTACGGGGTGATCGGCGAAGCCGGTGGCTGGCAGGGGCCCCAGGGCAGCTAGCAGCAAGGCTATGACAGCGGCTGCCGCTGCTGCCTGCCGCCACGACAGGCGGCCAATAGCGGCGATGACGGATGGCCGCTGGGGAGCATAGGACTGGAGGCTCAGAGAGGCCGCCAAGCGCATGCGCAGGACTGTCCAGAGCCGTCTCTTGTAAGGGCTGCCGGCGGCGGCCAGGCTTTGGCCGACGAAGCGACGCAGCTGGGCTATCTGTAGCAGCTCGTCGATGTCGGGGTCGCCGCCCGAGATGGGGCGCTTTCGGCTGGAAAGCAGACGGTCGAGGGCGGCGGAAAGGGCTTCTGCCTTCTCGGAGCTCCGGTCGCTGCGGCGCGACGAGTGGAGAGTCAGCGTGCGCGTTGTCGGTCGGGCCTGGCAAGCGACGGTCGGGTGCGTCTGGCCAGCCGTGATCTGGACGGTAGCAGCAGCACGCACCGGCCTGGGCTGGAAGTCCAAGAAGTTGACTAGCTTGCCATAGCCGGGATCCAGGGGGTCGAGGAACTCCCGTGAGTCTTCGTCCGCAATGCTGCGGACTTCTGGGGGCGGATCCTCAACCTTCTCACCGCCCTGCTCCATCTGGCGGGCTACCATACGGGCCTGGAGGACGCGCCGCAGCAGCTCCTGGTAGGTGAGGCCGACTTTAGCTAGAGCCTGCCCAGCCTGGTGACGCAAGCGGGCGATGCGCAGGAGCTCAATAAGCTCCTGGTCATCCAGCTCCATCTCGGGCTCTTCGCCCCGGAGGAGGGCGTCTATGGCGTCGCAAATCCTCTTGGCCTGTTCTTCTTCGTTCATTGCGGTACACTCTTCATTCGGTCTCGCAGCTTGTGAAGCGCCCGGTACAGGGTCACCCGTACGTTGACCTCGCTGGTCCCCATAACGCCGGCGATGTGCTGGTTGCTTAGTTCGGCGTCGAACTTCAATGAGAGGATCTCCTGCTCTCGCTGGGAGAGTTGGTGCACATGGTAGATAAGGATCGCCATCTGCTCGCGTTCCAGGAGGGTCTGTTCGGGGTCACGATGATGCTGGGTGAGTTCCCACTCCCAGGCGACGCTGTGCAGGGCCTTGGTTGCCGGTTTCTCCTTGCGCCAGTGGCTGGCCACAGCGTTGCGGGCGATGGTGAACAGCCAGGCCTCAAAGGCCCCATCGGAGCGCAGGGAGGAACCCTTGGCAAAGGCCTTCTCAAACACTTCTGAAACGATGTCCAGGGACACTTCTTTGTCTTGGACGCGACCATAGACATAAGCGAAGACCTTGGGATAGAAGTGGCGATAGCGAGCAGAGAAGTCCGTCAGGGGGAGGCTGGGAGCAACATTCGCTGCCGGCGCCTCTTTTTTGTCGGCGGCTACAGCCGAAGATCTGCCGATGAGAGGGAGGTTCATAGCTTCCGTTCTCTGGCGGTGAAGGGCCGCCAGGCCTTGTCAGCACTCATCTCCCCAATCGCTACCTCCGAATTCCTTAGGAGGGCAGGAACTGCGGCAGACTCGCTAGTCTGGGAGCCCATACTCACCAACACTTGTGCCGTCACATATTCAGACGCGACAAGAGGGCTCCTCGTTACGTAAAACCCGCTACCTGGGCGACTTTCCATAACTCTCAACAAGCCTTGGGGTGCCGGCCACCACATCGTCGCTATTCCTCCGTTCACTAAGTATGACGAATAAGGCGACGACTTTATGGGGAATAGGAGCGCTCTGGGGGTTAAAAGAGGGTGAAAAAGGGTACTGCGGCCCTTTGGCCTGCTGGATCGGGTGGGATGAAGCCTGGCCCAGAACCACCATCTGGGCCTTGGCCCCTCAGCAGGGGGTGAATCTCTGGGGCGTCGGCGCCGCTGGCGCGGCTGTAGTGCATGGGGATGGCCACCTTGGACTTGGTGGTTTTCACGCCCTGCGTCTGCTCAGGACCAGGGATTATGGCGAGCGGGCGCCCCTTTGATAGGCCTCGTCCAGAAGCTCGACCACGTGGGCGACCCTTCCCGACAGGCCGTAGCGCCTCAGGCCGGCCTCCAGTTGGAGGGCGCAGCCGGCATTGGCGGTGGCGACGACCTGGGCGCCGGTGGCTGCCACGTCCATCATCTTCCGTCGCAGCAGGCGCTGGGCCATTTGAGGGTGAGTGACGTTGTAGATGCCAGCGCTGCCGCAACACTGATCTGAGTGGCTCATTTCTACCAGCTCCAGGCCGGGAATGGCCCGAAGGAGGGCCCTGGGCTGGGCTTTGATGCCTTGAGCGTGGGCCAGGTGGCAAGGGTCCTGGTAGGTGACCACCTGTGGCAGGGGGCCCAGACCATCGCTCAAGGGCAGGGCTGCCAGGAATTCGTTCACATCCTTGACCAGGGCGCTGAATCGACTGGCTCTCTCGGCGTAGCGAGGGTCGTCCTTCAGTAGCTCGCCGTATTCCTTCATGGCTGCGCCGCAGCCGGCCACGTTGACGACGATGGCATCGACCTTTTCGGCCAGGAAGACATCGATGTTGTGGCGGGCGAGTCGTCTGGCTTCCTGGCGGTCGCCGCTGTGCAGGTGGAGGGCGCCGCAGCAGACCTGCTCTGGCGGGACCACCACCTCACAGCCGTGGCGCGCCAGCAAGCGGACGGTGGCCTCGTGCACCTGGCCGAAGATGTAGGGCATCATGCAGCCAGAGAGAAGGGCTACCCTGAACTTGGGCGGGTCATGGGCGGGGCTGGCGACGACGCCTCGAGCAAGGAAGGGGCGGGCCGAGACGCGGGGCACCAGTTGCTCCAGACTTCGCCAGGGGCCGGGCAGAAGGTTGAGAAGAGGGGAGCGCCGCAGCAGGCCCTGGAAGCCGGAACGCTCGTACAGACCGAGGGCAGTCATCAGGTAGTGAAGGCGCTGGGGGCGGGAGAAGAAGAGTCGCAGGACGAGGCGGCTGGCCAGCCAGGATGCGGGGGCTCGACGGCCGTCGCGCAGGATTTCGGCCCTGGTTTCTTCCATGATCTGGCCGTAGCGGACGCCGGAAGGGCAAGCGGCCTGGCAGTTGCGGCACTGTAGGCAGAGGTCGAGGTGGCGAACGACGTTCTTGCTGACGGGGATACGCCCCTGGCTCAGCGCCCGCATGAGATAGAGCCTGCCCCGGGGCGACTCGGTCTCCAGGCCTAGCTCGATGTAGGTGGGGCAGTGGGCAAGGCAGAGGCCGCAGTGGACGCAGCGCAGGATATCCTGAAGGGCGGGGGCGTCAGGGCCGCTGAAGCCCTCTTGGGCAGCCGTCGCCTTGCGCGCTCTCATCCTGCTCATAGTCTCCCCAGGAAGCGGCCGGGGTTGAGGATGCCCTGAGGGTCGAACTGCTCCTTGATCCGCCGCATGAGGGGGAAGTCGCCGGCGGGCTCGCCCCAGACATCGATCTTCTCCTTGAGGGCCAGGGGGCAGGCCTCGACTACCAGGCTGCCGCCCAGGCCAGCGACGACCTGGCGAAGTGTAGTCGCCAGATCGAGCGCCCGTTGGACGCCCTCGTCCTGGGGAAGGGGCCAGGCGCTGTAAACGATCCCTGCCGTCAGGTGGGAGACCAGCAGCGGTGCCAGGCCCAGCTCCCGACCCATCGTCTCTATGCGCTCGCTGAGGGCCGGCACCTGGGAGGGCAATACGGCCGCCTTGCAGACCACAGCGGCGCTGCTGGGCGAGTGCCGGGCGAGGTCGGCGATGGCCTGCCAGAGCTGGCTCTGGGCGCTCCCATCCACTTCCGCGAGGGAGGCAGCGGCTCGCCGGGATAGTTCGCCTATTTCCTTGAGGGAACGCTCCACCGCCGCGGGCTCGCCGGCCGCTGCCAGCAGCAGAGCGTAGCCATCTTCGGCCGCCTCGCGCACAGTGGCGACCTGCCGCAATGCCAGAGCGTTGAGCAGCTCCACGGCGCGCAGGCTGAGATTGGCTGTCTGGGCGACGAACCGCCAGGCCTCTTGGGCTGAGGGAAGGAGGACGACCGCCGTCCTCTCGGCCCTGGGCAAGGGGGCCAGCCTGAAGGACGCCTCGACGATGATGCCCAGGCTGCCCAGGGAGCCGATGAACAGGCGGCTGAGGTCGTAGCCAGCCACGTTCTTCACCACCCGGCCGCCGGCCTTGATGATGCGGCCGTCGGCCTGCACGGCGCGTATCCCCAGGATCAGATCGCGGGCGGTGCCATAGGCGTGGCGAGAGGGGCCCGAGGCGTTGACGGCCAGTATGCCGCCGATGGTGCTCTCCTGTCCCAATGGTGGGTCGAGGGCAAGGAATTGGCCGTGCTCGGCCAGGTGGTGCTGGAAATCGGCCAGGGTCTTGCCGGCCTGGACGGTGGCCGTGACGTCAGCGGGTTCATATTCTACAACGTCGTTCAGGTGGGAGAGGCAGAGGGCGATGTCGTAGCGGCGAGGGGTGTTGCCCAGGCCTATGGCGGTGCCGCCGCCCCAGGGGATGACCGCTGCATCTTCTCGACTGGCTATGCGCATCACCTCCGCCACCTCTTCCACCGTCGCCGGCAGGGTCACCACCTGAGGGGTGACGCCGTCCACGGCGTAGCTGGCTGCTTCCTCCCGTGGGAAGACGCGCTGACTGTCCAGGGCGGACTCCAGCAGGTTGCGGAGAAGGCCTTCCTTTACCAAGACGCTGCCTTT
>Ga0315280_10002945_pt1 | contig 26801 bp, 26 predicted proteins | sample YL17G06_40_MG_FD_203697 | JGI IMG/M metagenome (GOLD analysis project Ga0315280, IMG submission 203697) | Sediment microbial communities from Yellowstone Lake, YNP, Wyoming, USA - YL17G06_40 | ecosystem: Environmental > Aquatic > Freshwater > Lake > Sediment | place: USA: Wyoming | collected...
TGGGATAGCGCGTGTGGCCGATGCCGATGCTCCCCGTCAGGCGCTTGACGTTTTCTACAGTAAAGATGTCCTGGACAAGGCCATTCCCTTTTTTCGTGTGGAAGCGGCCGTCGTAGGTGATGATGCCCGCAGAATCCTGTCCTCTATGCTGGATAGCCAGCAGCCCCTGGTAGAGGTCCCTGAAGACGTCTGTGTTTCCGAAGATGCCGATTACGCCGCACATTTCCGATTTTTATTATATTATTAATAGGAATAGGACTCAATAGAGCTGAGAAACCCGGATTTGCCGATAGAAGGAGAAAATATTGGGTTGAACGGAGGCGGTTCTAAAACCGGCCCTTAGAATTCCGCCCCTCTTTTTTTGGCTTGATTTTTCTAAACTTCTAAACGAAGGGATTCTTGATGACAAGTTCGCCTCCGAACGGTCCCCCTCCGGGCCGTCCGTCCCCCAACCTCCCTCCTGCCAGATCCTCAGAAAACAGGAATTTAGCTCCGCCCCTAAGAGCAGCCTGAACGACCAGGGCATCCCAGAAAGAAAGATGATGCTTTTCCTGAATATCGATGGCCCTTAGAATATCCTCTCCCTGATTGAGCACGACTTCCCATTTCAAGAGATCCTGCACAATATTCCTGGCTGCTCCCGCCTCCATCGGCTTCGGTATTTTTCTCGTCACCGTGACATAAAACTCCTGCAGCACCTGCGTGCTCACGACGCCGAGGCCGGAATTCCATAGCTTCTCCATCTCTTCCCGGGCAATCTCGTGCTTTCTGCCGGCGGTAACATCATAAGCATAGACGAGGATGTTCGTGTCCAGAAAAACCTTATCGCTCATGAATCTCTTCCCGGCTGACTTTCAAAACTCCTTCCGTGCCGAGGTCAAAGCCCGTTCTCAGATACTCAAGCTGCCTCTTTTTGGCCCTCGCATAGCCCGTTTCTTCGCGAAGCCGGGCCTCGACGGCCGCCCGGATGAATTCGTTCAACGACTTATCCTGTTCAGCCGCCACTGATTTCGCCTTTCTAATCAGCGAGACGGGGAGCGATAAGGTCAAATTGCGTCTCACTTCAAACTTTGTTGTTTTCACATAAATATGTATATCACATAATTATGTGTTTGTCAAGCCTGGGTTTCAGAAAAACGTTTTTCTCTATTTTATATTAATGCTCTGCAACGCTATTTTTCTCACAAAGATTAAGAAAATTGTTACTTTGTCATTGCGGGCATAATACTCATAAAATGTTGGTCATAACATGTGTAATTATTTCGGCAGAGCCGTCCCCATCTTATTTCGTCGCCGGTTTAAAAGGGCGGCGAGGAGCTCTTTGGGCGAAACGCTGGCTGTGCCGATTTTTCCGACGACAATTCCAGCCGCGGCATTGGATAGAAAAGCGGCTTCGGCGATGGATGCGCCTGCGAGGAGGGCCAGGGCGGCCGCTGCAATGACGGTATCGCCTGCGCCTGTGACATCGAAAACTTCCCGTGCCAGGGTCGGGATGTGAATAGGAGCTCTTTCTTTTTCGAACACCGTCATGCCCTGCTCCCCGCGTTTGATGATGAGATAGCGGCTCGAGATGAGGGAAAGGATCTCGAACCCGGCTTTTTCGACCTGCGCGTCCGCCCGGCATTCGTGCTGGACAATCTTTTCCGCTTCGAAATGATTGGGCGTGACCAGCGTCACGGGCGAAAACAGGGCAAAATGTTCCACCTTAGGGTCGACAAAGACCGGGATGCGATGTTCCCTGGCAAAGAGGAGCGCCTGGCTCGCCAGGGATGCGTTTACTATTCCCTTGTTGTAATCAGAGATAAGAATCCCCTCGTATTTTTGGCTGCGGATAAAATTCAGAATTTTCTTTTCGAGCGCAGGAGTAACAGCGCCTCTTTTTTCTAAATCAACCCTGACGACTTGTTGGTGGTGAGCGATAATTCGGGTTTTGACGGTGGTGGGCCTCGCCTTGTCGATGAAGATGCCGCGGTCATCAGGAACGTTGCTTTTTATCCAGCGCCCTTCTTTGTCGTCGCCGACGATTCCCACGAGGAGAGGAAAGGCCTCCAGGCTCAAGAGATTTTGGGCGACATTTCCGGCTCCTCCCAAACATAAGGAGTCCGTTTTGACCTCAACCACGGGAACAGGAGCCTCGGGTGAGATGCGGGAGACATTGCCCCAGATGTATCTGTCGAGCATAAGGTCGCCCAGGACGAGGACTTTTCTCTTTTTGAATTTGTGAATAATGTGGACAAGTCTCTTATAGTCGGGAGTCATCTTTTTCATTTTTCATCCTCTCTCAAAAAAATGGGGTTAGAGATGATCCAGGGAACGTTCTGAGCCAGAGGAGACCATCCTCGGAGATTTATTTCGACCCTGTAAACTCCAGGCAGCTCAGGTGTCAGGGAAATGTCTCTTTCTTCGGAACTCAAAATGGTCTCGCCGTTGCGGATCAGATGAGTATTGACTTTAAAGGGAAAAGGCGCCCGCACCCGCAGAGTCACCTGAGCTTTTGGATCAAACGGGATTGTGCTGCCCATCTCGAAACTTGCCTGCCCCCTTTCGGCCCAAAAAAGGAAGCCTCTGGCCGGGCGGGCGGCTTCGATGGCGTTATAGAACCGTCCTTGCCGGAGGGCGCCAAAGATTTGGGCTTTGGCTATTTCGAAATCTTGAGAAAGCGGCTCCTGGAGAAGAACGTGGAGCCGAAAGCAGGAGAATAGGGCGGAGTAGAAGAGATGAGCATCAGCGCTGTAGTATCCGTACACCGGAGGTTGGGCGTTGAGTTCATCCCATTTTCTCAGGGTCTGGGAGGGGTTGTCGAGTGTTTTGAGCAGATAAAGCCCAGGCTTGACGAGGGCCGCAGGAAGATAAGGGAGGGCGGAAAAGAAGTTCCTTTTGATCATCGTGTCGGTGTCGACAATCTCGAGGCCTGAAAACTCGAAGGCTTTTCCCCATGACCAGCGGACCTTGGAAAACGGATGGGCGATGATAGAAAACCCGGCGCAGGCTTCGACCTCCTGAGCAGCCTGCTCGGCATTCTGAGAAAAAGGCACGCCCGGAAGGCTGAAATCTAAGGCCACAAGATGGCCCCGGCTCACCGAGAGTTCACTGCCGGCGAGCACGAGAACTTTATCTTTCCACCCCTGGACGGCCAGGCAGGCGAGATTGGGATTGCCGTGGTCGGTGAGGATGATGAAACTTAGAGATTTACGGGAGGCAATCTTGGCGATTTTTTCCGGAGTGCTTTGCCCATCGGAAAATCTGGTATGGATGTGATAGACGCCCTCGACCTCATAGGGCGGCCCTTGTCTCTCTGGAAGGTTGGCCCGGGGCTTCTTATACCGGAGGACAAGCGCGGCCAGCCAGATAAGGTAAAGAGCAAAAAGAAAGATGAAGACCGATAAAATCCACTTCTTTTTCGGCTTTCCTTTCATTCTTTGGCTATCTTGGAGGCAAAGGGCACTGTGATGAGATAGAGGAAGAGGACGGTGATCTCGGAATCGGCGAAGTTGTACTCAAAAAATCCGGCGGTGACGAGAGCCAAGACGGCCGCTCCGGCGGCTGCGGCGTAAGGAAAAACAGAAGGGTCGCGGTTTTTCAGAAGTGGAATCAAAGAGAAAAAAGCCCAGGCGATGAACGCAAGCCAGGCCAGGAGAGTAGGAATTCCCCGCTCCGCCGCGATCTGGGTGAAATTATTGTGCAGGTGGACATTCCTCTTAGCCTCTTCGGAGAGCCCGTACTTTGGGTCTTGGAAGACCATGTCCACCGTGTCAGGGCCTGTTCCGAGAAGAGGGAAGTCTTTGATGATTTTTATCCCCGCCTTGAGGTATTGGATTCTTTGCTGGTTGGAGTAATACTTGGGGTTGAATATGCTCAAGGCTCTTTTTTTCATCGGCTGGGGACTGAGGAGCAAGAAGAGGCCAACGACCACCGGGACGAGGATGAGAGTCCTGGGCTTGTAAAGGAAAAGCACGAAGGAGAAGGCAACCACAAACGCAACCCAGGCGCTCCGCGTGAGTGTCAAAGCTAATGAGAATACAGTTAGGAGAAAGGCTATTCCCCAGAGCCACCTTCCCTTATCACGCGAGAAGAGAAAAAGACTCAAGGCCGCACAGATAAAAAGAAGCAAAAGCCCGGCCTGGGTCATGTAGTGGCCCATAAAACCCTGAATTCGCTCCCCGGGCTGGGCTCTGAAGATGAAGTAGCCGATGGAGTAAAGTGCGCTGAGAAAGCCTGAGGCGAGAAGGGCCAGCGTGGTCATGGAGCGGGCGCGGCGGGTCGCCAAACCTGTCATAGTGATGGGAATGATGAGGTAAAGCAGGAGCTCCCTGGCGTCTTTAAGGCTGATCTCTGGGTTCACAGAAAAAAAACAGGCGAGAAGTGATAATCCTGCATAGACGAGCAAAGGCCAGAAGAATGAAGGAAACGCAATCCTTTCTTTGTTTTTGATAAGGACGAATACCCAGAAGACGAAGGCAAGCGCAAGAAAACTCTCCATTAAGGTGATAGAGACAAGAGAGAAAAGGAGGCAGCCCGCGAGGGAAATTTTAAGGAGCTTCATCAGATTCAAGTCATTAGCTTAGCCCAACGGCGGCTATGATTTCAAGCGAAATTGGAGAAAATGGGGACGGTTCTGATTATGGGGACGGTTCTCCGGGAGAACCGTCCCCAAGGAATTTCTGGCAGGCTTCATAGACCTCGGTGGGCTTGATACTTCTTAAACAGCGGAAGTCTTCGGTGAGGCAGCGCCTCTGCTTGCAGGGCCGGCAGGCGAGCTCTTTTTCGATCAGAATGGCTTTCGCTCGCCATGGGGCGAAGTTCGCCGGCAGTGTTGGGCCGAAGAGGGCGACAATGGGAGTTGATGTGGCTGCCGCGATGTGCATCGGGCCGCTGTCCGGCCCGACAAAAAGAGAGGCCCGGCTGATGTGCTCCCGGAGTTCGATCAAGTTGGCGTTACCTACGAGCGAGAGAAGAGGAGACTGGGTTTTGCGCAGGATTTCCTCAGCTCTCTCTTTGTCTTCAGTCGAGCCGACGAGGATGATCCGGACTCCGGCCAGGCGGGTCAGCATATTCGCCAGCTCAGTGAGGTTTTCTGCGCCCCAATCGCGGAACTCGTTCCCGGCGCCGATATGGAGGACAATGACCTTGGCGGCCTCAAGATTGTTTTCTGCCCAGAATCTCTCGACTTTTTCCGTTTCTTCTTTGCGCGCCTGCGGGACAAAGAGCGGCGGAAGAGGCTCGCCGAGAATGATCCCCAGAGCCTTGACCAGATTAAGATGATTTTCCACGCTGTGGAAATACCCGTTCTTGCGGCTTCGGGGAATCCGGATGTTGTAGATAAATCTTTTGTATTTCAGCTTATAGCCGGCCTTGAGTTTTGCCCCGGAGAAAAAGGTGAGGAGGGATGCCCGCGGCCCGCCGTGAAAATCAATGACCGCATCATACTTTTCTCTGCGGATCTGGCGGCAAAAGCGGAGAAAACCCACAAAATTCTGGCCAGGGGGCAGCGCGATGACGTTGTCTAAATTGGGGTTGCCCTGGACAAGACGGGCGTAAGGCTCCTCGACAATATAAGAGAGAGAAGCCCCGGGGAGGGCTTGCTTAAGGGCGGCGATGGCCGGCGTGGTCATGACCACGTCGCCTATGCGCCTTAGTCTGATGAGGAGAATCTTATGCAGAGCGGAGGGATCAATCTTTCGTTTTTCTTTCCGGTTCAATGGCGGCCTCATCGATCAGCATGACCGGGATGTCGTCTCTAATCGGATAGACGCGGTGGCACTGGACGCATTTCAGGCCTTTCTCATCTTCGGTCAATTTGACGTCAGCCTTGCAGAGAGGGCAGGCAAGGATTTCGAGGAGTTGCGGATCTAAAGCCATGATAATCTCCTGTATTACTTTTGCTGGGTTATCTTATACCAGATGTCTCTCTGCCGTCAATGAGGCTTGCCCGCTCAGTCCTCACAGGGGCATTCTCACCCCCAAGCCCTCGCCTCTAACAAATAAACGGGTTTTGCTCCACTCGCCCCTGGCCTTAGCCAAAGAATTTCATAAAAGAATAGCCTTTAGAAGGATTCGGCTGATATGGAAATAGGGAGGGATTTATGGTTTAATCTACCTGAGGGAAATGGACGTTTGTTTCTTCGGAGGCTATGATGCGGGTTATCCCCGGAACGCTGTGATCAGGCGCGGGCTCGAGGCCAATGGAGTCCGCGTTTCCCAGTGCCGGGTCAAGCCCGGAGGCAGATTTTTAGTCCGGTATCCGCTTCTCTTTTCCCGCTGGATAGGCCTTGCCAAAAGACCTGCTGCACCCCCTTCTTTCCTTTTTGTCCCCGAATTTTGCCAGAAGGATGTCCCGCTGGCGCGATTCCTTAGTCTCCTTTCTTCGAGGCGGCTCATCTTCGACCCCCTGGCCTCCCGTTTTGAGACGAAAATCTTAGACTGGCGGAGAAAGCCTGAAGGGTCGCTGGCAGCCTGGTGGAATAGAGTGATTGACCTCTGGGCCCTTAAGCTTTCCGACCTCGCGCTTGCCGATACTCAGGCGCACAAGGACTACTATTGCCGCCAGTTTGGGCTCGACGCGCGAAAAATTGAAGTCTTGCCTGTGGGGTTTGACGATCATATTTTCAGCAAAAACTTAGTCCAGGACCGGCCCGTTTCTAAGATAGGAGATTTGCCCTTTACAGTGCTCTTTTTTGGCTCTTTTCTTCCTCTTCATGGAGTTGAGGTCATCATCCAGGCGGCTCAGCAGATCTGGATGGAGGATAAGACCGTCCGCTTCCAGTTCATCGGCTCAGGCCAGACTCTCCCTCGCGTAAGACAGTTGGCCTCGGACCTCGGCCTTCGAAACGTCTGGTTTGAAAATTGGATCAGCCAGGCTTCGCTGGCGGAAAAGATTGTGTTGGAGGCCGATGTCTGCCTGGGCATTTTTAGCCGGACAGAAAAGGCCGAGCGGGTCGTTCCACATAAAATATTTCAGTCGATGGCGCTCCGCAAACCTGTGGTCACCTCCCGAACATCGGCTGTCGAGGAATTCTTTTCTCACCGGAAGAACATTTTCCTTTGCGAGAAGGGGGAGCCGATATCACTGGCCCGGGCTATCCTAAAATTGAAAAATGAGGCCGGCCTAAGAGAAGAAATTGCCGCGAACGGGTTTGAGCTGGTTTGGGAAAAATTTCAGCCCTGTGCCCTCGGAAGCGCGCTGAAGAAAATTTTGGAGAGGCATTTTTAGGGCGGGGGACGAGAAAACAGTGATGAGCGATCATTTTGAGGCCGCAGCAAAGGAAGCCCGCGACGAGCGTCCTCTGGCCCTGGAAGCATATAAGGGAATGATCCGGCCGGCCTATGATGACCCTCTTTTCCTTCAGGCCCTCAAGCAGCCCGAGGAACTCTGGAAGCATCCCGGCGCAACGATGCTGCTAGGCCGAGGGAACCGCGTGGGGATTATATCTTTTCCCTTTTCCGGAGGGACGGTCAAAGACATCGTTGTCAAAGAATTTTCCTCCCGGGGAGTGAACAAGCTCAAGAGCCTCTTTTTGCCTTCCAAGGCGGCTAAAGCGTGGCGCGGAGCCCTGGCTCTGAAGCAAAGAGGATTGGAGACTGCGTCCCCGGTGGCGTATTTTGAAAAAAGAAAGGCGGGCTTTGTCGAGCGAAACTTTTTCCTCGCAGAAAGGATAGATGGAGCCATGGAAATTCGCGAGCTTTTTCGCCGCCTTTCCCTGGCCGAGCTCGAGCCTCTTCTCGCCTCTTTAGCTGGCTTTATTTATCGCTGCCATCAGAGGGGTATCCTCCATCGGGATCTCTCGGATGGGAATGTTTTGGTGAAGAGGGAGGAGGGGGGAAACTTCGTCTTTTATCTCCTCGACACGGACAGGGTTCGCGTTCGAAGAAAAATCAGCGGGTTGGCGCGGGTCAAAAATCTTATCCGCCTGGGAATTCCTCCTCTTTTGCAGAAGCCTTTTCTCAAAAGCTATTTTGACGAGAAGCCGCTCGAGGCGTCTTTCTGGCGCTGGTATAAAATGAACAAAGCCATCTATACGGGCTATGTGGAGTTGAAGAGAAAACTGCGCTTGAGGCAGATCGCCCGAAAGCTCGGAGTTCAATAAGATGGCGTTTCCGTTCGAGTGGAATGAATTTGCCGACCAGCCGCATAATGTCGCCCCTCGCCGGGAGCGCTTTCGCTATCATTTGAAGCATGCCGGAGGATATATTGACCTTCTGGCCTGCAATCTCAGCGTGGCCTTATCTGTCCTGCGGCGATACCGGCAATACATGCGGACCTTTCATCAAAAGCCTGTTGAGCTGGGCAAGCCTTTTGCTGTATCTTGCGCGCCGGCAGGCGAGAAGAACGAAGAAATCGTCGAGAGCCTCAGAGCCGCAGGAATCCAGCAGACGCTGGTCAGGCTTCCCTCATGGGAGAGGGAGAAGCTTTCCCTGTATGAGGCGTTCATCCGTCTTCTACGCAGCGCGGAGATCGATGTCGTTGCCGCGTTGCTCCAGCGAAGGGAAGATGTCCTGAGACCGGCGTCGTGGGAGGGTTTCCTCGAGGACGTCTTCTCCGGTTTTTCTCGCCTTTGCTCTTTTTTTGAAATCGGGCATGCCTGGAACAGGACCAAATGGGGAGTCTGGAACCACAAAGAATATATCCGCCTGGCCCAGCCGGCGGTCCCTCTGGCCGGAAAACACGGGGTGGGCCTTGTCGGGCCAGCTGTGATCGACTTTGAATTCCATCTCTATCCTTCCGTGCTTAAAGCCGTTGCCTTTGACAAGGTGAGTTCCCTTCTTTATGTCGACCGGACGGGCGCTCCGGAGAATGCCCAATTTGGCTGGACGACAGCCAAGAAAGTGGCCTTATGGAAGGCGGTTGTGGACTGCTCGCTCGACGAGGCCAGAGATTGCTGGATAACCGAGGTGAACTGGCCTCTCCAGGGGACAGGAATATTTTCGCCCGCTCCCGGGAAACCCAGTGTGACAGAGGAAGAACAGGCCAACTACCTCGTCCGCTATTTTGTCATCTGTCTGGCCAGCGGCCTCGTCGAAAGAATCTATTGGTGGCAACTTGTCGCACCTGGTTATGGGCTGATCGACAGCCGCGAGAAGCCCTGGCGGAAGCGGCCGAGTTACTTCGCCCTGGCCAACATGGTGCGGCGGCTCGAGGGAAGCCAATTTATGGGGAGAGTCCAGGAGGCCGGGGCCGAAATCTTTTTGTTCCGCAAGGGAGGAGATGAGTTTGCGGTCTGCTGGACGAGGAAGGGAGCAGTGGACTATCGCTTTTTCCAAACGCCGAAACATGTCATCGGAAGGGATGGAGAAGAAAAAAAGATCGCCGGGGAGAAAATCAGGATCGAGGAGAGGCCTCAATATGTTTTCTTCAGTTAAGGTGCCCTTTAAAGAGCAGGAAGTGGCGGATTATGAGCGCCGGCGTTTCCGCGGCTGGGACCAGAAGATCGTCCACGGCCGGGAAGTGAAAATTTTAAAAAAAATGATGAGAAAGATCGTGGACTTATCTCCAGCACAACCTTTGGGTTATGCTTTGGACGCGCCCTGCGGCTACGGCCGCTTCTCCGGCCTGCTTCTCGAAAGGAATGACCGCCTGGTGAGCTGCGACCTTTCCCCGGCCATGGTCGAACGGGCCGTAAAGAGAGAGGGAGTTTCTACCGTTCCGATGGGAATAGTATGCGATATGATAGAGGGGCTGCCTTTTAAGCCAAACGTGTTTCGCCTTATTCTGTCCATGCGCCTTTTCCACCATCTCCACGAGTCGGAGGAAAGGCGCAATGTCCTCCGGGAATTTGCCCGCACCTCCGCGGGATGGCTCATCCTCTCCTTCTATCAGGTTAATCCCCTTCACCGGATTCAACGAAAGCTGCGCAGGAAGATTAAAAGGAGCAAGACCAGGATAAAAATGATCAAGCGCCGTGAATTCGAGGAGGAAGTGGAAGAGGCCGGCTTTGAGGTCGTCCGGGTCCTGCCCTTATTCAGGGGGATCCACTCCCACCATATCGCCCTGTTGAAGAAGGCTTAAAATCTGATCCTGATCCCCGCACGGAGGCTCAAGCCGGAGAGGCTCAGCTCGGCATCCTGGTAGTCATAGACTCCGGCTTCAGATGGTTTTTTTGCCCGGACAAAGACAAGAGGCACGAGATCTTTGCCGTTAGTCGTGATATGGAAGATATAGAGTTTTCCCTCTTCATGGGAATTGTAGCCATCCGATTCCCGGTAAAAATTTTCGCCTTCTAATTCGCTAATCTGGAGATGACGGTAGCTAAGTTCGGCGACAATAGACACGTGGGAGAGAAATTTCCAGTCAGCCCCAAGGCTGATCTGGTATCCCAGGCCGCCGGAGCTCGCCTGGCCTTCCCACTCCTGCCAGGAATCCGGCTTTTGGAAACGATAAAAATAGGCACAGCGGGCGAAGGTATAGTCAAGGCCGGCCTTTGCATAGACGTAAGGAAGGACATAATACGAGAGAGAAAGGCTTACCGGGATTGCCCGGACCCCGGGTTTAGTCGTGTAGAGGTCCCTGGATGATCCTTTGTCATAAGAGACCGAGCTCGAGTTCTCGCCCGAATAATACTCGGCTCCGATGGAAAAGAAAAACTGAGAGTCCAGGGGGATCTGCACTTCCACCCCGAAAAGATAGCCCAAGTGAAGGGGATCGACTTCTCCTTCGCCTCTGGCGCCGAGCATGTATTCATAGACTTGAGCCAGGCCTTTGGCCCCTTCATTCAGATCGGCCATTGACGCGTATCTTCTGCCCAGCCAGAGGGAAACGGAGAATCGTTCTGCCTTAGGTTTGGAAGCCAGAGGCTTTGCCTCAAGCTGCGACGGAATAGATGTTTGTTCCTCGGGGACCTGTTTTATTTCTGTTTTTTCTTCCGGCGGTGCCACAGGTTTGACCAGGCTCTCATGAACGTAACCAAAGAGGGGGCCTCCCCCTTCTTGTTCAACCCTGACGGCATACCACTCGCCTTCTTTTCTTTCAGCTTCAAGAAGTGTCCCCTCAGGCACCTGGAGCAAGATGGCGCTTGCGATATCAGGCTTTTCCCTGATGTTGGCCTGTTCTGAAGTCACCTGGAGCTTGAACGCGGCGCTCCCGAGCGCCAGTCCGGTGAGGAAGAGGACGAGGCAGAAAAGCAGAAGACATTTTTTTATCATCCGCGGTGCATCTTTTTCCAGCCCTTCCGACAAATTATATTGGCTGGAAGAACAGGCTGTCAAGAGAAGCAGAATGCTGATTTTACTGATGAAGCGAGGGGTGAGTGGTTCAAAGTCCGTATGAGCGACGAGCGGGCAGGGTTCCTCTCGGTCTTCCGAGAGGAGAGCGAGGAGCGAATCGAGCGGCTTTGACTCGCTGGGTCAAAGCCAGCGTGACTTTGAACCACTCACCCCGAGCGTCTCTTGCCAAGTCGCCGAAAAAAGTGTAAATTGCTAAAAAGCGAGGAGGAGCTATGAAAAGTCCTGCTGCAAAAATGAAAAAGGCTTTTCTTGTCGGCTTTGTTTGTTCTCTTTTTCTGGGAAGCCTGACTCTTGAGGCCGGCCAGCCTAAGATTAAATTTAAAGAAGAGACCCGGAATTTCGGCAAGGTGAAGCAAGGAGCGGTCTTAGCCCATGAATTTGTCTTCACCAACGAAGGAGACGCCACTCTCGTCATCCAGAAAGTCACGACCTCCTGCGGCTGCACCGCGGCCTTAGCCTCTGAAGAGAAAATAGGTCCCGGAAAAGAAGGGAAAATCGAGATCAAGTTTGATACCAGGGGTTATGGCGGCATAGTCAGCAAATTGATCTACGTGGATTCTAACGACCCCGCAGTGCCTCGCAAACAACTGGAGATTTCGGCGGACATCGAGGTTCCTCCCCAGGCGAAAATTGATATCGATCCTTATAACTACGATGCCGGCTTGATCGTCGAAGGCGAGGAAATAAAAGCGAACCTAAAAATCATGAACAAGGGCGAACTGGAGCTGCGGGCGGAGTTCAACCACCGCAATGCGACGTATTCCGTAGGAGGAAAGCCTGCGCCTACGCCTCTTAAGATCGCGGCGGGGAAGGAAGCCGTGGTCGAGATCAGGATTCCCACCCAGACCAGGATCGGCGTGGTGAGGGAATATATTCTGATCAAATCCAATGACCCGATGCGCTCGACCCTGTCCCTTTATGTGAGCGGGTACATCGTCACCAAAGAGCAGCTCAAGGAGCTTTTCAACAAGTACAGGGATATTCTTCGCTGAGAAATTGAGGTGATCCTTTTGGGAAATTTTCTGGCCGCTCTGGCCAGGATTCTCCATCTTGCCCTGATGATTTATCTCTGGATGATTATCATCCGGGCTGTTCTCTCCTGGGTCAATGTTCCTTCCCTGTATCCGGTTGCCCTGGTTTTCTATCGCCTGACCGAACCCGTGCTTAGGCCTTTTCGCCGGCTCGTTCCGCCACGCAGGCTGGGCGGTGTTGACATCAGCCCTATCATCGTCTGCCTTTTGATCGTGTTCATCGATTCCTTCTTAATTAACTCTCTGGCTCTTTATGCCCGGCAGCTTCTTCGGGGCGCCAAGATTTATTTTTAGCGGCTTGTGTTGCAGTTAAGAGCCATATTTAATGGACAGCGGAAGATAAATAAAAATAGAAAGATCAAAAAAAGTTAAACATCCTGAATTGCGAGCAGAACAATGTCATCGCGAGTGAGCCGAAGCCGCGAGCGGAGCGTGGCGGGAAGCATGGCGATCCGACGAAGTCGTCGCGAGGAACGAAGTGACGTGGCGATCTCAAACTGAGATGGCCACGGCCAAGAGGCCTCGCCACGACTCCGTCGGATTGCTTCGTCGTCTTGTCGGAACAAGAACTCCTCGCAATGACACGTGAATTATTGAGGTTCGCATAATAAATGGGAAGTGTTTTCCCCATATGTCGGACATCCATTATTTATGCGAAAGGCAATAAAACAAGGGCGGTCGAAAGGAAGTCCGGCCTTTGAAAAACGATAGAGAGAGCGGGCCAAAGACATTGATCTTGACCGTGCGGGTCCATCCCCGGTCCCGGAAGTTAGGAGTCGAGAAGCTCAGTCCGCAAGAATATAAGGTTCATGTGACCGCGCCGCCGGAGAAAGGCGAGGCTAACAGAGAGGTCGTTGCCGCCTTGGCTGCGCACTTTGGCGTTCCGGTTTCCCGGGTCAGAATTTTGCGAGGGGAAAAATCCCGGCTCAAGATTATTGCTCTCGAGCTTGAAGGATAAAATTTCAGAAAAAAGGAAAAGAGCATGGATGTCTACAACCTGGTGAGTCTGGCAGGAATTTTCATCCTGGCAGGGTTTGCCTGGCTTCTTTCAGCTCACCGGAAGGTCATCAACTGGCGAGTCGTTTTTTGGGGAATCGGCCTGCAGTTTCTTTTTGCCTTTTTCATCTTCGTCGTTCCTGTGGGGACAAAGTTTTTCCTCTTCGTTAATAATTTTGTTGTCAAAATCCTCGACAGCGCCACGGCCGGGACGCGCTTTATCTTCGGCCGGCTGGCTTTACCTCCGGGCACGACCAACGAGGCCGGTGAAACGTCTCTGGGGTCTTTTCTCGCCTTCCAGGGCCTTCCTACGATCATTTTTTTTGCGGCGCTGATTGGGGCCCTCTACTATTTGGGGGTCATGCCTTTCTTTATCCGGCTTTTCGCGCGCATATTCACCAGGTTGATGAGGGTCAGCGGTGCAGAGTCGCTCTGCGTTTCGAGCGAAATCTTTGTCGGGGTCGAATCCTCGCTGATAGTCAAGCCCCATCTCGCCGAAATGACGCGCTCGGAGCTGGCCACTATTCTCACTGCCGGGATGGCCACCATCGCCTCGACAGTCCTCGCCGTCTATGTCTTTTTTCTTCAGAACGTGATTCCGACCATTGCCGGTCACCTCGTCTCAGCATCCTTTCTTTCGGCACCCGCAGCTCTGGTCATGTCCAAGCTCTTGATGCCCGAGACGGAGAAGCCGGAGACGCTGGGAATGGACATCAAGCCCTATTACGAGAAGGAAGACAACTTGATTATGGCTGTGATTAATGGCGCCGGGAATGGGCTTCGGCTCCTCGGCGGAATCATCAGCCTGCTGCTGGCCTTTCTCGGCATCTTAGCTCTGCTCGATCTTGTCTTAGGCTGGTTTGGAGGCTACCTGAACAGTTGGTTCAGCTGGAATCTCGAATGGTCCTTCAAAGCGCTCTTGGGCTATATTTTTTATCCCTTCACGCTCATCTTGGGCGTCCCGCCGGCTGATGCCCTCTCCATCGCCAAAATTATAGGCGAGAGGACGATAGCGACTGAGGTCGCTTCCTATCAAGACCTTGCTCAACTTCTGGCGCAGAACGCTTTGCTCTATCCCCGCTCAGCCTTGATTGCTTCCTATGCCCTTTGCGGGTTTGCCCACGTGGCCTCGCTGGCTATTTTTGTCGGAGGAATAGGAGCTCTGGCTCCGAGCCGCTACAGGGACCTCTCCCGCCTCGGGTTCAGAGCCCTCCTCGCAGCCACGCTGGCCTGCCTCATGACCGCGGCTGTCGCCGGGACATTTTTTATGGGAAGCTCGATTATGCTGGGGAAATAACGGATCCCGTCAAGACGCGCTGTCTCCCTTTCCATTGACAAGTCCTGCCTTCTTCCCTGAATATAGAGGTGGGCTTAATGGGGCTTTCCCCACGTATCTCATTAAGAAAGGAGCAAAAACATGAAAGGCTTCTTGAAAAATATTCTCTGGCCGACAGACTTTTCCCGCGAGGCTCAGGAGGCTCTCCTTTATGCTGATGTCTTTGCCGAGACATTCGACGCCCGGATTACGGCGCTTCATGTAGCGCCTGACCTTTCGCTTGCGCTCTACGAGGACTCGCCGGCCATCCAACAGGAACTTATCCGCCGGAGGGATTCTTCGAAGAAAAGCTCCCGAGCCAAAGTCCAATCCATCGGGCAAAAAAAAGGCATTTCCTTCAAAAAGATCGTGGTGACCGAAGGTTCGGCGGCAAAAAAAATTATCGAGACGGCTGAGAAAGAAAAGGCGGATTTGATCGTCATGGGTAAAAGAGGGCAATCAGTCGTGGAGAAGATCCTCATCGGCAGCGTGGCCAATCATGTCCTGAGGCACTCTCCTGTCCCTGTGCTGGTGACGAAGAAAAGGAAGCGGAAATTCGAGGTCAAAAAGATCCTCGTGCCCACGGATTTCACCAAGGGAGAAGATGTGGAAAGGGATTTTGCCTGGAAGTTAGCCAAGGGTTTCGATGCCTCCCTCACCCTTCTTTATGTTCTCGAGCTCTTTGGCCATGACTTTCGGATGGCGGAGGAAATGTTCCAGACTGTCCTCGAAAAATTCAAGAGAAGAGAAAAAAAGGAGGGCAAGAGGGTCGCCGTTTCGGAGGAAGTGACCCGGGCGATCAATGCGGCCATAGGGGTTGAAGAATATGCCCGGACGCACCGCTTTGACCTTATTGTCATGGCCACATGCGCCAGCCGCCTGGGCCGCTTCTTTTTAGGAAGCACGACGGAAAAGGTCATTTCCTCGACCGACCTTCCCGTTTTTGCCATTCCTCCCAAGTTCTGTTGAGTTGAAGGTGGAAGACAGAAAGGTCCTCTGGGTCGCGCTGAACCTCGTTCTGTCTGAGAACCTAAGGGCGGCAAAAAAAATTGTCGAATATTTCGCCGCTCTAACTGATATTTTTCGTGCGTCGCCCGGAGACCTTGTCGCTTTAGGTTTAAAGGAGGAAGAAGCCCAAGAGTTATCCTCTCCCGGGCTCATCGAGAAAGCCTCCCGGGTCCTCGCCAGGACCGATAAAAAAGGCTACTCAGTGCTCACGCTCGAGGATGAAAAGTATCCCGAGAGCCTGAGAGAAATTTTCGACCCTCCGTTCGTCCTTTACTGTGCTGGAAGGCCGGAGGTTTTGAAAGAGCCCGCTGTTTCTGTCGTCGGAGCCCGAAACCCGACCCCTTATGGGAGGGCAGTGGCGGAGAAGTTAGCCCAGGACCTGGCGGCGCTCGGTTTGGTCGTGGTGAGTGGAATGGCCCGGGGAATCGATTCCATCGCCCATTGGGGAGCGCTTGAGGAAGGGAAAACCGTGGCCGTTTTAGGCTCCGGACTTGAGAATGTTTATCCGAAGGAAAACCGCGCGCTTTTTCGGAAAATCGCTGAGGGCGGCGCCGTCGTCTCTGAGTTCCCTCCTGATTCGCCGCCTCTCGGGTTTCATTTTCCCCTCCGGAACAGGATCATCAGCGGCCTTTCTCTGGCCGTCGTGGTCGTCGAGGCTTCGCGAAAAAGCGGGTCGCTCATCACCGCCCGCCTGGCTCTGGAGCAAAACCGGGAAGTCACGGCCGTTCCGGGAAACGTGACCTCCGACCTCAGCCAGGGATCGAATTGGCTGATCAAAACAGGAGCAAAGCTTGTCGAAACATGGGAAGATGTGGTAGAAGAACTCCCTTATCTTTTGCGGGAAAGGTTTCTCTCCAGCAAGAAAGAGGAAAAAAAGAGTTTGCCCGAAATGAGCCCGGCGGAGAAAAAACTTTTTGAAGGCCTCAAGCCGGATGAGCTCATCCATATCGATGAGCTTGTCGAGCGGAGCGATGCCTCTGTCTCCGAAATCCTTACTCTCCTGCTCAACTTGGAGCTCAAAGGACTGGTTTACCAGGCTCCGGGAAAGTACTTTCAAAGGAGTCTCTGAATGCAGAAGTCTCTTGTCATTGTAGAATCGCCCGCCAAAGCGATGACCATCAATCGTTACCTGGGCTCAGGCTATCTCGTCAAGGCTTCCATGGGACATGTCCGGGACCTTCCCAAAAGCAGTCTGGGTGTTGACGTCGAGCATGATTTTGCCCCCCAGTACGTCGTTATTCCAGAGAGAAAAAAGACTGTAGCGGAATTGCAGAGAATCGCCAAAGAATGTGCGGCGGTCATCCTGGCCGCCGACCCGGACCGTGAAGGCGAGGCGATCTCGTGGCATCTCGGCGCGCTTCTCGAAAAAAGCAACCCGAACATCCGGCGGGTTCTCCTCCATGAGATCACGAAAAAGGCGGTCGAGGATGCTTTTAAGAACTTAGGGGATATGGACCAAAACAAGATCAAAGCTCAGCAGACGCGACGGATTCTGGATCGGCTCGTCGGGTATCTCATCAGCCCGCTCCTGTGGAGAAAAATCGGCAAAGGGTTGAGCGCCGGCCGGGTGCAGTCGATCGCCCTGCGGCTCATCTGCGACCGGGAAAAAGAAATTAAGAGTTTTGTCCCCGAGGAATACTGGTCCATTACTGCCCATCTTGAAGCCTCAGAGCCGCCGTCTTTTAGAGCCGGCCTCGTTAAGATCGACGGCAAGAAAGCCAAGGTCGGCGATGAAAAGAGAGCTCAGGAAATTGTCGGGGAGCTGAAGCACGCTCCATTCATCCTCGAGGGAATCAAGATTCAGGAGAAGAACCGCCACCCCGGCCCTCCCTATATCACCAGCACGCTACAGCAGGACAGTTTTCGCCTGCTTCAATTCCCCGTCAAGAAGACGATGTCCATCGCCCAAAAACTATATGAAGGCCTTCCCATCGGCGAGCGCGGTTTGGTGGGTCTCGTCACGTACATGCGCACGGATTCCGTCCGCATCTCCGACGACGCCATCTCGTGGGCGAGGCAATATATCGAGACCAACTACTCCAGGGACTATGTGCCGGCAAAGGCGCGGATTTTCAAGAACAAGAGAAAGGCGCAGGATGCCCACGAAGCCATCCGGCCCACTTCTGCGGACCTCCCGCCTGCCGCGGTAAAACCTTATCTCAGGAAAGAAGAATATGACCTCTACAGCCTTATTTGGAAGCGCTTTCTCGCGTCGCAGATGAGCCCCGCCCGGGTGGAGGAGACGGAATTTTCCATCCGCGCCTCCAAATACCAATTCAAAGCCAAGGGAGAGGTCACTCGTTTTGACGGCTATCTGGTCCTCTATCCCAGCCTAAAGAAGGAAGGGGAGCTCTTGCCGAAAGCCCGGGAAGGAGAAGAACTGCGGCTCCTGGATATAGAGTCCAAGCAGAATTTTACCCAGCCTCCTCCCCGCTACACCGAAGGGAGCCTGGTGAAAGAACTTGAGGCCAAGGGAATCGGCCGTCCGAGCACATATGCGCCGATCATCGCTACATTACAGGACCGGGTCTATGTGATCAAAGAAAAGGGAAAATTTATCCCCACGGACTTGGGGATGTTCGTCACAGACTTCCTCGTGGCTCATTTTTCCGATTTGATGGAGGTCAAGTTCACAGCGCTCATGGAAGAAGAGCTGGACAGGATCAGCGAAGGAGAGCGCGATTGGCTGGAATGGCTGCGCGGGTATTATTCTCTGCTCAATCAAGACCTGGCCAAGGCGAATGAAGCCCGGAGCATCAAAACACACGGCATTCCTATTGACGAAAGTTGCCCGCGCTGCGGCCGCCCCCTGGTCATCAGGGAAGGCCGGTACGGGCGCTTTAAGGCCTGTTCGGGTTATCCTGAATGCACCTTCAAGGAGAGCATCCGCAAGACAGAGACGAAAAGCCTTGAAGAGACATGCCCGAAGTGCGGCGCCCAGCTTCTCCAGAAAAAGGGCAAATACGGGACTTTCATTGCCTGTTCAAATTATCCTACATGCCGATATGTCAAGAATGATAAGCCAGAGAAAATAGATACAGGAATGGCCTGCCCGCTCGGATGCGGAGGGACGATCGTTCAGAGGAAAACAAGAAGAGGGAAGATTTTCTACGGCTGCAGCCGGTTTCCCAAGTGCCGGTTCGCCACTTGGGATGAGCCGGTGAAGCGCGCCTGCCCTCGCTGTGGGAAATCGGTCTTGCTCCGCAAAGTCGCGAAGAGCGGCTCTGTGGTTTACTGCTTGGATGAAAAATGCGACTTTAAAGAGCAGCTCAAAGACGGCGAGAAGGATGAGACGAGAACTTAGCCAGTTCCTTGACTACCTCCGGTATGAGAGGAATGCCTCTGCCCACACGGTCTCCGCCTACAGACGTGACCTCAATCAGCTCGCCGATTATCTTGGAGAGAGGGAGATTACGCTTCGGAGACTTGATAATGTCCAAATCCGGGGGTTCATGGCTCAGCTTCATGAGAGAAGCCTGAGAAAGAGCACGACAGCGCGGAAGCTCGCCGCCATCCGCTCTTTTCTCCAGTTCTGCGTGAAGAAGAGATGGATTGCTGAGAATCCAGCCAAGCTTGTGGCCACACCGAAGCAGGAAAAGCGGGTTCCTTCGTTTCTCTCTGAGGAGGAGATGGCCAATTTCTTGGAGATCCCGGCTTCAGTGCGCCCCCTGGACCTGAGAGACAAAGCCATCCTCGAAGTTCTTTATGCCACAGGCATTCGCGTTAGCGAGCTTGTCGGGATTAATCCGGAGGATGTGAATTTTGGAGAAAGGTTCGTCCGGGTTCGGGGAAAGGGCAAAAAAGAACGGCTTGTCCCTTTCGGCCGCATCGCCGGAGAAAGCTTGGCATCCTATTTGATGGCGAGATCCGCGATTCTTAAAGCCAGGATCGGAGAGAAAGCCCTGTTCTTGAATTATCGTGGTGAGCGGATCACCAGCCGTTCTGTCGAAAGAATCGTCGATAAATATATCCACCGCACCGCCTTAAAGAGAAAAATAAGCCCTCATTCCCTCCGCCATTCCTTCGCTTCTCATCTTCTGAGCCGTGGCGCGGACCTGCGAGTCATCCAGGAACTTCTGGGCCACGAGAGCCTGGCCACGACTCAGAAATATACCCATCTCAACCTAAGACAGTTGATGGATGTCTACAGGAAGAGCCATCCCAGGTCTTAAAAGACGAATATGTTTTGTCAATCTTAGTTGACATTGGCGTTTGAAAAAGTCAACGTCCATTGACTGCGGTCAACCGGAAAAATTTCTAAGTTCCTGATAATAAATAAAATAAAGAGGCTCAATGTTTTGGCCTCCCGTTTGCATAAGAGGGAGGAGAAAGGAGGTCATCATGAGAAGCCTAAAAGTCGGAGCTCTGGTCATCGGGCTCATCCTTGGCCTTTCCCTTCAGCCTCTCTTATCTCTCCAGGCAGGGACTAAGGCCAATGATCAGAAAATCAACATCAACACCGCCTCGCTGGAGGAGCTGCAGAAACTGCCCCGGATCGGTCCCCAGGTCGCTCAAAGGATTATCAACTACAGAAAGGAAAATGGGAGTTTCAAAAAAATTGAGGAGATCATGAAAGTCAGAGGGATCGGCGAAAAAATTTTTAACCAACTCAAAGACCTGATCACCGTGGGCACAGAGAATGCAAACAAATGATTGAATGAAGGGGGCCTCGCCCCCTTCTTCTTATTTCTTTTCCCCTTTTTTGGCTTTGTTTAAGTAGGTGATAAGGAAAGCCTCCATCTTTTTTAAGGCCCGGCCGCGATGGCTGATCTTATTTTTCTCCGCGGGAGCCAGCTCGCCGAATGTCCTTTTCCAGGGAGAATAAAAAAATATGGGGTCATAGCCGAAACCCTGATTTCCCTTTTTCTTTGCGGCGATGCATCCTCTGACTTGGCCCTTAACCTCTTTAAGGATTTTGCCCTTCCTCGAGAGAACCGCGCAGGAAACAAACCGGGCTTGGCGCCTGCTCCAGGGAACGCCTTTCATCAACCGCAGGACCTTCCGGATATTTTTTTCATCCGTGGCCCGAGGACCGGAAAACCGCGAGGAAAAAATTCCCGGCGCTCCTCCGAGGTGGCTGACCTCCAGACCTGAGTCCTCGGCCAGAGTGAGGAATTCAGACTCTAAACTGCAGGCGAGGCTTTTCAGACGGGCGTTTTCGAGAAAGCTCTTGCCTTCCTCTTTGACATTTCCTTCAGCGCCAAGGTCCTGGAGAGAAAGGAATTCCACAGGGAGCCCGGCTAAATAATCTTTTATCTCCCGGAATTTGCCCTGGTTGGTGGTGGCCAGGATGATTTTTTCTCTATTCAATTTTGATTTCGATAATTTCACCCATATCAAAAAGGCTCTGATTGAATTGGCGCTCTTTCTCCTCCGACGAAGAAAAGGACAGCGTGACGATCGAGACATTCCTTTCTCTCTTCAGATTAAGCTCCGCCAGTTTGAGCCCCAGATGGAAAATCAATTTTCGAAGGTTAATCAGGATATCGGGGCTGTCCTTTATTTTAAGATGATAGTGGTAGAGAGCTTTTTTTAGGCGGGTTTCCTCGACTTTATGCAGGAGGACAAGGGTTCCTAAAACCAGGCCTGAAAAGAGGATGGCGATGAGATAATAGCCTGCGCCGACGACCAGGCCCAGGCCGGCGACCGTCCAGAGAGTGGATGCCGTAGTCAGGCCATGAACCATCCCCTGTGACTGAATGATTGCGCCGGCTCCGATAAAACCCATACCGGTGATGACGGCAGCGGCTATGCGAACCAAATCGCCTCCCGTTCCGCCTTTGCCTGCGAGCACGAGATGTGAAAAGATCATCATCATCGCCGAGCTCACGCAGATCAGGATATGAGTCCTTAATCCGGCCGGCTTTTGACTCGTTTCTCTTTCCAGGCCGATGATCCCGCCGAGGGCAATTGCCAGGAGAAGCTTTAGGATAATTTCTATGATGTTCATGGCCGTCCCCCTATCCCAAGAAAGAAAAAGCTAATTCCCTTCGGAGACTTAGGATTCCAAACATGGTGATAATGTATCATAAGATGGGGACGGTTCTCAACGAGAACCATCTGAGAAGTTCCCCCAATTTTTTTCGGCCAAGGAGATTGGCCTTGCTCCCGTTCAGATTTTTCACGCCATTCCTTCCCCGTCCTTCTCGGCGCCTCCGTAACTCCGCATGGTCATCATAAGCTAGGCCAGAAAGTCCCATGCCTTCCTTAGGCCCTCCCCTATTAAACTTGGCGTGCTCAGACATACTCGGCGCCACCACTTCGTGGGGTTCCCTCGAAGAACGGCTCGGGAAGGCTAAATCTTCAACGGTCGCTTCTGCCAATTCTCCTTGACCCGATGATTCCATTGGGCATGATGTATAACAGATAGCAAATGCAGAAGTTATGTGGCCATCAAGGATAAAGTTGGGGGAACTTCTCGAACCATCTCCGCTCAATCCAGAAAAAAGGATAGGGCTAAAAGGAGGATAAGGGAGAAAGTATAAACAGCGATCAGCGGGTTCCGCAGGAGGCTCTCCGGCTCTTCCATGACCTCTTTTTCTCGGAGAGTTTTGCGGGCGAACAGATAGAGATAAAAGAGAAGTAAGGGGGAGAAATAGATGAAGTAGCGGAGCTCAAAGGTTAAAGCGAAGTAAAAGAAACTTATGAAGAAGATGACAACGCTGGCGACCATTCCCAGAAGCAGTGAATTTTTAGAATATCTTTTATGGGACAGCCTGTAGTCGGCCGCTTTTTCTTTCAAAAGCCTGAACTCGGACAGCCTCTTGGCCTCCATCAAAAAATTTCCGAAGGACCACCAGCTGACGAGAAGGCTCAGCGGAGGAAAAATATCTTGGGGAGAAAATGCATACCAGCCGATGAGAAAGCGGATGGGATTATTGGCAGATTCGGAGATGGCATCCAGGAAGGGGATGTCTTTCATCCTTAGCGGCTTAAGGTTATAGATCAACCCGGCTGCAAGCAGGGATAGCAAGGAGATAAAGAAGGGCCGAGAAAAAAAGACTAAGGCGAGGACGAAACTTGCTGCGAAGAGGGCGGTGCCCAAAAGAATGAAGGGCGTCTTTTTAATCTCTCCTTTGATGAGAGGGCGGAAGCGCTTCACCGGATGGTGGACATCGTAAGGCGCATCGACGATTTCATTGATGATGTAATTGGCTGTCGAAACTGCCCAGGTCAGCAAAAAGGAAAGAAGCAGACGGATAAGGATGCTCGGAGCGCCGAAAGAGGGAAAAAAATCGCGGTAGAGAAAGAAAAAGGCGGAGCTGCCGATGATAATGGCGGAACTGCGAGGCCATCTCTCCAGGCGCAGAGCACGGAGATAGGCATTCAATCTTTTTTTACCTTTCGGGCATAAATTTCAAATGAATCGCCGAGGGCTAATTTTAACGGAATTTTTTTAAAAAAAGAAGTAAAGAAAGAAGTTTCAGAGAATATCCGGAGAATAGGTTTCCTTGAGACCAGGTAATGAGCGCTGAAGGTCCAGATATATCTTCTCTCGTGGAAAATGGAGAAGCCCGCCCGTCCGAGAAGGGCTGCCAGAGATGACCGCGAGAAGAAAGACAGATGCGCGGGGCGAAGATGCCACCATTTTCGGCCGGCTATTTTTGCGGCCAGGCTGTGAATATCCGGAGTCACCAGAGCCAAAATGCCTGTAGGCTGGAGAATGTTACAGGCCTTCTTCATCGCCTCGAAAGGGAAGGGCGTATGCTCGAGGAAATCGATCATCGTTACGACACGGTAATGATTTTCCCTGAGCGGGGCCGTTTCAAAGTCGCCTTCCTTCAGACGGAGATGGTATTTCTCCTCCGCCACTTTCACGGCCCAAGAACTCGGTTCGACTCCATCGGGCTGCCATCCGTGGCGCTGAGCGAGGTCGAGAAGAATACCGGTGGCCGCTCCCACGTCGAAGAGCGGTCCTTTCTCCGGCACAATCTTCTCGAGGAAAGAAAGAATCCTGAGAAAATTTTTCGAGCGGCCTGCCGCTTCTTCTTCATAGAGCGGATCCTCGATCAGGCTGTAAAGCGAGAGAAGATAGTCCGGCGAAGGACAAGGGTTGGCGAAGATATGCCCGCAGTCCCTGCAGATACTGAGGTCCCAGGTTTCGCCGTATTGACTGTCCGTGATTTTGATCTGGTCTTGAGTGAGACGCGCAGCGCTCGAAGTGCCCTTCTGGTAAGAGCGGAGAGCCGGGCTCGAGCAAGCCGGGCAGGCTGTCAATCTCACTAATCCGGCTTTCTCTTGTCTCATCTCAACGGTTGAGAAAATGCTTGAACCAGAAATCGACGTAGCGGCGGCTGGAATTTTCTCTTTTCTTGCCGCCAAATCCGTGCCTTTGGTTGGGATAGAGCACGAACTCAAAAATCTTGTCCTGGTCCATCAAAGCATCGATGAGCTGAATGGTGTTCTGCATGTGGACGTTATCATCCATGGCTCCGTGCTCGAGGACGAAGACGCCCTTCAGCTTCTTGGCATGGGTGAGGACTGAGCCGAACTCGTAGCCTTCCTTGTTCTCCCCGGGTTTGTCCATATACCTTTCGGTATAGACAGAGTCGTAGAGCTTCCAGTCGGTGACTGAAGACCTGGCATAGCCGTGAGTGAAATAATCAGCGCCGTAGGTGAGGGCCATTGAGGTCGCGTAGCCGCCGTAGCTCCCGCCAGTTATTCCAATCTTGGTGCTGTCCACAAAAGGCTTCTGACGGAGCCATTTGACTGCTTCTATGTAGTCATGCATTTCCCACTTGCCCAGGTTCCGGTGCATGAGGGCCATGCCTTTTTTCCCAAAATGGCTCGATCCCCGGTGATCGACGCTGAAGATGATAATCCCCTCTTGGGCAAGATAAAAGGAGGAAAGAGAAGAGAATAAGGCTCCCTCCTGGGCCTGATAAAGGGAGGAAAGCGAAGTAAATGAGTTGGTGACATCGCTCGAGCCGGGACCGCCATAGATCGTGAACAACACCGGATATTTTTTATTCGGGTCAAAGTCAGGCGGGAGAATCCAAGAAGCGGGGAGCGCGTGGCCGTCCTCTGTGGGGATTGTAAAGAGCTCTTTTTTTCCCAGGGCATATTCTTTGAGCTCCGGTGTTTGGCTCTGGTTGATGTTTTTTATCCATGTCCCGTCGCTGCGGTAGAGGTCTTGCTTGGCCGGATTATTTGTGTTTGAGAAGATATCGAAAAAATAGCTTCCGCCGGGAGAGACCGAGATCCGGTGAGTTCCGGAATCCCTGGTCAATTGCTCGAGGTTTTTCCCGTCGAGCCCGACTCTGAAGAGATGGACATCTGTGGTTTTCTCTTTCCTAACACTGAAATAGACCCACTTGTTTTTTTCATCCACCAGGCAGATTTCCTCCACTGTCCACTCGCCTTCGGTCAGCCGGGCCTTCAGTTTTCCCTTGAGGTCATAATAATAGAGGTGCCTCCAGCCGTCTGCATCGCTCCGCAGAAGGAAGCCGCTTCCGTCCTTAAAAAAATAGAGGTCTTCGAAAAACTCGACCCAGGAGGGCTGTCTCTCATCGTAAATTTCCTCTTTCTTCCCTGACTGGAGGTCAACGCCAAAAATTTTGATATTGTCCTGGCCGCGGTTCATCCACTGGAAGGTCAGACAGGAGCTGTCTGCGTACCAGAATGGCCAGGCCACATAATGGTCGGCATTCTCGTCGATGTCCGCCCAGACGACTTTGCCGTCGGCCAGGCTGGCGATTCCTAACTTCACCTTGGGGTTGGGGTCGCCAGACTTGGGGTATCGCTGGATCTCCAGCTCGCCGTGGACCCCGGTGGCGCGAAAGATCGGAAAGCAGGGAACAGGGCTGTCGTCAAAACGCAAAAAAGCGATCTTGCGGCTGTCGGGAGACCACCAGAAGGCAGCGTATCGAGAGCGCCTCCCCAGGATTTCCTCGAAATAAACCCAGGAGGCCCAGCCGTTGTAGATTGTCTCAGAACCGTCGCAAGTGAGCTGGTGTTCGAGGCCGGTTTCCAGGTCACAGGCGTAAAGATTATTGGAGCGGGTGTAGGCAAGAAATTTCGCGTCAGGGGAGAGACGCGGGTTTTTTTCTTCCTCAGGGGTCGCAGTCAGGCGCTTGAATTTTTGGGTCTTCGGCAAGCAGAGATAAAGATCATTATGGAAGGAGTAAATGAGGATCGTGCAGTCCTGGTTCGCCGCGACATGCTGCGCCGCACTGAAGCCTTGTGGAAGAATTTTCTGAATGGCGCTGTAATCCAAAAAGAGAGTTTTTTCCCCGGTCCGGGCCGAGACTTTGAAGAGCTTCGTGCTCTTTGTCTTTTCATCGCGCTCGCGGAGGAGATAAGTTTCGTCGTCGAGCCAGGAGGCCGGCATCATGGGCTTTAGAAGAAAAGGCTCTCTGTTCAAATAGGCCTGTTCGTAGGTTATCTTCTTAGGCACTCCCTGGGCGAAGCCGCCTGAGAAAGCGAAGATATAGAGGGCGAGAAATAGTGAACACCCGACCGAAATTCTCTTCTTAAGCATGACTGCCCTCCTTTTCAAAGTTGTCTTCTTATCGGAACTAAAAATATTATTATAAAATCTTATAATCGGGCAAGCTTATTAATGCATACGCAGTTAATGCTATTACATAGTCATGCGAGCGACCATCGGGAGCGAAGCAATCTCAGCCAATTATTAACAAGAGCAGATAATAGGTGACACCCCTGTCATGTTGAGCGCAGCGAAACATCTCATGGCTGTTAGAAAAACGGGATTCTTCGCTTCGCTCAGAATGACATCTATTTTGTGCTCTCCGTAGTAAGTCGAGATTGCTTCGTCGCTGCGCTCCTCGCAATGACATTTTATTTAATGATTTGTATTAGATGAAATTAAAACCTGAATGGGAGCGAGGCCATTTGCGGATTTGCCTTCAAGGCTTAATGAACAATTTGCTGAGCTCGGTCTTGACATAGAATTCGCTTCCCCACAGGCGGATCGTGGGAAGGCCGTCTGTCTCCAGGCCGCAGGTGATGATCTTCGGCCCCATAGCCATGCAGTCTGCCGTTCCTCTCCCGTGCCCGGTCAGGGCCACAAAAGTGCAGGCCTCTTCTTTTGGAGAGATAATTATAAGATTTTTTTCTTGACGGCCGTCTTTCTTTTCGGGATCGCAAAAGCCGGCGATGATTCTGCCGTCATAATAGACATTGACCCCGCTCATCCTCTTGCCTGATGGAGCCTGGATGGTCCTGATGATGTTATTCTCGAAGTCCATGATTTTCAGGATAGGACTTGAGCT